>FUFK010062751.1_pt1 | contig 177358 bp, 158 predicted proteins | sample 1021851 | NCBI WGS metagenome assembly FUFK01 (sample SAMEA51879418, study PRJEB19060) | metagenome | reverse complement strand
CCCGAGACGATGAATCCGCGCACGCCCTGTGCATCGCGGAACCGCACCTCGGTCTTGGCGGGGTGAACGTTCACGTCGACTTCTTCTGCCGGCAGGTCGAGGAACAGCGCCAGCACCGCGTGGCGATCCCGCGCGAGCATGTCGGCATAGGCGCCGCGGACTGCACCGGTGAGCAGGCGGTCCTTCACCGGGCGGCCGTTGACGAACAGATACTGGTGGTCGGCCACGCCGCGATTGTAGGTCGGCAGGCCCGCGATCCCGGTCAGGCGCATTTCGCCGCGGTCCATGTCGATCGCGACGCCGTTGTCCTTGAGCTCGCGCGCGATCAGCTGCGCAACGCGGTTGGCCAGCCCTTCCCCGCCCTGCAGCGCGAAGATCCGCCGCTCGCCGTGATCGAAGCTGATCGCCACGTCGGGCCGCGCCATGGCAAGCCGCACGACCACGTCCTTGCAGGCGGCGTATTCGCTCCGCGCCGTGCGCAGGAACTTGCGGCGCGCGGGGATCTTGCCGAACAGGTTTTCGACCCGCACCCGCGTGCCGGGCGGTAGCGCGGCGGGGCCTTCGGCGGCGATCTCGCCGTGATCGACCACCCGTTTCCAGCCCTGTTCGGCACCGGCCGGACGGCTCTCGATCGTGAACCGGGCAACGCTGGCGATGCTCGGCAGCGCCTCGCCGCGAAACCCCAGTGTCGCGACCTGTTCGATCGCCTCGTCCGGCAGCTTCGATGTCGCGTGCCGTTCGAGCGCCAACGCCATTTCATCCGGCGTCATCCCGCAGCCATCGTCGGTCACCTCGAGACTGGTCAGTCCGCCTTCGACCAGCTTCACCGCGATCCGCGTGGCGCCGGCGTCGATCGCGTTTTCGACAAGCTCCTTGAGCGCCGAAGACGGCCGTTCGACCACCTCGCCCGCAGCGATGCGGTTGACCAGATTCTCGGGCAGGCGGCGGATTTGCGGCATGGGTAAATCGTTCTAGCGGTGAAGCGCCGTGATTCCGAGGCAATGCGTTCACCTATCCCCCACGGGAATAGCGGAAAATTTTGGCATTCGCGCGATAATCTCGCTAAGGCTCGCCCACCATTTCCTGCTGGAGAGGTGCGAGCGGGTCGCTCCCCTTCGCCGGATCACGCGACACAACGGAAAATCGAACGAAAATGGGCTTCTGGAACAATCTCTTCAAATTCGGCGTGCAGAACATGGCGATCGACCTCGGCACCGCCAACACGCTGGTTTACGTGCAGGACCAGGGTATCGTCCTGAACGAACCAAGCGTGGTTGCGCTCGAGACGATCAACGGCATGAAGCGCGTCAAGGCCGTGGGTGACGATGCCAAGATGATGATGGGCAAGACGCCCGACAGCATCGAGGCCATCCGCCCGCTGCGCGACGGCGTGATCGCCGATCTCGACGTGGCCGAAGAGATGATCAAGCACTTCATCCGCAAGGTAAACGGGCGCAAGAGCCTGATGCGCTATCCCGAAATCACCATCTGCGTACCGTCGGGGTCGACCTCGGTCGAACGCCGCGCGATCCGCGATGCCGCATCGAATGCGGGTGCCAGCCAAGTCTATCTCATCCTCGAACCGATGGCCGCGGCGATCGGTGCCGACATGCCCGTGACCGAACCGGTCGGCAGCATGGTCGTCGACATCGGCGGCGGCACAACCGAAGTCGCCGTGCTGTCGCTGCGTGGCCTCGCCTACACCACCTCGGTCCGCACCGGCGGCGACAAGATGGACGAAGCGATCGTTTCCTATGTCCGCCGACATCACAACCTGCTGATCGGCGACAGCACCGCCGAGCGGATCAAGAAGGATTTCGGCGTCGCACGTCCGCCCGAAGACGGCGTGGGCGAAAGCATCACGCTGAAGGGCCGCGACCTCGTCAACGGCGTGCCCAAGGAAATCACGATCAACCAGGGCCACATCGCCGAAGCCCTGTCCGAACCCATCGGCGCGATCGTCGAAGGCGTGCGCATCGCGCTGGAAAACACCGCGCCCGAGCTGGCGGCCGACATCGTCGACCAGGGCATCGTGCTCACCGGCGGCGGCGCGCTGATCGGCGGGCTGGACGAATATCTGCGCGAGGAAACCGGCCTGCCGGTCACCATCGCGGAAGATCCGCTGTCCTGCGTCGCGCTCGGCACGGGCCGCGCAATGGAGGACCCGATCTACCGCGGCGTCCTGATGACGGCTTAGGAAAGGCAGGGGAATGGCGCCGACAGGCTCACGGCGCTCGGGGTATTCTCGCAGGGCGCAGTACAATCTGTTCACCGGATACGTGATCGCGGGCATCGGCGCGCTGATCGGCGCGATCCTGCTTACGCTTTCGTTCTTCCAGCCGCAGCTGTTCGGCGGAGTGCGCGGCGCGGCGCAGGGCGGCCTGTCGCCGGCCACCGAAACCGCCGCCACGGTGCGCACCGGATCGAAGAGCGTCTGGGAGAACATCAGCGGCTATTACCGCGCGGGTTCGAAGAACGCGCAGCTCAAGCGCGAAATGGAAATCGCGCGTATCCGGCTGCGCGAGGCCGAGGCGGTGAAGCAGGAAAACGTCCGCCTGAAGGGCCTGCTCGACCTGCACGAGGCCGAGACCAAGCCCGTCGCGGTGGCACGGCTGGTGGGTTCGTCCGCCTCGAGCACGCGGCGGTTCGCCTATCTCGGCGCGGGCAGCGACGATGGCGTCGCGGTCGGAATGCCGGTGCGTTCGCCGCGCGGCGTGGTCGGGCGGATCCTCGAAACGGGCAGTTCCAGTTCGCGCGTCCTGCTGCTGACCGATACCGAAAGCGTGCTGCCGGTCCGCCGCGCGGGCGATGAAGTGGTCGCTTTCGCCGAAGGCCGCGGCGATGGCTTGCTGCGCATCAAGCTGATCAACCTCGGTATCAACCCGCTGGAGCCCGGCGACCTGTTCGTCACCAGCGGCGCTGGCGGCTATTACCCGCCGGGTATCGCCGTGGCGATCCTGACCGAGACGACCGATGATGGCGGTCTTGCGCGCATTGTCAGCGATCCGGCGGCCGCGGACTACGTCAGCGTGGAGCAGATCTACGAACCCGAAGCGGCGCTGGGCGCGGAAACCCCNATCGAACGCGAGCTGACGGATTGATGGAGCGCAACGATCCACGGGCGCGCACCGATGCCTATGGCAGCCGGATAAACCGATCGCATTCGAACATGCTGGCCAATGCGGTGCCCTGGGCATCGATCATGGTCGCGTCCATCCTGCCGGTATTCCCCATCGCCACCGCGCTGCCGGTGGTCCCGCCGCTGGGGCTGCTGATGCTGCTGGGGTGGCGGCTGGTACGGCCGGGCCTGTTGCCCGTCTGGGCCGGACTGCCACTGGGCCTGATCGACGATCTGTTCAGCGGTCAGCCCTTCGGCTTCGCGATGTTCGTCTGGTCGCTGATCATGCTGGCGATCGAAGTGGTCGAGATGCGCTTGCCGTGGCGAGCCTTCTGGCAGGACTGGTTCACGGCGGGTTTATTGATCGTCGGCTACCTGTTCGCAGGCTGGCTCCTGTCGGGCGCGCAGCCCACCATCCATTCGCTCGTCGCCCTGGTTCCGCAACTCGTGCTCACCATCCTGCTTTTCCCGATCGCGGCGCGTTTCGTGGCCATGCTCGACCGCTTCCGGCTGACCCGCTGGAGAGCGCTGTAATGCGCCTGCGCCGCCGTGCCCGGCCCCGCGAGGTCGTAACCCAGTCGACGCTGGACAATGCCTTCGACCGGCGAACCTTCGTCATCGGCACCGCCATGGGCGGGCTCGGCGTGCTGCTGGCCGCGCGAATGGGCTATATCGCCATCGCCGAGAACGAGAAATACGAGCTCGAAAGCGAGAGCAACCGCGTCAACCTGTCGCTGATCCCGCCGCGGCGCGGCTGGATGCTCGATCGCAACGGCGCTCCGCTGGCTTCGAACCGGGCCGATTTCCGCGTCGACATCATTCCCGATCGCACCGAAGACCCCGATGCGACGATCGACGCGCTTACGACCATTCTCAATCTCGACGACAACCAGGCCGCCGATATCCGCAAACGGGTCGACGATGGGCCCGGCTACCAGCCCGTCGAGATCGCCTCNGGTATCAGCTATGACGAATTCGCCGCAGTTAGCGTGCGCCTGCCCGACCTACCGGGCGTGGTTCCGCAGCGCGGCTTTTCGCGGTTCTACCCGACCGGGCCCAGCGTCGGCCATTTGCTCGGCTATGTCGGTCCGGCCAATGCCGAGGAATACGAGGAGCAGGACCGCAACCCGCTCTTGATCACGCCCGGGTACAAGATCGGCAAGGATGCGCTGGAAAAGCAGTTCGAGCTCGACCTGCGCGGTGTGCCCGGCGCGCGCCGGGTCGAAGTCACCGCTTCGGGACGGATCATCCGCGATCTCGAGACCCGCGAAGACGTCCAGGGCGATCCCGTTCGGCTGACGATCGACGGCCCGCTGCAGGACTANGCGGCGCGCCGNATCGGCCTCGAAAGNGGCTCGGTCGTCGTCATGGATTGCGAGACGGGCGACCTCTTGTGCATGGCGTCCATGCCNAGNTTCGACCCCAACAGCTTTTCGCAAGGCATCGGGCGCGTCGAATACGCCATGCTGCGCGAAGACGAGCGCGTGCCGCTGCGCAACAAGGTGCTCAAGGGCCTCTATCCCCCCGGCTCGACGGTCAAGCCGATGCATTGCATGGCCTTCCTCGATGCGGGGATCAAACCCGACGAGGCGATCATGTGCGGTGGCGGGCGGCGGATCGGCAACCGCTTCTTCAATTGCTGGAGCAATCACGGCCGGGTCGACATGGCGAAAGCCATCTATCAGAGCTGCGACAGCTATTTCTACCATTTCGCGCAGCAGATCGGTTTCGCCAAAGTCGCCGAATGGGCGCACAAGATGGGTCTGGGCGAGGAATTCCCCCTCCCCGTGACCAGCCAGTTCTACGGCACCGTGCCCTCCCCCGAATGGAAGCAGCGCAAGCACGACAGTGCCTGGCAGCCCTATGACACGGTGAATTCCTCGATCGGCCAGGGTTACTACCTGACCAACCCGCTGCAGCTGGCGGTGATGAGCGCGCGGATGGCGACCGGGAACAGGGTCATGCCGCGCCTGCAGCTGACCGGCGAAACCCCGCAGTTCGAGCATTTCGATTTCAGCCCCGACGAGATCGGCTATGTCCGCCAGGCGATGAGCGANGTGGTCAACGGNCCNGGCACCGCCGGGCGTGCGCGCCTGCCGTTCGACGACATCAAGATGGCCGGCAAGACCGGNACCGCGCAGGTCGTCTCGCTCAGCGTGTCCAANGGCCGGACCGGTCCCTGGAAGTATCGCGACCACGGATTGTTCGTGTTCTTCGCACCCTTCGACAAACCGAAATACGCCGGCGCGGTGGTGATCGAGCACGGCGGCGGCTCGGGCGCGGCCTATCCCATCGCNCGCGANGTGATGACCTTCATGTTCGACCCGGCCAAGGGCATGGACGCACTGCGCCCGCTCGAGGAACAGTGGGGCGGCAGCGCGCAGGAACGGCTGGATGCGAAATACCGCGCCTATGCCGCCGCGCAGGGTGAGGCGGTGCCCCCGGCCCCCTCGCGCGACGAGGATATCTTCGACCAGGTCGAGGCCGAAGCCCGCGTCGCGGCCCGCCAGCCCGAAAGCATTGCCGAAGAAGTCGGCCCCTCGCGCGTCGATACCCGNTCGCCCGAGGAAGTGTCGCAAGCCGCAGCCAGCGCGCGGGCGGACGCCGCGCAGGGCGATCCTGCCGCGCCCACGCCGGACACTAGTGAATGAGCTCGATCGTTCCTGCGCCGATCGCGCGGCAGCCCTGGCAGATGCTGTTCCCGCTGTTCGTCCTGATCGCCTTCGGGGCGCTGGTCCTGTTCTCGGCGGCGGGTGGCAGCTGGGATCCCTACGCCTCGTCGCACGTGATCCGCTTCAGCGTGTTCCTGGTCATNGCGTTCGTCCTCAGCCGGTTCTCGCGCGAGCTGGTGCTGTTCTTCGCCTTCCCGATCTTCGGCGTCGTCCTGGCAATGCTGCTCGCGGTGGAGGCGATCGGGTTCGTCGGTGGCGGCAGCCAGCGTTGGCTCAATCTCGGCTTCATGCAGCTGCAACCGTCCGAGCTGATGAAGCCCGCCGTCGTGCTGGTTCTCGCGCGCTACTATTCCACATTGCCGGTCGGCATGGTCCCGACGCTCGGCGCGCTTGTCGTGCCCGGCCTGCTGATCCTGACCCCCGTGGCGCTGGTGCTGCTGCAACCCGATCTGGGCACGTCGCTGGCGATCGTCTTCGGCGGGTCGATGGTGATGTTCGCCGCCGGCCTGCCGCTGCGCTGGTTCATCGGTGCGGCTGCAGCGGGCGCGGTTCTGGCGCCGGTCGCGTTCTTCTTCGGTCTGCAACCCTATCAGCAGAAGCGCGTGTTCACCTTCCTCGATCCCGAAAGCGACCCGCTGGGTGATGGCTATCACATCACCCAGTCGAAGATCGCCATCGGTTCGGGCGGTTTCTCGGGCAAGGGCTTCAACGANGGNTCGCAGAGCCATCTCAACTACCTGCCCGAACCGCATACCGATTTCATCTTCGCCACCATGGCGGAAGAATGGGGTTTCCTGGGGGGNATCGTGGTGCTNGGCGCTTTCGCGATGATCCTGCGCTGGGGCCTGTCNGTCGCGCGCGCCAGCAGCGACCGCTTCGGCAAGCTGATCGCGCTGGGCATGACCGCGACGATNTTCTTCTACGTCGCGATCAATTTGATGATGGTCATGGGGCTTGCCCCCGTGGTGGGCATCCCGCTGCCGTTCATGAGCCATGGCGGCAGTTCGATGCTGACCAACATGATCTGCATCGGATCGCTGATGCTGGTCCACCGCTGGAACCGCAAGGCGCCGCGCACCGGGCTGCTGCGCTAAAGCTCGACCAATCCCAGCTTGAGCGCGCGCACCGTCGCGGTGACCCGGTCATTGGTGTCCAGCTTGTCGAAGATTCTTCGNGTATAGGTGCGTACGGTTTCAGGCGAAATGTCGAGGATCGTTCCGATATCGACCGACGACTTGCCCCGCCCCATCCATTCGAGCACCTCGCGTTCGCGCTCCGACAGCGAGACAGACGCCCGGCCGCCGTCCATGATCTTGCAGATCTGGAGATGCGCCGCGAGCAGCAGCGAATGGATCTGCTGCAATTGCTCGTTCGAGAAANCGGCNGGGTCGCGCTCNAATCGCATCGAGCAATAGGCATTGCGGTTGCGCGGGCCGAACACGGCGAAACCGACCCAGTTGTCGACCCCCGCAGTGACGGTTTCCTCGAAGAACCGCTCGGCTTTCGGGTCGCCGCGGCCGAGCTCGATCGCNTCACGCCAGACCAGCACCGGTCCGTATTGGAACGTCAGTCGAGGAACCGGATCGATCTCGCGCCACGCACCACTGACGTAGCGCCGCTGGAATTCGAGCCGATAGTCACGCGACCAGATGAAGGTCTTCTTGGAAGTCTGCGATTCGAAGATCGGCGTGAAATGGTAGCTGAACCAGGTGGCACCATTGTCGAGGCAGTTTTCGTAGACGAATTCCAGGATNGCCTCGCAATCGGCCATCTTGGCAATATCTGCCGCAAAATCCCACATCGCCTAATCAGCCCAAGTGCTTGTCCCCAAATTGAGGGACTGCACATGTATCAGATTCGACTGCATAAGGACAACCAACGAACCGAAGGTGACGAAGGTAGGGCTAGTCGCTGGAGAACCAGGACATCTGACAGAATGACGCCCGAAAACCATTTGCAGCAAATACACGACGGCGATTTCGCATCGTGCGGCAGCTGCAGCTTCGACACCTGCTGCCCCAAGATTCNCGACCTCGTCCTNTCCGCCGTGCGNCACGCCCANGCCCGCGACAAGCCGATGACGGTCTGGGATCTGCCCAACGCGACCGACCTCACGCTGAAGGCCGCCTACGCNGCGGTACGGAATCTGGAATGCGAGCGACTGCTGGTGATCGGCGACTGGTCGGGCCACCCGTTCGATGCGGTCCTGGCAGTGGCGGAGCCGGCGTCGGACACGAACCGGCACCAGCGCGCGGCATGATCCGCATTTAGGGCTTTTCATACGCGAGAAGCCCGCTATATGAGCGCCTCCCGAGTCGGGAACGCCCCTTCCACGGGGCCGCGGTACGCCGCAGTGTGGACGCATAGCTCAGTTGGTAGAGCAGCTGACTCTTAATCAGCGGGTCCTAGGTTCGAGCCCTAGTGCGTCCACCACCTTCCCCATTCCGTCATACCCCACACGCCAATCCAACGACCATGGCTTTGCGCGCGAGGACGGTTCGTCACACTCGATGTGATACTTGCCATTGGCAATCACATTATGATGTGATACCTCGCCTGCCATGGATACGATCGAAAAAGTTCGCACACTCGTCTCGCAGGGCCTGATGACTCGCGCCGGGCTTGCCCGGGCGGCTGGCCTGCACGCCAACACGCTGCGCGACTGCGCCGAGGACAGCTGGAACCCGACCTCCGAAACGCTCGGCAAGCTCGAGGCTTTCCTCGAAGCCAATGACGACACCCCGGTTATCGTCGGCGCCGAGGAGATCATCGACGAGGCACGTAACGGCCGCATGTACATCCTTGTCGACGATGAGGACCGTGAGAACGAGGGCGATTTGATCATCCCCGCGCAGATGGCCACGCCCAGCGCGATCAATTTCATGGCCACGCATGGCCGCGGGCTGATCTGCCTGTCGCTTGACCGCAAGCGCGTCGAGGCGCTGGGGCTCGAACCGATGAGCCGCGACAATCGCGAAAGCATGCAGACGGCCTTCACCACCTCGATCGAGGCCAAGGAAGGCGTCACCACGGGCATCAGCGCGGCCGACCGGGCCCGCACCGTCACCGTGGCGATCGATTCGGCCAAGGGTCCGGACGATATCGTCACCCCGGGTCATGTCTTCCCGCTCGCCGCGCGCGACGGCGGCGTGCTGGTCCGCGCCGGCCATACCGAGGCGGCGGTCGACATCTCGCGCCTTGCCGGGCTCAACCCCTCGGGCGTGATTTGCGAAATCATGAACGAGGACGGGACGATGGCCCGCCTCGATGACCTGATCGGCTTCGCGCGCAAGCATGACATGAAGATCGGCACGATCCGCGACCTGATCGAATACCGCATGCGGCACGACCACCTCGTCGAACGCGTGGCCGAAGACGGCTTCGAATCCGATTACGGCGGCGACTGGCGGCTGATCACCTATCGCAACACGGTCGACGAAAGCGAAAGCTACGTCCTGCAGAAGGGACATGTCGTCGAAGGCCAGCCCACGCTCGCGCGCGTCCACCCGATCTCGATCTTCGATGATGTCCTCGGCAAGCCCGGCCCGCGCAAGCGTACGCTGCAGCGCGCAATGCAGGCCGTAGGCGATCATGGCTCGGGCGTGATCGTGCTGATCACCGGGCGGCCCGCGGGCAATCGCGGCTACAGTGAAAGCGATTCCCAGCGCAATGTCGGCATCGGCTCGCAAATCCTCGCCGATCTCGGGATCGACGACATGATCCTGCTCAGCAATTCGCAGCCCAATGTCGTCGCGATCGAAGGCTACGGCCTCAACATCGTCGACCACCTGCCCATTCCGGAGTGACCCCCATGGCCCGTTTCCTTATCGTCGAAGCCCGTTTCTACGACCATCTCAACGACATGCTCGTGGCCGGCGCACGCGCCGCGCTCGAAGCGGCGGGACACGACGTCGATGTCCTCACCGTGCCCGGCGCACTGGAAATCCCCGGCGCGATCGCGCTGGCCTCGGAAAGCGGCCAGTATGACGGCTATGTCGGCATCGGCGTGGTCATCCGCGGCGAGACCTACCATTTCGAGATCGTCGCCGGCGAAAGCGCCCGCGGGATCATGGCACTGACGATGGATGGCATGGCCATCGGCAACGGCATCCTTACGGTCGAGAACGAGGACCAGGCGCTGGTTCGCGCGGACCCCAAGCAAAAGGACAAGGGCGGTGAAGCCGCGCAGGCAGCCATGGCTCTCCTGAAGCTGCAGGAACGCTTCGCCGGCTAACGCGCTCCGTCGAGGAACTCGTCGAGGCCCAGCGGGGCGAATGGGCCGATGATCAGCTGTTCGAACACGCCGATCCCTTCGGACCCATCGCTTCCCGTAACCAGGACGGGAACCTGGACATGCAGGTTTTCCGGCGCCAGCGGGTCGCAATCCGCCAGCACGATGTCTTCGCGTTCGATCCTGAGCGGGCCGTGGTGCATGCCGTGGCCCCACTCGGGGCTGGTGTAGCCCAGCCCGCGCATCTGGAACCGGCCCAGCGGTTCGAAAGTAACCTGTTCGGGCGCACCGCGTAGCGCGAGCGACAGCGTGCCCCCCAGCGGCCAGCGAGTCCCCGGTTCAAGCCGGGTACGCATGCTGCCGTGCCCTTCTGCAACCTCTGCCGCGCCCGCGCCCTCCCCGGCCCATGCGGCGCGGGTGTTCCACGCCTTGCCGTGCTGGTCGTTGTTGACGTGGAAGAACAGGCTGCCGGCGGGGAAATTGATCGGCGTCCATTGCCAGAAAAAGCCGGGAAGCGGCGCACCGGGCATGGGCTGCGGGTCGCGCGCGCCGATCGGGCGGACACCCCAGCTGCGATCGCGTGTCCCCATCGAACCGGGAGCCAGGTCCTGCTTCTCGTCATCGACCTCGATCCACCCGGCATAGCGGCCGTTCTGGGTCATCCGCGTATAGTCCATGAAGGCGCGCGGACCGATACGGTGCGTGAAGCGCGGTTCCTCGATCGGGAAGGCCCGTCCGGTGAAGGTGATATCCGCGGCGACCCCTTCGAACGGTTCCACGCGCAGGCGGAGCACGTNGAGCGCCTCGACGATNTCGATCGAGATCGGCCCCACCGCCATCGCCATCCGCTCCATCCCCAGTTCCGCACTGGCGTGGACGCAGTGCTGGACCCCGTCGCGGACCACGGTGAAATGCGCATCGATGATGTCGAGATGTGGATAGAGCCCCAGCGCGGCGGCGAAGAACCCGCTCCCGTCGGGGGCATAACCATTGAAGAAATAGCGGTCGTAGAAATTGCGATCGGTGCCCGAATAGGCCACCGGCTCGGCGGTCTGGTGGATCGGATACTCGTCTCCGCGGCTGAGAACCACTAGATCACCTCTTTCAATGCTTCGATACTGCCGCGCGCCTGCGCGAGCGAACAGGCGCCGCGCGCCATGGACAGGAAATTGGCATCCCCGCGTTCGGTCCGTTCCACGAAGGCGGCGCTGAACACTGCGGTCGAAACCCCGTGGAGGATCCCCAGTCGGTAATCGCGCTCGATCTCGTCGTGGGTCAGCGCAACGCCGCGCTCGCGCATTTCCGCGCGCCACAGGTCGAGCAATTCACGCTCGTGTTCGCGCCATAGTCTTTCGCCCACGCCGCACCCGATGAAGTAGCCGACATCGGTCATCGGGCGGCCGGCCGCGACGGTCTGCCAATCGAGTATGGCGATCGGCTCTTGCCCGCCGCGAATATCGAACAGCATGTTGTCGAGCCGGAAATCGCCATGCACGAGACATTGCGGGGGATCCTCGCGCCCGAACCAGGCGGAACTCGCCTCGGCCAGCTGGTCGCATACCGCCATGCAGTCCGGGTCGAGACTGTCGGCGTAGCGCTCGCGGAAGATCGCCTGGGCCTGCGGATACATCGCGCCGAGCCGTTCGCGCAGGTCCGGCGGCGGCGCGATCCAGTCCGCCTCGAGCAATTCGGCACGGCCCCAGCTCGGCGCGTGGATCGCGGCCGCCTGGCGGATTGCCGCACGGGCGTCGGCGAAATCGCAGCCGGCAATCTGGTCTCCCTGCCGCGCGGGACCGACATCCTCGAACACCAGCAGGAAATCGGCGCCGGTCTCATCGGCATCCGCGAAGAAGACCCGCGGCGCGCGCACATCGAGCAGCGGCGCAGCCTCCCGGTAGAATGCCACCTCCTTGCGATAGAGGCCGAACATCGCGGCTGTCGTCCGGCTGGCGGTGTCTGCGGCGGGAAACTTGCCCGCCAGCGTCGGCGGCACATCGCCATCGCCCTCGATAAAGAACCGGACGCTGTCCCCGACCTGTCCGGTGCCGATCGGCTCCCAGCGCAGGGCATCGACCCGCACGCCGAGCTGTCCGCCCAGCCACGCGGCCGTGACCTCGTCCGGATGTACCGGAAATCGTTCCAAGCCCCTCTCCCCCAAGAGCAATGAGGGAACGCTAGCGGGCGATATGCGTCCTGACAATCATGCAGGATACAACCCCATGAACGGCCCCCTCGAATGGATCACCTCCATCGGGACGGTCGCCGCCGCATCGATGATNGCCTTCGACCTCGGACGCCGGGCAACCGCGTGGGGCTTCGTGCTGTTCTGCCTCGTTTCGGCGCTGTGGATCTACATCGGGCTGACCGAGGACGCAGTGCCGCTGGCCGCGATGAACGGCGTGCTGCTGCTGATCAACGCCTGGGGCGTGTGGCAATACTGGTTCCACCCGAAGAACAGCGCCTAGCGCCGCTCGTGGCGGAAGCGCGGGTCAGGAACCGATACGGCCGAAGCAGTGACGCCCGGCATAGGCCGCGCTGTCGCCCAGTTCTTCCTCGATCCGGATCAGCTGGTTGTATTTCGCCAGACGGTCCGAACGCGCGAGGCTGCCGGTCTTGATCTGACCGCAATTGGTCGCGACCGCGAGATCGGCAATCGTCGCGTCTTCGGTTTCACCCGAACGGTGCGACATGACTGCCGTGTAACCCGCGCGGTTGGCGATGCTGACTGCTTCGAGCGTTTCCGACAGCGTGCCGATCTGGTTGACCTTGACCAGCAGCGAATTGGCGAGACCCTGGTCGATNCCGTCGCGCAGGCGCTGCGGGTTGGTGACGAACAGGTCGTCTCCCACCAGCTGGACGGTGTTGCCGATCCGATCGGTCAGCGCCTTCCAGCCTTCGAAATCGTCTTCCGCCATCCCGTCTTCGATCGAGCGGATCGGATAGTCGCGGCACAGCTTGTCGAGATATTCGGCCATGCCCGGCCCATCGAGCGACAGGTCCTCGCCCGAAATCCGGTACTTGCCGTCCTTGAAGAACTCGGTCGAGGCGCAGTCGAGCGCCAGCGCGATATCCTCGCCCGGCTTGAAGCCGGCCTGCTCGATCGAGGCCATGATGAAATCGAGCGCGTCGCGCGTGCTGGCGAGATCGGGGGCGAAGCCGCCCTCGTCGCCCACTGCGGTGGCGAGGCCTTTCTCATGCAGCTTCTTCTTGAGCGTGTGGAACACTTCGGCCCCCCAGCGGACCGCTTCGGCAAGGCTGTCCGCGCCGATCGGCATGACCATGAATTCCTGGATGTCGATCGGATTGTCGGCATGTTCGCCGCCATTGATGATGTTCATCATCGGCACCGGGAGGACGTGCGCCGAGACACCGCCGATATAGCTGTAGAGCGGCAGGCCGCGGGCATTTGCCGCCGCCTTGGCCACCGCCATGCTGGTGCCGAGAATGGCATTGGCTCCCAAGCGGCCCTTGTTCGCCGTGCCGTCGAGAGCGATCATCGAAAGGTCGATGTCGCGCTGGTCCTCGGCATCGAAGGCGCCGACCAGCAGATCGCTGATTTCCGTGTTCACCGCGTCGACCGCCTTGGTCACGCCTTTGCCGAGATAGCGCTCGCCGTCACCGTCGCGCAGTTCGACCGCTTCATGCGCCCCGGTCGATGCGCCGCTCGGCACCGCGGCCCGGCCGAAGCTGCCGTCGTCGAGCAGGACATCGACTTCTACCGTGGGATTTCCGCGCGAGTCGAGGATTTCGCGGGCGTGAATGTCGATGATCGCGGTCATGGTTGGTGACGCTCCCGGCAAAGGTGTTGTAATTCGCTAAGACACTCCCGATCTGGGAGTCGCGGAGGCTCTATGCGCCGGAACATTGCTGCGCAAGTTGCGTTGCACCATCGAAGGCGTATCGCCGAACCAATACCGACCGAGGGGAAGGACAAAACGATGGCAAACACACCCGCAGCCGGCGCGCCGAAAAAGCGCAAGACCCCGGCCACCAAGACATCCGCAGCCAAGAAGACCAAGGCTGCCAAGAAACCCGCAGTACAGGAGACAGCCCCCATGACCGACACCGCAACTTCGACCGACCATCGCAGCGAAGCCAAGTCGCGCTTCAACGCCGCGCTTGAAGAAGCCAAGGCCGGTGCCGCCGCGCTGAAGGCGGAAGGCAAGGACCGCGCGAATGCCTATCGCGAGCAGGCGAAGGGCAAGGGCAACGACTGGACTGCCGATGCCAAGGCTGCCGGCGAAGATGCCAAGGTCAAGGGCGTCGAATTGGCGACCGAAGGCAAGGTCAAGGCAGGCGAAGGCCTCCGCTCGCTCAGCAAGATGGTGAACGAGAACGCCTATCAGATCGACGAGAAGCTGGGTGCCAAGTACGGCGACTATGCCCGCAACGCTTCGAAATCGCTCGACGGCTATGCCTCGCGCCTCGATGAGAAGAGCGTCGACGAGCTGGTCGAAGACGGCCGTGAATTCGTCCGTCGCAGCCCCGGCAAGGCGATCGGTATCGCCGCAGTCGTCGGCTTCATGGTTTCGCGCCTGTTTCGCGGTTCGCGCTAAGGACTGTGACGACGGGGGCATACATGCGCGATGACAACACCGAGCGGGCCTCGGATCACCCCGGCCCGCTCGATCTTCCCGATGGGCACGACGCCGATCCGCCGCCGACCGATGCGAGCCAGCAGCCCTTCTCGCTAGTGGACGACGTTTTCGCACTGATCGAAGACGGCAAGACCTATGCCGAGGCGGAAGTCCGCTTCCAGAAAAGCCGCGCCGGTTTCGTCGGCAACCGCATCAAGGGTGCGATTGCCTTCGGCCTTGGCGCGTTCGGCGTGTTTCACCTTGCCTTGATCGCCGCGACCGTCGGGCTGGTCATCGCACTGGCTCCCATCGTGGGGCCGTGGGGCGCAACCGCTATCGTGACGCTGGCACTGATCGCTGCCGGCATCGCGCTGCTGTGGCTGCTGAAGGGCCGCCTCGACGATATCCGCGACGCTTTCGACGATGGAGAGAGCGAATGACCGATCGTCTCGCCCGCATGCTCGAAGACAAGTATCTGCGCGATTCCGCGCGGGCCCTGGTCGAAGCGGATATCGAACATCTCAAGACCGACGTGTCTCAGAAAAGCCTTGCCACACGCGCGATGGAGCGCGCCCGCGAAGGCGCGGCCGAGCTCTATGAGGAGGCCATCGACATCGCCGACGACAACAAGGGCGCACTCGCTGCCCTGCTTGCCGCAGTGGTCCTGTGGTTCGCGCGCAACCCGATCCTGGAGATGCTCGGCTTTGCATCCGACCATGACGGCGCAGACCGCGCTGATGACGACGATGCGGAACATTAGGCGCACGGCGCACGTTGGACTGACGAACAGCAAATTCGGAGAAACACCATGGCAGACACTGCAGAAACCAACGTCACGCCCATCAGCGCGGACAGCAAGCTGACCGACGAACAGAAGCGCGAGAAGCTGCGCGAGCGCATCGAAGCAGGCGAACAGCGCAACGAGGAACGCACGCTGGCCGAACAGGCCAAGGATGCTGCCGATAGCGCAATGGAATTCACCAAGAAGCATCCCTTTGCAGTCGTCGGCGGTGTGCTGCTTGCCGGCCTCGCAATTGGCGCGATGACGCGTCCGGGCCGCCGGATCGGGCGGCGCGGCGGTGCCTTCGCGGCGCTCGCGGCCGACACCGCCCTCGCCTATGGCGCGCGGATGGTCGACGGAGTGCTCGATGGAGCGCAATATGCCGGGGACCGGATCGAAGACCTCGGCGAAAGCACCGCGACCACCGCGCGTGGTTTGCGCCGCGACGCCGCTTACAAGCTCGATGTTGCCGGCGACGCGCTGCGCGCGTCGAGCCGCAAGGCCGGCCGCAAGGGAAGCCGCGCCTACCGTTCGTTGCGGACACGCATCACGCACTGATCGCGTGAAACAAACCGATGCCGTAGCGGCGCGCCGGGCTTGCCTGTCGCGCCGCTTTCGCTATGTGCGGCACGCATTCCTCCCTCCCCATCGAGAAAGAAACAGCCATGGAAGAAAAAGAGAGCAAACAGACGCTCTACCTCGTCATGGGCGGCCGTGTGTCCGACCCGCGCAGCGTGACCTTCACCGATCCCGAGAGTCTGCATGTCGCGGGTGTGTACAGCACCTATGAAAATGCGGTCGAAGCGTGGCGCTCGAACGCGCAGCGCACTGTGGACGACGCCGAAATGAAGTATGTGATCGTCCACCTGCACAAGCTGCTCGATCCCGGCGCCTGATCACGCCATGGCCCATGTCGTCAGGCCTTACCGCGATGACGATGCCGAAGCGCTGGCCGGGATACTGGTGGCGGCGATCACCCGGATCGGCCCCGCCGCCTATTCCGCCGAGCAGGTCGCTGCATGGTCGGCGCGGCATCCGGGGGCCGCGCAGTACCGCCAGCGCGCGGCGGCAGGCAATGTGATCTACGTGGCCGCGGATCCCGCCGATCTGCCGGTCGCGTATCTGCTGATGGAACCCGATGGTCATGTCGACCATCTCTATATCCATCCCGATCACACGCGGTGCGGACTGGCCACGCAACTGCTTGCCGCGGCCGAGACGCATGCCCGGCGCGAGGAGTTCAGCCGCCTCTACACCGAGGCGAGCGATCTTGCGCGCCCCGTTTTCGCCCGTGCAGGCTATGCGGCGACGAAAAAGCGCGAATTCGCCATCGCCCATGAGGGCCGGGACATCCCGATCCACAATTGGGCGATGGAAAAGACGCTCAGATGAACTCGATTTTCTCGATCAGGTAGAACTTTTCGCCCGAGGGCACGGTCACTTCGACCTCTTCCCCGAGCTGCTTGCCAATCAGCGCGCGGCCGATGGGCGAATTGTAGCTGATCCGGCCCTTCCCCGCATCGGCCTCGGTCTGGCCGACGATCTGGTACCTGATCGGCTTCTCGTCCTCGTCCAGCAGCGTCACCGTGGCACCGAAGATGACGCGGTCGCCCGAGAGCGTCGCCGGATCGATGATCTGCGCACGGCTGACCTTGTCCTCGATATCGGAAATGCTCGCCTCGACCTGGCCCTGTCGTTCCTTGGCCGCGTGGTATTCGGCATTTTCCGACAGGTCGCCATGCGCCCGCGCTTCCTCGATCGCATCGACGATCAACGGGCGCTCGGCGCGCAGGACCTTGAGGTCTGCAGTTAGCTTTTCATAGCCCTCGGCCAACATCGGCACTTTTTCCATGGGCTTGTGTCCTTCCTGTTCCAGCATTCCTTCCCGACAATCCTACCGCGGCCCGCAGCGTGCGGAACCCGGCCGGTTCGAATATGAGGAGGAATACGCGTGTTCTTCGTCAGCTATAATAGTCTTGCAACGAACGCACTTCAAGCTGGTCGGGCGAAACCTCTGCTATCGCCTGTGCAACGGCAAGGCAGGCAGCGGCGGTGGTGTAATAGGGCAGCTTCTTTTCCAGCGCGGCTTCGCGGATCGACTTGCTGTCGAGCAATGATTGCCACCCCTCGGTGGTGTTGAAGATCAGCTGGACATCGCCGTCGATGATCGTGTCGACCACATGCGGGCGCCCTTCGGCCACCTTGTTGACCGGTTCGACGTCCACGCCCTGCTGCGCGAGGTAGGACTGCGTGCCGTCGGTGGCGATGACGCGGAAGCCCTTGTCCAGCAGCGTGCGCACTGCCGGCACGATCAGCGGCTTGTCGGTGTCCTTGACCGATACGAACAGCGTACCCGACTGCGGCGGTGTCATGCCTGCACCCAGCTGCGACTTGAGGAAGGCCGCCGCGAAACCGCGGTCGATCCCCATCACTTCGCCGGTCGATTTCATTTCGGGCGACAGCACGGGGTCCGCCCCCGGGAAGCGCGCGAAGGGGAACACCGCTTCCTTGACCGCCATGTGGTTGGGGTTGAGATCAAACGGTTCGAACGCGCTCAGCGGCTCGCCCGCCATGACGCGCGCGGCGACCTTGGCGATGGGCCGGCCGATCGCCTTGGCGACGAAGGGCACGGTGCGGCTGGCGCGCGGATTGACCTCGATCAGGTAAACCTCGCCATCCTTGACCGCGAACTGCACGTTCATCAGGCCGCGTACACTCAGCGCCACCGCCAGTTCGGTAGCCTGGCGTTCCATCTCGCCGATAATCTCGGCGGGCAGGCTGTAAGGCGGCAGCGTGCAGGCGCTGTCGCCCGAATGGACCCCGGCTTCCTCGATATGCTGCATCACGCCGGCGATCCGCACCTCGGTGCCGTCGGCGACCACATCGACATCGCATTCGATCGCGTCGCGCAGATACTGGTCGACCAGCACCGGGCTGTCGCCGCTGACATTGACCGCCGTGGCGATGTAGTCGTCGAGCTGCGCTTCGCTGTCGACGATCTCCATTGCACGGCCGCCGAGCACGTAGCTCGGGCGCAGCAGCACGGGATAGCCGATCCGCGCCGCGACCGCGGCGGCCTCGTCGCGGCTCTTGGCGATGCCGTTCATCGGCTGCTTGAGCTTGAGCTTGTTGATCAGCTTGGCAAAACGTTCGCGGTCTTCGGCAAGGTCGATCGCATCGGGCGAAGTGCCGAGGATCGCAATGCCTTCACGTTCGAGCGCGGCAGCCAGCTTGAGCGGGGTCTGCCCGCCGAACTGGACGATGACACCGACCACTTCGCCCTGCGACATCTCGACGCGCATGATCTCGAGCACGTCTTCCTCGGTCAGCGGTTCGAAATAGAGCCGGTCGGAAGTGTCATAATCGGTCGAGACGGTTTCCGGATTGCAATTGACCATGATGGTTTCGAACCCGGCCTCGGCCAGTGCGAAACAGGCGTGGACGCAGCAATAGTCGAACTCGATACCCTGCCCGATGCGGTTGGGTCCGCCGCCCAGGATCACGATCTTCTTGCGGTCGGACGGCATCGCCTCGTCCTCGGCCTCGCCGAAGCTGGGCGCTTCATAGGTCGAGTACATATAGGGCGTGATCGCCTCGAATTCGGCGGCGCAGCTGTCGATCCGCTTGTACACCGGATAGACCCCGAGCTTGCGGCGCAGGTCGCGCACTTCCTGCTCGCTGGTGGCGCCCGCCATGGCACGCAGCGCGTCATGCAGCAGCCCCGAACGCTTGGCCTGCGTCTCGCCGAGCCCGCCGGCCACGCCGACCGAGCGGACCGCCAGCGTGGCCAGGCGCTTGTCGGAGAAGCCCATCGCCTTCAGCCGGCGCATTTCGTCCGCCGTATTGGGCAGGCCGTTGTGCGCGATCATCTTCTCTTCGTAGATGATCGCTTCGATCTGGCGCAGGAACCACGGGTCGAAACCGGTGATCCGGGCGATTTCCTCGACGGTGAAATCCTCGCGGAAGGCCTGCGCGATCTTGAGGATGCGGTCGGGCGTCCGCTTGGACAGCGAGGCGGTGATGACCTCGCGGTTGACGCCTTCGAATTCGGTGATGCGGTTGAACCCGTCGAGCCCGGTTTCGAGCCCGCGCAGCGCCTTCTGCATCGATTCGGCAAAGCAGCGGCCGATCGCCATGACCTCGCCGACCGATTTCATCGCGGTCGACAGCTCGTTCTTCGATCCCTTGAACTTCTCGAATGCGAAGCGCGGGATCTTGGTGACGACATAGTCGATCGTCGGCTCGAAACTGGCCGGGGTCGCGCCGGTGATCTCGTTCTGGATCTCGTCGAGCGTGTAGCCCACCGCCAGCTTGGCGGCGACGCGCGCGATCGGGAAGCCGGTCGCTTTCGATGCCAGCGCGGAGGAACGCGACACGCGCGGGTTCATCTCGATAACGATCAGGCGACCGTCGGCGGGATTGACCGCGAACTGGACGTTCGACCCGCCGGTTTCGACACCGATCTCGCGCAGCACGTTGATGCTGGCGGTACGCATGATCTGGTATTCCTTGTCAGTCAGCGTCAGCGCGGGCGCCACGGTGATGCTGTCGCCGGTATGCACCCCCATCGGATCGACATTCTCGATCGCGCAGATGATGATGCAATTGTCCTTGGGGTCGCGCACCACCTCCATTTCGTATTCCTTCCAGCCGAGGAGCGATTCCTCGATCAGGACTTCGGTGGTGGGCGATGCATCGAGCCCGTCGCGGACGATCCGTTCGAACTCGGCCTTGTTGTACGCAATGCCGCCGCCGGTCCCGCCCAGCGTGAAGCTGGGGCGGATGATCGACGGCAGGCCGGTGCGTTCGAGCACCGCATAGGCCTCGTCGACCGTGGTGGCGACGCCGCTGCGTGCGCTTTCGAGGCCGATCTTGTCCATCGCCTCGCGGAAACGCTGGCGGTTCTCGGCCTTGTCGATCGCATCGGCATCGGCGCCGATCATCTGGACGCCGTATTTCTCGAAAGTGCCGTCGTTGAACAGCGCCAGCGCGCAATTGAGCGCGGTCTGCCCGCCCATCGTCGGCAGCACCGCGTCGGGGCGTTCCTTCTCGATGATCTTGGCGACGATCTCGGGCGTGATCGGCTCGACATAGGTCGCGTCGGCCATTTCCGGATCGGTCATGATCGTGGCGGGGTTGGAGTTGACCAGGATCACCCGGTAGCCCTCCTCCTTCAGCGCCTTGATCGCCTGCGTGCCCGAATAGTCGAACTCGCAGGCCTGGCCGATGATGATGGGACCTGCGCCGATGACGAGGATCGAGGAGATGTCAGTGCGTTTGGGCATTATGTTAGAGCCTGGGTAAAAATGGTGAAGAAGAGAGCAGCCAAACCGGCGACATCTGCCGCTCGACTTATGAGCCGCCAAATTTCTTCGGAAGGCGGTTCCGGGGCATCGACGAGTTCACGCGCAGCCTTAAGGTAGGCAGTCGCCTGCATTGTCTCAAAGTTCCCGATCTCCGACGCAGAAAGGCTATCCAAAGCTTGACCGATTAAAGTGCTGACGATCCCGGCGTTTCGGGCGTCAATTTTTGTTCGGGTCAGGCCAGTCCACGTGGAACTGTCCACAGTGATAGGTCGATCTTTGGATGCCCCGTCTTGGCCATTTGTGACGATGAAATCGCCATCTTCCGCGACAATTGAGTCTCCATCCTCAGTCACCAGCACATTAAAGCCACTGGCCTCATATGTGCCCTGATCGGTCAAGCGATATGACGCCTCATAGTCTCTTTCACCCCAGCGAGATTCCAACAATCCGTCAGCAACCATCTGATCGAGGATGACACTCAGCTCATGCTTAAGTTGATCAAAATCCTCGTTCTCATAGCCATCTGCGTTAGGAAGTGAGGGCACGACAACTTTATCGAAAATTGTAGTTAGATACCGCTGCTGGCCGTATTCGTCTTTATTCTCAGAGCTTAGGTATCGAAGCACTGCTTGCTCGATTTTCTCTTCATTCACGGCAGCCCTCCCACGAATTTCTCGAACAGGTAGAAGCTGTCCTGCGGGCCGGGGCTCGCCTCGGGGTGGTACTGCACGCCGAAGGCCTTCTTGCCCTTGATGCTGATCCCGCAATTGGTGCCGTCGAACAGCGATACGTGGGTTTGCTCCACCCCCTCGGGCAGCGTCTCGCCATCGACCGCGAAGCCGTGGTTCATGCTGGTGATCTCGACGAGGCCGGTGCTTTCGCCCCAGCCCTCTCCGACGCGCTGGACGGGGTGGTTGGCGCCGCGGTGGCCCTGGAACATCTTGGCGGTCTTCGCGCCTGCCGCGAGGCCGAGCATCTGGTGGCCGAGGCAGATGCCGAACAGCGGCACGTCGCGTTCGAGCAGGCCTTTGATCACCGGCACGGCATATTCGCCCGTCGCCGCCGGGTCGCCCGGGCCGTTCGAGAGGAACACGCCGTCGGGCTGCAGCGCGAGCACTTCGTCGAGCGTGACGCGCGCGGGCACGACGGTCACCTTGGCCCCTGCCTGCACGAGGTTGCGGAAGATGTTGTCCTTCGCGCCGTAGTCGATCGCCACGACATGCGGCTTGGTGGCCTTGCCCTCACCATAGCCGAAGCCAAGCTGCCAGTGGCCGCCGGTCCAGTCTTCATTGGCGTCGCGGGTCACGCCGGGGACGAGGTCGAGCCCTTCGAGCCCGCTCCATTCGGCGGCCTGTGCCTTCAGTGCCGGAAGGTCGAATTCGCCGCGCGGGCTGTGCGCGATCACCGCATTGGGCGCGCCGGCCATGCGGATGCGGCGGGTCAGCGCGCGTGTGTCGACGCCCGACAGGCCGATCTTGCCGTGATCCTTCATCCATTCGACAAATTCGTTCTGCGCGCGGAAGTTCGAATGCGGGGTCACTTCCTGCCGCACCACGCAGCCCACCGCGCCGAGGCCGCGGCTTTCGTGATCTTCCTCGTTCGCGCCGACATTGCCGATATGCGGGAAGGTGAAGGTGACGATCTGGCTGTCGTAGGACGGATCGGTCATCACTTCCTGATAGCCGGTCATCGCGGTGTTGAAGCAGACTTCGCCCACCGCGCTGCCGGTGGCGCCGAACCCCTTGCCCCAGATGACGGTGCCGTCACCCAGCACGAGGACTCCCGTCGCGCCGGAGGGTTGCGCGTGCGAAGATGCGGACAGGGCCATGGGCACTCCGGGTAAAAGTTTTCCAGCGATGTTGCTAAGCCTCAGCCGCTAGAGACGCGCAGCCGTTCCGTCAAGCGCAACACTTGGCTTTGCGGCAGCTTGTTCTACAGGACATATGAACCATCCACAGTCCAGCGAATAGAGGCCCCATGCTCCGCGAGAAAATCCAGTCCGAAACCGTTACCTCGATGAAGGCCAAGGACAAGGAACGCACCGCCGCGCTCCGCCTGATCGGCGCCAAGATCAAGGACCGCGACATCGAATTGCGCACCGCGGATACCAAGCCCGACGATGACGCCATGGTCACCGACGTGTTGATGAAGATGGCCAAGCAGCGCCGCGAATCGATCGAGATGTACGAAGACGGCGGACGCACCGAACTGGCCGAAAAGGAAAAGGCCGAACTGGCGGTGATCGAGGAATTCCTTCCCCAGCAGATGAGCGAGGATGAAACGCGCGCCGCGATCGCGCAGATCAAGGCCGACCTCGGTGCGGAGGGAATGAAGGACATGGGCCGCGTGATGGGGGAACTCAAAGCCCGCCACGGCGCTACTCTCGACATGAGCAAGGCCAGCGGGCTGGTAAAGGAAGCGCTGTCATGAACCGATTGTTTCTCGCCCTTCCGCTGGCGGCGGCGCTGTCCGCCTGCGGCAGCGCGGACGAACCGCCCACCGACCTTGAAGCCGCGCGCAGCGACGGCGAGGCGCAGGCGCTGGCGCGCAATATCGAAGCGGGCGATTTTCTCGACCTGGCGCTCGGCCCCAAGATCGCCGGGCCGCAGGGCGAGGAAGTGGAAAGCGCGCTTTCGAACGCGGAAGGCAATTTCGCCGACATGCGCAGCTTCGTCGCGTGCCCCGCCGCAATGGCAGTGTGCGATCCGCAGACCGCGCCGGAGGGGACCGTCTATACCTATGTCCACGTCGTATTCCCCGGCGAGGACAACGAAGCGGGCACCGGCAGCGGCGAAGCCAACGATTCGTCCGATGTCGAACGTGCAACGTCCTTCCGCATGACGCAGCCGGCAACCGGTTTCACTGGCGCGGCAGGCTATTCCAAGGACGAAGCGCTGGCCGCGATCGGCATGAAAGCGGACGTCGTCATGACCTGCGACGAAGGCGCGCTGGTATGGACGGTCAGCGCAGGCGACGGCGGCGACCAGTGGGAACAGGCCGAACCGCTGACCTTCTGGTGGCAATCGACCGTGCCGCCCGCGGGGCCCGCACCGGCCTATGCCATTCTCGCCAATTACACCCCCGCGACCGGCAGCGGCCCCTATCCCGCTGCGGCACCCGACGCAGTCAACGCCTGCCTGGCGCCATCACTCGACGGATCAGAGGATTGATCGCTTGACCAGACTGAAGAATTTCGCGGCACCGCTGGCATGCATGGTGCTGGCGGCTTGCGGGTCCAGCGAGCCCGAGCCCGTGCCGACCCCCACGCCCACCGTAGCCGCGCCGCGCACGCTGATCGGTGCCGATCTCGACCTGTCGACGCTGGGCGCGCGCATCGTCGGCCCGCAGGGCGCGGAGATCGAAACCGCTCTCAGCAACGGCACCCGCCAGGTGGGCACGCTGGTGAGCTATGTCGCGTGTCCGGAAGGCATCGAGACCTGCAACCCCGGCGAATTGCCGGACGACACGGTCTATACCTATGTCCACAAGGTCACTCTGGCCGAGATCGACGACGTGGGCGCGGAAGAGGCCATCGATGCGCCTGCCACCGGCGAGGCCCCTCCGACGCTGTTCCGCACGACGCGAAAGGTGAGCGGGTTCACCCAGTCGGTCGGTTATTCGACCGCCGAGGCCGAAGCCGCGCTGGGCGATCCCGACGCGATTTCGATCATCAACGACAATGGCAATCTGATCTGGCGCGTCGCCCGCGGCCCCGGCTGGCAACCCGGCGGCACGGTCACGCTGTGGTGGCGTTCGACCATGGCACCGCAAGGGCCGGCAGAGGCCTATCTGCTGGAAGTGGATGGCGAACAGATCGCTGCAACCGGCCCCTTCCCGCCCGAAGAGAAGCCTGTGGAGGGTTCGGCCGCGCGCTAGCGGTATACGCCGGGCTGCAGTAGGATAGCGCCTTCATGGCCCTGTCACCCCAATGGTTAGACGAATTGCGCATGCGGACCACGCTGTCCGCGGTGATCGGTCGCACCCTGCGGCTGACCAAGGCCGGGCGCGAATTCAAGGCCTGCTGCCCGTTCCACAACGAAAAGACACCGAGCTTCTACGTCAATGACGAGAAGGGCTTCTACCACTGCTTCGGCTGCGAAGCGCATGGCGATGCGATCCGCTGGCTGACCGACCAGCGCGGCCTCCCGTTCATGGACGCGGTGAAGGAACTGGCGGCCGAAGCGGGCATGGAAGTTCCCGCCCCCGATCCGCGCGCCGCCCAGCGCGCGGAAAAGCGCGCCAGCCTGCACGATGTGACCGCCGCGGCGCAGGCCTGGTTCGAAGGCAATCTGCGCGGTGCCGACGGGTCGCAGCCACGTGCCTATCTGTCCCGCCGCGGGTTTTCGGACGCCACGATCCGCGAATTCGGCTTCGGCTATGCCCCGGGCGACCGGCAGGCGCTCAAGCGCGCGCTTGGACAGTTCGATGAAACCATGCTGAGCGAAGCCGGCATGCGGATCGAGGTCGAGGGCAAGGATCCCTACGACCGCTTCCGCAACCGGCTGATGCTGCCGATCCACGATGCACGCGGCCGGGTCATTGCCTTTGGCGGCCGCATTCTAGACAGCGAGGCCAACCCCAGCGCCCCCAAATATCTCAACAGTCCCGACACGCCGTTGTTCGACAAGGGCCGCACGCTCTACAATCTGCACCGCGCCGCCCCCGCCGCGCGGCAAAGCGGGCGGATGATCGTCGTCGAGGGCTATATGGATGCGATCGCGCTGGCCAACGCGGGCATCCGCGAGGCGGTCGCCCCGCTGGGGACCGCGCTGACCGAGAACCAGATCGAATTGCTGTGGCGGCAGGTCGAGCGCCCGATCCTGTGTTTCGATGGCGACACTGCCGGACAGCGCGCCGCAATGCGCGCCATAGCGCGGGCGCTGCCCATGCTGCGCCCGGCGCATTCGCTGGCTATCGTGCGTCTGCCCGCGGGGATGGATCCCGACGACCTGATCAAGGACAAGGGCCCCGAGGCGATGGAGGCGCTGCTGGCGCATCCCGACAGCCTGCTCGACACGCTGTGGGAATTCGAACACGCGGCCTCGCCGCTCAATTCACCCGAAGACAAGGCGGGGCTGAAGGCGCGGCTGCTCGACCATGTCGACAGCATCCAGCACCCCGATATCCGCGCGCTGTACAAGCGGGAATTGCTCGAACGCTTTTCCGCCTTCGCCTTTCCGCCGCGCCACCCGCGCGAAGTGCAGCCGCGGGGGGACTGGAAGAAGTCCGGCTTCAAGCCGGCAGCCCCGACGCTTGCGCCTGAGGCGCGCGAGCGGCTGATCCGCGCGATGCAGGGCGGTGCACGCGACGCGTTGACCCGGGCGGTGATCGCCGGCCTGGTGCGTTTTCCCGAGCAGATCATGCGCCATGAAGACACGCTTTCGGAACTGGCGCGGCGTGATCCAAATGTCGGCCCCGCCATCGATTCGCTGCTTGAAGCTGCCGAGGCGCTTGATTTGTCCGCGCAATCGACCATATCGCTTGAAACAGGCCTACCCGCCCCACCGGAAAAAACCTTGTTCGCCTTCCTCGATGAAGGCACCGACCCGGATGATGCGCGCGAGGATCTGGCCGAAGCCGTGTCGTTGCTGGTCGAAAGGCCGGCGCTGGAATCCGCCCTTGCGGCGGCTACAGCGCGGTTCGAACGCGATCCTGAAGGCTCCATCGCCGAACAGGCCGGATTGCGCGAGCGGTTGTTGGCCCTTAACGAGCGGTTGAAGCGTTTTGGTCGCAGGAAGGCTGCAGCGGCCGACGAATCGGAATCATGATCCCCACGGGTGCGCGGCCCAAGGGCAAGACAAGACTGGACTGAATTACCTCATGGCCACCAAGTCGAAGACCAAGGACGACGGCGACGCTCCCCTGATCGATCTCAACGAGGCATCGGTCAAGAAGCTTATCACCAAGGCAAAGCGCAAGGGTTACGTCACTTACGACGAGCTCAACGATGCGCTGCCCCAGGGCGAGATGAGTTCGGACCAGATCGAGGATATCCAGTCCGCGCTGTCCGACATGGGCGTGCAGATCGTCGAAAGCGACGAGGAAGCCGAGGCCGCTGCCGAGGAAGCCGACGAAGTCGAAGAACTGGCGGCCAGCGCCAAGAAGGACACCAAGACCGCGGCAAAGCCCGCAGTCAAGAAGGCTGCCACCGGCGAACGCACTGACGATCCGGTGCGCATGTATCTGCGCGAAATGGGCGCGGTCGAGCTGCTGAGCCGCGAGGGCGAAATCGCCATCGCCAAGCGGATCGAGGCGGGCCGGGACATGATGATCATGGGCCTGTGCCAGAGCCCGATCACTTTCCACGCCATCATCCAGTGGTCCGAAGCGCTCAATGCCGAGGAAATGCAGCTGCGCGAGATTCTCGATCTCGATGCCATGCTGTCGAAGGAACCCCCGCCCGAGAAGATGGCGGAGGAAGAGGAAGACGATGACGGCGAGATCTCGGAAGAGACCGCCGGTCCGACCATCCGTGACGACGACGATGACGATTCGGACGAGGAAGGCGAAGACGGCGAGGAAGGTTCGTCCAAGCGCGACGACGAAGAGGAAGAGGACAACACCATGTCCCTTGCTCAGATGGAAGCCGCGCTGAAGCCCGACGCAATCGAACGCTTTGCCCGGATCACCGACCTGTTCGGCAAGTTCGAAAAGCTCCAGAACGAGCGCGTCGATCTGATGGCCCGCGGCGAGACCTTCACCGCGGCCAAGGAAAAGAAGTACGAGGCGCTGTCCGAGCAGCTGACCGCCGAGGTCGAAAGCGTGCAGTTCCACGCGACCAAGATCGAATTCCTGGTCGACAATCTCTATGCCTTCAACCGCCGGCTGACCGCGCTGGGCGGCCAGATGCTGCGTCTGGCTGAGCGTCACAAGGTCAAGCGGGTCGATTTCCTCGATGCCTATATCGGCAATGAGCTCGACGATGCGTGGCTCAAGGAGCGCGCCAAGAAGGACAAGAAGTGGGCCGCCTTCGCCGAGAAGGAAGCCGACGCGGTCGAGCGTATCCGGACCGAGATTTCCGATATCGCCAGTCAGACCGGCATGGCGCTGGAAGAATTCCGGCGCATCGTGACCAAGGTCCAGAAGGGTGAACGCGAAGCGCGGATCGCCAAGCGCGAAATGGTCGAGGCGAACCTGCGCCTCGTGATCTCGATCGCCAAGAAATACACCAACCGCGGCCTGCAGTTCCTCGACCTGATCCAGGAAGGGAACATCGGCCTGATGAAGGCGGTCGACAAATTCGAATACCGCCGCGGCTACAAGTTCAGCACCTATGCCACCTGGTGGATCCGTCAGGCGATCACCCGCTCGATTGCCGACCAGGCGCGTACGATCCGAATTCCGGTGCACATGATCGAAACGATCAACAAGCTGGTGCGCTGCAGCCGCCAGTTCCTGCACGATCAGGGCCGCGAACCGACACCCGAAGAGATGGCCGAGAAACTCTCGATGCCGCTCGAGAAGGTGCGCAAGGTGATGAAGATCGCCAAGGAACCGATCAGCCTCGAGACGCCGATCGGCGACGAGGAAGATTCGCATCTCGGCGATTTCATCGAGGACAAGAACGCGATCATCCCCGTCGATGCCGCGATTCAGGCGAACCTCAAGGAAACCGTGACCCGGGTTCTGGCCAGCCTGACCCCGCGCGAAGAACGTGTGCTGCGCATGCGGTTCGGTATCGGCATGAACACCGATCATACGCTTGAGGAGGTCGGCCAGCAGTTCTCGGTTACCCGTGAACGTATCCGGCAGATCGAGGCGAAGGCGCTCCGCAAACTGAAGCACCCGAGCCGCAGCCGCAAGATGCGCTCGTTCCTCGACCAGTAAGCACACGCGCGGCCAGCGGCTGCGCGTGTGCCTCATAGTGCCCCGAACAAATATTTNCNACNGGCGGGAACCGCATNGCGCCCNACGCTTTTAGGCGCAATGCGGGGAAAAACAAATGGGGCCACGGTCGGGGGATCGACCGGCGCTCGAAAGATGCCGATGTCGGACGGGTCCATTGATTTCAGGCGGGTGCTCGAGCACTCTCCCAACCCCTATCTGCTGCTCGATGCCGAGTTGCGCATAAGCTGGGCCAATCATGCGTATCTCGCAGCCGTAGGCCGCGAATTGGACGATATNGCGGGCAGCCACGTGTTCGACGCCTTTCCCGGCGCGGGCGAAAGCCATCACCTTATCGAATCGTCTTTCGAGCGCGTGCTAGAGACGGGCGAACCTGACGAGATCGCCCATCTCAAATACGATATTCCCAACGCCTCGGGCGGTATGGACGCGCACATCTGGAGCACGACCCAGGTGCCGATCCTCGACGACAGCGGGGCGGTCCGATACATCCTCCAGCACCCGGTTCAGATCACCAAGATCGAGCAGCGCGACACGGCGAGCGTGGTCCGCCGCGCCGAAGCNGTCGAACAGCGTTGGCGCGGCGCNACGAAGGANCTCGAGCGATTGCGCGCCTTGCTGGAACAAGCGCCCGGCTTCGTCGCCGTGCTCGCCGGACCGGAACATCGTTTCGTCATGTCTAATGCAGCCTATCGCCGGCTGATCGGCGAGCGCGACCTCGACGGAAAGAGCGTCGCAGAAGCCCTGCCCGAGATCGCCGAACAGGGTTTCGTCGACATCCTCGACAAGGTCATGGAGACCGGCGAACCCTATTTCGGGCGCCGGGAAAAGGTCATGCTCAAAAGCGGCGAGCATGACGAGTTGCGCGAAAGGCATCTTGAATTCATTTTCCAGCCCATCAGCGGCCCGGATCGCTTCGACGGGGTTCTGGTCCAAGGGTATGACGTGACCGAGGAAGTGCTGGCTGAAGACAGCCAGCGCATCCTGATCAACGAACTCAACCACCGCGTGAAGAACACGCTGGCCGTCGTCCAGGGGCTGGCNCAGCAGTCGTTCAAGGGGGACAAGCAGAACCCCCAACTCGATATCTTTGTCGAGCGGCTCGCCGCGCTGGCCAGTGCGCACAGCCTGCTGACCGAGCGGCGCTGGGAATCCGCCGACCTCAGAACNATCGTGCGCGGCGCGCTCGAGGCGACGGCCGGGACCCAGCAATCGCGCTACACGCTCGACGGACCAGACATCAGGCTGGAACCGCAACCCGCCGTTGCGCTGTCGATGGTCATCCACGAACTGTCGACCAACGCCGTGAAATACGGTGCCTTTTCCACCGACGATGGCTCGGTCGACATTCAATGGTCGTTCGAAGCCGGCGAAGATGGCGGCACGCTGATCCTCGACTGGCGTGAAAGCGGCGGTCCTTCAGTCGCCACGCCGGATCGCACGGGTTTCGGTTCGCGACTCATCCAGCGCGGGCTGGGAACACCGGGTAGCCAGACAACGATCGAATATCTGGCGGACGGGCTGCATTGCCGGCTCGAGGGCAAACTATGCCTCTGAGTGGCAAACGGATCCTCGTCGTCGAAGACGAACCCATCATCGCGTTTGCGCTCGAGGACATGCTGCTCGAGGACGGCGCCGATGTGGTCGCCGTCGGTTCGCTCGAGGAAGGTCTCAACCAGGCCGAAGCAGGGGTGTTCGATTTCGCCATTCTCGATATCAACCTGCATGGCGAGAAAAGCTACCCGATCGCCTTCCGGCTGGGGAGCAAGGGCGTACGATTCGTCTTCGCCAGCGGCTATGGCGATGCCGAACATCCCGAAGAACTGGCGCATGTCACCACGCTAACGAAACCCTATGTCCTCGCCGACATCCGCAACATCGCAGTGGGCGGCTGACTGGCCGGAGTTCAGCGTGGGCAAACCGCCACAAGGAGGTGGCGAGCGGCACCGGAAACGACTATGGGGCTGCGCATGCGTATTGCCATTGCTTCCGACCACGCCGCTTTCGATCTGAAAGCCGATTTGCGCGACTGGTTGATCGAACAGGGTCACGAGGTCGCCGATCTCGGCCCGGATACCGCCGACAGCGTCGATTACCCCGACTACGGGTACAAGCTGGCCGCGGTTGTCGCCGATGGGACCGCAGATCGCGGCATTGCCCTGTGCGGCAGCGGGCTTGGCATCTCGATGAGCATCAATCGCCATCCCGCCATCCGCTGCGCGCTGGTTTCCGAACCGTTGTCCGCTTCGCTGGCGCGGGAACACAACGATGCCAACTGCATCGCGATGGGCGCCCGCCTCGTCGGCAGCGACATGGCTAAGGCGTGCCTGTCCGCCTTCCTCGAAACCGATTTCGCCGGCGGCCGCCACCAGCGCCGCATCGACAAGCTATCCAACCCGGACATCTGATCTATGGCTACCCAGGCACAAGACACCACGCGCGACCCTATGGACCGCTTCTGGCACGATACGCTGGCGGAAGCAGACCCCGAGATCCACAATGCGATCCGTAATGAACTGGCGCGTCAGCAGGACAAGATCGAGCTGATCGCCAGCGAGAATATCGCCTCCAACGCGGTTCTCGAAGCCACGGGCAGCGTGTTCACCAACAAATATGCCGAAGGCTATCCGGGCAAGCGCTATTACGGCGGCTGTGATTATGCCGACGTCATCGAAACGCTGGCGATCGAGCGCGCGAAGCAGTTGTTCGGGTGCAATTTCGCCAACGTCCAGCCCAATTCGGGCAGCCAGATGAACCAGGCGGTTTTCCTCGCGCTGCTGCAGCCGGGCGATACCTTCATGGGTCTCGACCTCAATTCGGGTGGTCACCTCACGCATGGATCGCCGGTCAACATGAGCGGCAAGTGGTTCAACCCCGTCAGCTACGGCGTGCGCCAGGATAACGAGCTGATCGACATGGACGAAGTGATGGCGCTGGCGAAGGAGCACAAGCCCAAGCTCATTATCGCCGGTGGCACCGCCTATTCGCGTAGCTGGGACTGGGAAGCCTTCCGCAAGGTGGCCGACGAGGTTGGCGCCTACCTGATGGTCGACATGAGCCACATCTCCGGGCTCGTCGCGGGCGGCGCGCATGCCAACCCCTTCCCCCATGCCCATGTCGTCACCAGCACCACTCACAAATCCCTCCGCGGGCCGCGTTCGGGCGTGATCCTGTGGAACGACGAGGAACTCACCAAGCCGTTCAACATGGCGGTTTTCCCGGGCATGCAGGGCGGCCCGCTGATGCATGTCGTGGCTGCCAAGGCAGTCGCCTTCGGCGAAGCGCTGCGCCCGGACTTCAAGGATTACGCCGCGCGCGTGGTCGAAAACGCCCGCGCTCTGGCCGAAGCCATCGAAGCCAATGGCCTGCGCGTCGTGTCGGGCGGGACGGACAACCATTCGATGCTGGTCGATCTTACGGCCAAGGACGTGACCGGTAAGGCCGCCGAAACCGGTCTCGATCGCGCATGGCTGACCTGTAACAAGAACGGCATNCCCTACGACACGCGCAGCCCCTTCGTGACCAGCGGCATCCGCCTCGGCACTCCGGCGGGGACCACGCGCGGCTTCGGCCCCGAGGAATTCCGGACGATCGGCGCGCTGATCTGCGAGGTGGTGGACGGAATGTCGCGCAATGGCCCCGAAGGCGATGGGCAGGTGGAAGACAAGGTGCGTGGCAAGGTGGCCGAATTGTGCGCTGCCTTCCCCGTCTATCCCGGCCGCTGAGGAGAAAAGCGATGGACGACCAGAATCCCAAGCACCAGGATCACGAACTGCTTTCCGACGCGAAGCACGAAGTGAAGGGCATGGCGAGCAAGGGCCTCGANCACCCTTCGACGAAACCCGTGCTGACCGGTGCTGCCGTGGGCGCAATCGCAGGGGGCCTGCTGCCGGTCGTGACCTGGCCGATCGGGCTCGTCGCGGGCGCGGGATACATGCTCTACAAGCGTCTCCGACCGTAAATGCGGTGCCCTTTCTGCGCGCATGACGACAGCCAGGTGAAGGACAGTCGTCCGACCGAGGATTCGACCTCGATCCGGCGGCGCCGGCAATGTTCGAGCTGCGGCGCGCGCTTTACCACGTTCGAACGGGTCCAGCTGCGCGAAGTCACCGTGGTCAAGTCGGGCGACCGCCGCCAGCCCTTCGAACGCAGCAAGCTCGAACAGTCGATCGCGCTCGCCTGCCGCAAGCGCGATGTCCCGCAGGAACGCATCGACCAGCTGGTCAGCGGGATCCAGCGCCAAGTCGAAACCGCGGGCGAGGCCGAAATAGCCTCGCAGCGTATCGGCGAAATGGTCATGGACGGGCTGCGCGGGCTCGACAGCGTCGCCTATATCCGTTTCGCCTCGGTCTATCGCGACTTCAGCGAAGCTCGCGATTTCGAGGAATTTGCCAGTACGGTACAGGAAGCGGCCGCCAATGAACGCGGCTGACACGCACAAACCCGTCGTTGTGCTGGTTCGTCCGCAGCTGGGCGAGAACATCGGCAAGGCAGCCCGCGCGATGCTCAATTTCGGGCTGACCGAGATGCGACTGGTCGAACCGCGCGATGGCTGGCCCAACCCTTCGGCGGGTCCGGCAGCGGCCGGGGCGGATGTCGTGCTCGACCGGGCACAGGTCTTTGCGACCACTGCGGAGGCGGTGGCCGATTGCGCGCATGTCTACGCCACTACGGTGCGCAAGCGCGGAGTGACCAAGCCGGTCGTCACGCCCGAGGAAGCAAGCCAGGAAATGGCCGCCGCACAGGGACGCAGTGCAATCCTGTTCGGACCAGAACGCTCGGGCCTGGAAACCGAGGACGTCGCGCTTGCGCGGGCGATCCTGACGGTGCCGATCAATCCGGAATTCGGATCGCTCAATCTGGCGCAGGCGGTAATCCTGTGCGCTTATGAATGGTCGAAGCACGAGCAACTGGTGCAGCCCACGCAGGAAGAACTGCTCCCCCCTGCACCGCAGGAAGAGCTCGACGGGCTGATCGCGCATCTGGAAACCATGCTCGAACCCAAGGGCTATTTCCTGCCCGCGGCGCGCGCGGAAGCCACCCGGCGGACCTTGCGCGGGGTGCTTACCAAGCCCGGCTGGAANCANCTCGAGGTGCGGACGCTGCGCGGNGTCCTGTCGTCGCTGGGGCGCGGACCTAAGCCCTGATCCGGTCCCATTCGGCCAGTTCGTAGTCGATCGACGTCTCGACCAGCATTTCCCAGATCTGCGCAATCGGCTCTGCCGGCAGCCAACGGTCCTGCGCATCGCGGCGCGCATTGTCGATGACCGCGCGCTTGCGTGCTTCGTCGCGCACGATCGCCCGATCGGGCTTGATCCGCGCGGCCGCCCGCATGTAGCCGAACCGCCGGTCGAGCAATTCCATCAGCTCGCGGTCGGTGGCATCGACGCCGGCGCGTACATCACGCATGTCGGCGCAGTTTTCAGGCAGCTTGAAATCGTCGTTCATGGTAATGCGCCCTGCCCCGCCTGCCGGTGCTTGTCGAGCGCCTATCTTCGTGCTTGACGAACCGCGCCATATTGCTACTAGCGCGCCTTCGCGAATTGGCTCCGCACCCCGGTGAAGCGGTAGCCGCGTCGAACTCCTGAGCGTGTCGAAGGAACGACGGTGCGATGCCGGGTTGAATGGCCGTCAACGGGATGGCCCAGCAAATTGAAGGAAAGATTATGACGAAGCGCACCCGCGCCAAGTACAAGCTCGACCGCCGGATGGGTGAAAACATCTGGGGTCGCCCGAACAGCCCCGTCAACAAGCGCTCCTACGGTCCGGGCCAGCACGGCCAGCGCCGCAAGAGCAAGACGAGCGACTTCGGTCTCCAGCTGCGCGCCAAGCAGAAGCTCAAGGGCTATTACGGCGACGTGACCGAGAAGCAGTTCAAGCGCACCTACATGGAAGCGTCGCGGATCAAGGGCGACACCGGTCAGAACCTGATCGGCCTGCTCGAACAGCGCCTCGACATGGTCGTTTATCGCGCCAAGTTCGCACCGACCATCTTCGCTGCGCGCCAGATCGTGAGCCACGGCCATATCTATCTCAACGGTGTGAAGACCAACGTCGCCTCGGCGCGCGTCAAGGTCGGCGACGTCGTTTCGTTGGGCAAGAAGGCGCAGGAAATGGCGCTGGTCATCGAAGCGCAGAGCCTGCCCGAGCGTGACATTCCCGACTACGTCAGCCCCGATGGCAACGACAAGGTGACCTTCACCCGCGTGCCCAAGCTCGACGAAGTGCCCTACCCGGTCACGATGGAACCGAACCTCGTGGTCGAGTTTTACTCGCGCTAAGCCCAAGCGGCAGCGACACAGCAAAAGGGCGGTCCCTCACGGGGCCGCCTTTTTTGTTGTCCGGTCAGTATCGGCTGGCAAACCGAAGCGACAGCCACACCATGACGAGGATCGTCAGCGTGATCAGGCCGCCCCAGAACCAGTAGGGCAGGAACAAAGCGTCGGCGATGAGGCCGGTGTCGGATCGCGCGGACATGCCGCCGACCGTGCCGCCCGGGCTGAACAAATAGCCAAGGTCCTGATAGACGCTCACCACGCCTTGTACCCCGAGGAATTCCGCCGTGATCCGCTGCCATTTGGCACTGCCGCGTAACGCGATGTACCCGGCTGCTGCAGCGAACAGCGGAAGCACCACCCATCCGGCGACCGAGCGCACCCACACCGCCGTCGAGATCGCGAGCGCCGATGCGAGAACCAGCAGCGCCAGCTGCGTGGCCCGCCGCGAGCGTGATGCGACGATCAACAGGCAGCCCGCGACACTGGGACCCAGCAGCCCTGCCGCCGCGATGGCCGCCTGCCCGAGGTAGCCGATGCTGCCGGAGAACTCGGCAAAGCCCGAGCCATTGGCGAAGATCACGAGGCGATGGAATTCAGCGCCGAGCGCAATCGCGCTCAGCCCGTGCGCCATTTCGTGAAACCAGGTGGCCAGCAACGTGAACGGCATCAGCGCAAGCGTTCCGAAGCCGGTCTGCCAGGCAAGGATCGTCAGCCCGGCGAAGGCGAGAATATAGCTCTGTTCGCGCGGCATTGCCTTGCGGTTGGGGGAAAGCCCCCATCTCGCGGGAGCAGCGGAACCGGCGCGGCCTTTTCTCATACCCGCACGGTATCGCCGGTTCGTCTCACTGCAAGTAGTCGCGNCGGAAATCGCGCGCGAACTGGGCGAACCGCGCTTCCGCGATCGCATCGCGCATCGCCTGCATCAGCTGCTGGTAAAAGGCGATGTTGTGCTCNGTCATCAGCATCGCGCCGAGGATTTCCTGCGATTTCACCAGATGGTGCAGGTANGCGCGCGAGTAGGTCCCGCAGGTATCGCAGGTGCAGCGGCTGTCGAGCGGTTCCTCGTCNTCGGCAAAACGCGCATTGCGCAGGTTGANCGGNCCGTTCCAGGTAAACGCCTGTCCGTTGCGCCCGGACCGGCTGGGCAGCACGCAGTCGAACATGTCCACCCCGCGCTCCACCGCACCGACGAGGTCGTCGGGCTTGCCGACCCCCATCAGATAGCGGGGCCGGTCAGCGGGCAATTGGCCGGGTGCGAAGTCAAGTGTGGCGAACATCGCTTCCTGGCCTTCGCCGACCGCCAGCCCGCCTATGGCATAGCCGTCGAAACCGATATCGGTGAGCTTGTCCGCGCTTATACGGCGCAATTCCTCGTCCAGCGCGCCCTGCTGGATACCGAACAATGCGGATCGCTGCGCGTGTTCGCCGCCCGCATCGAACCCATCGCGGCTGCGCCGGGCCCAGCGCATGCTCATTTCCATGCTCGCGGCGATTTCATCGCGCAGCCGATCGGCGCGCGGGCATTCGTCGAACGCCATCACGATGTCGCTGCCCAGCATGCGCTGGATTTCCATGCTGCGTTCGGGCGTAAGCATGTGCTTGGAACCGTCGATGTGGCTGCGGAACTCGACCCCCTTCTCGGTAAGCTTGCGCAGTTCGGACAGGCTCATCACCTGGTAGCCGCCACTGTCGGTCAGGATGGGCCGTTGCCAGTTCATGAACTTGTGCAGGCCGCCAAGCCTCGCCATGCGCTCGGCGCCTGGTCGCAGCATGAGGTGGTAGGTGTTGCCGAGGATAATGTCGGCCCCTGTCTTGCGGACAGTTTCGGGCTTCATCGCCTTGACTGTCGCTGCAGTCCCGACCGGCATGAAAGCAGGCGTGCGAATGGTGCCGCGCTGCATGGCAATGTACCCTGTGCGCGCAGCCCCGTCGGTCGCGTCAATAGTGAATGCGAAACGTTCGCTCATGGTCAGAAGCCGTAGATGAGAGTGGCACGGGTCAGCGTATCGGTGCCGACCGAGCCGGCCGGCGGATTGCTGTCATATTCGATCTTGTAGGAAAGGCGCGAACGCAGACGGTTGCTCACGCGAAAATCGAGACCGGTCACCAGATTGATCGTGGTGTTCGCGCCATCGAAAATCAACGTTGCCTCGCCTCCCGTTTCCGCCAGTGCCTCGACATCCTGGGTCAGCTTGAGACGGTCCAGCATCTGCCAGTCGAAATCGAGCCCGACGAGTCCCGCGAGCCGATCCGCGCTGGTCCCGTCTGTAAAATCCGTTACCCGGTAGGCAGGGCCTGCCTTGAGTGAGAGCTTGAGCTTCGGATTATCGATAACGCGATAACCGAAACCACCCGACACCGAATAGCGCGAAGAGAAGCCCTGGATCCGGTCGCGTTCGTATTGCGCCAGGCCATAGGCGAAGATGTTCTCGTCGAACTGCCAGCGCGGTTCGTAGGATGCGGCGAACTGTTCGCGGCTGGTCGATCCGTTCTGCCGCTGGTAGTCCGCGCGCAATCTGATCGAATGGGTCCAGTCGATGCCCTCGCGATCAAGGCGCAACGCGGCCGCCACCCCGACCGACTCGGTGTTGCCGCTCGACTGGAAAGCCCCCAGTTCGCCCTCGCCGCTCCAGCGGTCGAACATGCCGGCGTTGATCAGCGCGGTTTGCTCCGCCTCGGCCTCGGCCGCGCGGCGCGCAGCCAGGGTGATCTTCCACTGGTCGTTAATCGCATCGATCGTGCTGCGTTCTTCGGGCCATGTGCTGCGCGCGAGACCGATCACCGTGGCGACCTTCCTTTCGTCGCCGCTGGCTATGGCTGCATCGATCATCGCGCGTGCGCCTTCGGGAAGCTCAGCTTGCGCGGCAGTCGCAGCACAACCCAGCAGGGCGGAAAAGATCAACGGGGCGAAGCGCATCGGGTGCGCCTAGCGCCTTGTTTTGCGCCTCGCCACCCTTCAATCGATGGAATATGTCACGCGCGCAGGCGCCATCCCGTGCGGAAAATGAACGCAATAACGGCCACGCAGATCGCCAGGAAACCCAGCGTTATGCCGAAGCTGATCCAGATGTTCACATCGCTCTGGCCATAGAAAGTCCACCGCAGGCCGCTGACCAGGTAGACGATCGGATTGGCCAGCGCGATCGTGTCCCACGGCCTGGGCAGCATATCGATCGAATAGAACGTCCCCCCGAGAAAGGTCAGCGGCGTGAGGAACAGCATCGGGATGATGCCCAGCTTCTCGAAATTATCCGCCCAGATGCCGAGGATGAACCCGAACAGGCTGAAGGCCGCCGCGACGAGCATGATATAGAACACCGCCAGCACAGGGTGCGCGATCGAATAGTCGACGAAAAGGCGCGCGGTGAGNAGGATGATCGCGGCGAGCAGCAGGCTCTTGGTCATTGCCGCACCGACGAACCCCAACAGCGTCTCCGATACTCCGACAGGCGCNCTGAGCAGTTCGTAGATGGTGCCGGTGAAACGCGGCATGTAGATCCCGAAACTGGAATTGCTGGTGGTTTCGCCCAGCAGGGTGAGCATCAGCAGGCCCGGAATGATGAAGGCGCCGTAATCCACCCCGCCCAGATCAGGCATGCGCCCTCCGATCGCCGCGCCAAAGACGATGAAATATAGCGATGTGGTAAGTACCGGCGCGAGCACCGACTGGAAGGCGGTGCGCAGGAAGCGCATCAGTTCGCGGGTGTAGATCGACCAGGTCGAGCGCCACGAGATCATGCTGCCTTCCCTTCACCGAGCAGCGAAACGAAGATTTCCTCGAGGCTGCTTTCGCGTGTGTCGATGCCGACGTAATCGATGTCCGCGGCAATCAACGCCTTGGTCAGCGCAGCCACTTCGGCCTTGCCCTTCCCCGTTCCGTCGCCGCCGCGGTAGCACAGCACTTCCCCACCCGGTTCGAGTTCTACCGGGAAGCGGGCGATTTCGGGCGGCAAGGCGGCAAGCGGCCTGGCCAGCGTGATATGCGCTTCGGTTCGGCCGAGCCGCGCCATCATCGCATCCTTCTGGTCGACCATCAGCAGTTTACCGCGATTAATGATGCCGACACGGTCGGCCATCAGCTCGGCTTCCTCGATATAATGCGTGGTGAGAATTATCGTGACACCGCGCTCGCGCATNGTGTCGACGATCGCCCACATTCCCTTGCGCAACTCGACATCGACGCCTGCCGTGGGTTCATCGAGAAACAGCAGGTCCGGCTCATGTGCCAGAGCCTTGGCGATCAGTACCCGGCGCTTCATCCCGCCGGACAAGGCCATGATGCGCTCGTCGCGCTTGTCCCACAGGCTGAGCGACCGCAGGATTTCCTCGATCCGGTCCCTGTCGGGGGCAAGCCCGAACAAGCCGCGCGAATAGCTTACCGCGCGGTGGACGGGTTCGAACATGTCGGTGCTGAGTTCTTGGGGAACCAGGCCGATACGACTGCGCGCGCGGCGCCAGTCGGACGCCAGATCGTGCCCGAAAGCGCGAATGCTTCCCGAAGTTGGGCGCACGAGCCCGCATACTGCACCGATCAGCGTGGTCTTGCCTGCCCCGTTAGGCCCGAGCAGTGCGAAGACCTCGCCCTTGTTNATGGTAAGATCGACATTGTCGAGCGCGGTCAGCCCGCCGGGATAGACCTTCGACAGGCCGGAGAGTTCGAGAATCGGCTCCACATCTCCTAGCTAGCGGCGATCCAGTTGCCGTGGAAGCCCGGAGGGATCAGGTGCGGGATCTCGACCGTCCCGACCACGCCGAGCGTCATCGCGTCGAGAATCTCTAGCGCGCTGGTCTGCCGGTTGCGGTCGATGACATAACCCATCATCCAGCCATCGCCCTCGGCTGCATCGGGCGTGCGCGGAACGAAAACGAATTCACCGGGAATGCGGCCTTCGCCGAAATCGCGCTGCACCCGTTCGCCGGTGGCAAGGTCGTGGCGATAGAGCGGCATCGGCGCAACGAATTCGAGATCGCCATCGGCGGGCATGCCGATCGCCCACAGGTAGCGATGCGCCTTGGTAAAATAGCGTTCGTCCGGTCGCGGGAATTCCTGTCCCGCCGTATCGAGCGTGTCGCGGACGACTTTCCCGCCCTGCCCGTCCACCGTCCAGCGCTCAAGCCCCAGAGGCTTGCCGTATGGCCCGGGCATTTCGCCGTCGAAGATGGTTTCATAGGGGCAGACGTCGATGATCACCCGGCCGGTTTCGTCTTCGAAACTGTTGCCGACGTGGAAGACATAGCAGGGGTCGACCTCGTGCCACACCACGTCCTCGTTGCTGCCCCCGCGCGGCAGCAATCCGACCCGCGCGCGGTGGCTGCGGTTCCAGCGATAGGGAAACTTGTGCCCCGCAATCAGCGCCTGCATCGAGAAGGTCACCGGCAGGTCGAGGATGACCACGAAGTTCCGGGTCAGCGCGCAGTCGTGGATCGAGGGGCCATGCCTTACCGCGATCTCGGTTTCGCTCAGCACCCTGCCGCTGCGGTCCATGGTGACATGGCGGATGGTATCCTGCGACGGGCCATCGTAGCAGATCGCGTGGTATTCGCCGGTGTCCGGGCATTGATGCGGGTGCGCGGTAAAGGAACCGGTCAGCCCGCCGCCGAAGTCGGAATAGGCGACGCTATCGAGATTGCCGTCGAGTTCGACAGGGAAGCTGTTGGCCTCGACCAGCGCCATGATCTTGCCGCCGATGTCGAGGACATTGGTGTTGACCGTATCGCCAAAGCCGCGTCGCGGCCCGCCAACCGCCGCCGGGCCGCCCTTGCCTTCAAGTTCGGCGGAACGGATGAAGCGGTTGCGATACCATTCGGCCTTGCCGTCCTTCAGCCGGACGCCGTGAACCATCCCGTCGCCGAGGAACCAGTGATGACCCTTCCCCGCCTTGCCAAAGGGATTTGGCCCGATGCGGACATACCGCCCGTCGAGTTCGCCGGGAATGGTTCCGGTTACGGCGGGATTAGCGAGCGTCAGTTCATCGGCCATCGGGGTATGGATCCCCCGCAGGAAAGGGTTTTCACCCGGACCGGGCAAGCGCGCCCGGTTGATGCTGGCGACTGCCTGTACGGCAGGCGTAACCGCCCTGCGGATGGTTTTCTCGACGACACTTGCCATGACCGACTCGCTCCGATTAAAGTGAACGCCGTAAACATAAAGGTTATGATAACAGTGTCAACATCGCCCGAAGCCTATCATCACGGGAACCTGCGCGACGCCTTGCTGGCAGCCGGACTGGCCGCGCTCGAAGGTGCCGCAGGCAAAGCGCCTTCGCTGCGCGAATTGGCGCGCGTGGTCGGGGTCTCGGCGACGGCAGTCTATCGGCACTTTCCCGACAAGCAGGCACTCGATGCCGCGCTTGCCCGCGCAGGGCTGGACCTGCTGGGCAAGGAACAGGCCGCTGCCGCCGAACGTGCGGGAGGTGGATCGCAAGGATTTACCGAAACGGGCCGCACCTACGTCCGCTTTGCGCTCGCCCACCCTGCCCTGTTCAGGCTGATGTTCACCCAGGGCCACCCGGTGGACGGATCGGCGACACCCGATGAAGCATACGCATTGCTGACAGCCAATTCACGCGCGCTGGTCGGCGATCCAGACGGCGCCGAAACGCTCGCCCTGCAGTCGTGGGCAATGGTGCACGGTATCGCCATGCTGATGCTCGACGGGCGCATCCCCGCCGACGACGCTCTGATCGAGCGGTTGCTCGATACCGGCAATCTGTCCGCTCAGTCGTGTGGCAGCAGCAGCGAGGAATCGCCGTAGCTGTAGAAGCGGTATTCGCTGTCGATGGCGTGCGCGTAAGCGTCCATCATGCGTTCGCGGCCCATCAGGGCGCTCACCAGCATCATCAGCGTCGATTTCGGCAGGTGAAAATTGGTCATCAGGCCATCGACCGCGCGAAAGCGGTATCCCGGGGTGATGAAGATATCGGTATCGCCAGCGAAGGCACCGATAATCCCGTCTTCCCCCGTCGCGCTTTCGAGCAAGCGCAGGCTGGTCGTCCCCACCGCTATCACCCTGCCGCCGGCCGCGCGCACGGCGTTCAGGCGTGCCGCGGCTTCAGGTTCGATCCGGCCCCATTCGGAGTGCATCGCGTGATCGCTGGTATCGTCAGCCTTCACCGGGAGGAAGGTGCCCGCACCGACATGCAACGTCAGCGTCTCGCGCCCGATCCCGGCAGCGTCGAGCGCCCCGATAAGTTCAGGCGTAAAGTGCAGCGCGGCAGTCGGTGCGGCAACCGCGCCGTCCTCGGCTGCGAACATCGTCTGGTAGTCTTCACGGTCCTGCGCATCGGTGGCGCGCTTGCCGGCGATATAGGGCGGCAATGGCATACGTCCGGCGCGTTCGAGCAGGATTTCGACGGGCTCTTCGCCCGCGAAGGCCAACACGAAACTACCATCCTCGAGCCGCTCTTCCGCGGTCGCTGCCACGCCGCCGCCGAATTCCACGACATCGCCGATCCGCAGTCGCTTGGCATTGCGCACGAAAGCCTGCCAGCGTCTCAGGTCGATCCGTTTGTGCAGCGTCGCGCCGATCCGGGCTTCTCCCCGCCGCCCTTCGAGCTGCGCAGGTATGACGCGGGTGTCNTTGAACACGAGCACGTCGCCCGCCCGCAACATTTCCGGCAAGTCGCGCACGCCGCGATCCTCGAAGGGGCCAGCGCTGCGCACCACNAGCATGCGTGCGGCATCGCGCGGGCGCGCGGGGCGAAGCGCGATCCGCTCGGGCGGGAGTTCGAAATCGAAAAGGTCGACTTTCATCGCGCCGCCCCTAGTCCGGGTGCGACGCGATGGAAAGTCAGTTGCCGAGCGGCGCGTTCAGATCGCTGGCCGAAATGTCTTCGTCCTGCACCCGCGGAGCTGTCATGGCCGGCACCGGCTTGTTGTCCGCCGCGATCGAAGCCTGCACGATCCGCGTTGGATTCGCNGGCGGCTCGCCGCGCTGGATCGCATCGACTGCGGGCATGTTGGCGATCACGCGCCCGAAGTTGGTGTAGTTCTGGTCGAGGTTGAAACGTGGATAGAAAACGATGAAGAACTGGCTGTTGGCGCTGTCGGGGCTGCCCGCGCGCGCCATCGAGACGGTACCGCGGACATGCGGCATGCCGTGAAACTCTTCCGCGATGTCGGGCAGCTGCGATCCGCCCGTGCCGGTACCGGTGGGATCACCGGTCTGAGCCATGAAGCCGTCGATGACGCGGTGGAAAATCACCCCGTCGTAGAANCCCTGCCGGGTCAGCGTCTTGATGCGTTCGACATGGTTGGGCGCCCAGTCGGGCTTCAGCCGGATCGCGACGCGNTCGCCGTTCGACAGGTCGAGCAGCAGGATGTTTTCGCGGTCTTCTTCGACATTGAAGTTCACTGGCGAAAACACCCGCGTATCCGCAGCGGTTTCCNCCGTAGCGGNAGCGTCGACAGCGGCGTCGTCCTGCGCCTGGGCGGCGAAGGGTGTCGAAGCGAGCGCCAATGCGGCGGCAAGGGCAAGCGAAGTCTTGAGCATCGTCATTCCGTGGCAATGTCCTGGGTTGCAGGCCCCTAGCGAGGGGCGTCTGTCCGTTCAATGAATAGGTGCCTGCGGAGCTCAGCCCCCGCGCGGCCCGAGTTTCTTCACTCGCGCCTCGACGTCCTGCCGCACGGCAGGCGTGACGAACTTGCCGATCGGGCCGCCGTAGAAGGCGATTTCCTTTACCAGGCGGCTGGCGATCGGCTGCAATTCGACATCGGCCATCAGGAATACCGTTTCGATGTGATCGTTGAGCTGCCGGTTCATCCCGGTGAGCTGGTATTCATATTCGAAGTCGGTCACCCCGCGAATGCCGCGGATCACGATGCCCGCTTTCATCTGGTCGGCGAAATCCATCAGCAACGAATTGAACCCGACCACACGGATGCTCTGGTTGGCAATGCCGGCAACTTCGCGTTCGACCATGGCGATACGTTCGTCGTCATCGAACATCGGCGACTTCGCGATATTGGTGGTCACGCCGATGATCAGTTCGTCGACCAGCTTCGCGCCGCGCTCGATTATGTCCATGTGACCCAGCGTGATTGGATCGAACGTGCCCGGATAGATGCCGATGCGCTTGGCCATTAATGGTCCCTCTTAACAATGAAATGCGCCAGTTCGACAAGCAGCCGGGCATCGTCGCCGTAGCTGGCGAGATGGTCGCCCGCCTGTTCCACCAACATCGTCGCCTGCGCCCGCGCCTGATCGACGCCCATCAGCGTGACGAAGGTCTGCTTGCCCTGTTCCTCGTCCTTGCGCAGCGCCTTGCCGGCCAGCGTCTCGTCGCCTTCGACATCGAGCAGGTCGTCGGCAATCTGGAAGGCGAGCCCGATATCACGCGCATAGGCGCGCAGATGGGTGCGTCCTTCGGGCGCCACCCGCCCCAGCACCGCGCCCATCTCGACACTGGCGGCCAGCAGGGCACCGGTCTTGAGTTGCTGCAGCCGGGTGACCTGGCGCAGGTCGTAGGATTGTTCTTCGGAGACGATATCCATCATCTGGCCGCCCGCCATCCCGTCGTGCCCGCTGGCGCGCGCCAGCGTGGCAACCAGTTCCGCGCGAACGAAGGGATCGGTGCTGGTGTCCGGCTGGGTCAGAATGTCGAACGCCAGCGCATGCAGGCTGTCCCCCGCAAGCACGGCAGTCGCTTCGTCGAACGCCTTGTGCAGGGTCGGCTTGCCGTGCCGCATCTCGTCATCGTCCATGCACGGCAGATCGTCGTGGATGAGCGAATAGGCATGGATCGCTTCGACTGCACAGCCCGCGTTGATCGCGGCGTTGCGATTGACGCCGAACAGTTCCGCGGTCGCCACCAGCAGCAGCGGGCGCACCCGCTTGCCGCCTCCGATCACGGCGTAACGCATCGCCTCGATCAGCCGTGCGCGCGTATCGTCGGGCACGGGAAGGAACGCATCGAAGACGCTGTCGACTTCAGACTGGACCTGCTCGAAAGCCTGGCCGAGCAGGCTGGGCATCGCGGTTGCGACGCTCACGCGGCCCCGCCCGCATCGAACGGCTCGGTACCCGCGGGCTTGCCGTCGCTGCCCGCTACGATCTTCTCGATCCGCGCCTGTGCAGCGTCCAGCCGCGACTGGCATGCCTTGCGCAGTTGTTCGCCGCGCTCGTACAGATCGATGCTCTCGTCGAGCGGGACATCGCCGCTTTCGAGACGCCGGACGACACTCTCAAGCTCGCGCAGGGCCTGCTCGAAGCTCATCTCGGAAATATGTGACTGTTCCTCTGCCATTGNCCGCGAGCATTGACGGTCCGCCTGCGCCCGGTCAAGTATACCGAAACGGGGGAGCGAATATGACGTGGATTGTCGCCTTCATCGCCGCAGCTCTGGTGTTCGGCGCTTTGGACGCCGCGTGGCTCGGCTGGGCCGGGCCCAATTTCTACCGTCCCCGGCTGGGAGACATCCTGGCCGACAGTTTCCGCATGGCTCCAGCGCTGGTATTCTACGCTGCCTATATCGCCGCCATCGTCTGGTTCGCGGTGCGCCCGGGATTGGCCCAGGGGNTTGCCGCCGCTGCGCTCAACGGGGCGCTGCTGGGGGCGATTTGCTATGCGACCTACGATCTGACCAACCAGGCGACGATGCGCACCTGGTCCACNGCGGTGACCGTGGCCGACATTGCATGGGGTGCATTTGCTACCGCCTTGGCCGCTTCCGCTGCGACGCTGGCCGCCGACAAATTCGGCTGAGCGCATGTTCATAGGCCATTTCGCTCCCGCATTCCTGGCGCGCGGGATCAGCGAGGACGCCCCGCGGCTCGGTGTGCTGTTCATCGGGGCGCAGCTGACCGACTGGGCCTTGTTCACGCTGACCCTCGGCGGGATCGAGAGATTGCGGATCGTGCCCGGTATCACCGCGATGAACCCGCTCGACCTCTACTATATGCCCTATACGCACAGCCTGCTNGGCACCGCACTCTGGGCGATCGGCTTTGCCGCCTTGATCTGGCTGGGGACACGAAGTCTGGTGGCTGCGAGCTGGGCGGCCTTCGTCGTCGCAAGTCACTGGGTGCTCGACCTGCTCGTCCACAGGCCGGATCTGACGNTTGCCGGAGGCGCGGAGAANTACGGCCTCGGACTGTGGAACTTCCCCATCGTCGCGATCCCGCTCGANCTGGGCCTCCTGCTGCTCGCCTATGGTTTCTATATCGNCCGCACCAAGGGGCCGCTGCTTCCTCCGCTGATCCTGCTGGCCGCCTTGCTGCTGTTCCAGGCACTGAACTGGTTCGGCTCCGAACCCGAACACGCCGGGGCGTCCTTTTCTGCGACCGCCTTCCTGGCCTTCGGCATACTGACTGCGCTCGCGTTCTGGGTGCAGTCGACCCGGTGGCATAAAAACCACGTGGGACTGGCGGTCGGGAGCGTGCAGCGCTAAGCGCGCGCGCATGGCATCTGTCGAATCCGCGATCACCCCCGAAGTCGTCGAGCAGCACGGCTTCAGCCCCGAAGAATACGACCGCGTCCTGAACGCGCTTGGCCGCGAGCCCAATCTGGTCGAGCTGGGGATTTTCTCGGTCATGTGGTCCGAGCACTGCTCCTACAAGAGCTCGCGGCTGCATCTCAAGAAATTGCCGACCGAGGCGCCCTGGGTGATCTGCGGCCCCGGCGAGAACGCCGGCGTCATCGACATCGGCGACGGGCAGGCGGCGATCTTCAAGATGGAGAGCCACAACCATCCGAGCTATATCGAACCCTACCAGGGCGCGGCGACCGGCGTCGGCGGCATCCTGCGCGATGTCTTCACCATGGGCGCGCGCCCGGTGGCGAATGCCAATGCGCTGCGCTTCGGGCGGCCCGACCACCCCAAGATGCAGCACCTGGTAAAGGGCGTCGTCTCCGGCATCGGCGGCTATGGCAATTGCGTCGGCGTGCCGACCGTATGCGGCGAGACCAATTTCCATCCCGCCTATGACGGCAATATCCTCGTAAACGCGATGACCGTGGGCGTCGCCGACCAGGACAAAATCTTCTATTCCGCCGCCACCGGCGTGGGCAATCCGATCGTCTATGTCGGATCGAAGACCGGCCGCGACGGCATTCACGGCGCGACCATGGCCAGCGCCGATTTCGAGGAAGACGCCGATGCCAAGCGCCCTACCGTGCAGGTGGGCGACCCCTTCACCGAAAAGCTGCTGATCGAGGCCTGCCTCGAACTCATGGCGACCGACGCGATCGTCGCGATCCAGGATATGGGCGCCGCGGGCCTGACCTCTTCCAGCGTCGAAATGGCGACCAATGGCAAGGCGGGCATCCGTCTCGACATGAACATGGTGCCGTGCCGCGAAGACGGGATGACGCCCTACGAGATGATGCTGAGCGAAAGCCAGGAGCGGATGCTCATGGTCCTCAAGCCCGGCAAGGAAGCCATGGCGCAGGCCATCTTCGACAAGTGGGAGCTCGATTTCGCGATCATCGGCGAAGTGACCGATACGCAGCACATGGTGCTCGAATTCGATGGCGAAGTCGTCTGCGACATTCCGCTCGGCCCGCTGGCGGCAGACGCGCCCGAATACGACCGGCCCTACCTGTCCAAGGAAGACTACACTGCCTGGGCAGGCATTGCGCCGATGCGCGAGCGTCCCGACACCGACGATGTCGGCGGTGACGTGATGAAGCTGCTCGCCTCGCCAAACCTGTCCTCGCGCCGCTGGATCGCCGAGCAATACGACAGCCAGGTCGGCGCGGATACGCTGCAGACCGGCGGCGATGCCGGTGTCGTCCGCGTGCACGGGACGAAGAAGGCGCTCGCGATCACCACCGATTGCACGCCGCGCTATGTTCATGCCGATCCCTATGGAGGCGGCAAGCAGGCGATTGCCGAGGCCTACCGCAATCTGTGCGCGGTCGGCGCGCGCCCGCTGGCGGTGACCAATTGCCTCAATTTCGCCAACCCGCAGCGCCCCGAGATCATGAGCCAGTTCGTCCATGCGCTCGAAGGCATGGGCGCCGCCTGCCGTTTGCTCGACTTCCCGATCGTCTCGGGCAATGTCTCGCTCTACAACGAAAGCAAGGCGACCGGGGGTGGCAGTGCAATCCTGCCCACCCCCGCTATCGGCGGCGTCGGCCTGATCGACGATTACGAGCACATGATGACCATGCCATTCAAGGCAGCGGGCGAAACGATCTACCTGCTCCATGCGGAGGAGTGGGCGACCGCGGACCCCGAGCGTTCGCATCTCGGCAAGTCGCTGTGGCTCAGCGAAATCCATGGCCGCGACGAAGGCCGTACCCCGCCGACCGACCTCACCGTCGAAAAGAACGCGGGCCGCATCGTCCGCCAGTTGATCGCCGACGGCCTCGTCAGCGCAGTGCACGACGTTTCCGACGGCGGTCTCGCCATCGCACTCGCAGAAATGGCGATGGCGGGAGGTATCGGCGCCGAGGTCGAGTGGAACGAAGAGTATTCCAAGGCGGCCTGGTGGTTCGGCGAGGATCAGGGACGCTATGTCGTCACTGTTCCCGACACCCAGGCACTCAACGAGGCGCTCGCCAAGGGCACTGAAAACGATGAAACCGCCTCGATCGGTTTCCGCCGCATCGGTCGTACCGGGGGCGATACGCTGTTCGGCAATTCGGTCGCGGCCATGCGCGCCGCACATCAGAGCTTCTTCGCCGACTGGATGGAAGGCTGACCGCGTGACGGCCGGCTATCGCGAGACACCTCTGGCGAAGAAGCTAAGCCTGCGCGATGGCCAGCGGGTGTGGTTCGACGGCATGCCCGAAAGCATTCAGGACGAAATCGGTGAATACGCACTCGAGCTTACGTTCGTTCGCGGCCCCGAAGAGGGGCCCGATGCTGCACACATTTTCGTGACCGAACAGGCTGCGCTTGCATTGAAGCTCGCCGAACTGCGCGAACATATGGCAGGCGACGGCCATGTCTGGGTCAGTTGGCCGGCGCGGGCGGACGGTGCGCCCTCCACCCTTACCGAGGAGCTGGTTCGCGAGATTGCGCTCCCGCTGGGACTGGTGGACACCAAGCAGTGCGCGGTCGACGAGGACTGGTCCGGTCTCAAGCTGGTGATCCGCAAGGAATTGCGCTGAACGCCGTTTGGTATAGATCCGCATCATGCGCGATCATGAAATTGTACCCTACTCGCTCCCCGACCTGTCCGATGGCGAACGCATCGCGCGGGCGGAGGCCATGCACGACCGGCTGAAGCTACGGCGGTCCTGCCGGTATTTCGCCGACACGCCGGTCCCGCGCGCGATTATCGAAGCCGCCATCGAAGCGGCCGGCAGCGCGCCCAATGGAGCAAACCACCAGCCTTGGCATTTCGCGGCGATTTCAACGCCCGAAACCAAGCGCGCGATCCGCGACGCCGCGGAAGCCGAGGAACGTGAGTTTTACGCCGGCAAGGCCGGCCCGCAGTGGCTCGAGGCGCTGGGGCCGCTGGGGACGGATGCCGACAAGCCCTTCCTCGAAACCGCACCGTGGCTGGTGGTCGTCTTCGCCCAGCGCAAGGGCGGGATCGAGGAGGATGGTGAGACGCAGAACTACTATGTCAGCGAAAGCGTGGGGATCGCCTGCGGCCTGCTGCTTGCCACGCTGCACGAAGCCGGGCTGGCCACACTGACCCACACGCCGTCGCCCATGGGCTTCCTGCGCGCGATCTGCGGCCGGCCCGATCATGAAAAGCCGGCGATGATCGTGGTGGTCGGGCACCCGGCGAAGGACGCAAGCGTTCCCGCGCACGCGCTGGATAAGAAACCGCTCAGCCGGATTGCCAGCTGGCTCTAGGATCAGGCCACAGCGGCGGCCTCGCCCCCCTGCTGCGCCAGAAGGTCATAGGGATCGATCCCGTCCTGACGCCAGACATGGTGGCAGACACGGTACCAGTGTGGATCGGGAATACGGAATTGCGCCCGGACTTCGGCGAGGTTCTTGCCCAGCAGTTCGCGGATCGAAAGGCCTACCAGCGGCGGGCAGGCTTTCCCGGTCCGATGCGCCTGCCGCACGGCTTTCATCACCGGGGCTTCGCTTCGGACTAGCCGCTTGAGATGCAGGGCACCGGCATAGCCCAGCAGCAAATGACCATGGCTGGGGGATTGCCCGTGCGTAAACAGCAATACGCATTGTTCACCCAGTGCATCCCGCCCATATCCGGTGAGCACATGCATCAGATCGTGCGTATCGCGCTGGCGATAGCCGTACCACTGGATAAGGTCGTCATAGCTCTGACTGCCCGACTTCTCCGACTCTTCGACGAGCCCGGCGGCAGTCAGGCCTTCGCGTTCCATGAAATCGCAATAGGCGTGCGCTACCGTACCCTCGGGATGGCGGCGCAAGGCGGCATGGTCGTCGAGAATGGGCGGCAGGAACGGTTCGCTCGCGCGTAGCGCCTCGCCATGCGGGCTGAGCGCAAGTTCGCGTACACGCGGCACGAACTGCCCGGACGGCAGAGCATCGTAGATCTTGAAGACCTCGGCAGTATTCTCCTTGTCCTTCAGCAATTCGCGGAAGTGACCGAAAGCGGCGAAGGGGCGATAGCGCGGCCTGGGGCGGCGCGGGTCGCGCAAGGGAGTGCCGTCGCGCGCCGATTCGAAATCGACAGAGGTGAAAGCGCCGAGGCTGATCTGATCGTTCATGGTGCCCGTTTGCTACCAGTTCAGCCCCATCTCGCATTGGAAAAGCGCGCCATGGCTAGGCCGGATCGAAATCCTCCACCCATTCGCTCTCCGCGATTCCGAGCAGCTTGAGGATCGCGGTCAGTTCGACGCTGGCAATCCGGCCGTTGGCGGCTTCGCGCGCCTTGGGCTTGGCGCGGTAGGCGATGCCGTAATCGGCGGCCTCGATCATCGGAATGTCGTTGGCCCCGTCGCCCGTCGCCAGCACGCGCGCGCCCTCGCCAAGTTGGGAGCGTTCGTCCTCCAGCGTAGCGAGCTTGGTCGAAGCATCGCTGACCGGTCCGGCCAGGAGCCCGGTCAACGCCCCGCCCGCCACGCCGAAGCGGTTGCCCACGACGCGCTCGAAGCCGAGTTGCTCGGCCACCGGGTCGGCGAAATGATGGAATCCGCCAGTCACCAGGACCGTACGGCAGCCCTTGCTGCGCAGGGTATTCACCAGCGCCCGTGCACCCGGCACCGGCTGGATGCGCTGGTCCAGGCAAGTGGCGATAGCGCCTTCCTCGAGCCCTTCGAGCAGCCCGACACGCTCCTTCAGTGCGCTTTCGAATTCGAGTTCGCCGCGCATCGCGCGTTCGGTAATGTCGGCGACCTTGTCCTTTATACCGGCGAAATCGGCGAGCTCGTCGATGCACTCCTGCCCGATCATCGTCGAATCCATGTCCGATACGAACAGCCGCGGCACCTCGATCTCGTGATCCGCGACCAGCAGGTCGCATTCGCCGAAATGTTCGGTCAGGATGCCGGTAAGCCGGGCGCGCTCGCCGTCCGGAAGCGAAATCTGGAGCACGTCGCTACAAAAATCGAGCATGCCTGCCATGGCCACCGGCATCCCGGCATCGGCGCATGCCCGCAGCGCGGCGTCGAGACGCGTTTCCACGCTGTCCATGTCTGCTATCAGCCGCGCGATGAGCACTTCGAAATCTCCCGAGAACAAGCCGGTGGCGCTCATTGCAGGGCCGACTGCCAGCGGCAAGAGCCAACTCGCGGTTGATCTGGCGCAGCGGCTGGCGCACGACGGGCGCCGCGGGGTCGTCGTCAACGCCGATAGCCAGCAGGTCTACCGCGAGCTGCATATCCTCTCGGCACGCCCCTCGGAGGGTGAAACGCAGGGCATCGAGCACCGATTGTTCGGAACCTGGGACGGGGCGCAATCCTGTTCGGCTGCAGATTGGTCCGCAGCGGCACGCGACACCATTCACGAGATTCACGCCGGTGGCGGCGTTCCGATCCTGTGCGGCGGGACGGGGCTCTACCTGCGCACCCTGCTGGAGGGCATCGCCCCCGTACCTGACATCGACCCGGACATTCGCGCGGCGGTGCGGGATCTGGACCAGGTGCGCGCGCGGGCGGCGCTCGAGGCGGAGGATCCCCAAGCGGCGGCGCGCCTTGCGCCTGCCGATGCCACGCGAACGGCCCGCGCACTCGAAGTCATCCGGTCGACCGGGCGCACGCTGGCACAATGGCAGGCGCTTAAACGCGGGGGGATCGCCAAGGAAGTGGTGCTTCATCCACTCGTGCTGCTGCCCGACCGCGGCTGGCTGAACGCGCGCTGCGACCTGCGTTTCGAACGCATGCTCGATACCGGTGCCATCGCCGAAGTGGAGGCGCTGCTGGCTCGCGAACTCGACCCCGGCCTCCCGGTGATGCGCGCCATCGGAGTGCGTGAAATCGCCGCCCTGATCAAAGGCGAACTATCGCGCGCTCAAGCTATCGCGGCTGGCCAGCTGGCTACGCGCCAGTATGCCAAGCGCCAATACACGTGGTTTCGCAACCAACCCCCCGCCGACTGGGTGCGTACGGATAACAAAACTATCGCCGAACACGATTTTTTTGTTTCTTTGTTTCACGCAGAAGGTTGACCGCGTAATTGAAGCATCGTATTTGAGTGCATGTCGGCCCGGCGCTTGAGACCCCAGCGTCGGGCCGACTTGTGTTCTGAAATGCCCGGATCGGGCTGGAGGATAGTGTGACCACCGAGCGCAGCGGCGCTGCAATCCTGATCGAATGTCTCAAGCGGCAGGGTGTCGAATTCGTTTTCGGCTACCCCGGCGGCGCGGTCCTGCCGATCTACGACGAGCTCTTCGCCGATGAAGATATCCGTCACGTTCTCGTTCGCCATGAAGCGGGCGCGGCGCATGCCGCCGAAGGCTACGCCCGTTCGACCGGCAAGCCCGGCGTCGTGCTGGTAACCAGCGGACCGGGGGCGACCAATGCCGTGACGGGCATCGCCGATGCCTATATGGATTCGATCCCCCTGGTGGTGATCACCGGGCAGGTGCCCACGGCGCTGATCGGGACCGACGCGTTCCAGGAAGCCGACACGGTCGGATTGACGCGCCACTGCACCAAGCACAACTACCTCGTCAAAGACCCCGAACGGCTNGGCGCGACGATCGANGAAGCATTCCGCATCGCCACCACGGGGCGTCCCGGCCCGGTGGTCGTCGACATTCCCAAGGACGTCCAGATCGCGCTGGCGACGCAGAGCGGACAGGACGGCACGCCGCTGCCCTCGCATCGCTATCAGCCGCGCATGGTCGGGGCTGCCGACGAGATTGCCGAAGCGGTCGAAATGCTCGCCGCAGCCGAACGGCCCGTGTTCTACACCGGCGGCGGCATCATCAATGCCGGCCCGCAGGCGAGCGAATTGCTGCGCAAGCTCCAGTCTGCCACCGGAGCGCCGGTGACCAGCACGCTGATGGGCCTTGGGGCCTTTCCTGCCGAGCATCCNGATTGGCTCGGCATGCTCGGCATGCACGGCACCTACGAAGCCAACATGGCGATGAACCGCGCCGACCTGATCGTCGCGATCGGCGCCCGCTTCGATGATCGCGTGACCGGGCGGCTGGATGCCTTCGCGCCCGGAGCCCGCAAGATCCACATCGATATCGACCGCGCCAGCATCAACAAGATCGTCCCCGTCGATCTGGGCATTGTCGGTGATTGCGCGCATGTGCTCGATCAGATGCTCGAAGCGTGGGGTGGCCGCAAACCGCGGGACTTGTCCGAATGGCAGGCTCGTATTCTCGGCTGGAAAGCGCGCGATTGCCTTGCCTATCCCGAACGCGGCAGCGATTTGATCATGCCGCAGAAGAGCATTGAGCGGCTGTTTGCGCTGACCCGCGACCGTGATCCGATCATTACCACCGAGGTCGGCCAGCACCAGATGTGGGCGGCCCAGTATTTCCGGTTCTTCGNCCCCAACAAGTGGCTGACCAGCGGCGGCCTGGGGACCATGGGTTATGGCCTGCCCGCCGCGATCGGTGCGCAGCTTGGNAATCCGGACAGTCTCGTGATCGACATTGCGGGCGAAGCAAGCATCCAGATGAATATCCAGGAACTGGGTACCGCCAGCCAGTATCGCCTGCCGGTCAAGGTGTTCATCCTCAACAATGAATACATGGGCATGGTCCGCCAGTGGCAGGAGCTGACCTATGAAAGCCGCTATTCGAACAGCTATTCGGACAGCCTTCCCGATTTCGTGAAGCTGGCCGAAGCCTATGGCTGGAAAGGCATTCGCATCGAGGACGAAGGCCAGCTCGATTCCGGGATCGAAGCCATGCTCGGGCATGACGGACCGGCGATCGTCGATTGCCGGGTAGCGAAGGAAGCGAATTGCTTCCCGATGATCCCCAGCGGCGCGGCGCATACCGACATGCTGCTCTATGGCGATCAGGTGGGCGGCACCATGGACGATGAAGCAAAGGCGCTTGTGTGATGGGCATGATGGCGAATTTCCCGAACCGCTTCGAAGCGCGTGCCGAACGGCGCAACTGGTTTGCCCGCAAGGATGCCGAAGCACTGCTCGACTGGGTCGAGGACTGCGGACACCGGTTCATCGGGCTCGAGGTCGCGCAGAAGCAGGACGACGGAACCTGGACCCTGCTGGCGGACTCGCTCGACCTGTCGCGCCAGACCGAGAATTTCGAGGCCATCCGCATGGGCCGCGTCTTCCTGTCGGAATATGACGGCGAAGGGCGGATGTTCGAACCCGTCTGGCAGGACCGCGCACAATGAAGATTGCCCAGCAGGCGGCCGAACGGCACGTCCTCAACGTCATCGTCGACAACGAGCCGGGCATTCTCGCCAAGATCACGGGGATGTTCACCGCGCGCGGCTACAACATCGACAGCTTGACGGTGGCCGACATTTCGGAAGATCATGCGATCAGCCGTATCACGATCGTCACGCGCGGNCCCGAGCCGGTGATCGANCAGATCCGCGCCCAGCTCGAACGGCTGGTGCCGGTCCACAAGGTGATCGACCTCACCGAATCGGGCGGGCATGTCGAACGCGAACTGGCGCTCATCAAGGTCGCCGGGAAAGGCGACAATCGCGTCGAGGCGCTGCGCATCGCGGAACTGTTCCGCGCCAATGTGGTCGACACCACGACCTCCAGTTTCGTCTTCGAACTGACCGGCTCGCCCGAGAAAATCGACAGTTTCATCGCGCTGATGCGCGAGCTCGGGCTTGTTGAAGTGGGGCGTTCGGGAATCGTGGGAATGGTCCGCGGGCCCGAGCCGAACTGATCGAATGAATTTCGTCGCTCCTGCTCAGGCGGGAGCCTATCCAACCTATCGCCAGCCGGCGACCATTTCTGGGCCCCTGCCTTAGCGGGGGCGACGCGAGGGAAGAAAATGCAAGTCTATTACGATGCCGATTGCGACCAGCAGCTGATCAAGGACAAGAAGGTCGCAATCGTCGGCTATGGCAGCCAGGGCCATGCCCACGCGCAGAACCTGCGCGATAGCGGTGTGGGTGAACTCGCCATTGCGCTGCGCGATGGCTCCCCCAGCGCGAAGAAAGCCGAAGGTGCGGGCTTTACGGTCAAGACCGTTGCCGAAGCCGCCGAATGGGCCGACGTGCTGATGATCCTCGCGCCCGATGAACACCAGGCAGCGATCTACGCCAATGAAGTCTCTGGCCGGATGCGCCCGGGTACTGCGCTCGCCTTCGCGCACGGTCTCAACATCCATTTCGGGCTGATCGACCCGCCCGCCGATGTCGACGTCATCATGATCGCGCCCAAGGGGCCTGGTCACACGGTGCGCGGCGAATACATCAAGGGCGGCGGCGTACCCTGCCTCATCGCGGTGCACCAGGAATCGAGCCAGTCGGGCGGCAACGGCTTCGCCAAACAGCTGGCCTTGTCCTATGCGAGCGCGGTTGGCGGCGGCCGGTCGGGCATCATCGAAACCGATTTCAAGGAAGAGTGCGAAACCGATCTGTTCGGTGAACAGGCCGTGCTGTGCGGCGGGGTCACCCATCTGATCCAGGCCGGCTTCGAAACGCTGGTCGAAGCCGGATATGCGCCCGAGATGGCCTATTTCGAATGCCTTCACGAGACCAAGCTGATCGTCGACCTGCTGTATGAAGGCGGGATCGCCAACATGCGCTATTCGATTTCGAACACGGCCGAGTATGGCGACATCAAGACCGGCCCGCGCATCATCACCGAAGAGACCAAGGCCGAAATGAAGCGCGTCCTAAAGGACATCCAGTCAGGGCGTTTCGTCAAGGACTTCGTGCTCGACAACCAGGCCGGTCAGCCCGAACTGAAGGCCAGCCGCAAGGCCGCCGCCGCGCATCCGATCGAAAAGACCGGCGCCCAGCTTCGCGCGATGATGCCCTGGATCGGCGCGAACAAGCTGGTCGACAAGGACAAGAACTGACACTTGCTATCGGCATCCATTGGTCAGATCCCGGCCAATGGATGCCGTTCACCGACCCGTTGTGGTGCGTACCGCAGCCGACCGGACCGGCACACTCCGGGAACGCGTTACTGGCGCGGGGCATTCTTCAGTGAGGTTCAACAGGAGGCCGACCATGAAGACATCTTTCCTCGCCCTTGCGCTTGCAGCCAGCGGATCGCTGGCCGTCACTGCGATATCCGCGCAGGATCAGCCGCAGATCCCGGGCGTCGTCGACGTCAGCCGGGTCGCCGCCGGTAGCTATTCGCTCGATCCATCGCACACGTTGGTCAGCTGGCAGGTCGGTCACTTCGGCTTCAACGACTACTTCGGACTGTTTGGCCAGATCGACGGCACGATGACGCTCGACCCAGCCGATATCGACGCGACGCAGTTCGACATCACGGTTCCGATCACCAGTGTATCGGTGCCCAGCGAAGGTCTGCGCGACCATCTGCTGCGACCGGGCAAGGATGGCGCGGCCCCCGACTTCTTCGGCCCCGAACCTGAAGCGGCGCGGTTCGTTTCAACCTCGGTCCGGCGGACCGGTGAAACTACCGCGGTCGCCAGCGGAATGTTGACGATGAACGGCCAGACCGGCCCGGTTACCATGCTGGTGGAATTCACCGGCGCCGGACAGAATCCGATGAGCGAAGCGCAGACCGTCGGCTTCCACGCACGTGCGCAGATCGATCGTACCGACTGGGGGATCAGCTACGCCGCCCCCCTGGTCGACAACACGGTCGACCTGGAAATCAGCGCGGCTTTCGAACGCGACTGAACCCCACTCGACAAGCGCATGGCGAGCGGCCACGGTCCTCCCCATGCGCTTGTCAGACTGCCACAATATCGATGACTTCCGCCGGCTCGCGAAACAGCGGCTGCCGTGGCCCGTGTTCGATTATATCGACGGGGCTGCCGATGACGAGCTGACCAAGGCGCGCAACACCAGCGCGTTCGATACGGTGGATCTCGTGCCGGACGTGCTCGCGGGCGTCGGTCAAATCGACACCTCATGCCAGATCATGGCCCGCCACAGTGCGTTGCCACTGGTCCTCAGCCCGACCGCGTTGCAGCGCGCCTTTCACCGCGACGGTGAACGGGCCGTCGCGCAAGCGGCGGCCCGGTTCGGCATATGGTTCGGCATTTCCAGCCTGGCCACGCACTCGATCGAAGAGATCGCGGCGCTGACCGACGGACCCAAGCTGTTCCAGCTATACGTTCACAAGGACCAGGGACTCAACGCCAGCATGATCGAACGCTGCCAGGCAGCGGGCTTCGATGCCCTCGCGCTGACGGTCGACACCATAGTATCGGGCAAGCGCGAACGCTGCTTGCGTTCGGGCTTCACCACCCCGCCCCGCTTCAGCGCATCCTCGCTCTGGAGCTACGCCACGCGCCCCCGCTGGACGCTCGATTACGTGTTCGGTCCGAAGTTTCGGCTGCCCAACCTCGATGGACATGTCGAAGAAGGCAGCGGCAAGGCGGTCAGCATCCAGGACTATTTCAACACCATGCTCGATACGAACATGGATTGGGATACCGCGGCGCGCATCCGGCAGGATTGGGGCGGGACTTTCGCCCTCAAGGGTATCATGAGCGCGGGCGATGCGCGGAAAGCGGTCGAGATCGGTGCCGATGCTATCTGGATTTCCAACCATGGCGGACGCCAGCTCGACGGCAGCCGCGCGCCCTTCGACCAGCTGACGGAAATCGTCGAGGCCGTGGATGGCGAGATCGAGATCATTCTCGATGGTGGTGTGCGCCGCGGCACGCATGTCCTCAAGAGCCTGGCAGCGGGGGCGACAGCCGCCTCGGGCGGGCGACTGTATCTCTATGCGCTTGCCGCTGCGGGGCAGGACGGGGTCGAACGGGCGGTGCAGATCCTGAAGGAAGAAATCGAACGCGGCATGCGGCTCATGGGCGTCACCTCGATCGACCAGCTTGCGCCCGACCGCTTGCGTCGGCGCTGAGTATCGGTTCAGCGGCGATCACGGCATGGCGGCCACACAGGCGCGCAGCTCGCTCACGAACAGTTCCGGCTGCTCCCACGCGGCAAAATGCCCGCCCTTGTCCAAATCGTTCCAGTAAACGAGATTGGTGAGCGTTCGCTCAACCCACTCGCGTGGCGCGGGCAGGATCTCTCCGGGAAAGGCGCTCGCCCCCGCAGGTATGCTCACCGTGCCGTCGCCGAACTTGCCAAAGCTCTCCCAGTAGAGCCGGGCTGCGGAGGCACCCGTAGCCGGCAGCCAGTAGAGCATGACGTCGTCGAGCACTTGGTCCATTGTCAGCACATCCCAGGCCGAACCCTGGTTATCGGTCCAGTAGTGCACTTTCTCGAGCATCCATGCCGCCAACGCGGAGGGCGAATCCACCAGGCCATAGCCGATCGTCTGCGGACGGGTGCTTTGCTGCTTGGAATAGCCCGAATCCCATTCCTGATAGAACCCGAGGCGCTGCAGCGCCTTGAGCACCTTGGNGTCCTTGCTCTGCATGTCATCCGGTCCCGGACGGCCGATTGGCATGTTGAGGTGGATGCCCCTGCACTCGGACGGGGCCAGTTGCCCGATCGCCATCGTGACTGCCGCGCCCCAGTCCCCGCCCTGCGCCATCCAGCGCCGGTATTCCAACCTCTGCATCAATTCGGTCCAGGCCTGCGCGATCCGTTCCACCCCCCATCCCGTAGCCCCGGGCTTGGCGGAAAAGCCGTAGCCGGGCAGCGACGGGGCGACGACATGGAACGCCTGCGTGTCTGCCACAGTCGGCTCGGTCAATTCGTCGATCACGCCGAGGAATTCGACCACCGAACCGGGCCAGCCATGCGTCAGCAACAGCGGCACGGCATCGGAGCGCGACGAGGGCTTGTGCAGGAAGTGGATATCCAGCCCATCGATCTCGGTGACGAACTGCCCGAGCGCATTCAGCCGCGCTTCGCATCGCCGCCAGTCGTAACCGGTCCGCCAATAGGCGACCAGCTCCCCAAGCGCGGCAAGCGGTGTGCCCTGCGTCCAGTCGTCGACCGTTGCCGCTTCGGGCCAGCGCGTGCGATCGAGGCGCGCTGCCAAATCCGCTAGATCCGCCTCGGGAATGTCGAGCGTGAACGGCCTGATCGCGTTCATGGCTACGCGTCCTCCGTCGCTTTTTTCGATGCGGCGACCACTCGGTTCATATCGGCCAGCAATATCGTGCTTGTCGCCTTGGCGAGAACGGTCCCTGCCGCGTCCTTCAAATGGCCTTCGTAGAAGCTGGTCCGCTTGCCATGCCGTTCGACCCAGGCTTCTGCGATGACGAGCCCGGGGCGCGTCGGGGCGAAATAGCTGACCTTGAGTTCCAGCGTCATCGGGACAATGCCGGGGCCGTTCCTGGCCATTGCCGCATGCGCCATGGCCGCGTCGATCCAGCCACTGATGAAGCCGCCCTGCACAACCCCGCCCGAATGGCACTGCNCCNGTTTGGCTTCGTATTCCAGCCTCGCATGTCCCGCGGCGTCGGTCGACACTACCCGTATCAAACCAAGTGTTTCGTTCAGCGAATGCCCCTCGGCCATGCTCTCTCCCGTCTACCGTGAAATATAATTTCTCGCGATGCCCAAGACTGTTTTGCTTTACAACCCCGACTGGCTTTCGCATACGCCGTGGTATGACGAATGCACTCGGCCTAACTATCCTGCGACTTACTCGCCCTTGGGCGTGATATCTGGCGTGCCTTTCCCGGTGCGCTGAGCGCCCAAGGGACCGACCGCCACCCTACACTTTCGCAGATACCGAGTTTCCCCGATGTCCATGCTCCGCGACCCGAGCGTCAAATATTCGCCCTTCCCGCAGGTACCGCTTGCCGAACGCCGGTGGCCCACGCGCACCATCACCGCGGCGCCGCGCTGGCTGTCGACCGATCTGCGCGATGGCAACCAGGCAATTGTCGATCCGATGGATGCGCACAAGAAGGGGCGCTTCTTCGACCTCCTCGTCGAAATCGGGGTGAAGGAAATCGAAGTCGGTTTCCCCAGCGCCGGTGCCACCGAGTTCGACTTCATCTCGGGCCTGGTTCGCGACGGGCGCGTACCCGACGACGTGCTGGTGCAGGTCCTCACTCAAAGCCGTGAAGACCTGATCCGGACCAGCTTTGCCAGCCTTGCAGGGGCCAAGCAGGCGATCGTCCATCTCTACAATGCCGTCAGCCCCGCCTGGCGCGAAGTGGTGTTCGGGATGAGCAAGGAGCAGGTCCGCGACATTGCAGTGCATGGCGCCAAGATCATGCGCGACGAAGCGGCCAGGCAACCCGATACCGCGTGGCATTTCCAGTACAGCCCCGAAACCTTCTCGACTGCCGAACTCGATTTCAGCCTCGAGGTCTGCGAAGCGGTGATGGAGGTGCTGGCGCCCACTCCCGAACACCCGATCATCCTCAACCTGCCCGCGACGGTCGAGGCGGCGACCCCCAATATATATGCCGATCAGGTTGAATACTTCATCCGCAACCTGCCCGCTCGCGACAGCGCGGTGATCAGCCTGCACACGCATAATGACCGCGGCACCGGCGTGGCCGCGGCGGAACTGGCTTTGATGGCCGGTGCCGACCGCGTCGAAGGCTGCCTCTTCGGCAATGGCGAACGCACGGGCAATTGCTGCCTGGTGACGATGGCGCTCAACATGTACACGCAGGGCGTCGATCCGCAGCTCGATTTCTCCGACATCGACCGCGTGATCGAGACGGTCGAATATTGCAACGAACTGCCGGTCCACCAGCGGCACCCCTATGGTGGCGAACTGGTATACACCGCCTTTTCGGGGAGCCACCAGGATGCGATCAAGAAGGGATTCTCGGCGCTCGAGACGCAGAACGATCCGCATTGGCGCGTACCCTACCTGCCAATCGACCCGGCCGATCTGGGGCGCAGCTACGAAGCGGTGATCCGGGTCAATTCGCAATCCGGCAAGGGCGGCTTCGCCTGGGTGCTGGAACAGGACCAGGGGCTCAAGCTGCCCAAGAAGATGCAGGCCGATTTCAGTCCGCATGTGCAGCGGATGGCAGACGAGGTCGGTCGCGAGCTCAATGCAACCGACATCTGGGAAGCGTTCAAGGCGGCCTACCATGTCCAGACCGCCGACAAGCATTTCCAGTTGGTCGATTACGAGGAACGGCGCGGCAGCGACGGTACCCGGCTGTTCACCGGAACCATCGCGGTTGCTGGACAGGAACAGACCGTTTCAGGCCGCGGCAACGGCCTGATCTCGTCGGTACTGACCACGCTCGAGGACGCTTTCGGACTCAGCCTGGAAGTGGTCGACTACACCGAACATGCACTGACTGCCGGACGGGACAGCCGCGCTGCCGCCTATCTCGAATGCCGGGACGCCGCCGGGCGAACCATCTGGGGCTGCGGGGTCGACGAAGATGTCGCGACGGCAAGCGTCAGAGCCGTGCTCAGCGCAGCGAATTCGGCGATGGACGCAGCCTAGCCGGCGACGGCAATCCGCGCCTGTTCGATTGGTGCTCCGCCTCTGGTAAGTCGTCCGAAGCCCTGCGCCCGGCAGGTGCGGTTGCGGCCCGACGCCTTGGCAAGATAGAGCGGGGCGTCCGCGGCCTGCAGCGCCATCGACGCGCTGCAGCTTTCGCTGATCATGGCGAAACCGAGGCTCGCGGTGACGGTAAAAGCCTTGCCATCGCTGTCGGCCATGGGGTGTTTCTCGATTGCCAGACGCAGGCGTTCGCAGATGTCTGCCGCTGCTTCTGCCAGCGGGCGCTTCACGATGATGGCGAATTCCTCGCCCCCCAGCCGTGCGAAGAAGAATGTATCGGACGCCATGCCGTTCATGATCGCGCCGACTTCGCTGAGAACCTTGTCACCGATGGCATGCCCGTGGGTATCGTTGACCTGCTTGAAATGGTCGAGATCGACAAATGCCAATCCGAACGGCTCCTGATCGGCAACGTCCAACCGTCTCTCGAGGATATCGAGGAATGCGCGGCGGTTGGGCAAGCCGGTGAGCGTATCGGTCCGTGCTTCGCGCGTCATCTCCAGCTCCTCGAGCTTGCGTGCGGTAATGTCGCGGATCGTGACCACAAAGCCGCATACTTTCCGACCCGAGGTTTCCACTGCGCGCAGCTTTGCCTCAAGCCAGCGGGTCTTCCCGCCCCGCCCCACCGACCGCTCGAGTATTTCGGTCTGGCCCGGATGGCGGCTGGCTTTATCGAGCGCGCGGTCGACCTTCTTACGATCGAACTCGCTGAAAAATGCCGCAAGGTGCAGCTGTTCCACGCTGCCGCGACCGCTCAACCGGGTCGAAGCCGGTGACGCGAAACGGATGGTTCCACTGCTGTCGAGGTGTAGCAGGGCGTCGTCCGAATGGTCGGCGATCAGGCGCTGCATCGCCTCGCGATCACCGAGTTCGTCGAGGATCCGCTGACGTTGCTGGATTATGACGGCCATCGGAAAAGCAATCAGCAACAATGTCGCGAGATAGAACTGCAGGAACAGCGCCTTCTGCCACAGTGGCATGGCAAGTTCGGCGAAGACCCCGGCTCCCATTCCCAGATAGAACGCCGCCGCGACGGAAATCACCAGCACCGCGATAGCGGCGCCGAACCGGCGAAACCGGAAACTGGCGAAAACGAGTGGTACGATGGGCAGGAACAGCAGCGGCATGGCAGACTGGTGAAACGCAAAGCCCGAGACCAGCGCGGTGAGGCTTACCACGCCCGCAAAGGCCAGAACCCGTGCGCGATCGCGCATATTAGCGAAGTCTTCCCTGCGATAGGACTGCAAGAGCAAGGCCAGCGGAAGCACCAGCAAGGTGCCCAGTCCGTGCCCGACCCACCAGGAAAACGCATGGAACAGCCACGTTCCGCCGACGATCTGAACCGCCATCAACCCGCCCACGATCGCACTAGGAAGGGGTCCGACAAAACCGGCCCAGAACCCGAGCGAGGCGACGCCGCCTTCGCTTTCGATAAAATCGCGCTCTGGCCTCAAGCGCACCAGAAGCCACGCGATGAACCAGCCTTCGAAGATATTCGCCACTGCCAGCGGGAGCGCCCAGGCCGGTCCGAAACCGAACAGCGCCGTCGCCGCCGTGCTCAGGCCCATGAGGATCGCAAAAGCTCCGAGGTGGTGGACGCGGGGCAGGGTCAGGAACAGGGCTGCAGCCAGTGCGGATCCCACCCAGACCAGCGCGAGACCGCCGGCGAAACGGGTCCAGAAGATCGTGGCCGACGTGACCACGAAGAACAGCGCCCCGTATAAGGCGATCCGCATCGCTGGATGCGTCATGGAGCAACCGTTCCCATGGTGGCGCGGTAGACCGGGGAGGTTAACGGCCTGAAAGGATTTGGCTGCGGGTTGCCCCGTAGCAACGCGTAGATATCCGTGCGCGGACAGCGCGACGGCAAACGGCAGCGCCCCAAGGCATGAGGCCACCCTTCCCGCGCATCCTTTTCGCTTGTCAGAACGGGCGGACCTGTGTTCCATCACCGGGAGAGACCGAAGGCAGCCGAAGGGGGGAGCGCAGCCAGTGACCGAAGATATTCTCGAACCCGAACTGCCGATCATCGATCCGCACCATCACCTGTGGGACCTGCGCCCGCTGGTCGGGGCATTCCCCGAACCGCGGCATGCTTTCATCGAAGCGATCTCGGGTGCCGCCTACTATACCTTCGACCAACTTTACGCCGATACGCACTCCGGCCACAATGTCGTGGGCACGGTGTTCATGGAATGCGGCGCCTTCTACGATGCCAGCCGCGACGAAGCGATGAAACCCGTCGGCGAAGTCGAATTCGTCAATGGTGTGGCGGCACAAGGCGCCAGTGGCCTGTACGGCGATTATCGGCCCTGTGCCGGGATTGTAGGCCATGCCGATCTGACCCTTGGCGATGGTGTCAGGCCGGTGCTCGAAGCGCTGATCGCGGCGGGCAACGGGCGTTTCAAGGGCATCCGCCATGCCGCTGCCTGGGATGCCGATCCCGAAGTACTAGGTCCGCCGTTCCACGCCCCCGAAGGTCTGTATGCGTCGGATGCGTTCCGGGCTGGGTTTGCCGCCTATGCCGAGCATAATCTGACGTTCGATGCCTGGTTGCTCGAACCGCAACTGGGCGACCTCATCGATCTCGCGCGGGCCTTTCCCCACCAGCAGATCGTGCTCGACCATTGCGGCACCCCGCTGGGGATCGCCTGCTATCAAGGCAAGCTGCACGAACGGTTCGAGAATTGGCGCAAATCGATCCACGCGCTTGCCGAATGTCCCAATGTCGCGGTGAAGCTTGGCGGGCTGGCAATGGCTTTTTGCGGACTGCCCGAAGAAGGTCCCGACAAGGGCTATGGATCGGAACACCTGGCCGGCCTGTGGCGACCGTATATCGAAACCTGCATCGAGGCGTTCGGACCCGAACGGGCGATGTTCGAATCGAATTATCCGGTCGATCGCTGGGGGGCGACTTACCCCGTGCTGTGGAACGCCTTCAAGCGGCTGGCAGCAAAGCACAGCCCGGCNGAAAAGCGCGCGCTTTTCGCTGGCACTGCGGCGCGTATCTACGACATCGAACANGTGCTCGAGCTGCCGTCCGCCGCAGCTTGACGTTTACGTAACGTCACTCTCGACAAGCGGGCGAACGCACCATACGCCACCCGCCTAGCGACTATTGAGAGGAATTTTCCCGCCATGCCCCTGCCCGCCCCCTTCGACAAGCTGCGCCTCCCCGTCATCGGATCGCCGCTGTTCATCGTTTCCGGGCCCGAACTGGTCATCGCGCAATGCAAGGCGGGGATCGTCGGCAGTTTTCCCGCGCTCAACGCGCGTCCGCAAAGCCAGGTGGATGAGTGGCTGCACCAGATCACCGAAGAGCTGGCGGCGCACAACCGCGATAATCCCGATCGTCCGGCAGCCCCCTATGCGGTCAACCAGATCGTCCACAAATCGAACGACCGGCTCGAAGCTGACATGGCGACCTGTGCAAAATGGCAGGTGCCGCTGGTCATCACCTCGCTCGGAGCGCGNGAGGAAGTGTTCAGCGCGGTCGAAGGCTGGGGCGGCATTACGCTTCACGACGTGATCAACGACCGTTTCGCACGCAAGGCAATCGAAAAGGGCGCCACCGGCCTGATCCCCGTAGCCGCCGGCGCCGGCGGTCATGCCGGCGTGCTGAGCCCCTTCGCGCTGATGCAGGAAATCCGCGAATGGTTCGACGGCCTGGTCGCGCTTTCGGGTTCGATTGCGCATGGCCGTTCGATCCTTGGCGCGCAGGCACTGGGCGCGGATTTCGCTTATATCGGTTCGCCGTGGATCGCCGCGAGCGAGGCGAATGCCGACGAGGGCTACAAGAAGGCCATCGTCGACAGCAGCGCCGAAGGCATCGTCTATACGAACCTGTTTACCGGCGTTCACGGCAATTACCTGCGCTCGAGCATCGAAAGCGCTGGNCTCGATCCCGACAACCTGCCCGAAAGCGATCCCAGCAAGATGAATTTCGGCAGCGGCGGCAATTCCAAGGCCAAGGCGTGGAAGGACATCTGGGGTTCGGGCCAGGGCATCGGCGCGGTCACCCGGAGCGCTCCCGTCGAAGAGACCGTCGCGCGGCTCGAACGCGAATATATCGCCGCAAAGGAAGCGCTGGCAAAGGCCACCGCCTAGTCCGCGCTCGCTTCCCACAGGAGGCCCGCCATCGCGTCGAGATCGGTAAAATCGACGCGGGCGGCCTGGCGATCTTTCCGATTGAGGCGAAGGGGTTTGCGCACATCCAGCAATCGCCGCCGCAGGGCCCGCTGCAACAGCGCAAGCCGCATCAGGGCGACGGCAGCGGCTTCGTCCGGGCGCGACTGCTTCTGAAGTGACCAGCGCCGCTCAATACGTCCCATCCGCTGGATGACCATTTCGTTGTAGCGGCGATGCGGCCCGCGATGGAGCGGCAGCGCCAGACGCAGCGCTGCATCCTCGCGCGCAGGCAGCAGCAGGCCGTTGCAACGAAAATCGTCGAACCCGATCCGATCGGCTCCCACCGTTTCGATCAATCCCGTAAAACATCGCTTGTTCAGCGCCTGGCGAGGCAGCAGATGGTGTTTCTGCAGCGCGGGGTCATGTTCAGCGGTGCCGGAACGGTTGACCGCACGGAAGGGCAAGTGCGGGCGGGCGAAGTGGGCTACAGTGTGCGTGCCGCGATCCACTGTGCCGCTAGACGGGATCGATGCGAATCACGCCAGCGGCCAAGTCTGGCACCATTTCGAGTTCCGCTCCCCCCTCGATGACAAAACGCAGCGGTTCGACGGGCAATTCATAACCGACCAGTTCCTGGACGATGCGGACAACAAGCCGTGTCGCGGCAGCACGGTCCTGCGAAAGGGATGACGCCAGCGCCAGTTCGCAGCCGATGAAGAAGGCCAGTCCCTCGGTGCGAAGATGGCCGCCCGGACCGGCATATATACCCAGCATCCCAAGCGCAGGGAATGCCCCGCCGGCGATCCACGCTTCGACCGTGCCGGTAAAGAACTTCGGCGCGATCGCAGTGCGCGCCGGCGGCCAGCACACCACACGAACATCCGGCAGCCGCGCAGCCAGTTCCCCCCCCAGCGCCAGCAAGGTCCGCATCACCGGCAAGGAGTGGGCCCCTGCTGCGATATGCGGGCCGGGACGCAGGCTGACGGCCTCCGCATCTGCAAGGCAATCGACATCGCAGCTGAACCGGTAGGCCACTTCGGGGGCGACCATTGCCGGACCGCGCGCCAGGCCCCGCAAGTCGAAGGTCAGGCCGTCGAGCAGGAGTTCAAGCCAGTCGGTGTCGCGAGACGCTTGCGAGAGTTCGGCTGCGACATGGTGCGACGTATCCGCGTTAGCGGGATCGAAACTGATCGACGCGCGGGGGAAGCATTCCAGCGCTTCAACTATCGCCGCGCGGTCGGGACGGCGGCCGTGCTCGAACATGAGCACAAGCCCAGCCGCGCCGGCCCCCGCCGCACCGGTCTTCGAAGCTCCGACCGTCACCGTGCCGTCCGTCCTGCTGCCATGCCGGGCTCTTGTGGTCGCAATTAGCCGCTGCGTCGAGACCGATCCGGCGGCATGGCTCCGAAACGGACCCGATCCCTAGAAAATACCCTGGGCGATGCCCTCGGCAAGTGCCGTACCCAGATCCCGAGCGCGGTCCAGGGCTTCCGGCTCAACGGTCTTCGGAGCAAGAATGGCCTCTGCTTCCTGTGCCTCGGTGTTGACGATCCACCGATCGGTCACGCGTTTCAGCCGCCAACCGGTGGCGATGCGATCGATCTGCCGCTGGGCCCCCTCCCCGTCCGACCCCGCGGCGATCACCGTCGCGTAGGGTCGCCCCTCGATCTTTCCGAGGACGGGATAGTAGCACCGGTCGAACATTTCCTTCATTTCGCCGCTCATGCTCGCGAGGTTCTCGGGGCAGCAGAACAGATATCCGTCCGCTGCCAAAAGATCCTCCGGTTCGACTTCTTCCGCGCGCAGCAGGCGGCTATCGGCGCCAGCTGCCTGGTGTGCAGCCTGTGCCAATTGCTCGCTGGTACCGGTGCGGCTGTGCCAGATGATCAGAAGCGGTCCGGTGGACATGGGCCAAGCATCGCGCGCGGCTGTCGATTGTCAATCGGNGCAACTTCCGTTGCCCCCAAGCACAGGCTATTGCCCGCGCATGGCATCGCAGGCCCTTTCACATGTATTCGGCGTATCATCCTCCCTCACCGGTCGCGCATGGCGCTGGCGCGGCGGGAACATGGAACTCGGCGGATCCCAGACCCTGGGGGACGATATCGTTCGCCAGCTGCTGCTGTCGCGCGGGGTTCCAGCAGAGGATATCGAACGCCACCGGCAGCCCACCCTGCGCAACTTCCTGCCCGACCCGTCGCTCTTCCGCGACATGGANGTGGCCGCCGACCGCATNGCGCAGGCGGTNCTCGCAGGCGAAACGATCACGATCTATGGCGATTACGACGTCGATGGCGCGACCAGTTCCGCGCTGCTCATCCGGCTGTTGCGCGACCTCGGGGTCGAAGCAGGCTATTACATTCCGGATCGCCTGCTCGAAGGCTATGGTCCCTCGGGCGAAGCCTTGGTCCGGCTCGGCCAATCGGGTTCGAGCCTGATCGTCACCGTCGATTGCGGCGCTATGGCACACGAAGCGCTTGCCATGGCGCATGACGCGGGGATCGACGTGATTGTCGTCGATCACCACAAGTGCTCGGCCGAACTTCCCAAGACGGTCGCGCTGGTCAATCCCAACCGGCTGGACGAGGAGGACGACGCTGCCGCGCATGGCCACCTCGCCGCAGTCGGGGTCGCCTTCCTGCTGGGTATCGCACTGGTGCGCACGTTGCGTCAGCGCGGCTTCTTTGCCGGTCGCAAGGAACCCGATCTGCTTGCGCTGCTCGATGTCGTGGCGCTGGGCACGGTAGCCGATGTCGCTGCATTGCACGGGCTCAACCGCGCTTTCGTGGCGCAGGGGCTGAAGGTGATGGCGCGGCGCGACAACATCGGCATGTCCGCCCTGATCGATGCCAGCCGGCTCAAGCGCAGTCCCGCCTGTTCGGACCTCGGCTTTGCCCTGGGCCCGCGGATCAACGCCGGTGGCCGCGTGGGGGAATCGACGCTCGGCGTGCGGTTGCTGACCACGCGCGATCCCGAAGAGGCGCGCACCATCGCCGCGCAATTGTCAGCGCTCAACGACGAGCGGCGCGCGATCGAGGCCGAAGTGCAGGAAGCGGCCGAGCAGCAGATTGCTGCCCAGCACAACCGGGCGGTGCATCTGGTGGCCGGCGAAGGGTGGCACCCCGGAGTGATCGGGATCGTAGCCGGGCGAATCAAGGAAAAGACCGGCAAGCCCGCAGTGGTCATCGCGCTCGACGGCGATACCGGAAAGGGATCGGGCCGCTCGATCAGCGGGGTGGACCTTGGCGCTGCCATCATCCGTGCGCGCGGCGAAGGCCTGCTGGTGGCGGGCGGCGGCCATGCCATGGCAGCCGGGCTCACGGTGGACGCCGACAAGGTGGACCGGCTGGCTGACTGGCTCGACCATACGCTCGAGGGACATGTCGCCCGCGCCTCCGCCACGCGCGATATGGCGCTCGATATTGCCGTGGCGCCCGGCGGGCTGACGTCCGAGCTGGTCAATTCGCTCGAAGAGGCCGGCCCCTACGGGGTCGGCTGGCCCGGGCCGCGGGTGGCGGTCGGCCCGGTACGGCTGGTCAAATGCGATATCGTGGGCACCGATCACGTCCGCCTAATTGCCGCGGGCGACGATGGCAAGAGCTTCAAGGGCATCGCCTTCCGCGCCGCCGAAAGCGACATGGGACAAGCCTTGCTGCACGGATCGCGCGGCCGCCGCCTGTGGCTGGCAGGCCGCGTGAAGATCGACGATTGGGGCAACCGCCCGCAGGCGGAACTGCACGTGGAAGATGCCGCCTGGGCCGATTGATACTTTTGCGTGCGAAGGAGGGTTGACGGCCCGCGGCCCCACGCCTAATTGGCCCGCCACGCCACCGACCCGCAACGCGGGTGTGGCCCGTTCGTCTAGCGGTTAGGACGCGGCCCTTTCACGGCTGAAACACGGGTTCGATTCCCGTACGGGTCACCACGGTGGTGGTATTGCCATGGCAATCCGCGCAAAGCGCCACTTCTGTGGCCCGTTCGTCTAGCGGTTAGGACGCGGCCCTTTCACGGCTGAAACACGGGTTCGATTCCCGTACGGGTCACCACTTCTCCACCGGGCTGAAAAGCGGCTGGCGCGTCCGCGGATGCGCCGCTAGGCCGCATGGCCATGACCAAGCCCAGCTTTCCCTGGCCCGGATTCGCGCTGGCGATGATGGCCTGCATCATCCTGGCCTCGCTTGGCGTGGATCTGATCTATGTCGCGCTCGTCCTGCTGGTCTGGATCGGCTCGCTCTACCTGGTGGCCGCGCGGCCGGACGAAGCGCGCCCCAAGCCGCAAGGCCCTGCCTTCACCCGCGACAATATGGCCGACCTGTTCGAACATTCCGAAACACCCGTGGTCATCACCGAACGCGACCGGGCGATTATTGCCAATCTGTCGGCGCGCCAGTTGCTGGGCGGACATATCGTCGGGCAGGATGTCCGCATGGCGCTGCGACAGCCCGAAGCGATCCGCCTGCTCGGTCGCGACGTCGACGGCGGTGCGGTCGTCCGCGGCCTGGCGCGGCGCACCGATATCTGGCGGATCAACCGCAAGACGCTGCCCGGCGAACTTGCCGTCATCGAATTCGTCAACAAGACCGCCGAAGCCGATATCGCGCGGGCCCATACCGATTTCGTCGCCAATGCCAGCCACGAACTGCGCACGCCGCTGGCTTCGATCATCGGCTATGTCGAAACGCTGCGCGAGGATGTCGATAATCTCGATCCGCGCATGGCGGACAAGTTCCTCGGCACGATCCAGCGCGAGGCGAAGCGCTTGCAGGACCTGGTAAGCGACCTGATGTCGCTGTCACGAATCGAGGCCGTGAAACACGACCTGCCCGACACCACGCTCGACCTGGCCAAGCTCGCCGAACGCGCGGCGCATGATGCGGCCAATGGCGAACGGCTCGAACTGCTCGACTTCGAGGCGACCGGCGAATTCCCGGTCCGCGGCGATCGCCAGCAATTGGAACAGCTGGTCCGCAACCTCGTAGACAACGGNTTCAAATACGGTGAGCCCGGCCAGACGGTGACGGTGCGCATCCATCCCAAGGGCGACAACCGGCTAAGGCTGACCGTGACCGATCGCGGCGAAGGCATCGCGGCCGAGCATATTCCGCATCTCACCCGCAGGTTCTACCGCACCGATCCGGGCCGCAGCCGGGCATCGGGCGGCACCGGACTGGGTCTCGCAATCGTCAAGCACATCGTCGAACGGCACCGCGGCCGGCTGGATATCGACAGCACGCCGGGCGAAGGCACGCGCGTTACGGTAACCCTGCCGCTGGAGAAGCAAGACGAAGACGACTGACGCGGCTTGTGCCGGTAGCGGCCGGGGCATGCCAGCCGGTTCCGGTTGTTACACGATGTCATATATCTGAAACATCGCGGTCATAGTGGCGTCGTCGTTCCGTAACCCTCTGATCAAGTGATTTGAACGATGCCCCGTAGCACCCGCTTCCCGCTGGTAATCATTGCGCTCGGCTGCGCTGCCCCCGCACCCCTGCTCGCGCAGGATGCGGACGAAGATCTGGCGGCCATGCGCATGCAACTGGCGGCCATGAACGCACGTATCGACCAGCTCGAAACCGAGCTGGAGGCAACGCGTGCCGCCGCGGCGGCGGTGCCGGCTCCTACCACCCCGGCAGAGCCGGCAGCAGCCGCACCGGTCGCCGTGCTCGCCAAGTCCGACGGCTGGAGCTTCAAGCCCCGCGGCCGTCTGATGGTCGATACAGGTTTCACCAGCGCCCCTTCGTCGACCGGGGCCGGCGACGGCTTCGGCAGCGAACTGCGCCGCGCCCGCTTGGGCGCTTCGGGGGACATGCCCGGAGGGTTCGGCTACAAGTTCGAGATAGATTTCGCAGGCAACGAGGTTTCCGTCACCGACGCCATCCTGAGCTATGAGGACGGTCCGCTCGAAGTCGCGGTCGGGCAACACAACAACTTCCAGTCGCTCGAGGAACTGACCAGCAGCCTGCACACGACCTTTATCGAGCGCGCGGCCTTTACCGATGCGTTCGGCTTCGAACGCCGTCTGGGTGCGTCGATCACTTACGGACGGGGCGACATCCTCCTCCAGGCGGGGGTCTTCACCGACAATATCGAGGACACGGACAGCAAGAACCGCGGTGTCGATGCGCGGATCGTCTTCATGCCGGAGGCTGGCGACACGCAGCTTCATTTCGGCGGATCGGTCCATTACAACGACCTCGACGATCCTGCTGCCGAGGTGCGCTATCGCCAGCGCCCGCTGGTGCACTTCACCTCGCAGCGGTTCATCAACACCGGCAGCATGGGCGCCCGCAGCGAAACCGGGTTCGGGATCGAGGCCGCAGCGATCGCCGGGCGCTTCCACGCCGCCGCCGAAGGCTATTGGCAGACGGTCGACATGCCCGCGCTGGCGAGCGACCCCACCTTCTTCGGCGGCTATGCCGAGGCAGGGGTATTCCTCACCGACGATTCGCGCGGATACAAGGGTGGCAAGTTCGATCGCACCAAGCCGCAGCGGCCGGTTGGCGAAGGCGGGTTCGGATCGCTCCAGTTCACGCTGCGCTACGACCATCTCGACCTTAACGACGCCGGGATCCTCGGCGGCCGCCAGGCAGGCTATCTCGCCTCGCTGATCTGGAAACCGACCGACTATACCGCGCTGTTGGTCAACTACGGCCGCTTGCAGTACGAAGACGCCGTCCTGCCCGCCGCGAATGGCGATACCTCCTACGGTGTCGACGCTTTCGGCGTGCGCGCGCAAATCGATTTCTGACCGGCGGACGATCCGCCAATTCCGGGCCTCCGGGCGCCCGGTCAAACTATTGTCGCAACCCTGTAACATTGGGGCGCTTTTGCGCCGCTAGCTATACATCTAAGGGGCTATCCATGACCAAGACCAAATCCTTCATCTTCGCCGCAGTATCGGCGCTCGCGCTCACCGCATGCGGTGGCAACGGAGCCGATGGCGGCTCGCGCGACTCGATCCGTGCAGTCGGTTCGTCGACCGTGTTCCCGTTTGCTAAGGCAGTTTCCGAAGCCTTCGTTCGCAACCAGCCCGATTATCGTTCGCCGATCATCGAATCGACCGGCACCGGCGGCGGAATGAAGCTGTTCTGCGCCGGTCTCGGCGCCGACACCCCCGACATGACGCACGCCTCGCGCCAGATGAAGGCGAGCGAATTTGCCGACTGCCAGGCCAATGGCGTTACCGACATCATCGAAATCCAGGTCGGTCTCGACGGGATCGCTTTCGCATCGGCGCAGGGCGGCATCACGATGAGCCTGACCCCCAAGCAGGTCTACGAAGCGATTGCGGCCTCGCCCTACGGCGGCGAGCAGACCAACCAGACCTGGTCCGACGTCGACCCCTCGCTCCCCGACCAGCCTATCNTGGTATACGGGCCGCCGAGCACGTCGGGCACGCGTGACGCGCTCAAGGAACTGGTTCTGGAAGTCGGCTGCGATACCAATCCCGAAATGGAAGCGCTCAAGGAAACCGACAAGGATCGCCACGCACAGCTGTGCACCGAGGTCCGTTCGGACGGCGCCTATGTCGACCAGGGCGAACAGGACAATCTCATCGTCCAGAAGATCGAAGGCAATCCCAACGCCGTGGGCGTCTTCGGCTACAGCTATCTCGAAGAGAATGCCGACAAGGTGCAGGGCCTCGAGATGAACGGTGTCGCCCCGACTTACGAGAACATCGCGAGCTTCGCCTATCCCGGCGCGCGCCCGCTCTACGTCTACGCCAAGAAGGCGCATCTCGATGCGATCCCCGGCCTGCGGGAATACCTGCTGCAGTGGACGAAAATGTGGGACAAGGATGGTGATCTCGCCAAGATCGGTCTTGTCGCATCGCCTGCGGACGTTATGGCGGCGAACCTGAAAGCAGCCACCGAATACACCACGCTCGATGGCGCGCAGCTCAAGTAAGGTCTGAAAGCAACTTATGTCGCCAGCTATCCTGCTCTTCCTGGCCCTCGGGCTCGGGCTCGCCGGATGGCTGGCGGCCCGNGCCCGCGCATGGGCCTTCCGGCGCGACAGCGCCGAACGGCGGCTGCCCAGCCTGCCGGTTTACCATGCGTGGTATGTCGCGCTGTGGATCATCCTGCCGATGGTCGCGTTCATCGCGCTGTGGAGCGCCATCGCTCCCGGCCTGGTGACCCAGCAGGTCCTGGCGAGCCCGGCGGCAGCCGAACTGCCTGCCTTCGGCTTCCAGCGCCAGACCATCCTCAACGAAGCGCGTGCGGTNGCGACGGGCGCGGCCTCTGCGGTCTTCAATCCGCAGGCTGCAGCGCTCGTCGAACCCTATCGCGAAGCGCTGTTCTACTACAACACGATCGGGATCATCGTATCGCTGCTGGTCGCCTTCCTGGCCGGCACCTTCGCTTTCCTGCGGCTGCGGCCCGACTTCGCCGCGCGCAGCAAGGTCGAACGCATCGTCATGGCGATCCTGCTGGGCGCTTCGCTGGTGGCCATCCTGACGACGATCGGCATCCTCGCCAGCCTGGTGTTCGAGACGGTCCGGTTTTTCGGCATGGTGTCGCCGCTGGACTTCCTGTTCGGCACGCATTGGGGCCCCGACCCGATGGCCAACCCCGACAATCCCGATGGCACCCGCTACGGCGCGGTGCCGCTGTTCTGGGGCACGCTGTTCATCGGTGCGATCATCGCCATGATCGTCGCCATCCCGCTGGGTCTGATGAGCGCGATCTACCTGACGCAATATGCCGACCCGGCGCTGCGGCGCTGGATCAAACCCGCGCTCGAAATCCTCGCCGGTGTCCCGACCGTCGTCTACGGCTATTTCGCCGCGCTGACGATCGCCCCGGCGATCCGCGATCTCGCCATCGGCATGGGTGTATCGAACCCGTCGAGCGAAAGCGCACTTGCCGCCGGCCTTGTGATGGGCGTGATGATCATTCCCTTCGTCTCCTCGATGGCCGACGATTCGATCGCCGCGGTCCCCGGCGCCATGCGCGACGGCAGCCTCGCGATGGGGGCCACGCGCTCGGAAACGATCAAGCGCGTCATGATTCCCGCCGCGCTGCCCGGTATCGTTGCCGGGATCATGCTGGCGATCAGCCGCGCCATCGGTGAAACCATGATCGTCGTCATGGCCGCCTCGACCGCCGCCAATCTGTCGGCCAATCCGCTCGAATCGATGACCACNGTCACCGTGCAGATTGTCGCCATGCTGACCGGCGAAGGCAGTTTCGACCATCCCGCCACTCTCAGCGCGTTCGCCCTCGGCTTCGTCCTGTTCATGGTGACGCTGGGATTGAACTTCGTCGCCCTGCGCGTCGTCAAGAGGTACCGCGAAGCATATGAGTGAGCGCATCGCCCCCACGCGCACGCCCGAATTCGAAGCGCGGCTGAAGAAACGCTACGCTTCCGAGCGCCGCTTCCGCGCGCTCGGTCTCGGCGCCATCGTGTTCTCGGTCGCGGTCCTGGTATTCCTGCTGGGAACGATGACCTTCAACGGCATCGGCGGTTTCCAGCGGGTCGAAATGGAAGTGCCGATCGATTTCACCGAGGCCGGTATCGCCGCCGACCCTGCGGCGATGGAGCAACCCGGTGCGCTGGCATCGCTCGAGGCGCAGGGCCTGCGCGATGTCGTGCAGTATTTCGCCGAGGAAGAACTGGGCGAAGCGGCTGCGGAAGAGCTCGGCGCGCAGGCGTGGCGCGACGTCGCTACCGCGATCATCGCCGATCCGGCGGTTCTCCAGCGCAGCGAAAGCTTCTGGCTGCCCGCTTCGGCCAACCTCGCCTCGGGTTACGAGGGCGAAGGCTCGCCCGAAATGCAGGCCCTGGCGGCGGGGCTTTACGAAGAAGGCCGGCTGGCGAAGAATTTCGACCCGGGCTTTCTGGGCCGGTCCGATGCCACCAACCCCCAGCAGGTCGGGATCTGGGGTGCGCTCAAAGGCTCGCTTCTGACGATGGTGGTGACGCTGCTGCTCGCCTTCCCGATCGGGGTGCTGGCCGCGCTTTATCTGGAAGAATACGCCCCCAAGAACCGCTGGACCGATCTGATCGAACTGTCGATCAACAATCTGGCCGCGGTCCCCTCAATCATCTTCGGCCTGCTCGGGCTCGCGGTGTTCCTCACGCTGTTCCCCAATCTGCGATCGGCCCCGCTGATCGGCGGTATGACGCTGGCGCTGATGACCATGCCGGTCATCGTTATTGCCGGTCGCAATGCGATCAAGGCAGTGCCGCCGAGCATCCGCGACGGCGCGCTCGCAATCGGCGCCTCGCCCGTGCAGGTGGTCTTCCACCACGTCCTTCCGCTCGCCTTGCCCGGCATCCTGACCGGCACCATCATCGGCATGGCCCGAGCGCTCGGCGAAACCGCGCCGCTGCTGATGATCGGCATGCGCGCCTTCGTGGCCACGCCGCCCGACGGCTTTACATCGCCCGCAACCGTGCTGCCGATGCAGATTTTCCTGTGGTCGGACGAAATCGACCGCGGCTTCGTGGAACGCACCAGCGCGGCGATCATCGTGCTATTGCTNTTCCTGCTCGTGATGAACGGGCTCGCCATCTACCTGCGTAACAAATTCGAGAAAACCTGGTGACCGTAGTCCACGACAACCTCGAGAAAACCGAAGCCAAGATGAGAGCCGAGGCGGTCTCCGTATTCTACGGCGACAAGAAGGCGATCGACGAGGTTTCGATCGATATCCCGACCGAATATGTGACCGCGTTCATCGGTCCCTCGGGCTGCGGCAAATCAACGTTCCTGCGGACGCTGAACCGCATGAACGACACGATTCCCACGGCGCGGGTCGAGGGCAGCATCCAGCTCGACGGCGAGGACATCTACGCCTCGGGCATGGATGTCGTCCAGCTGCGCGCGCGCGTCGGCATGGTGTTCCAGAAACCCAACCCCTTCCCCAAGTCGATTTACGACAACATCGCCTATGGCCCGAAGATCCACGGCCTCGCCGAAGGCAAGGACGAACTCGACGCGATCGTCGAGAAGTCTCTGCGGCGCGCTGGCCTGTGGGAGGAGGTCAAGGAACGCCTGCAGGACAGCGGCACGGCGCTGTCGGGCGGTCAGCAGCAGCGGCTGTGCATCGCACGCGCCATTGCGGTCGACCCCGAAGTCATCCTGATGGACGAACCCTGCTCAGCGCTCGATCCGATCGCCACCGCCAAGATCGAGGAACTGATTGCGGAACTTAATGGTCGCTATGCTATCGTCATCGTGACGCACTCGATGCAGCAGGCTGCACGTGTCAGTCAGCGTACTGCCTTTTTCCATCTCGGAAAGATGGTCGAATATGGCCGTACGTCCGATATATTCACCAATCCGCATGAGCAGCGGACCCAGGATTACATCACGGGCCGCTACGGTTAAGGCTATGAATTCGATGCAAGAACATACCGTCAAGGCATTCGACGAGGACATCACCCGCCTGCGCGGACTGATTGCCGAGATGGGTGGTCTTTCCGAAGCGGCGATCGCGCAATCGCTCGAGGCGCTGGTCAATGGCGACGACGAGCTTGCCGACCGCGTCGTCAAGGCGGACAAGAAGATCGACGCGCTCGAAAGCGAGATCGACAAGCTCGCGGTGCGGATCATCGCGCTGCGTGCGCCGATGGCGGACGATCTGCGCGAGGTGATCGCGGCGCTCAAGATTGCCGGCGTCGTCGAACGGATCGGGGACTATTCGAAGAACATCGCCAAGGCGAGCAAGGCGATCGGGGGCAACCGCAAGCAGTTCGAACCGCTGACCCTGCTCCCCGCGATGGCCGACGTAGCCGCCGAAATGGTCCACGACGTGCTGACCGCCTATGCGGCGCGCGATGCCGAACTGGCACGCGAGGTCATCGCTACCGACGAGAAGGTCGACGCCTTCTACAATTCGATCTTCCGCAACCTCGTCAGCCATATGGTCGAAAACCCTTCGACCATCTCGAGCGCGGCGCAGATGCTGTTCGTGGCCCGCAACCTTGAGCGCATTGGTGACCACGCGACGAATGTGGCTGAAATGGTTCACTTCGCCGCTACCGGGACATATCCTCTCGACGAGGATGGCTGACATAAAACTGTAGCGCTGGGGTCATAATGCTGTGCCGACCGAGACTGAAACTCCCCGGAAAGGCAAGCATTTGCACGCTGCGAAACTGTTATTGGTGGAAGACGACCCGGCTCTTTCTGAGCTGCTCGAATACCGCTTCACCAACGAAGGCTACCAGGTTCGCACGACCCCAGACGGCGACGAGGCACTGTTGCTGGCGACCGAGGATGTGCCCGACCTCGTCATCCTCGACTGGATGATCGAAGGCACCAGCGGGATCGAGGTTTGCCGCCGGTTGCGGCGCGACAAACAGACCGCGCATGTCCCGATCATCATGCTCACCGCACGCGAGGCCGAAGATGACCGCGTGCGCGGCCTTGATACGGGTGCCGACGATTACCTCACCAAGCCCTTCTCCCCGCGTGAACTGCTCGCCCGCGTGGCCGCGGTCATGCGGCGTATTCGCCCCGCGCTGGCCGGCGAAAGCATCGAGGTCGGCGATATCACGCTCGACCCGGTGGCGCACAAGGTCACCCGCCGCGGGCGCACCTTGCAGCTCGGCCCGACCGAATACCGTCTGCTCAAGTTCTTCATGGAAAGCCCGGGCCGCGTGTTCAGCCGCGGGCAGTTGCTCGACGGGGTCTGGGGTACCGAAAGCGAGATCGAACTGCGCACGGTCGATGTCCATATCCGGCGCCTGCGCAAGGCGATCGAGATCGAAGGCGCGAAGGATCCGGTGCGAACGGTGCGCAGCGCGGGCTATTCGCTCGAGGCCTGACCTAGCGGCAGACGCCGCGCCAGCGCGGGCTCATGTCGAGATGGAAATGGTCCGCATGCGCGGCATTGTAGTCGGGTGACAGCACGGTCGCGAAGCTGCTGCACGCACCATCGCGCACGGTACGCAGGAATTGCGCTTTCTCCCCCTCACCGGACCAATCGCGCAGCACGCTGATCCGCGTCCCGTCGGCAAGCACGAAGCCGGCGATATCGATCGCGTTGGCGGTGGCATGTTCGCTCCAGGCGCCGCTGTCACGGCCATAGAGACGGCGGCAGGAATAGGCGCCAAGATGCTCTACCCGCGCGATTTCCGACCCGAATATGTCGTGTGCAGTGGGCTTCAGGACATCGCGCTCCCATAGCAACAGCGCGATCGACGCAGGGCAGGTGACCGGCGGGGTGGTGGGGCTGAGCGGATAGTCGGTGAGCCGCGTGCGATCCTCGCGGCGACACGCGCCCTCGCCCGCGGGTTCGAGCACATCATGCGCGATAGCGCTGCGCTCGAGCACGGCGCGGCACGCCGGAGCGTCCTCGCGCAGCGCGATCAGCTTGGTTTCGGTCGCCCAGCCCGGCGGATCGCGCAGGTCGAGCGGAGCCCAAGGATCGTGTTCGGGATGCTCGGCCAGCCAGACACGGCCGGTCAGCAGAAGTCCCGCCGCGATCAGCAGAAGCGCCAACCGCCTATCACCGGCAAAGCGTCCGATCCGTCGCGAAATCATCCGTGTCACAGCTCCGTCCCCAGTAATTCAGCCAGCACGAGGGCCGCTATCAGGAGGAAAACCGTTCCAATGCCGCGATCGATCCAGCGCCGCGTCGCAGCGCGCGCCATCAGGCGGGCGAGCCGTTGCCCGGCGCCGATGTACAACGCCCCGACCGGCACGTCGATCACGAGGGCGAGAACGGCGAGAAGGATGATCTGCGGACCGATCGGCGATGCGGCATCGACGAAAGGCGGGATGATCGCGAGCATGTAGATCAGCGACTTGGGATTGCCGATGGCGATGAGGATGCCGTCGCGAAAGGCATGTCGCGACGGCGCGCGGGCAGTTGGCGGTGCTTTCTCTCCCGCGTGGAAGGAGTGCCGGATCGCGGTAATGCCGAGCCATGCGAGATAGCCGATTCCCGCAAAGGCCAGCACCCGAAAGGCGAGCGGATAGGCCGCCGCCAGCGTGCCGAGCCCGAACGCGACCAGCACCCACCACACCAGGTAGCCGATCTGCATGCCCAGCAGCGCCGCCCAGCCCGAGCGCGCACCGCGCCAGACTGCCTGCCCCATAACGAACAGCATCGATTGCCCTGGCACCAGGCTGGTGGTCGCGGTCACCAGCGCAAAGGCGGCGAGCTTTTCGGCATCGATCATGCAGCGCGCCTAGTGGAAGTCGCGGCTCGGGGGAATGATCCGCGCATCACGCGGATGCCCGCCCGAATTGGGGCCGAACCACCCGCATTCGCGATTGCCCGGCGGGGGCTCCTCCCACGGCTCGACCGGCCGGTAGGGGTCGTCCCCGCCTTCCCTGAGATTGTCGCGCGGATTGAACTTCGCGGGCAGCGGCGTCGTGACATGGTCCGCGCGCGCGACCGGCGCATTGAGCATGTCGTCGGACAGGCGGTAGAGCTGGTGCGTCGCATCCTCCATGTGATGCGCGATCACATGGATCACCTCGTCGTCATATTCGACCCGGCCGCGCACCTCCATCAGCCGTGAACCCATGACCACACGGCGTTGTTTTTCCTTTAGATCGGGCCAGACCACGAGGTTGATGACGCCGGTTTCATCTTCCAGCGTGATGAAGCAGACGCCCTTGGCGCTGCCCGGTCGCTGGCGGATCAGCACCACGCCCGCGACATGCACCATGCTGCGGAACTTGCGGCTGCGCAGATCGCTGGCGCGCACGAAGCCGCGTTCGGCGAGGCTGGCGCGCAGGAACGCCATCGGATGCGCCTTCAGGCTGAGCCGCGTGGTCTGGTAATCGGCCACCACTTCCTCGCTCAGCGGCATGGCGGGCAATTGCGTCCGCGCAGTCTCGGCGCCCTCGTCGCGGGCTGCGGCGGCGGCAAACAGTGGCAGGTCCGCCCCGCCCACGATGCTGCGCGCATCCCACAGCGCCTGCCTGCGCGACAGTTGCATCGAACCGAAGCAGTCCCCGCTGGCCAGGCGTTCGATATGCGCCGGCCCGATCCGCGCGCGGTCCTTGAGCGCGGCGACATCGGCATAGGGCCCGCCCGCTTCACGCTCGGCGATCAACCGTGCCGCCACGGCCTCTGGCAGGCCGTCGACCTGCCGCAGGCCGAGACGTAGCGCGATATTCCTGTCCTGCCGGCCTCGTCCCCGTTTTTGGTCACTCGCGGGTGTCTCGCCGCCAATGTCCTCCAGCGTGCAATCCCATTGCGACAGATTGACGTCGGCGGGCAGCACGCTGACGCCATGCTCGCGCGCGTCGCGCACGATCTGCGCGGGGGCATAGAACCCCATCGGCTGCGAATTGAGCAGCGCGCAGCCGAAGGCGGCGGGGAAATGGCATTTGAGCCAGCTCGAGACATAGACCAGATGCNCGAAGCTGGCGGCGTGGCTTTCGGGGAAACCATATTCGCCGAAACCGCGGATCTGGTTGAAGCAGCGCTGCGCGAATTCGCGGTCGTAGCCGCGNTCGACCATGCGCTCGACCATCATGTCCTGCAATTCNTCGACCATGCCGCGGCTGCGGAAGGTCGCCATCGCCTTGCGCAGCCGGTTCGCCTCGCGCGAGGAGAATTTCGCAGCGTCGAGCGCGATCTTCATCGCCTGTTCCTGGAAGATCGGCACACCCAGCGTGCGTTCGAGAATGCTCGACAATTCGTCGGGCGGGCCATGCTCGGGGGCAGGCGCGGGAATGACGACCTGTTCGGCCCCGCGCCGGCGCTTTAGATAGGGGTGCACCATGTCGCCCTGGATCGGCCCCGGGCGCACGATGGCGACCTGGATCACGAGATCGTAGAATTCGCGNGGGCGCAGCCGCGGCAACATGTTCATCTGCGCACGGCTCTCAACCTGGAATACGCCCAGCGAATCCCCCTTGCGCAGCATGGCATAGGTTTGCGGGTCCTCGCGCGGGACGCTGGCAAGGCTGAGCGGGCGATTGTAGTGATCGTCGAGCAGGTCGAGGCATTTGCGGATGCAGGTCAGCATGCCCAGCGCGAGGACATCGACCTTGAGGATGCCGAGCGCCTCGATATCGTCCTTGTCCCATTCGATGAAACTGCGTTCGGGCATCGCCCCATTGCCGATCGGCACGGTTTCGGTCAGCGCGCTTTCGGTGAGGATGAACCCGCCGACATGCTGCGACAAATGCCTTGGCATGCCAATCATTTGCTCGGTCAATTTAAGAACCCGGCGCAAGTGTGGATCGCGCACATCCATGCCCGTCTCGGCAGCGTGTTTCTCGCTGATCTCGCGGCCCCATCCGCCCCATACGGTCTTGGCCAGCGCAGCGGTGACATCCTCGGTCAGCCCCATCGCCTTGCCCACTTCGCGGATCGCCATGCGCGGGCGGTAATGGATCACCGTGGCGCACAGGCCGGCGCGGTGGCGGCCGTATTTGCGATAGATGTACTGGATCACCTCTTCGCGCCGCTCATGCTCGAAATCGACATCGATATCGGGCGGCTCCTTGCGTTCTTCCGAAATGAAACGGTCGAACAGCAGCGCGTGCTTGGCCGGATCGACGCTGGTGATGCCGAGACAATAGCAGACCGCCGAATTGGCCGCGCTGCCGCGCCCCTGGCACAGGATCGGCGGATCGACCCCGCGCGCATAATCGACGATATCCTTGATGGTGAGGAAGTATCGCGCCAGGTCGAGCTTGCCGATCAGCGCCAGTTCGCGTTCGATCGTTTCGCGCACGGTCTCGGGCACGCCGCCGGGATAGCGCCAGGCGGCCCCTTTCCACGTTTCGCTGGTGAGATATTGCTGCGGCGCCTGCCCGTCGGGGTATATTTCCTCGGGATATTCATACGCCAGTTCGTCGAGACTGAAATCGCAGGCATCGGCCACTTCGCGCGTGGCGGCAATCGCATGCGGCCAGCGTTCGAACAGCCTGATCATGGTCGCGGGCGGCTTGAGATAGCGTTCGCCATTGCTTTCCAGCAGGTGCCCCGCCGCCGCGACGGTGGTCTTGTGGCGGATCGCGGTCATCACGTCCTGCAACGGGCGCCTGTCGGGCGTGGCGTAATGCACGTCATTGGTAGCGAGGATGCCAAGGCCATGCGCTTTGGCGAGCGCATCGAGCCGTTCGATCCGCGCGATATCGCTGTCGGTATAGAGGAAGCTTGCGGCAAGGTGGCGAAGGGTGGGAAGCTGGGCCGCGATATGCGGCAGGATATCGGACAGCGTTCCTTCCACCCGCACCCGATCCGCTTGCCCGCCTTCGGATGCCTCTGTCCGGGAGCCGGGCGGAAAGGGGACGACATTGTTCGGCACCGTCACGGCAAAGCGCTGGTCGAGATCGCGCGGGGGCAGCAGGATCAGCTGCACATCCCCGGCATGCCCGGCCAGCATCGCCAAGCTGATGTCGCAGGCGCCCTTGGCCTGCCATTCCCCGTCGAGCGTGCGCATCCGTCCAGCCGAGATCAAGCGGCACAATTGGCCATAGCCGGCGCGATCCCGCGGATAAGCCAGGAAGGCAAGACCTTCGACAGTTTCTATCCTGCAACCGATAAGCGGCTTCAGTTTAAGCGTTTTTGCCTCGGTATGAATGCGCACCACGCCCGCCATCGTATTGGCATCGGCAATCCCGATCGCATCGTAACCCAGCGCCCGCGCCTGCAGCACCAGGTCGACCGCATCCGACGCCCCGCGCAGGAAGCTGAAGCAGGACACGAGCCCGAGCTCGACGAAGGGCGAACGCGGCGGCGCCTCGATGCTCGCGGGATCGAGCTCGATCGTCCGCTTCGGAATCTGGAGATCGTTTTCGGGCATGACGGGCAGGTCTCGCCGTCATTCCTGCGAAGGCAGGGATCCATCCACCTGCGCCGCTGGGCGAAAGCTTGGCTGGACCCCCGCCTTCACGGGGGTGACGAGAGAAGTTGAGGGCATCATGGCGCGGCTAGTTCCGCGAGCCGTGCACGCACCGCGGCAAGGTCGGCATCGAACAGGCGCGCCTGTTCCTCCCGCGCGGGCCCATCGAGCCGCAACAGGTAGGACGGATGCGCGGTGACCCACAATTCGCTGCCATCCTCGAGCGGGATGGGGCGGCCCCGCGCCTTCGTGATGCTGACCGTCTTGCCCAGCATCCCGCGCGCCGCACTGGCGCCCATGGCCAGCACCAGTTTGGGCTGCACGATCGCGCGTTCGCTTTCGATCCACCAACGGCAGGTGTCGATTTCCTTCGCGCCCGGGTTCTGGTGCAGCCGCCGCTTGCCGCGCTGGACATATTTGAAATGCTTCACCGTATTGGTAACATAGGCGCCGCGCCGGTCGATCCCGGCCTTTTCCAGATGCACGTCGAGCAATTGCCCGGCGGGGCCGACGAAAGGCCGCCCCGCCAAATCCTCCTGGTCGCCCGGCTGTTCGCCCACGATCATGAGCGCGGCATCGTCCGGCCCCTCGCCCATCACCGCATGGTTGTCGAGCTGGCCGATCGGGCATTTGCGGCAGGCATGGATCGCCTTGTCGATCGCCGCCAGCGTATCGGGCCGGTCCTCCAGCTCGTCCGCGAACAGCGACTTGCCCTTGTCGACCATCTGCGCCTCGCGGTTCTGCGCGCCCGCCACCAGTTCGGGGATAAGCGCGGCTTCGGGCATGTTCTTCCAGTATTTCTTGGGCATTTCCTTGAGCATCGCGCCGATCTTCAGCCGCGCGGGATTGAAGATCGAGGCGTAATAGCTACGCCACAGATCTTCCGTCGGATCCCCTTCGGGCGCATCGGACCGCTCGGCCGGCGGGCCTTCGGACATGGTCGTCCCGTCCCAATGCAGCGAACCACGCGGGGTCAGGATCGACCAGCGCATGTTCGCAAAGCGCCGCATGAAGAAGCCCGCATTGGCGCGCAGGATATGGTGATCGGGTTCGAACCAGGCGACGTAATGCTCGCCGCCTTCCCCGTCTTCGTTCTCCACCAGCCGGAAGCGGACGAANGCATGCATCTTGTGGCTGTCGCGGCGGACATTCTTGGCCAGCTCCTCCACCCGGCGCACATCGGGATCGGCCTTGTCCTCCATGATCCGCCCGTTCGCCTGCAACCGCCACAGCAGGCGATAGAGCAGCGCGAACCGCTCGGGGTCGGAATGGAGGATGGCATTGCGTGCCAGCGTCACGAAGCGCTTGCTCGCGCGCACCAGCCGCGCATCGGCGGGCGGGACGGGCATGCCCCGTTCGCTTTCCGCAGCCGGTGCGGCCGCGAACAGGTCGCCATTGCCGCCCGGCTCGACCCAGGCGATACGATCGGGCGGGACGTCGCATTGCACCAGCGTGCGGGCCTGCTCGCGCCAGAACTCGAAATCGTCCGGCTCGGGCAGGTGCACCACATGGTAGGTGTCAGCTTGCAGATGCTGGAGAGCGCTCATGCGGTGAACAGCTCCAACTGCTCGGTCTTGGGCGCGAGCAGGCTGCGCAGGTCGGCACGGTCGGTCAGCATGACGGGCCGCCAGTCGACGGTGCAGATAAAGGGCCGCACCTTGGTCACCGACAGCGTCAGCCGGGCCACATCGTCAAGCCGCAGATTGCGATGGCGGCGGCTGGCGAGGATCTTGCCCACCGCTTTCACCCCCAGCCCGGGCACGCGCAGCAATTGTTCCTTGGTGGCACGGTTGACATCGACCGGGAACTGTTCGCGGAATTTGAGCGCCCAGGCGAGCTTGGGATCGATGTCGAGCGGCAGGTTGCCGTCGGCCTCGGTCGCCTGCATCACTTCGGCCGGCTTGTAGCCGTAGAACCGCATCAGCCAGTCGGACTGGTAGAGCCGGTGTTCGCGGATCAGCGGCGGACGTTTCAGCGGCAGCACCGCGCTGGCATCGGGGATCGGCGAGAAGGCGCTGTAATAGACGCGGCGCAGGCGGAAATTGTCATACAGCCGGCTCGCCTTGCCGACAATATCCGCATCGGTGGCGGCATCGGCGCCGACGATCATCTGCGTCGACTGGCCCGCGGGGGCGAAGCGCGGTGCGTGCTTGAAGCGCTTTCTGGCGTCTTTCAGTTCGCTTATGTCGCTCTTGACCCGGCCCATCGCGCCTTCGATCTGCCGCGCATCCTTGTCGGGCGCGAGCCGGGTGAGGCCGCTGTCGGTCGGCAGTTCGACATTGATCGATACGCGGTCCGCATAAAGCCCCGCCTGGTGGACGATCTCGGCATCGGCCTCGGGAATGGTCTTGAGATGGATATAGCCGCGAAAATCGTGTTCTTCCCGCAAGATACGGGCGACTTCCACCAGCTGTTCCATCGTGTGGTTCGAGTTCTTCACGATGCCCGAGGACAGGAACAGCCCCTCGATGTAATTGCGCCGGTAGAAGGACAGCGTGAGATCGACGACTTCCTGCGGCGTGAACCGCGCCCGCGCGACGTTCGAACTCTTGCGGTTGACGCAGTAATGGCAGTCGAACACGCAGTGATTGGTCAGCAGGATCTTGAGCAGCGAGATGCAGCGCCCGTCGGGTGCATAGGCGTGGCAGATGCCCATCCCCTCGGTCGAACCGATTCCCTTGCCGCCCATGCTGGTGCGTTTGGCCGTGCCCGAGGACGCGCAGGAAGCGTCGTATTTTGCCGCATCGGCGAGAATCTCGAGCTTCTGAAGGACGGTTTGGGTAGCCATTCGTTCTATATATGTTCCACACAGCCCCCTGCCAATGTCGAATGATGCATCGAGGCGGTTTCAGGCACACAAACCGTGCAGGTACCAGTCGGGAGGGCCGCCCCGGCCATCGCCGATAATGCCCAGGCGGTAGATCCAGTACCGCCGGCCGGCTTCGTCCTCGATCCGGTAATAGTCGCGCANCCGCGCGCCGCCGCGCTCGCGCCACCATTCGGGCGCAATGCGTTCGGGCCCTTCAACCCGTGCCACCTCGTGCACTTGCCCGCGCCAGCGAAACCGCTGCGGATAGCCATCGGGCGTCGCATAGAGCACGGCTATGCTTTCGGGACTGTCGAGCAGCTTGAGCGGGCGCGCATGAAAAGCGAGCTGCCCTTGCGAGGATGCCTCGGGTTCGAGCGGCGGCTGCCAGCGCTGCGCGCGCTCGGGAATATGGCTGGCAAAGGGCACGGGGCGGGTAACCGCCTGCGCTCCGAGACGGACGGTCAGCCGGTCGATACAGGCCGCCAGCGACGTGCCGTGGGTTTCCGCCGCGGTCTCGATATCGTCCTGGGCAAGTGCCAGCGGTTCCGCCCAGCTGGCCCGCAGGCGCAGCATCTCGATCCCGAACCCGGCATCCACATCGTCGAGCCGCGCCGCGAACAGCCGGACGATATGCGCCGGATCGCGCGTCGCGGCCGCCAGTTCCAGCCGGCGAACCACCACTTCGCCATCGACGCGCCACAACCCCAGTTCGAGGCGCCGGGCACCCTGCCCCCGCCCCTCGAGCTCGCGCGCCATGTCCCCGGCAAGATCGGTGACCACCGTATCGAGCAACTGGCGATGGCGGATCGGTTCGAGCAAGCGCCGCTGGACCAGCGGCACCTGCTGCGGAACCACGGGCAGCAGCGGTTCGGGCACGCGGCCGAGCAGCTGGTCGAGCCGGACCAGCGGGTTGGCGGCAGGCGACTTGCGGTTGCGGAAACGGCGCTGGATCGCATCGCGCCCCAGGGTCGCGATCTCGCCCAGCCGCTTGAGCCCCAGCCGGCGCAACACGGTCACCACATGCTGGTCGAGCCGCAGCGCGGCCACGGGCAGATCGGACAGGGCGCGTTCGATCGCTTCGGCCCCCTCGACGATAGCCCCGTCGCGGCCATGATGCGCCAGCGCCCAGGCGGCCCCGGCGGTTGGCGCAATCGCCGTGCGAACCGCCAGCTGTCGCTGGGCAAAGGCCTGCTGCACATCGGCAAGCAGCCGGTTCTCGCCGCCGAAGAGATGCGCCACCGCGGTCACATCGACCAGCAGCCCGTCGGGCGGGTCGAGCGCGGACCACGGCCCCCAGCGCTGCGCCCAGATTGCCAGGGTCTCGAGAAAGCCGAGATCGCCCGCCGGATCGCTGGGCGCGGTGGCGATTTCGGGGCAGAGCGTACGCGCATCGGCGAGCATCATGCCCTTGTGCGCGCCGGCAGCGGCCCCCGCACGGTTGACCGCCTCGATCCGCGGGCCGTGCGCCGTGTCGGCGATCAGCACCAGCGGCCCCCTGTCCAGCACGCGGCTGTGCTCGTCCGCCATCACGCGCCAGCGGTCGATCGCCAGCGCGGGCAGCCAGATCGACAGGATGCGGCGGGACCGCGATGATCCCGCCTCCTGCGGGCTCACGCCCGGCGCAGCGGATGGCGCAAGCGCAACCCGGCCGCCCAGTTCGCCGCCGCCTCTCCGGTTTCTTCGTCCGGCTTGCGGGCCATCAGCCCGCCCTGCTCCTCGCCCAGCACCCATTCGCCCGGCGCATGCGCGCGCGCGCGGAACAGCTCCGCCCGCCAGCGGGGAGTACCGGGGGCCCGCTGGTCCCAGTGCGGCGCAGGCGAAGGGGCCGAGGCGACTTCCCAGCGCATGCGTGCCGAAGACAGGTCGCGCGCGGCATCGAGCCGCACGAGGAACAAGGGCACCCCGTGCCTTTCGCTCGCCAGCGTCAACCGGCGCGAGGCAGTGAAATCGAGCGCCTTCGGATTGCCGGCAATCTCTCCCAGCACGAAGGCCAGATCGCGGCAGCGCAATCCTTCTTCCAGTGCAAAGAGCGCATCTTCCGCCTTTTCCGCCAGGACATGGATCACCCTCCCCTGCAGGGTCTGTGGCAGGCCGGCGCGATAGGGCCGACCCACCCGCCGCGCGGCCTCGCGCGTCTGGACCCAGAGCACGCTGCGCCGGTCCTGCGCTTCGTCCCCGGCTTCGCGCGGTAGGCAGCGGGCATCATCGAGCGCCAGCGCCAACGCGGCGGCGCAGCCCGCACTCTCGCGCGTGGAGGCGAAGACCTCGTTGTGCAGCGCCAGACCCTGATGTGCCGCCAACCCGGGGCGCCACCGCGTGCTGCGCCGTGCGGACAGCGCGGCAACATCGGTAAAGACCGTGAACGGCAAGGAGACAGGATCGGGTTGGGACATGACGGAACGACTCGTTTGTTCCTTTTATGTTCCATATCGGAGCGATTCGCAATTCGGCGCACCCTGTCATCCCCCAATCACACGATCCGGGACCGAACCGCGCGCTCGTACATTGATCGGGTAAATCCAACTCAAGGAGACACCATGAAACACGCCGCAGGGAACCCCGACGAACTCAAGGAACAGTTCTGGAAGGCACTGGCAGATTCGCCCTTCCTCTTCCTCCAGCTCGACGGCCAGAGCTCTACCGCAGTGCCGATGAGCCCGCAGCTCGACAAGGATGCGAACAGTTCGATCTGGTTCTTCACGCATACCAAGAGCGATTTTGCCAAGCTCGGCCGCGCGACGGCCACTTTCGAGAGCAAGGGCCACGAGGTCTTTGCGCGCTTTGGTGGCACGCTGACCCGCGAGACCAGCAAGGAGCGGTTCGACCAGTTCTGGAGCAATTTCGTCGAAGCTTGGTACGAAGGCGGCAAGGACGATCCCAACATCCTGTTCCTGCGCATGGATCTCGGCGATGCCGAAATCTGGAACGGCGACCTGGGCCTGCTCACCACTGCCAAGATGGCGCTGGGCAAGACCGTGGTCGACGAAGCCGAAGAAAAGCACGCGAAGAGCGTCGACCTCTAGGATTTCGCCTCCGGGCAAACAAAGGGCCGCTCCCACATGGGGGCGGCCCTTTTCATGTCCGGCATCGCTTGTCGGCTATCCCGTTCGCTCGGCGCAATGGCGCGGTCCCGGTTCCGCAGCTGGCGGCGCTGCGCTCAGCCGCCGAGAATGGCGGGGAACAGCCCGGTGACCAGGATGATCGCCACGGCCAGCGGGCACAGCCACGCCAGCAGGAAACGCCAGATTCCGAACGCCAGGGGCGACAGGCCGGTGGTCGTACGCAGCAAGTTCGTATCCGCCTTCCAGCCGATGAATATCGACGTCAGCAGCGCGCCAACCGGCAGCATGACCTTGCCCGTGAAGCCATCGACCGTGTCGAGGATATCGGTATCCGCGAACAGGTCCCAGAAGCCCAGCGGGCGGACATCGGACCACACGTTGTAGCCCAGCAGACAGGCGATCCCGATCAGGAACGCACCGCCGCCGAAGATCAGGGCCGACTTGGGCCGGCTCCAGCCGTGCTCGCCGATCCCGTAGGCGGTCGGCACTTCGAGCAGCGAAATCGAGCTGGTGACCGCGGCGACCAGGATCAACAGGAAGAACAGCAGGCCGAACAGCGCCCCGCCGGGCATCGTCTGGAAGGCGAAGGGCAGCGTTTGGAACACCAGCGTCGGACCGGCAGCGGGATCGAGCCCGACTGCGAAGACGATCGGGAAGATCATCAGACCGGCAAGCAGCGCCACACAGGTATCGGCGATCGCGATGATCGCGGCCGTCGGGCCGAGCGCGCTGCCTTCCTTGATATAGGAGCCGTAAGTGATCAGCCCGGCCACGCCGAGCGAGAGCGAGAACAGCGCCTGGCCAAGCGCCGAGTTCATGACTTCGGGGGTGAGTTTCGACCAGTCGGGGGTGAACAGGAACGCCGCTGCGTCGCCGATGTCGCCTTCGATCGCGCCATAGATCACCAGCCCGACAAGCAGGACGAAGAACACCGGCATAAGGTAGGTGGCGGCCTTCTCGATGCCCGAGCTGACGCCGCGCGCAACGATGTAGAGCGTCAGCCCCATGAACAGGAAATGCACTGCCAGGAGCAGACCGGGATTGGCGAACATGTCGCCCAGCCGCTGCTGGATCTGTTCGCGGCTTTCCCCCGCCAGCGCGCCGCGGAACGGATCGCCTGCCATTATGGCCTGCGCGAGGTCGCTGCCCATCACGCCGACGTAATACAGCACCCAGCCGGCAACCACCGAATAGAACGCCACGATCAGGAAGGCGGCGAGCGCGCCGACCGCACCGAACACCGACCATCCCGGGCTCGCCTGAGACTGCGCCGCTACCCGGCGAATCGAGCCGATCGCGTCGGTCTGGCCCACGCGTCCGATGAATATCTCCGACAATACCAGCGGCAGGCCGAGCAGGAACACGCAGGCGATGTAGACGATGACGAATGCGCCGCCCCCGCTCTCGCCCGCCAGCGTCGGAAACCGCCAGATATTGCCCAGCCCGACCGCGGCCCCCACCGCGGCAAGGATGAATGCCGTGCGCGAGGACCAGCCCTCGCCCGTCGAACTCGTGGTGGCGACCATGTTCAGATTGTTCCTCTCAAACCGCGGCGATCCCGGCCGCGCCTCACATGTCCGCCCTTAAACACACAATCTTGCGAGAATCCAAGCTTCGCTTTGCCATCGTTCCCGTGCTTGCTAGTGGGTGCCCATGTCCACCACCTTCCAGCTCGATACCAGCACCAGCAGGGCCAACCCCACTCCCCAGCCGATGAAGCGGCTGACGGTCCCGAAAATCCGTGCACACAAGGCGGATGGGGAAACCGCCAAGCCGCTGGTGATGCTGACCGCTTACACCGCGCGGCAGGCGCAATTGCTCGATGCGCATTGCGACATGCTGCTGGTCGGGGATTCGCTGGCGCAGGTGATCTACGGCCTGCCCACCACCATCCCCGTCACGCTCGACATGATGGCCACCCACGCCGCGGCGGTCGTGCGCGGCAGCTATCATTCGGTGGTCGTGGTCGACATGCCTTTCGGGTCGTACGAACAGTCGCCCCAGCAGGCCTTCGAAAGCGCGACCTTCCTGCTCAAGCAATCGGGCGCGGCCGCGGTCAAGCTCGAAGGCGGCGCGCAGATGGCGGAAACGGTCAGTTTCCTCAACCAGCGCGGCATCCCGGTGATGGGCCATGTCGGGCTCACCCCGCAGGCGGTCAATGTGCTGGGCGGCTATGCCGCGCGCGGCCGCAGCGACGCCGAGGCGGAGAAGATCGTCGGCGATGCGCGCGCCCTCGACGAGGCGGGCGCCTTTGCCATCGTGCTCGAAGGGGTGCTCGAACCCATCGCCATCGAGGCGACCGGTGCAGTGTCGTGCCCCACCATCGGCATCGGCGCCTCGGCGCAATGCGACGGGCAGGTGCTGGTGACCGAGGACATGCTGGGCATGTTCGAGAGGGTCCCGCGCTTCGTGAAGAAGTATGCCGACATCGCCGGGGTCATCGAGACGACCGTGGCGCAATATGCCGAGGAAGTGCGGGGCCGCAGCTTCCCCACTCCCAACCAGACCTATCAGCCGAAGAGCTGACAACCGGGCGCAGACCATGGAAACAATCCGCAATTACTACACGTTTTCGTTCGGCTTCACCGCAGTCTGCTTCGCGCTGGCCGCATGGTATGGCTGGTCGAGCACGGGATCGATCACCGCCACGCTCGGCATCCTGTGGATCGTCGTCGTGCTGTCGATTCTCGAAGTGTCGCTGAGCTTCGACAATGCGGTGGTCAACGCCACCGTGCTGCGCGACATGGATCCGGTCTGGCAACAGCGGTTTCTGACCATCGGCATCCTGATCGCCGTGTTCGGCATGCGGATCGTGTTCCCGATCGCGATCGTCGCCATCGCGGCACGCGTCGGGCCGCTCGAGGCGGTTTCGCTATCGCTCAACAATCCGGCGGAATACGAACGGATCGTCTCCGAAGCGCATATCGGCATCGCCGGCTTCGGCGGTGCCTTCCTGGCGATGGTCGGGCTGACCTTCTTCTTCGACAACGACAAGGAAGTGCACTGGATCGCCGCGATCGAGAAGACGATCAACAAATTCTCGAATGTCCCCGCAGTCGAGATCGGGCTGGTGCTCGTGCTCGTCTACTGGGTTTCCACCCTGCTCNTNCCNGCCGACAAGATCACCTTCCTCACTGCCGCAGTTCTCGGCCTGGTGACCTTCATCGCCGTCCACGCGATCGCCGCGATCATCGAGGAACGCGAAGCGGCCAAGAAGGCGGCCGGCCAGATCGTGAAATCCGGTCTCGGCGGGTTCCTCTATCTCGAAGTGCTTGACGCAAGCTTCAGCTTCGACGGCGTGATCGGGGCCTTCGCGCTGTCGAACAACATGGTGATCATCGCGCTGGGCCTGTCGGTCGGGGCGATGTTCGTGCGTTCGATGACGATCCACCTCGTGCGGACCGGCACGCTGGCGCAGTATCGCTATCTCGAGCACGGGGCCTTCTGGGCGATCATCGTGCTGGGCGTGATCATGCTNCTGTCGGCGCGCTATCACATTCCCGAAACGATCACCGGGCTGCTGGGCGCGGTGCTGATCGGTCTCAGCTTCTGGTGGTCGGTGCGCCATAACCGGCGCTTTCCGGCCGATGCGGTGACGACGCCAGCCGACTAGCGATCGGCGCGGCGACCACCAGCTGGAAGAAGTGGTACAGCAGCAGCGCGATCACCAGGAAGCCGGCCTCTTCGGGCGGAAACAGGATCGTCGCCAGCGGCGCACCCACCGCCGCGCTTTTCTGCGCCCCGGCGAACAGGAAGGCGATGCGATCGGCCCGCTGGAGGCGAAGCGCGCCGCCCGCCAGCCAAGCGCCCACATTGCCCGCCAGCAGGAAGGCGGCGACCAGCGCGCCGATTACCGCCCAGTCGATGCCCGCAACGCGCGACCAGATGCCCTGCTCAACCGCACCCGAGAATGCGACATAGACCGCCGCCGAAATGGCGAAGCGGTCGATCCAGGCGATCTTCGGCTTGTGCTGCGCGATGAAGCCCGAGGTAAAGCCCTGGACGGCCTGCCCAATGGCGAAGGGCAGGATCAGCAGCAGCATGATCTTGCCGATCACTTCCATCCCCACTGCCCCGCTGCCGCTGCCGCCCAGCGCGAGGAACAGCGGCACCGTGACGAACACGCCCAGAATGTTGAGCAGTGCCGCGCCGACGACCGACAGCGCCACATTGCCCCCAGCAAGCGAGCTGTAGGAGGTTGCCGATTGAACGGTGGAAGGCAGCGTTCCCAGATACAGGAACCCCAGCGCGACCGACGGCGCCAGTAATCCGTGTCCGATCGAGGCGAGCGCCAGCCCGACCAACGCCATCGCCCCGAACACCCACAACACCAGCGGGACGAGGAAACGCCAGTTCGCGAAACCGGCGACGATATCGCGCCGGGCGATCCGCATACCGTTGAGCAGGAAGAGAACGAAAATCGCGGCATTTGCCACCATCTGCGCCCAGCCGCGCGCATCACCAGTGGCGGGCAGCAGCGCAGCGACGGCGATCGCCGCCACCAGCATGCGCAGCATCGGGTCGGTCAATACGGTTCTGAAACTCATCGCCCTGCCCTGCCTGCCGGCGAAACGCTTGTCGAGCGGGTCAGCGCGATTGCAGCGAGCGCAGCTTGGCTTCCAATTCGGCGCGGGCGGCGCTCCCGTCATCGGGCATGGCTGCAAGCAGCGCGGAGATCGCCAGCGGGTTCATCGGTTCGAGTTCGTGCGCGGCGAGCGCATAGCTCATTGCCTCCTCCGCGTCGCCCAGCTGCCGCGCCCCGACGCTGCGCGCGGCGAGCACCCACGGCACGCGGCCCATGCCGAGATCGAGCGCGTGATCGAGCAGACCGACCGCGCGCGGCCAATCGCCTTGCGCGGCGTAGCTGTCGGCCAGTGCAGCCGCCGCCTCGCCGTTCATCGGGTTCTGCCTGACATAGTCGGCGAGCATCCTCTGCGCGCGTGGCACATCGTCCTGCGCTCGCGCCAGCCGCAGAGCGAGCGGCCACCCCAGGCGGATCCGGGCGGCGCGACCATAGGCGGCGCGCGCGGCGGGCTTGTCCCCCACGGCAAAGCTTGCATCGCCCAGAACCGCCTGCGCATCGGCCGAGCCGGGAAAGCGGCGCGCCAGTTCGGCTGCGCGCGTCACTGCCGCCTCACCGTCGCCCGCGATGATGGCATGGCGCACCTGATCCCTGAGCTGCAGTGCCCCGGTCGCTTGCGACGTCGGCGCAATCCGTACCGGCGAAAGGCTCGGCAGCGCGGTCAGCTGGCCCGATGCAATCGCCNGNTGATCGAGGAACCGCGCAGCGCGGGCGCGGTCGCCCAGCGCCTCGTAAGCGCGGCCGATCAATGTGCGCAGATAGGCCGATGCGGGATCGTCGGCCACGATACCGGCAAACCGGCGGACCAGCTCGCGCTCGCCAGCGCTGCGCGACAGGGCAAAGGCCAGCAGATCGCGGATCCGGNGATTGTCGGGTTGNCGGGAATACAGCCGATCGAGCGTCACGGCGGCGATCGCGTANTTTTCCTGCTGCAGGTCGATCAGCGCCGACAGCAATTGCGCCGAAGCGACCCCGTCCTTCGCCAGACCCGAGCGTTCCAGCAGATCGCGGGCCAGCGCGACATCGCCGCCCCGCGCGGCAATGACCGCCTGGACGAACAGTCCCCGGGGCGCCGCCGCGGCAGTCCCGTCCCCGCCCCGCAGAACCGCCAGCGCGTCTTGCGCGCGCCCCGCATCGCTCAGCGTTGCGGCGAGATCGAGCCGCAGTTCCCGGTTCAGCGGGTGCAGCTCCAGCGCACGGGCAAACCNCTCCGCACCGGTTGCNAGGCCCNGCGCATCGCGGGCCAGCTGGCCGCGAAAGCGCAGNGCTTCGGCATNCGCGGGATCGANTGCCAGCGCGCGGTCGACCGCCTCGAGTGCCTGCGCCTGTTCGCCGCCGGCATAGCGCAGCCGGCCGATATCGACCCACAGTCCCGCATTGGCGGGATCGACGCGATAGGACTGGTCGAAAGCCGCGCCGGCAGCCGGCAGGTTCCCCTGCGCCATTTCGAGCCGGCCGAGGCTCCGGAACCCCTCGGCGCGGGTCTCCGCAGAGAACTCGCCCGGCTCGAGCCAAGCGCGTGCCAGCGCGAGGTCGCCTGCGAGCAAAGCCCGTTCGCCGTGCATTGCCGCGATGTCGGCCCGCTGCTGCGCAGGCTGGGTTGGCGCAGCAGCGCCCGTGCCGGACGGATCCTCCACCGAGCCATCGCAGGCGGCAAGGCCCGGCGCTGCCAGGACCAGTCCCGCCAGGAGCGCCAGGTCACGCGTGCAGATCATACTGCTTGAGCAGGTCGTACAGCGTCGGCCGGCTGATCCCCAGCAGCTTGGCCGTGTTCGAGATGTTGCCCTCGCTGCGCGCCAGCGCCTGGCGGATCATCCGGCGGTCAGCCTGTTCGCGCGCCGCCTTCAGGTTGAGCGCGATATCCGCGCCGTCTGCCGCACTTTGCGTCAGGTCGAGGTCTTCGGCGGTCACGAGCTTGCTGTCGGCCATGATCACCGCGCGCTTCACGCGGTTCTCCAGCTCGCGGACATTCCCCGGCCAGGCCCAGCTGTCGATCGCGGCGAGCGCATCGGGCGCGAACCCCTTGACCTGCGGGTTCATTTCCTTCGCCAGNCGGGTCAGGAAATGCTTCGCCAGCAGCACCGCATCGCCGGGCCGGTCGGACAGCGGAGGCACCTTCACCACGATTTCGGCAAGCCGGTAGAACAGGTCTTCGCGGAAGGTGCCCGCGCCGATCATCGCCTCCAAATCCTGGTGGGTGGCGCAGACGATCCGCGTGTCGACCGAAATAGCCTTGCGGCCCCCGACGCGTTCGATCGTGCGTTCCTGCAGGAAGCGCAGCAGTTTGACCTGCAAGGGCAAGGGAATATCGCCCACTTCGTCGAGGAACAGCGTGCCCCCATCGGCCAGTTCGATCTTGCCCGGTGTCGTCTTCACCGCACCGGTAAAGGCGCCCTTCTCGTGCCCGAACAGCTCGCTTTCGAGCAGGTTTTCCGGGATTGCCGCGCAATTGATCGCGACGAAGGAACCGTCCTTGCGAACGCTGCAATCGTGGACGCCGCGCGCCAGCAGTTCCTTGCCCGTACCGCTCGCGCCGAGCAGCATCACCGACACATTGGTCGGCGCCACGCGTTCGATGGTGCGCGCGACCTTGGCCATTTCGGGCGCGGCCGTGATCATCGAACCGAGCACTGTGCGCTCGTCACCGATCTGTTCGGCCAGACGGCGGTTTTCGCTCTCTATCTGGTGCAGCCGGTAGGCGCGCTGGACGATCAGCCCGAGCGTGTCGATATCGACCGGCTTCTGGTAGAAATCGTAGGCGCCTTCCTCGACCGCGCGCAGCGCGCTTTCGCGTGCGCCGTGGCCCGAGGCGACGATCACCTTCGTATCGGGCTTGATCGCCATGATCGCCTCGAGCACCGCGAACCCTTCGCTGGTCCCGTCGGGATCCGGCGGCAGGCCGAGATCGAGCGTGACCACCGCGGGTTCTTCCGCCCGCACCGCTGCCACGGCGGTTTCTCGCGTGTCCGCCAGGATCACGTCGAAATCCTCATAGGCCCATTTGAGCTGGGCCTGGAGCCCTTCGTCATCCTCGACGATGAGCAGTTTCGGCTTTGTTTCCGCCATTATGCGACCTCGTTNTTGTCTGCGGAATTGCTGCGCCTGATCAGNGAACTGGCCGCCTGTATCGGCAGGCTGATCGTAAAGCGGGTGCCGAGCCCTTCGCGCGATTCGACGTCGACCCTGCCGCCCATCGAACGGATCAGTTCGCGCGCTTCGAAGGCGCCGATCCCGAACCCGCCGTTCTTCGAAGACACGAACGGCTTGAACAGGCTGTTGCGAATGAATTGCGGCGACATGCCATGGCCGTTGTCGATCACGGTGACCTTGCCCGACATGCCGTCGCTATACACCTCGACCATCACCGAACTGTTGGTATCGCTGGCATCGATCGCATTCTGGACCAGATGGACCAGCGCTTGGTCGAAGGCTTCGGGATTGCCTTCGACGGCGACCGGCTCGGACCGCAGGACGGCGACCGGGTGAAACTGGCTCAGCTGCTCAACGGTGCGCCGCGCAGCGACTGCCAGATCGAAGCGGCGGACCGCTTCAGACGTCCCCCCGCCATAGCGGCCCAGCCGGCTGAGCAGCGCGTTGAGCTTGTCGGCGCTGTTGCGCAGCGTGACGAGCATGTCCTCGCGGAACTCTGGCTTGTCGGCGTGCTTCTCCGCATTGCGCAGCAGCAGCGACATCTGGCTGGAGAGGTTCTTGATGTCGTGCATGACGAAGGCCATGCGNTGGTTGAATTCCTCGAACCGGCCCGCCTCGAGCAGNGCGGTCTGGCTGGCCTGTTCGGCCAGATAGCTGGCCAGCTGGCGTCCCACGACCGCGAGGAGGTCGAAGTCTTCCCAGTCGAGCTTGCGCGCCACCAGCGGCCGCGCGAGGATGACGAGCCCGACGAGGCGGTCGAAATGCATCAGCGGGACGGCCGCCCACGCCGATCGGTCGTGCCGCAGCCACTGNGGAATATGCGCCAGTTCGCCGTGATGGTCGATGCCCGCCCGCAGTTCGTCGAAATCGAGGATCAGCTCGCTGTCCTCGAGCAGTTTCGCCAGCGCCTCGGGGGCTGCNGTGGTGGGCAGGTTGCGTCCCGGCCAGCGCCAGTTGGCCGCGAGTTCGAGGTCCCCCTCGTCGCCCGGCACCAGCAGCAGGCCAGACGGGCTGTCGGTGATATCGGCCAGCGCTTTGACCGTACGCTCCTGCAGGGTGATGTTGTCGAACCCGGTGGTGCCGATCGTGTCGGTAAAGCGGATCCACTCGGTGCGGTAGTCGTACCGGTGCTTGAACAGGTGTTTGACCGCGGTGACCCGCAACCAGCCGCGCAGGCGGTCCGAAGGCAGCCAGATCAACGCCAGCGCACCCGCCGCGATGATCAGGCCCACCTGTGTCAGCCGGGCCAGATCGCCGCTGAGCATGTTGAGCCAGCGCGCGATGCCCAGCATCACTGCAAGATACCCCCCGATCAGCAGCAGCGAGAGGAAGCGGAAGGTGACCGCACGCGACGGGCTGAAGGCGAGTTCGGAAGAATTGCGCGTGAAGCCGATTGCGAAGGGTACGGCGAAGATGGCTGCCGCCAGTCCGCGCAGGACGGCCAGCTCGCCCGGCGGCGATCCCATGATGTAGGCGATGGTGAAATAGTTGAGGTCGAAGGCCCACAGCCCCGCCAGGGCAGCAACGCTCCATCGCAGGATCTCGCGCGAGGTCGCGGCGGCACCGGCATAGAGATTGTGCAGCAGCACCAGCGCGCCGACCGCCACCATCACGCGGAACAGCGCCGCGGTATCGAATGTCAGCAGCGCAAGCTCGGGCGTGACCGCATAGCGCCGGGCGATGAGCAGCAAGAGGAATTGCATGACCTCGACCAGCACCAGCGCGACCACCACCGGTCGNACCAGCCGCAAGGTCTCGTCGCGGCCATCGTTGCTGAACAGGCGGAACAGGACGAACAGCCACGCGAGATTGCGGGCGATCTCGGTGAGCTCGACGATCGGCCGGCCCGGCTCGAAGCTGGCCGCGGCGAAGCACCAGTTGGCGGTCAGCGCCACAGCGACGATCGCGGGTGTGCGGTCGCCGCGCGCGGGATCGCCCTTGCGCCCGATCCAGATCGCCGCAAGCGCGCAGACGATCGCCCCGATCGTGTAGGCCACATAGGACAGGCTGCCGACGAGACCCATCATCGCGCACCGTCCGGCCAGAGGATGACCCGCGCCGTCTGCAACAGGATCAAAAGGTCGAGAAACGGCGTGTAATTCTTGGCGTAATAGAGATCGTATTCGAGCTTGTGGCGCGCGTCTTCGGTGTTGGCGCCATAGGGGTAGTTGATCTGCGCCCAGCCGGTGATGCCCGGCTTCACGACATGGCGCTCCGCATAATAGGGCAGCGCCTTTTCCAGTTCGGAGACGAAGGCGGGCACTTCGGGACGCGGGCCGACGAAACTCATCTCGCCCTTGAGCACGCTCCAGGCCTGCGGCAGTTCGTCGATGCGCACGGTCCGGATCACCCGTCCGACCCGCGTCACCCGCGGATCGCCCTTCTCCGCCCATTGCGCCCCGTTCGCTTCGGCATCGAAGCGCATCGAGCGCAGCTTGATCAGCGTGAAGGTCTGGCCGTAGAGGCCGACGCGCTTCTGGCGGAAGAATGCCGGGCCGCCGGTTTCCAGCTTCACCAGCACCGCAAAGATACCGATCAGCGGCAGACCGACGATCAGCAGCAGCAGACTGGCAACGATATCGAACGTCCGCTTGCCGATGCTCGACAAGCGCCGGCCGGCGGAAAACCCGTCGGAAAAGATCAGCCAGCTGGGGTTGAGCGTGTCGAGATCCACCCGTCCCAGCTCACGTTCGAGAAAGCTGGAGAAGTCGTTGACGTGGACGCCCTGCGTCTTGACGCGCAGCAGGTCTTTCAGCGGCAGCGAATTGCGCCGTTCCTGCAGCGCGAGCACCACCTCGGTCGCACCGACGCGGTCGGCGAACCGGCCGAGATCGGAAATCGATTCGCGCTGCACGGCGGTGGCGATCAGCGGCGCGGTTTCCCCCATCGCGACGAAGGCACCGATCCTGAAGCCGCTTTCGGGCCTGTGCGACAGACGCTCGAGCCGCCTGGCGCGTTCGCCTGCGCCCAGCACCAGCACCGTCCGCCGGAACGCNTCGGCGCCCAGCATCCGGCTTGCGAGGATCCGGTTCGCCACGAGCACGAGGATGGCGATTCCCATCGCGTACAGCAGGACCGAGCGCCACAGCGCCGAACCGGGGAGGACGAAATTGACCAGCGATATGGCGAGCACGCCCAGGCTGACCGCCACCAGCAACCGGGCAGTCGCGAAGCGGATCGAGCGCAGCGCCTCGGGGCCATAGGAGCCCACGGCGATCATCCCCAGCCAGATGACTCCGGCGAAAACCCCGATTTCGACCGCGCGATCGGAAACTTCCCCGACGCCCGTGCCGATCTGCATCACGCGCAGCCGCCACGCGGCTTCGCCTGCCAGCAGCAGCAGCATGAAGTCGATCAGGGAAAGCAGCACCACATTGTAGGAAATGTAATGCTTGAACAGGCGGATCATCCGAACCGGCTCACCAATGGTTAGTGTCGGGATGCTTGACTAGCAGACAGGAATGAACCGTCGGTAAACTTTACACATCACACCTGTAAGCGATCCGATCAGGACTGTGCGCGCGGCTAGGCCACTTCGAATTCGAACGGGGTCACGCCGCGCCGCGTGCGGTCGAAGGCCAGCTTGCGGCCCAGCGGCGGCAAGGACCGCTGGCTGCATCCCTCGCGGTGGCAGCGCGCGCAGCCGGGCCCGATCGGCTGCGCATCGTCAGTGCGCAGCGATACGCCGCGCGCATGCGCCAGATCGGTCGCCAGCACCGCCTCGATCCCCAGCGCGACGACGAATTGCGCTTCGCCCGGCGCACCGCAGCCCTCCACCGTGCGGGCCATCGTCAGCCAGCCACCTTCGCGGTCTGCGGCATTGTCGGGGGTGACGAACTGGACCTGCAACTCCCCTGCGCGGTCGAACGCGCGGTGCGCGTGCCACAGCGGGCAGCTGCTGGCGGAATCGACGAAGCGCGCGGTGCTGGCACCGGTAATCGTCTTGGAAAACTGGCCGGCCCGGTCGAGCCGGATCATGAAGAAGGGCAGCCCGCGCTGGCCCACCCGCTGGAGCGTGGTCAGCCGGTGGGCAAGCTGTTCGAAGCTGACCGCGAAACGCCGTTCGAGAACCGGCAGATCGTAGCCGGTGGCCTCGCAGGCGCGCAGGAACCGGCCATAGGGCATGATCAGCGCCGCCGCGACATAGCCGGTGAGATGCCGTTCGAACAGCGCCCGGGCCGCCTCGTCATCGAACCGCGCGCCGCGCGCGACCGCTTCGATGACGTCGGCGAATTCGAGTTGCGCGATCTGCAGCGCCAGCTGGAAATTGCGCGAAGGCATGCTGAGCATTTCGGACAGCTGGATCTGCCGGGCATGCAGGTCGAGCCGGCGCAAGCTGCCGGGCAGGATGTCGCGCGGCAAGATCCGTACGGACAGCTGGTGGCGTTCGCGCAGGCGTTCGGTCAGGGCGATCCCGATGTCCCCGCGCGACAGGCGCATCTCGTCCGCCAGTTCCTCGGCGGCGTTGTCCAGATCGGCGAAATGGTTGCGCCAGCGCTCGATTTCGCGGCGCGAGGCGGACAGTGGATCGTCAGCCTCTAGCCCTGCCGGTCCCGCATTGTCGTAAAGCCGCGCGAATGCGGAAGCGAGCTGCGGGGACGCGGCGAGAAATTCCTGCACTTCATCGCGGTCGATCCCGAGATCGGCAAATCGCTCGTCGGCGAACCGGCGGATGAGGCCCTCGACGCCTCCGATAGCCGCGTCGCCGCGGAGCGAGCGGGGATCGAAATCGAACTGCGAGACCAACTGCATCATCACCCGCGCGCTGACGGGACGCTGGTTGCGCTCGATCAAATTGAGGTAGCTGGGCGAGATATCGAGCCGTTTGGCGGCGGCCGCCTGCGTCAGGCCCTCGCGCTTGCGAAGCCGCCGGATTGCCGGGCCGGCGAAAAGCGATTCCTCGGTCACGGTGTCACTTTCTTTACAACTTTACAGACCCATTAGCGGCGCGGGGACGCGATATACAAGATAATTTGTAAATTTCCCTGTCATCGGTCGGGCTATCGAGCCATCAGGGTCTCCGAAATCAGACCAATAAGGAGTTCCCCCGTGAGCTATTCGGACCGGATCGAAGAAATGAACCAGACCATCGCCGGCAATGGCGCGCCCTGGGGCGCCATCGATGGCGAAAGCGCCGCGCGCATGGTCGTCCAGAACCGCTTCCGCACGGGTCTCGACATTGCCCGCTACACCGCGAAGATCATGCGCGAAGACATGGAAGCCTACGACCGCGACCCGGCCAACTACACCCAGTCGCTCGGTACGTGGCACGGCTTCATCGCGCAGCAGAAGATGATCTCGATCAAGAAGCATTTCGGCAACACCAAGCGCCGCTACCTCTATCTCTCGGGCTGGATGGTCGCCGCGCTGCGCAGCGAATTCGGCCCGCTGCCCGACCAGTCGATGCATGAAAAGACCTCGGTCCCCAATCTGATCGGGGAACTCTACACCTTCCTCAAGCAGGCCGATGCCCGCGAACTGGGCATGATGTTCCGCGATCTCGACGCGGCCCGCGATGCCGGCGACGAGGTGGAAGCACAGCGCCTGCAGAAGGCCATCGACGACCACGAGACGCACGTCGTGCCGATCATCGCCGATATCGACGCCGGTTTCGGCAATGCCGAGGCGACCTACCTGCTCGCCAAGAAGATGATCGAAGCCGGTGCCTGCGCGCTGCAGATCGAGAACCAGGTGTCCGACGAAAAGCAGTGCGGTCACCAGGACGGCAAGGTCACCGTGCCGCATGAGGAATTCCACCAGAAGATTCGCGCGATCCGCTATGCCTTCCTCGAACTGGGCGTTCCCGAAGGCATCATCGTCGCCCGCACCGACAGCCTGGGCGCCGGCCTGACCAAGTCGATCGCCTATTCGAAGGAACCCGGCGACCTCGGCGACCAGTACAACAGCTTCCTCGATTGCGACGAAGTCGATGCCGCCGACATCAAGAACGGCCAGGTCTTCATCAGCCGCGATGGCAAGCTGCTGGCGCCCAAGCGCCTGCCCAGCAACCTGTACCAGTTCCGTCCCGGAACCGGCGAAGACCGCTGCGTGCTCGACTGCATCACCGCGCTGGAAGCAGGGGCCGACCTGCTGTGGATCGAAACCGAGAAGCCGCATGTCGAGCAGATCGCCGGCATGGTCGACCGGGTCCGCGAAGTCGTCCCCAACGCCAAGCTGGTGTACAACAACTCGCCCAGCTTCAACTGGACGCTCAACTTCCGCCAGCAGGTCTATGATGCCTGGGCCGAAGCGGGCAAGGACGTCTCCGCCTATGACCGCGACCGGCTGATGAGCGTCGATTACGACGGCACCGACCTTGCCGCCGAAGCCGACGAGAAGATCCGCACCTTCCAGGCCGATGGTTCGAAGCGCGCCGGCATCTTCCATCACCTGATCACGCTGCCGACCTACCACACGGCTGCGCTGAGCACCGACAATCTCGCCAGGGAATATTTCGGGGAACAGGCGATGCTCGGCTACGTCAAGAACGTGCAGCGCGAAGAAATCCGTCAGGGTATCGCTTGCGTGAAGCACCAGAACATGGCTGGTTCGGACGTCGGCGACGATCACAAGGAATACTTCGCCGGTGAAGCGGCCCTTAAGGCCGGCGGCAAGGACAACACGATGAACCAGTTCGCAGCCGCCTAAGGAGAGGAAGGATGACGACTATGGCAGACGACACTCCGAAGACCGAACCGGGCCGCGCCCGGGCGCTCTTCTCGACGGCGGACTTCCGCCTCCTGCGGACGGCGCTGACGCATTACGCCCGCGCCACCGACGACCGCGAGGAGCTGGCCCGGATCAATGCCCTGCATCACCGCCTGGGGACCTACGTCCCCGCGGAAGACTAGACCCGATCAACAGTTCTCCTGGGGAGGAGAATACGGCCGTCGGAGCGACCCCAAACGCTCCGGCGGCCACACTTTTATCGGGCGTCAGCTTTCCCCGTTCGGCATCAGCCTGATCGCCGCCGATGCAAGCGCCTCGGCACCGGTCGCAATCACCTTCTCCGCATCGGGCGCCCAGAAGGGCGAATGCAGCGACGGCAGCGGCGTGCCGTCCTCTTCGAGCCGGTCGAGCAGCGGTTGCGGCGTTCCGCTGATCCAGAAGATCATCGATTTGACGTCCTCTGGCGCGGCCCGGCGGAACTGGCTGAAATCCTCGCCGCCCATGACCGCAGGCCATTCCATGACCCGCTCATCGCCGAACCGCTGCCGGAAACCCGCCGCGATGCTCTCGCTGAAATCGGGATCGTTGAAGGTCGACGGCGTATAGGGGTCCTCGACGGTGATTTCGGGCATCAGGGTCTCGGGCAGTCCGGCCGTGATCGCCTCGCCGCGCGCCACGCGCCGGATCCCGTCGAGCAGCAGCTGGCGGCTCTCGTCCGAATAGCTGCGCACCGTCAGCTGCAATTTCGCTTCGTCGCTGATGATGTTGTGCTTGGCCCCGGCATGGAAGCTGCCCACGGTGATCACGGCGGGATCGAGCGGCGAGGAGCTGCGGCTGACCACCGTCTGCAGCTTCATCACGATCGCGCTGGCCAGCACCACCGGATCGACCGTGGTGTGCGGATAGGCACCGTGCCCGCCGATGCCCTTCACTGTGATGTCGACGCTGTCGACATTGGCCAGTGCATAGCCGGGCGTGTAGCCGATGGTCCCCGCCGGGGCGGGCGCGGCGGCATCGTGGAATGCCAGCGCGTAATCGGGCTGGGGGAACTTGGTATAAAGCCCGTCATCGAGCATCGCGAGCGCGCCGAGGCCGATCTCCTCCGCCGGTTGCAGCACCATCACCAGCGTGCCCTGCCACTGGTCCTTGTGATCGACCAGCAGGCGCGCGGCACCGATGAAGCCCGCCATGTGTGTGTCGTGGCCGCAGGCATGCATCACGCCGGTGGTCACGCCGCTGGCGGGCGTGGCAGTCTGCGTCGAGGCATAGGGCAGCCCGGTCTGCTCGACCACCGGGAGGCCGTCCATGTCGGCGCGCAGGAGGACGGTCGGCCCATCGCCATTGCGCATCACCGAGACCACGCCCGTGCGTCCGACACCCTCGGTCACTTCGAAACCCAGCGCGCGCATCCGCGCGGCCAGCTTGGCCGCGGTCTCGTGTTCCTCGAAGCTGAGTTCGGGGTTCGCATGCAGTTCGCGATAGAGCTCCATCAGCTCGGGCATATCGGCCGCCAGCGTCTCGCGCAGGTCGTTCGCCTGGGCTGGCGCTGCGGTGGCCACGGCCAGCGCCGCCAGCGCGGTAGAAGTGAATTTGGAAACCATCTCGGCTCTCCCTATTGAATGGAACAGTTGGAACGCGGACCCGCGGCAGAAAACGGGCGCCGCCGGACCCGCGAAACTTGCGGCTGCCTTGTGTCACGGAGCGGCGCGGCAGGAAAGACGCCGGCGGTCAGAATGGCCTGCCCGTCTCCGGGTCGTCGGGGACCGGGGCCAGCGCCGCGGGATCGACCTCGCGCCAGCGCGGCTCGCGGTTGAGCCGCGCATTGTAGAGATAGTTGAAGGTCGCCGGATCGCGCGATGGTTCGTCGAGCGCCCCGCCGCTGCGCGCGCGCACGGCNTCGCGGTCGTACCCCATCGCTGCCAGCAGCGTCGGAGCGATCATGTAGTGGCTGGCAGCCCCGCCGGGCGTGAACGCGAGCGCCCCCGCCCCGCCCTGCAGCACCACCAGCGGCACCGCGCCTTCTTCGGGCCGCGGGTCGACCGAGCAATGCGTGGTCGTCCCGCCCTTGCCGCCTTCATGCAGGTTCTGCCCGTGATCGGCGGTATAGATGACCAGTGCATCGGCCAGCTCGGCGCGCTCCAGCAGCCGGTCGAAAAAGGCACCGACGCTCCATTCGAGCGTGTTGCGATAGGAATTGCGGTAGCGCCGCCAGTCCGCCTGCGAACCGCCGAAGCCGGTGCGCGATCCGGTATCGGTCACATCGAGGAAGCCGCCGCGCGGCAGGATCGGCCGGTAGCGGGCATGGCTGTCGGGAAACTTGTCGTGGATCGGGAAATGCGCCCCGACCTTGTTGACCAGNATGAAGGATGCAGTGCCGTCGCCCAGCAANTGCGCGANCCGGTCGGCAACGGCCATGTCGCGGTCGCGCACCGCCAGCCCGCCGAACTGGATGAAGCGGTCGATGCGCTCGCGTTCGCGCGGCGTCATCTGGTTCTGCATCGCGCCGCCGGAACGCTGGGCATCGATATAGACCGTCTCCAGCCCGGCATGCGCGGCATAGTCCCACAGCGAGGGCCCGACCGCGATGTCGCGGCGGTAGCTGTCCCGCGTCCCGGCAAAACGCAGCACGAGATTGGATCCGGCGCTGCAGTTGGTCGCCGAAGCGGCCACTCCGAAATTGGCGATCTCGACCCCGGGCCGCGCCTCCGCAAGGCCAGAACGCACCCCGCGCGGATGGTTGATATCGAGATAGTGGCCCGAGATGCTTTCATCGACGATCAGCACGATATCGCGGTACAGCGGCGCCCGGACATGTGCGATCGAGACGCCCTTGCGCGGCCCGAGATCGCCTGCCGCTCGCTCATACNCCGCCAGGACGGCNTAGCTGAGCGCGGCATAGCCGCCCGGTAGCGCCTTGAGCCCGTCTCCGCCGCGCGTNAAGGCAAGCAGCGTGNACAGGACGAGCGCCGCGGGCATGGCCAGTGCCGGCGTGTTGGCGCGGGTACGCGCCCGCCGGCGCGGCGGCCACGCCACGGCGATCAGCAGGACCGCCGGTCCCGGCAGGCTGCGCCACAATGCAGCTTCGTTCTGGTCCATTGCATCCCCGGCAAACTCGGCCGCGGTGATGAGGTCGATGAACGCACCATAGGTGAGGAATTCGAGCGAGGAGCGGGCATAGGCTTCGATCACGAAGCTGGCGGCGAACAGCAGCAGTGCGAGGCCCCCGCGCAGCAGCGCATTGGCGGTGTAGGCGGCGCCGATTATGCCGCACAGCGCCGCTAAGACCAGCACGGTATAGGCAAGCGGCCCCGCGATCCCGCCGATATCGCGCAGCCGGTCGAAAAACTCGGGCAGGAACAGGATGCCGTACAAGGCCAGCAGCGCGGGCTTCGCGAACCGTCGCGGCCGCGCGCTCTCGGCAATCACAATTGATAGGTGACGGCCAGGCCGACCGACAGCAACGTGACCATGATCAGGACCAGCGGCACCCCGGTGCGGACATAGTCCTTAAACTCATACGACCCTTCCGCCATGATCAGCATGTTGGTCTGGTAGGCGATCGGGGTCGCGTAACACAGGTTGCAGCCGAACAGCACCGCCAGCACCAGCGGCTCGGGCGGGAGATCCAGCTTTGCGGCAATGGCAAAGGCGATTGGCGTGCCCACCGTTGCCGCGGTCGCATTCGAGGCGAAATTGGTGAGGAAGGTCATTGTCAGCATGATCGCGGCCAGCGCCGCGGGCGCGGACAGGTATTCCAGCCCGAAGGCCATTACCCCGCCGATCCAATCGGCGGCCCCGCTNTCGAGGATGACCCGGCCCAGCGCGATGCTGGCGGCGACCAGCACGATAACGCTGCCCGACAAGCCGCGCCCGACGCGGTCGAACCGCACGCAGCCGGTCACGAACATCAGGATCGCCCCGGCCAGCGACGCGATGGCGATCGGCACCAGCCCGACCGAAGCGAAAGCGATCGAACCGCCCATGATCGCCGCCGCCAGCGTCGCTTTCGACCGGCGGGGCAATTCGCGAACCCCCTCGAGCTGCAGCAGGCTGTCCGAGCGGGCAAAGTGCTGCATGTCATCGGGCAGGCCCATCACCANCAGCACGTCGCCTTCGGCAAAGCGCATGTCGCCGACTTCGGAAAACTGTTCTTTCTCGCCCACCAGGCGCGCGGGACGGTGGGTCCCGATCACCGCCACGCCGAACAGGTCGGCGATCCCCGAGCTTGGCAGCGTCCGCCCGATCAGCCGNGAATCCGCAGTGACGATCATCTCGCCGACCGCGATGTCGGTGCGCGTCTCGCTCGAGCGGCGGCGGATGCGNTCGATCACCCAGCTGGGCGCCGCATCGCCGCGCAGCGTGGCCATCGCCTCCTCGATCGCTTCATGCGTCCCCGTCATCCGCAGCCGGTGCTGCGGGCGCAGCAGGCCNACCGGAACGTCGTGGAACTCGATCCCGGCCGGCAGGCGCGACTGCAGTTCCGACAGCTGGCGCCCGTTGAGGATCGAATCCTCGGTCACGCGCAGGCGGGTTTCGAACAGGCGCTGGGCATGGACCGTCTCGATCCGGTTGTCGCCCAGCATGCGCGGCATGACGATCCATACGAAGGGCAGCGCCACCAGCGAGGCGATCAGCACGATCGGGGTGAAGTGGAAGACGCCCATTTCGGGCATCCCCAGATCCACCGCGATCGACACTACGAGGATATTGGTGGACGTGCCGATGGTGGTGGCCATGCCGCCCATCAGCGAAGCCGCATTGAGCGGGATCAGCGTTTTCGACGCCGCCATCGCGCCGCGCATCGCCAGCTGGACGAAGATCGGCATAAGCAGCACCAGCACCGGCGTGTTGTTGACCCCCATCGACAGCAGGAAGGTCACCACCAGCGAGAACAGCAGGCCCAGTTGGAGGTTGATCTTGAACAACCGCTCGAGGAAACGCGCCGCGGGATCGAGCGCGCCGGTGACCACCAGCCCGCGCCCCATGATCATCAGCGCGCAGATGGTGATCAGCGCGTAATGGCCGAAACCCGAAAATGCGAGGCTCAAGCCGTCGATCGGCTGCGTGTCGTCGAGCGGGAAGAAATACAGCCCGACAGCGATGACGGCGATCGTCATCAGCGAGATGATCTCCACCGACATGCGCCCGCGCGCAAAGGCAATGAACATGGCGATGGTGATGCCCATCGCCGCTATTGCATGGTAGGAAGGGACCCCGATCATTCAGGCACGGGAATCCCAAACTCCGTCTGGATGTGCAAGCATTTAGTTTGGTACCCCTGGCCGGACTCGAACCGGCACTTCAAAGAAACTCGATTTTGAGTCGAGCGCGTCTACCAATTCCGCCACAGGGGCACTGGGTCGGGAGCGCGGGGTTAGCCGCGCCCTCGGCCGGCATCAAGCCTTCAGCGCATTCGCCAGCAATTTGTGCAGCTTCGAATGCAGCGCATCATTGGCGGCAAGGATCTGCTTGGCATGGATCGGCTGCGAACGGCCGCGGAAATCGGACACGAAGCCGCCGGCCTCGCGCACAATCAGGCAGCCCGCCGCGGTATCCCAGTCGTTGAGGTCGCTTTCCCAGAAGCCGTCGAACCGGCCCGCGGCCAGCCATGCGAGGTCGAGCGAGGCCGCGCCGAACCGGCGGATGCCCGCGACCTGCGGCCCGATGGCAGCGAAGATCTTGGTCCAGTCGCCGAAATCGCCATGCCCCTGGAAGGGAATGCCGGTGGCGATCAGCGAGTCAGCCAGATTGCGCCGCGCCGAGACGCGCAGGCGGCCGTCGTGCAGCCATGCGCCGCGCGTTTTCTCGGCCCAGAAGGTCTCGTCGGTCACCGGGTTGTAGATCACTCCGGCAGTGACATCGCCCCAGCCGCCGCCGCCGAGCTTGGGTTCCTGCACTGCGATGCTGATCGCGAAATGCGGGATGCCGTGGAGGAAGTTGCTGGTCCCGTCGAGCGGGTCGACGATCCAGCGGGGCTTGTTCTCGTCGCNTTCGATGACGCCCGCTTCTTCCATCACGAAGCCCCAGTCGGGGCGCGCAGCGAGCAGTTCGTCGTAGAGCGTGCGTTCGGCGATGCGGTCGGCCTTGGAGACGAAGTCCGCCGGGCCCTTGCGGCTCACCTGGAGGTGCTCGACTTCGCCGAAGTCGCGGCGCAGGCGGCCGCCCGCCTTGCGCGCGGCTTTTTCCATTACGCGGATGACACCCGATAGAACGGCCATGGAAACTCTCTTATTCGGTAAGGACGCGGATCGAACGCGCCTGGANGTGGATCGTGCCCCATTCGCAGGCCATGTCGAACTTCGTGCCTTCGATGTTGAAGGACTGGATCGCGAAGCGGCGCTGGGTCTGGTCGGGATGCTCGGCGCGCTCGAGGCCGAGCTTCGAGATCCCGGCAAATTTGAGCAGGCCCGGATGGAAGCAGCAGTCGTCGCCCGCGCCCGGCGTTTCGTAATCGGGGTGCGCGGGCTCGAGGCAGAAGTCCATCTCCAGCGTCAGTTCGTCATCGTTGATGATCACCGCGCGCAAGACGCTGCGCGTGACATCGATGTTCTCGAACCGGCTGGCGATGGACTTGCCCATGCGGTTAGCTGGCCTTGCCGACGTAGCTCTGTTCGTAGACGTCGACCACGATCCGCGTGCCGCTTTCGATATGCGGCGGGACCATGATGCGCACGCCGTTGTCGAGCACGGCGGGCTTGTAGCTGGAGGAGGCGGTCTGCCCCTTCACCACGGCATCGGCCTCGACGATTTCGGCTTCGATCTGCGCGGGCAGTTCGACCGAGATGGGCTTTTCTTCCCACAGTTCGAGCTTCACCTGCATGCCGTCCTGGAGGAACGGCCGCGCGTCGCCCAGCAGGTCGCTGGGCAGCGTGATTTGTTCGTAATTCGTCTGGTCCATGAAGACGAGCATGTCGCCATCTTCGTAAAGGAACTGATACTCGGCCGTGTCCAGCCGGACCTTCTCGACCGTATCGGCGCTGCGGAAGCGCACGTTGGTCTTGCGGCCATCCTGCAGGTTCTTCATCTCGACCTGCATGTAGGCGCCGCCCTTGCCGGGCTGGGTATGCTGGATCTTGGCGACCTTCCAGATACCTTTTTCGTATTCGATGATGTTGCCCGGACGGATGTCCACGCCGCTGATCTTCATGGGGAAGCTACCTTCGACTTGTAAAAGAGCGGATCGCCCGTCGAGCGATCGTGTGCCGCGCGCCTTAGCCGAGCATGACCGCGCGGGCAAGCGAGTGGAAAAACGCGCAGCCAATCCCTATATCGCGGGCGGACGGTTACCATGAGACGATTTTTCACCCCTGCCCTGTTCGCCGCGCTGGCCGGCTTCGCGCTCACCCCTGCCGCGGCGCAGGGGCGGTTGTTGCTGCTCGACCAGGGCGCCTATGTCTGCGCGCTNCCGGGCGATGCGACGGGGGCTGCCTGGATCGAACAGGAAGGCCGCGATTTTTCGATCACCGGCGGGTCGAGCTATCGCACGCCGCGCGGCAGCGGGACCTATCTGATGGAAGGCAAGACGGTCACCTTCACCCGCGGACCGATGCGCGGAATGAAGATGATGCGACTGGGATCGGGCCTGCTCCAGCAGATCGAGCCCGGCGGCAAGCTGGGCCGCCTGCGCTGCCACCGCACCGGGCCGGTGCGGGACTGATCACTGCCCCGTCAGCAGCGGGTAGGGATTGACCGCATTGGCGGGCTCCCACCATTCGGCATCCGCGGTGGTCTGAAGGATCGCGAAATGCAGGTGCGGCGCATCCTGCGAGGCATTGCCCGAACTGCCCACCGTGCCCAGCCGCTGCCCGCGGCGCACGCGCTGGCCTTCCTGCAGTCCTTCGGCATAGGCGTCGAGATGGGCGTAGTAATAGATTGTCAAACCGTCGGTCGAACGGATGTAGATGGTGTTGCCGCCGACATCCGAGCGGTACAGCTTCTCGACCGTTCCCGGCGCGGCCGAACGCACGCTGGTGCCCTTGGGCGCCATGATATCGATCGCCTCGTGCAGGCGTGAACCGCTGCTGCGCGAATCGCTGTAGGTATCGCTGAGGTCGCTGGCGCGGATGTTCTTCACCGGGACCAGCAACTGGCGCGACTGTTCGCTGCTGGGCGCGACCGGCGCATCGAGATCGAGCGGTTCGCCTGTGGGCGTTCCGGTGTCCGACGCCTCTTCCCCGTCATCCGCCACCTGTTCGGGCTGCGGGCTCGGCGCAGCCTCCGCCGGACGCGTGGCGTTGCGCTGGCTGACGCTGGTTGCGTTTTCGATCAGGCTGCCCCCCGCCACGATCCAGATCGCGCTGGTAATGGTAGCGGTGATGACGATGGTGAGGATGCGGTCGACGAGGTTCATGCGCACAGCCTACCCGTTCAGGCCTCGAAAAGCACCCGCGTCGATTGCGAGACCATTCCGGCCAGCCGCGCGGCATCCCAATTGGTCAGCCGGACACAGCCGCTCGACTGCGCGCGGCCGATGGTTTCGGGGTCGGGCGTGCCGTGGATACCGTAATGTTCCTTGCTCAGGTCGATCCACACGACGCCCACTGGCGAGTTGGGCCCCGCGGCAAGCGTATAGGTTTCGCCATCACCATTGCCGAGCACTTCGGGATCGTAGCTGTAGGGCGGGTTGTAGGCTTCGCCGACGATATCCCATTCGCCCAGCGGAAGCGGGAACTCGCTCGATCCCGAGCTGACGGTGAACAGCGCCACCAGCTTGTCCCCGCTATAGGCCTTGAGCGTCTTGCCCGCCTTGCTGACGACGATCCGGTCGACCGCGGTCTGTTCGGAGCCGACGCCGAGCGAGGCCAGCGTGCGCTGCCAGTCGGCATCGGCGATCGCCCCCGGCGCGATCCGATCCCCGCCGATATTGGGTACGCGCAATTGCTGCCCGGCCANGAAATAGCCGCCACCGGCCTGCCCGTCCGCGGCCTGCGCATTGGCGCCATCGTCGGGGCCGGCGTCGGCGGATGCGCTGCTGCCCGCCGGTCGTCCGCCCGGGTTCAGTTCGCGCAGCACCTCGACGGTGGTGTGAAACCGTTCGGCCAGCCGTTCATCGAGCGATTTGTAGCCCAATCGGTCGAGCTTCGCCTTGCCGGCCACGCTGTCGGGCATGTCGGNGTATTCGGCTTCGGCCCAGCTATCGGGTACCGTCACCACGCGGGTGGCGGGGATCCGCTCCCATTCGGCCAGCGCGGTCTTGGTCGGCTGGTCCAGTCTGCCCGTCACCTCGAGATCGTTGGCCTCCTGGAAACCGCGCAGCGCGTTTTCGGTGCTCATGCCCATCTTGCCGTCGATCACGCCGGGGCCGAAGCCGATACGGTCGAGCACGACCTGCGCCTGCATGACCGGCCGTTCGGTCGCATCGGGAATGTCGTTCGCCGCGTCGCTGTCCGGCGTCGCGCCATCAGCCATGTAGCGCGCATCGTCCGACGCCATGGTGTCGGCCAGATTGTTGCTGCCGCGCGTTTCGTAGCCATGCTCGCTGCCGCTCGCAGCGGCGGTCTCGGTCGCGGCTTCGGGCGAAGCATCGGGTTCCTGCCCGCCGCAAGCGACCAGCGCGAGCGAGGACACGGTGGCGAGGATGAAATTGCGCATGGGGAGAGCTCCTGAAATCAGGGCTTTACCGCCCTTTCAGGATAGCCAACTCACGCCGCCCCGTTTTGCTCCGCGCCGATCCGCTGGGCGAAGGCCTTGACCGCCGCGACTTCGTCTCCTTTCCAGACCGCGCCGGACACGGCCAGGAAGTCCGCACCCGCCGCCACGATCGGCGCGCAATTGGCAGGCGTGATCCCGCCGATCGCCACGCAGGGGATTTCGAACACCGTGCTCCACCATTCGAGGATCTCCGGCTCGGGCCGGTGCTCGCTCGGCTTGGTGGTGCTGTCGAAGAAGGCGCCGAACGCCACGTAATCGGCCCCGCCCTCGCCCGCTTCCATCGCGAGATGGCGCGAGGCATGGCAGGTCACCCCGATCTGCGCTTCGCGGCCAAGTTCCTCGCGCGCATCTCGGACATCGCCATCGCCCTGCCCCAGATGCACGCCATCGGCGCCGAGCCGCTTGGCCAGCGCGACATTGTCATTGACGATGAAGGCCACGTCGCGGGCCGCGCAGATCGCCTGCAGCGGTTCGGCCAGCCGCGCAGCTTCGTGCTGGTCGATATCCTTGACGCGGAACTGGAAGGCGGTGACCAGCCCGGGCCCGGCATCGAGCGCGCGCTCGAGACGTTGGGGAAAGTCGCCCGTCACATCGAGCGGAGAGATGAGGTACAATTGGCAATCGGTCATGGCTGGCGCCCATAAGGCGATTGCCGCGCCGCGTCACCTGTTCAGCGATACGAAAGCAGCCGGCGCCTCTACCGCACGCATGAAAGCCTATCTCGCCGCCGCCCTGATCGCCCCGCTGACCGCCGCCTGCGCCATCATTCCCGATACGCCCCGCGGCAATGGCGATGCCGCCAGCCAGGGCAGCGCGGTCGCCATCGGCAGCCCGGTGTGGGCGGGCGATGCGATCCTGACGCCGCTGGCGATCATCGAGGACACGCGCTGCCCGGCGGACGTGCAGTGCTTCCACGGGGGCGAACTGACCGTGTCGACGCGCATCGCGGCCACGCACTGGACGCAGACCGCCCCGTTGACGCTGGGCGATCCCTACGAAGTGATGGGCCGCACCTATGTGCTAGCCACTGCTGCTCCGTTGCCGACGGCCGGCGGAGACATCCCCGCCGGCGACTATCGGTTCGTCTTCGAACGCCAGTAGCGTTCAGGCAACACTGGCGGCGTGGATCTGGTCGATCGCGCCCGACAGTGTGCCGTCGAATTCCTCGTCGCTCTGCGTGGCGCGCAGATCCTGCAGCAGGCCGCGGCTGAAGCTGGCGATCATGCCGGGGTTCTTGGCCAGCTCGCTGCAGGCCTCCTCGGTCGAATAGCCGCCCGAGAGCGCGACCACGCGCAGCACCTTGGGATGGTTGGTCAGACCCCCATAGATCCCGGCTTCCTTGGGGATCGACAGCTTGAGCATGATCTGCTGGCCTTCGGGCAGCGCGACGAGGCCTTCCTCGATCGCTTCGAGCATGATCTTCTCGCCCTCGGCGCGGTCGGCGGCGGTGATGTCGTATTCCGGCTCGAGCATGGGGACGAGACCGCAGGACAGGATGCGCGCACCTTCGGCGAATTGCTGGCGGACAGCTTCCTTGATCCCGACCGGATTGGCCGACTTGATCACCGACCGCATCTTCGTCCCGAACACGCCCAGCTCCCGCGCGCGGTTGCACATGTCTTCCAGGCCCGGATTGGGCTTCATCAGCTGCGCGCCGTCGCGTTCCTCGGCCAGGCCCTTGTCGACCTTGAGGAAGGGCACGATACCGCGCTCCTTGAGCCGTGCGGGCACGCTCTTGCCGCCGCTGGCGCCTTCCATGGTCTTTTCGAACAGGATCGCGCCGATGACCTTGCCATTGCCGAAGCAGGGGCTTTCGATGATCCGCTGGCGCATTTCGTGGATCAGGCCGAACATCTCGTCTTCGGTGGTCCAGGCATCCTCGGCAACACCGTAACCGGCCAGTGCCTTGGGGGTCGAACCGCCCGACTGGTCGAGCGCCGCGATAAAGCCCTGGCCCTCGGCAATACGCGCCTTCATTTCATCGAACGTCATCTGGAAAACCCCGTCGCTGGTAGTGGTACTGCATTCGTATGCGGCGCATACAAAAGGCCCCCAACCCCTGCAACTGCGGGGTCAACAAAATCCGCAGGCTTGCGGGCGCACAGGACGGCCGCGGTGGCGGGCTTCGCGCAAAGCAAGGCAAGCCGCGGATGCCGCGCGGTAACTATCGCGCCGCCCATGCGTAGTTTCACCAGACCCAAGGAGGACGCATGCTCGACGATACCCAGCGCAAACTGTGCGACGACAACACCACCGACTTTTCGGATCTCAAGGCGTTGACCATCAATTGCACGCTCAAGCCCAGCCCCGGCGGTTCGCATACCGACAAGTTGCTGGGCGTTGCCGAGGCGATCCTCGTGCGCAACGAGGTGACGCTCGAACAGGTGCGGCTGGTCGATCACACGATCGCGCCGGGCGTCTATCCCGACATGACCGAACAGGGCGCCGAGCGCGACGACTGGCCCGCGATCTGGAAAAAGGTCGAGGCCGCCGACATCCTGATCGTCGGCACGCCGATCTGGCTGGGGGAGAAAAGCTCGGTTTGCCAGCGACTGATCGAACGCCTCTACGCGCATTCGGGCCAGACCAACGACAAGGGCCAGTACGTGTTCTACGGCAAGGTCGGCGGCTGCATCGTCACCGGCAATGAAGACGGCATCAAGCATGTCGGTATGGGCGTGCTCTATTCGCTGCAGCATGTCGGCTACACCATCCCGCCGCAGGCCGACGCCGGCTGGGTCGGCGAAGCCGGCCCTGGTCCAAGCTATGGCGACGCCAAGGAAGACGGCCAGGGCTACGAAGGCTTCGACAATGACTTCACCCGCCGCAACACGACCTTCATGACGTGGAACCTGATGCACATGGCACGCATGCTGAAGGATGCGGGCGGCATTCCCGCATGGGGCAATTCGGTCGATTTGTGGCAGGAAGGCCGCCGCTTCGACGCGCCCAATCCCGAATATCGCTAGCGGGCGAATTCCTCGAGGAAGCGCTGTGCGATCGGGCTTTCGGCGACTTCGGCCTTGACCAGCGAATTGTCCCACCAGATCGCCTCGGTATTGGCGAGCACGATTAGCGTCAGCCGCTTGCCGGGCACCTTGAGGTAAAGCGCGGAGCCCTTTTGCTCGTTCCAGCCCGAATGCCACAGCAGGCGCTGGCCGTTCCAATCCTCGAGGAACCAGCCGCGCCGGTAGTCGCCGAGCGGGCCGATCTCGGCTTCGACCAGCTCGCGGATCAGCGCTGGCGGGATGAGCACGCCGGAATCGAAGGCGATATCGAACTTCGCCATCTGCAGCGGGCTGGCGATGATCCCTGCTGCCGCGCGGAAATCGTCATCGGGCAGGACCTGTTTGGCGAGACGTCCATCGACCGGGTGGAAGGGCGGTGCGAGGAACCGCAGCGCATCGCCGCCTTCGGGATCGCGCCAGCCGAGCGCGACGTTGCGCATCCCCGCCGGCTCGGCCACGCGGTCCCGCACGATGGCGCGCAGGTCGCGTCCACCCGCGCCGCTGATTGCGCGGTCGATCCGCGCATAGGCAATGGGGTTGTAGACGAAGGCCTCGCCATTGGCGCGCATGTCGAGCATTTGCGAGAGCGTCAGCGGATTGGCGCAGTTCATAGCGGCAACCGCATTGCCATGCCGGTCCACGCCGCCGCTGCCGAAGGGGATCGGGGACTGCGACAGCCAGTCGCATGTATCGGCAAAGCCTTCGTCCGCACGCATCGGCAGGTCGAGCGACAGACCGCCCGCCAGTGCCTCGGCCAAGATCGCCATTGCGGCGATGGGCTTGGTGGTGGAAGCGATCTTGTAAGTCGTATCCGCGCTGGTTGCGACCTCGCCTTCGTCATCGGCCCAGCCGTAATAGCCTTCCCACGCGATCTGCCCGTCTCGGACGATCACCGCGCTCAGCGCCGGGACACTGTTTTCCTCGCGGAATTCGGCCAGGAATTGATCGAAGGGTGCGAACTCATCCGCCGGATCGCTAGTTTGCGCCAAGGTTGCCGAGGGCAGCAGAAGCACAGCGAGCAGGCAGAAAATACGCACGGTTCTATCTCCTGGTGATCTTCCGGATAATGCCGTTGAAGCTCAGCACCGGCTTGCCGTCGGCACGGATCATGCCGACGACATAGATCGTCTTGCCACCCGCGCGCACGACTTCGCCGCGCGCCTCGATCAGCTGGCCGACGCTGGCCGGATCGAGGAAATCGCCCGCGAGATGCATGGTGACGCCATGCGATCCGGCGAGTTCGTCGGTCGCGATGGTGAAGATCGCGCTGTCGGCGAAAGTCATCATGCAGCCGCCGTGCATGAAGCCCGCGCCGTTCATGTGGCGCTCCTCCGCGCGGAAGGCGGCGACCATGCTGCCGTCGTCATCGCGCCGTTCGTAGAACGGCCCCGCGCGCTGTTCGAAGGCATCGCTCTGCCAGGTCGACCAGCCGGCCCACTCGCCCTCGGTGACGGGTACGAGCCCGCCGCTCGCACCTACTGCTTCGTTCTCGCTCATGCGGTCAGCGCCGCCACGCCGGGAAGCGGCTTGCCTTCCATCCATTCGAGGAAGGCGCCGCCTGCGGTCGAGACGAAGGTGAAATCGTCCTTCACCCCGGCATGCGCGAGTGCGGCGACCGTATCGCCCCCGCCCGCGACNGANATCAGCGAACCGTCCTGCGTCAGCGCCGCGGCGGTCCGCGCCAGCGCGACGGTGGCGGTGTCGAAAGGCTCGGTCTCGAATGCGCCCATCGGGCCGTTCCACACCAGCGTNCGGCAGGTCTTGAGCACGTCGGCGAGCGCCTCGGTCGCCAGCGGGCCGACNTCGAGGATCATCTCGTCATCCGCNACNTCGTGGACGTTGCAGGTACGCANGGANGCGGGATTGGCGGCNAATTCCTTCGCCACCACGACATCNTAGGGCAGGTGAACCGTGCAGCCCGCATGCGCGGCTTCGTCGATGATNCGATTGGCNGTGTCGGTCAGNTCGTGTTCGCACAGCGACTTGCCGACATCGACNCCCTTCGCNGCGAGGAAGGTGTTGGCCATCCCGCCGCCGATGATCAGGTGCTGCACCTTGCCGACCAGATTGGTCAGCACGTCGAGCTTGGTCGAGACCTTGGCCCCGCCGACGACCGCGGCCACCGGCGCTTCGGGATTACCCAGCGCGGCGTCCAGCGCCTTCAGTTCGGCTTCCATCGCGCGGCCCGCATAGGCCGGGAGATGGTGCGCCAGCCCCTCGGTGCTGGCATGCGCGCGGTGCGCCGCGCTGAACGCGTCGTTGACGTAGAAGTCGCCATGCGCGGCCATACCCCGCGCGAATTCGGGATCGTTGGCTTCCTCGCCCGGCCAGAAGCGGACATTGTCGAGCAGGCCGATATCGCCATTGGCAAGGATGCCGATCGACTGTTCGACCACGGGCCCCATGACCTCGGGGATGAACATGATCTCCTTGTCCAGCACCTTCTCGACATCGCCCTGCACGAAGCTGGTGCTCATGGTCGAGAAGCGCTGGCCCTTGGGACGCCCGTAATGCGCGAGCAACAGGACCTTGGCACCCTTTTCGGCGAGTTCGAGGATGGTCGGCTTTACCGCCTCGACGCGCGAGACGTCGGTGGCCGAACCATCCTTCATCGGCAGGTTGAGATCGACGCGCACCAGCGCGACCTTGCCGGTGATGTCACCGAGATCGTCCAGGGTCTTGAAGCTGCTCATTGGTCGGGCGTCCTTTGGCGGAACTTGGCGTTAGAGGAACTTCGCCATCACGCCGGCGGTGTCGATCATGCGGTTCGAAAAGCCCCACTCATTGTCGTACCAGCTGACGACGCGGGCAAGCTTGCCTTCCATCACGCTGGTTTCGAGGCTGTCTATGGTCGAGCTGGCGGGGTAGTGGTTGAAATCGCTGCTGACGAGCGGCTGGTCGGTATAGTCGAGCACGCCCTTCATCTTGCCTTCGGCGGCTTCCTTGAGCGCCGCGTTCAGTTCCTCGGCGCTGGTGTCGCGGCCGGGGGTGAAGACGAGGTCGACGAGGCTGACGTTCGGCGTCGGCACACGCACGCTCGAACCGTCGAGCTTGCCCGCCAGTTCGGGCAGGACGAGACCGACCGCGCGCGCCGCGCCGGTGGTCGTCGGGATCATGTTCTGCGCGCCGCCGCGGGCCCGGCGCATGTCGCCATGCATCTGGTCGAGCATGCGCTGGTCGTTGGTGTAGCTGTGGATCGTGGTCATGAAACCGCGCTCGATGCCGACGGTGTCGTGCAGCACCTTGGCCATCGGCGAGAGGCAGTTGGTGGTGCAGCTGGCGTTCGAGACGATCACGTCCTCGGCGCTGAGCGTTTCGTGGTTCACGCCGTAGACGATCGTGGCCGAAACGTTCTTGGCCGGAGCCGAGATCAGGACGCGCTTGGCGCCTGCCTTGAGATGCGGTTCGGCCGCTTCATGGCTCTGGAAGAAGCCGGTGCATTCGAGGACGATGTCGACGCCCTGATCGCCATGCGGCAGGTCGCCCGGATCGCGCTCGCTGGTGACCGCGATCGACTTGCCGTTGACGATGATCGCATTGTCGCCGACCTCGACCGTGCCGGGGAAACGGCCATGGGTGCTGTCATACTGGAACAGCAGCGCATTCGACTTGGTGTCGGCCAGGTCGTTGATGCTGACGAGTTCGAGATCGTGATCGTCACGCTCGAGAATGGCGCGCGCCACGAGGCGGCCGATACGTCCAAAACCGTTGATTGCAACCTTCGTCGCCATTGCAAAAACTCCTGCTTAACCGTTCAGTTTGTTCATGATTTGCGGAACGATGGCGTCCGCAGTGAAGCCGAATTTCTCGAACAGATCACCCGCCGGCGCGCTGGCACCGAAGCGGTCGATGCCGATCCGCAGACCGTTGGTCATCGTGTAGCGATCCCAGCCGAATGTCGTCCCCGCCTCGATGCTGACGCGAAGCGTTTCGTCGGGCGAAACATCGGGCAGCAGCTCGGCCTTGTAGGCATCGTCCTGCTCGTCGAACAGCTGGGTGCAGACCATCGACACGACGTCCGCGCCGATGCCCGCCTTTTCCAGTTCGGCGGCGCATTCGGTCGCCAGGCTGACTTCCGATCCGGTCGCGATCAGGATGACCCGGCGCGGGGATTCGGCGGCTTTCAGGCGATAGGCCCCGCGCCCGCTGAGGTTCTCCGAAGCCGCCTCGGTGCGCAGCTGCGGCAGCCCCTGGCGGGTCAGCGCAAGAACCGTCGGGCGGTCCTTCTCGCGCAGCGCGATGTCCCAGCATTCGGCGGTTTCGACCGTATCCGCCGGGCGCATGACCAGCAGGTTCGGGATCATCCGCAGCGACTGGATGTGTTCGATCGGCTGGTGCGTCGGCCCGTCTTCGCCCAGCCCGATGCTGTCATGCGTCATGACATAGACTACGCGGGCCTGCTGCAGCGCGGACAGGCGGATCGCGGCGCGGCAATAGTCGGTGAACACCAGGAAGGTGCCGCCATAAGGGATCACCCCGCCATGCAGCGCCATGCCGTTCATCGCCGCAGCCATGCCGAATTCGCGGATGCCGTAATAGATATAGCGTCCGCTGCGGTCGTCGGCGGTGAACGGACCGATACCGCCCGCCTTGGTGTTGTTGGANCCGGTCAGGTCGGCGCTGCCGCCGATCGTATCGGGCAGGTTGGCGTTGATTTCGCCCAGCGTCATCTCGCTCGCCTTGCGCGTCGCGACCTTCTGCGGTTCGTTGATCAGCGACTGGATATAATTGTCCAGGCTGAAGCTCTCGGGCAGATCGCCCGCCATCCGGCGTTCGAATTCGGCCTTGTCGCCATGCGCCTCGAGCCGGTTGCGCCATTCGGCGCGCGCCGCCGAACCGCGCTCGGCCGTCCCGCGCCAGTCGGACAGCACCTGTTCGGGAATTTCGAACGGCGCCGCCTCCCAGCCCAACGCCTCGCGTACCGCGGCGATCTCATCGTCGCCAAGCGGCGCGCCGTGGGTGGCACTGGTGCCCTGCTTGTTGGGTGANCCCTTGCCGATGACCGTCTTGCACGCGACCAGCGAGGGCCGTTCGTCGGCCATCGCTTCATCGAGCGCGCGGCGGATGTCGTCGAAATCGTGCCCGTCGCAGCTGACGACATGCCAGCCGGTCGCTTCGTAGCGCGCCTTGATGTCTTCGCTGGTCGACAGGTCGGTGGTCCCGTCGATNGTGATGTTGTTGTCGTCCCACAGCACGTTCATGCGGCCGAGCTTGAGATGNCCGGCAAGACCGATCGCTTCGTGGTTGATGCCTTCCATCAGGCAGCCGTCACCCGCGATCACCCAGGTGCGGTGGTCGACGATGTCGTCGCCGAAACCCGCGTTGAGGTGCCGCTCGGCAATCGCCATGCCNACCGCCATCGCCANACCCTGNCCCAGCGGGCCGGTGGTGCTTTCGACGCCGTCGAGCAGGAAGTTCTCCGGATGCCCGGCNCAGGGGCTGCCNAGCTGGCGGAAATTGCGGATNTCCTCCATCGTCGGGGCGGCATAGCCCGACAGGTGGAGCAGGCTGTAGATCAGCATTGAGCCATGGCCCGCGCTGAGCACGAAGCGGTCGCGATCCGCCCAGTCGGGNGNNGCGGGATCGTGCTTGAGATAGTCGCTCCACAGCACGGTCGCGACATCGGCCATGCCCATCGGCATGCCGGGGTGCCCCGAATTCGCCGCCTGCACCGCATCCATCGAAAGTGCCCTGATGGCGTTGGCCATCTGGACCATGCGAGCGGTGGCAAGACTCATGGGATTTATTCTCCGGAAACTGGGTCGATTCGACGCGCGCGAAGCCTTCGCGGAGCGTAGGCGCGAGGTCAACCCGCCCCGGCCGCGATGCACAGCGCGAAGCCGCCTCATTCCACTTATCAACAGCGCGGGCCAAACCTTTGCCTTGGCGCAGCAATCTTGGTAATTTGCGCGAGTCATGACTTCGCAGCGAATTACAAATGCCCTCGATCGGATCGATCGCGCGATGGCGCGCATCGAAACGCAAGCCGCGCTGGCTTCGCATGCCGCGCCTCCAACCGGCCTCGGCGATGCGGCAGATCCGGACGACAGCGGCCTCGCTGCCCGGCACGAAGCCCTGCGCCGCAGCGTCACAGCCAGCCTCGCCGAACTCGACGGGTTGATCGAAGGGCTCGAGCGATGAGCGACGTGACGCTTGCCGTGGGCGGCCGCAATTACACCGTATCCTGTGCCGATGGGCAGGAAGAAAACGTCCAGCGGCTGGCGCGCGTGGTGGATGGCAAGCTGGGATCGATGGGCACCAATCTGTCGACCAACGAGGCGAAGAACCTGCTGTTCGCTGCGCTCCTCCTGGCCGACGAGCTGGAGGAAGCCGGCCAGCGCGCAACCGCCCCGCCCGCAGAGCCCGAAATCGACGTGGACGGGCTGGCCGGACGGCTCGAACGGCTGGCCTCCGCGCTCGAGAAAGCGGCGTCCACCCTTGAGGACGGGTCGCATAACGCCTAGATAGTGCGGTGACGGGGCTGCCCGGCACGAGCCGCATGAACATCCCTGAGGCTATAAGCAATCCAAGGGAGCTGTCCCTGCCCTGGTCCACCGGTTCGGCCGTGGGATTGGGGCATACGGTACCCACCTGACGTTTTAGGCGTCAGAGGATTTCGCCGGAAACGACCCATGGTGGTCCCGTCACTCTTCCCTTTCCGTCTGTCCGTCCCGTGTCCGGGGCTGCGTGTCCGGCATGCGCCGGCGTGCGGCGCGATGGACGCCCTGCCTTCTCCCCGATAAGGATTTGCCCCGTGACCAAGGATGATCTCCGCAGGCAATTGCGCACCGCGCGGCGCGACCATGTCGCGGCCCTGCCCGCCAGCATGCGCACGCTGGTGTTCATGCGCCCGCCCGCGCCGCTGCTCGAACTGGTGCCGGACGGTGCNGTGNTCGGGCTATACCGTGCGACCGCCAACGAAGCCCCGACCGCCGCCTATGCGCGGTATTTCATCGAGCAGGGCCACGATCTCGCCTTGCCGCGCTTCGCCGATACGCACAGCGCGATGGAATTCGCGCGCTTCACCGATCCCTTCGCCGAGAGCGATCTCGAATCCGGCCCGTTCGGCGTGATGCAGCCCGCCGGCGATACCGACACGCTCGAACCGGGCGTGCTGATCGTCCCGCTGGTCGGATTTACCGCCTCGGGTGCGCGACTGGGCCAGGGCGGCGGACATTACGACCGCTGGCTTGCCGATCACCCCGGGACGATTGCGATCGGGCTCGCCTGGGACAGCCAGCTGGTTGACGATCTGCCCAGCGAAGCGCACGATATTCCGCTATCGGCAGTGGTCACCCCGACCCGTATTTACGGACCCTTCGCATGAGGAAAGAACCCAGCTGGCGCCTCCCGGTCGGCATTTTCGGCCTGATGGTCGCACTGGTGGTCTATGGCGTGGTGATCGCGCGCTATGCCCCGGGCCTGATCGGCGAATGGCCGACGTTGCTGCAGACGCTGGTCTATGTCGTCCTCGGCATCGTGTGGCTGCTGCCGCTGCGCCGCTTCCTGATCTGGATGGAAACCGGCCGCTGGGGCTGATTGCCAAGGCGCCTGCCCTGCCCTAGCCTCGTTGCGGGATAGGGAGAGGGCATTGACCCAAACTGAAGGCGCGACCGGGAAAGCCCCGGTGTGGCTGAAGCTGGCACATGGATCGGGCGCCGCAGCGTTCGGGATCAAGAACGGCGGCTTCGATTATTTCCTGTTGCTGTTCTACGGCACGGTCATCGGGCTCGAACCCGGTCTGGTCGGCCTCGCGATCCTGATTGCGCTGGTGGTCGACGCGATCAGCGATCCGCTGGTGGGCTATTGGTCGGACAATTTTCGCAGCCGCTGGGGGCGGCGGCACCCCTTCATGTATGCGGCCGCGCTGCCCGTCGCACTGAGCTATTTCCTGCTGTGGAACCCGCCCGANTGGGGGCAGACCGGGNTGTTCGTCTATCTGACCGTCCTCGCGGTGCTGATCCGAACCTTCATCACCTTCTACGAAACACCCAGCTCGGCGCTGATACCCGAACTGACCACCGATTATGCCGATCGTACGAGCCTGCAGGCCTATCGCCTGCTGTTCGGCTGGTCGGCGGGAACCGGCATGAGCGTCGTGATGTTCGGCGTGCTGCTGACCGGTCCGCTCGGCATGCGCGATCCGGATGCCTACGCCACCTATGGCATCATCGCCTCGGTGCTGATCTTTGCGACCATCATGATGTCGGCGCTGGGGACGCACAGCCGCATTCCCTATCTCCACCAGCCAGTCGAGACGGGCGAGCGCTACAGCGTCGGCCGCATCTTCCGCGAGATGCTGCAGACGCTGAGCGAGAAGAGCTTCATCGCGCTGTTCCTGGCGACCATGCTGTTTGCCATCGCCAGTGGGCTGTCCGCCGCACTGGCCTTCCTGATGCTCAACTATTTCTGGGGCTTCAGCGAATACCAGATCTTCATCTGGACCTGCTCGGTGTTCATCTCCGCGTTGCTGGGCTTCGTGCTCGCCCCTTGGGCGACGCGCCGGCTGGGCAAGAAGCGCGCGACGATCCTGCTCGGGGTGCTGGCCTTCACGATCCAGCCCATGCCCGTGCTGCTCCGGCTGGCCGGGCTGATGCCAGAAAACGGCGATCCGCTGCTGTTCCCGCTGGTGCTGGGCGTAAATGTAATCGACCTGGCGCTAATTATCGCGGTCCAGGTGGTGTCCTTTTCCATGATCGCCGATCTGGTCGAATCCAACGAACTGCGCACCGGTCGGCGATCCGAAGGGGTCTATTATGCTGCGGTGACCTTCACGCGAAAGACCACACAGGGTCTGGGCGTGCTCGCCGCCGGGCTTATCCTGTCCTTCGTGAACTTCCCCGAAGGTGCCCAGCCGGGCAGCGTCGCGGCGGACACGCTGTGGAATCTCGGGGCGCTCTACGCCCCCGCGATCCTCGCGGTCTACCTCGCCGCGCTGCTGTGCATCGCGCGCTATCGCATCGACCGGAACGCGCATGAGGAAAACCTGCGCCGGCTGGCGCAAACCCGCAAGGGCGCGGCAGGCTGATGGACATCGAGTTGTAAGGAAATTCCCAAGTGGCGCGAGTGACGGGACTCGAACCCGCGACCTTCGGCGTGACAGGCCGACACTCTAACCAACTGAGCTACACCCGCGCAGCCACTTGGGAGCCGCGCATCTACGGGCGGGTCCGATTCCTGTCAACGAAGATTCGTCCCTTTTTTCGAACTTTTTTCCCAGGCGGCAATCCGCCTCTCTATTTACCGCAAAACCGCCGAATTCCGCGCGTTTTTACCGCACCATCGCAATGAAAAGGGCCCCCGGACCGATCGTCCGGGAGCCCCCCTTTAAGTCGATGCTGCAAATGACCCCGGAAAGGGCCGTCAGTCGATCAGGATCAAGGCCGGCGTTTCGAGAAGGCGCTTGAGCGCCTGGACGAAACTCGCCGCGTCCCAGCCATCGACCACGCGGTGGTCGCAGCTGATCGAGATATTCATCAGCTTGCGCTTCTCGATCCGCTCGACGCCATCGCTGCCATTGACATACATCGGGCGTTCGATGATGCGGTTGGGCCCGATGATGGCCACCTCCGGACGGTTGATTACCGGCGTGGTCGCCACCCCGCCGAGCGGACCCAGCGATGTCACCGTCAGCGTCCCGCCCTGCATTTCTTCCGATTTCGCAGTGCCGCTGCGTGCCGCCTCGGCAAGGCGCGATATCTCGTTGGCAAGCTGCCACAGGTTCTGCGCCTGCGCATTTCGGATGACGGGGACCATGAGGCCGGCATCCGTCTGCGCCGCCATCCCCAGGTTCACCGCGCCGTGGCGCGTCACGACGCCGGCTTCGTCGTCGTAACGGGCATTGATCATCGGGAAGTCGGGCAGCGTCTTGCAGATCGCAGTGATCAGCAACGGCAGGATNGTCAGCTTGGGCTTNTCGCCGCGGTTGCTGTTNAGCTGCGCGCGCAGCANTTCCAGATCGGTGACGTCGCATTCCTCNACATAGGAGAAATGCGGAATGTTGCGCTTCGATGCGGCCATGTTCTCGGCGATGCGGCGGCGCATCCCGATGACCTTCTTCTCCTCATCCGCACGCGGCGCGGCGGCGGCGCCATAGCCTGCATTGTAGGACAGGAACTGGTCGAGATCGCCGTGCCGGACGCGGCCGTCCTCGGCTGGCTTCACCTGTGCGAGGTCGACGCCGAGATCCTTGGCGCGCTTGCGCACCGCGGGCGTGGCGAGAACCTTGGCGTGCTGCGCCGGTTCGGGCGCGGGCGTCGGCGCAGGAAGCGGCTCGGGCTGCGGATCGGCGGCCAGCGCATCGTCGGCATCGGACGCATCCGAGTTCTCGACCTCGATCCGTTCCTCGACCGCCTCGTCCTTCGGCGCGGGGGCCGATGGGGGCGCAGCCTCGGTAGCAGCCGCGGCTTCCTCGACGACATCCTCAGGCACTTCGCCCTCGACCTCGATGACGACGAGCATCGAGCCGATCGGCACCATGTCGCCCTCGCCGCCCGCGATCTCGAGGATTTTGCCGTTCACGGGGCTTTCCATCGGCACGGTGGCCTTGTCGGTCATCATGTCGACGAATTCTTCGTCTTCGCTGATCTGATCGCCGACCTGCTTGTGCCACTGCACGATCTCGGCCTCGGCGATGCCTTCGCCGATATCGGGCATGTTGAAGGTGAATTTCGCCATGGGATCAGTCCTTGAGGATCTTGTCGATGGCCTCGCCGATGCGGATCGGGCCGGGGAAATAGGCCCATTCGAGGCTGTGGGGATAGGGCGTGTCGAAGCCGGTCACGCGTTCGACCGGGGCTTCGAGGTGATAGAAACAGCGTTCGGTGACCAGCGCGGAAAGCTCCGCCCCGAAACCGCTCGTCCGGGTCGCNTCATGCACGATCAGGCAGCGCCCGGTGCGTTCGATCGAGGCTTCGATCGCNTCGATGTCGAGCGGGACCAGCGTGCGCAGGTCGAGGATGTCGGCTTCGACGCCNTTNTCGCGGCANACCGCCTCGACCACATGGACCATCGTGCCATAGGCGAGGACNGTNAGCCGGTCGCCTTCGGTGACGTGCCGCGCCTTGCCCAGCGGGATCTTGTAATAGCCTTCGGGCACGACGCTGGCGTCGAACTTCTTCCACGGCTGCACGGGCTTGTCGTAATAGCCCGAGAACGGACCGTTGTAGATGCGCTTGGGCTCGAAGAAGATGACCGGGTCGTTGTCCTCGATGCACGAGATCAACAGCCCCTTGGCGTCATAGGGCGTGGCCGGGATAACCGTCTTGAGGCCCGAGACATGCGTAAAGATCGCCTCGGGGCTCTGGCTGTGCGTCTGCCCGCCAAAGATGCCCCCGCCAAAGGGCGATCGGACGGTCATCGGTGCGACATATTCGCCCGCCGAGCGGTAACGCAGGCGCGCCGCCTCGGAGATCAGCTGGTCGAGCCCGGGGTAGATGTAATCGGCGAACTGGATCTCGGGCACCGGGCGCAGGCCATAGGCGCCCATGCCCACCGCCACCGCGATGATCCCGCATTCATTGATCGGCGTGTCGAAGACACGCGTCTTGCCGTATTTGTCCTGCAGCCCCGCGGTGCAGCGGAAGACGCCGCCGAAATAGCCGACGTCCTCGCCCATCACCACGACATCGTCGTCGCGGCCCATCGAGACGTCGAGCGCGTCGTTGATCGCCTCGATCATGTTGAGACGGCGTTCGCCGTCCTGCGTGCCTGCGGGCATGTCCGTTGTTTGGGTCTCGCTCATGCCTCGGGCAGTCCTTCGGGAAACTTGGTCTTGCGCTCGTGCACCGCCTGGTCGGCCTGCTCGCGCAGGTGCCACGGCAGTTCCTCGAAGACGTCTTCGAACATGGTGCGGAACGGGTGGTGGAGACCGTGGCCAAGGATACCATTGGCCTCGGCTTCCTTGGTCACCTTCTTGACGTGCTCGGCCGCCTCGAGGTCCATCTTCTCCTGCCGCTCCTCGTCCCATTCACCGAGCGCGATGAGGTGGTTCTTGAGCCGCATCACCGGATCGCCGAGCGGCCATTCGCTGCGCTCCTGCGCGCTGCGATAGCCGCTGGGATCGTCCGAGGTGGAATGCCCTTCGGCGCGGTAGGTAAAGAACTCGATCAGCGTCGGCCCGGCGTTGGCGCGCGCGCGATTGGCTGCCCAGCGTTCGGCGGCATAACAGGCCAGCGCGTCGTTGCCGTCCACCCGCAGACCCGCAAGGCCGTAGCCCAATGCGCGTGCGGCAAAGGTGGTGCGCTCCGCCCCGGCAAAACCGCTGAAGCTGGAGATCGCCCACTGGTTGTTGATAACATTGAGGATAACCGGTGCATTATACACCGTCGCGAAGGTGCAGGCCGAATGGAAGTCGCCTTCCGCAGTGCTGCCCTCGCCCACCCAGGTCGCAGCGATCCGGCTGTCGCCCTTCATCGCGCTGGCCATCGCCCAGCCCACCGCCTGCGGGGTCTGCGTCGCGAGATTGCCGCTGATGGTGAAGAAGCTGTGCTCGCGGCTCGAATACATGATTGGCAGCTGGCGGCCCTTCAGCTTGTCGCCCTTGTTCGAGTAGATCTGGTTGATCATCTCGATCAGCGGGTAGCCGCGCTGGATCAGGATGCCCTGCTGGCGNTAGCTGGGGAAGACCATGTCGTCCCCCGCCAGCGCCATCGAGGCCGAGACGCTGGTCGCCTCCTCNCCGGTGCACTTCATGTAGAAGCTGGTCTTGCCCTGCCGCTGNCCGCGGAACATGCGCTCGTCGAACGCGCGCGTCATCGCCATGTGGCCGAGCATGGCGCGCAGCGTATCGGGATCGAGCTTGGGATCCCACGGCCCGTGCGCCTTGTCGTCATCGCCCAGCACGCGGACNAGGCCATAGGCAAGGTCGCGCATCTCCGCAGGGTCGCACGCCTCGTCGGGNCGCGCCATGCTGCCCGCCTCGGGCACGTCGATATGCGAGAAATCGACCGTGTCGCCCGGCCGGAACTTGGGTTCGGGAACATGCAGCGAGAGTGTCGGGCGGTTTTCGCCTTCCGCTGCACTACCCTGGGGCCTGTCGGCCATAGAATCGTCTCCCAGACGCAATCTTACGCTTAAGCGTTATTTTATTTCACAGATGGGAAACGGTCAAGGGATGGCCGGATCACACCGCGACGGGCGCCTTGATCGGCCCGTGCGGCGTATAGTCGTGAACCACGAAATCCTCGATCGTGTAATCGAAAATGGAGGGCGGACGCCGCANTATCTCAAGGCGNGGGCGGCCCTGCGGTTCCCGCGACAGCTGCTCNNCGATCAGCGCTTCGTGGTTGAGGTAGAGATGCGTGTCCCCGCCNGTCCAGACGAGCTCGCCCGGCTCGAGCCCGACTTGCTGCGCGATCATCCGGGTCAGCAGCGCCGCCGACCACAGGTTGAACGGCAGGCCCAGCGCGACATCGCAGCTGCGCTGGTAGAGCAGGCAGTTGAGCTTCGTCCCCTCGCCCCCGACATGGAACTGGTAGGTCTTGTGACACGGCGGCAGCGCCATCGCGTCCAGCTCGGCGACGTTCCAGCCCTCGATGATATGCCGCCGGCTGCCCGGATTGGTGCGCAGCAATTCGACCACCTCAGCAACCTGGTTGATCCCCGGTCCCGGCCGGAAGCTGCCGTCGCTCTGCGCTTCATAGGTCGGCCAGTCGACCCATTGCTTGCCATAGACCGGACCGAGGTCGCCCCAGCGCGCGGCGAAGGCCTCGTCGTCGGCGATCCGCTGGACGAATTCCTCAAGCGGAACCTGCTCGCCCGTCTCCGCGACATAGCGCGCATGCGGCCATTCGTTCCAGATCTTGACCCCCTGCAGCACGAGCGGGCGGATATTGGTGTTGCCGGTTAGGAACCACAGCAATTCGCGCGTCGCGGTCTTCCAGTAGACCCGCTTGGTCGTCACCAGCGGCATGGCTCCATCGGCAAGGTCGAACCGCAGCATCGCGCCGAAGACCGACCGCGTGCCCACGCCGGTCCGGTCCATGCGTTGGTCACCCTCCGACCATATGCGGCGCATGAGATCGAGATACTGCTGTTCGGGATGCGATTCGGACACGGAAGGCTCGTTTTGCTGCGGAAAATCCTCCTAGGCACAAATTGCCCAAATTGCCCGCTTGCGTGTGCCGCAATCCCCACCTATAGGGCGCGCCTTGCTTCGCACCCGCCGCTTCACGAAGTCGCGGGCCGATCCGGTCGGGGAGTAGCTCAGCCTGGTAGAGCACTGTCTTCGGGAGGCAGGGGCCGGAGGTTCGAATCCTCTCTCCCCGACCAATTTTCGTCGTCTTCGCCATACGGCCGAACAGGATTCTGCCTGTTCGAGACGATAAGCCGGGCCGGTGTGCGATGCGCGGCCGCAACATGGCCGAGCGGGTGATCGAGCGGTGGCGATTGGCGATATCGCCAGCCTACTTCGCCCCGGATCTAAGCCATTGCTTCCATAGCGANTTTTAGGCGGGCGATGCGGGTTGCTCCGCAATGGGCGCTAGACGTTGGTTTCGAGGTTATTAACCTTGCGTCACCCATGCGGATGCAGCGCCGCCCCCCATCGTTTCANCAGGTACAATATGTCGCAACGTCACAAGGCCGGGGGTTCTGCGAACCTTGGCAAGGTTCTCCAGCCACGAAATCTGCGTGACATCGGCTTGCTGGCGATCTGCTATTTCGTCGCGGGCTATATCGGCCTCTCACTGGCNGTGCCGCCGGGCTATGCGACGATCATCTGGCCCGCATCAGGCGTGGCGCTGTGTGCCCTGCTGCTGCGCGGCCCGGTTATCTGGCCCGGCATCTGGCTGGGGTCCTTCGCACTCAACGTCATGAACGGGTTCGACCGGGCCAATTTCGACAGTGCNGTGCCGATCATTGCCATCGCCGCGGTGGTCGCCGTCGCTGCAAGCATCCAGGCACTGGTGGGTCTGCGCTTGGCCCAGCGCTTCTCCGACAGTATCGAGCTTTCGCGCATGCGCCGGATGGGCATGGCGGTCTTGCTGGTGATCGTCCTGCCCTGTCTCATCGCCCCCACGATCGGGACGGGTATGCTTTTTGCGGCCGGCGCGATCGGTCCCGACATGGTGCTGGAGAACTGGCGTACCTGGTATATCGGCGATTTCTTCGGCGTGCTGCTGATCATCCCGATCCTCCTGCTGTCGCATCGCTCGCCGGTCGAAGTGCGGTGGCACGACCGCTCGCTGCAAGGCGCAAGCTCGCTGGTGGCGATCAGCCTGGTGACGACACTGCTGCTGACATTCTACGCATGGCAGTTCATCTCGGAGCGGGAATACGGGCAGGCCGAAGCCAATTTCGTGGCGATCGCCGACGAGACCGACAATGCGCTGCGGTACCGCCTTCAGATATACCAGCGTGCGCTAGAAGCCGGCGCAGCGTTCGTCGCCGTCAATGAAAGCGTGTCCCCGGCCGAGTGGCGCGAATATGTCGCCCAGCTCGACATGACCCGCGCCTATCCGGGCATGCGCGGCTTCGGCACGTTCGAATTTGTGTCCGCAGACGACCTGCCCGCCTTCCGCGACAATTTCATTCGCGAGTTCGGCGATCGCTTCGAAATCCATCCCGAAGTGATGCGCGACGAGCATTATGTCATCAACCGGATCGAGCCGCTGGAAAGCAACCTCGCCGCTCTCGGCCTCGACCTCGCGTTCGAGGAAGGGCGCCGCGACGCGATCGCGCTATCGAGGACATCCGAGGAACCGGTNCTCACTCGCCCGATCGTGCTGGTGCAGGACGCAAAGCAGGGCGCGGGCTTCCTCCTGATGCGGCCAGTTTTCGACCGCGCCGGCGAACCGACCGGCAAATGGGTCTACGCCCCAGTCGTGGCGGAAGAGCTGGTCTCGGCGCTGACGCCCGGACAGGGCGATCAATTCGCGCTCGAGGTTTTCCACGGCGACGAGCCTGCCGCCGACGCTCTGCTGTTTTCGACCACGGCGAAGAATGCGGCGGCGAGATTTGTCGTGACGCGGACGGTCGAACTGGCAGGCCAGCCGATTTCACTGCGCTGGAGCAGCCTGACGCCCTTCGAACAGCGCAATTCGTCGAGCGCGCCGGCCTTGGTGCTGGGAAGCGGCATCCTGATCACGATCCTGCTGGGCCTGCTGCTCACGATATTCCTGCGCCGGGAAAGCGATGTCGTGCGCAAGGTCGAGGAAGCGACCGCCGAACTGGCAGAGCGCAACCGCATGCTCGAGATGGCCGAGGCAACCGCACATATCGGCCACTGGCACTTCGACCTGGTCAATGAGGATATTCGNTGGTCGGACGAAGTGTTCCGGCTGCACGGACTGGCGCCCGAGGAAGCACCGCCGCTCGACCGGGCGTTCGAATTCTACCACCCGGAAGATCGTCTGCGGGTCGAGGATACACTCGACCAGGCAATCGCGAGCGGCGAATCGTGCAGGTTCAAGGCGCGTATCCTGACCGCCGATGGCCAGACCAGGCATGTCGAGGTGATCGGCCGGGTCGACACTTGCGAAGGAGGCGAAGCCAGCGCCCTGTTCGGCGTTATGATCGACCGTACGCCCGAGACCCTGATGCGCGAACGCCTTACCGAGACGCTGGAAGAAGCCCGGGCGGCCGACAAGGCCAAGACCAGCTTTCTGGCCAATATGAGCCATGAAATCCGCACCCCGATGAACGGTGTGATCGGATTCACCGAACTGGCACTGAGCGAGGAAAAGGAACCGGCCCAGAAGCGGCGCCTCCAAATAATCGCTGATTCGGGCAACGCCATGCTCCGCCTGCTGAACGACCTTCTGGATTTCGCCAAGATCGAGGCCAAGCAGATGGCCATCGTCAGCGAGCCGACCGATCTGCGGCATACGCTGAGAAGCTGCCAGAGATTGATGGAACCGGTCGCGCAATCGCAGGACCTGAAACTGAAACTCGACATCGATCCGGCGCTTCCGCCAATGGTTCTCGTCGACAAGATGCGCTTCCGCCAGATCGTGCTGAACCTTGTCGGCAATGCGCTGAAATTCACGATGGAAGGCGAAGTCACGATCGCGGCATCGGTGGCCAGGCGCGCGTCCGAGCCGGGAGACAATATCGAGGTTACGGTGCGCGATACGGGCATCGGCATCGCTGCCGACCGGCTCGAAAGCATCTTCGAGAAATTCACCCAGGCCGACGATACGACGGCGAGACGCTTCGGCGGGACCGGCCTTGGTCTGCCGATCAGTGCGGAACTCGCCGAACTCATGGGCGGCGACTTGCGTGCCGAGAGCGAGCCGGGCGTGGGTTCTGCCTTCATCCTGTCGATCCCGCTCGAAGCCAGCGCTGCGCAGGTGGCGCAGCAGGCTGCGGAAGCGCCGTCCGGCGATTGCGGGCATGACGTGACGCTGCGTGTGCTGGTGGCCGAGGACAATCCGGTGAACCAGGAACTGACCATGGCGATGGTCGACAAGTCCGGACACGAATGCGAACTTGCACAGGATGGCCGCGAGGCGGTCGAGGCCGTGCTCAACGCCAAGCGCAACGGGAGCCCCTACGATCTGGTCCTGATGGATATGCAAATGCCCGAGATGGACGGGCTGGAAGCAACCAGGGCGATCCGCGCGGCGGGTTTCGATGGCNACACNCTNCCNATTATCGCGGTCACGGCCAATGCCTATGCCGACGACATCCAGCGTTGCAAGGCGGCCGGAATGCAGGCGCACCTCGCCAAGCCGCTGCGCCTGAAAGACCTGTGCGCCGCAATCGCGCACTGGTCGTCGCGTGTGGTAATCGAGCCGCGCAGCGAAGAAAATGCGATCGAAGAGGAAACCGATCCACGTTTGCGCATTATGTTCGATGAACGAAAGACCGCTGCGCTCGATGCGCTGGCTGCAGCGCTTGGCAAAAACGAAATTACCGAAGATCGGAAGAAGGAGGTAGCCAGCCTGTTGCACCAGATAGCCGGGGTCGCCGGTTATTTCGGACAAGCAGCGCTTGGCGAAACATGCCGTGAGTATGAACGGAAGATCCTCGCATCCCGGACCGATCGGGACAGCCGCGAACTGATGGAAACCATTCGCGGGCAGATATCGACGGTCGCGGCTGGCGCTTCGGCGGAAAGCTGAGCACTGCGAGGTTCTACGCATGGCCCGCCGCGGGGAACATGCCTTAGAATTGCCTTAATAATCATTCCTTATCCAATGAACGAGCCTGGAGCGATAGATGGCCGAAATACTGATTGCCGATGACGACCCCATTCTTGTCGAAATACTGAAGTTTCGGCTCGAGGGTGCGGGCCATTCGGTGTCGGTCGCCAAGGACGGCGAGGAGGCATTGGCGATGGTGCAGTCCGGCGCGCCGCAGCTGATCGTGCTCGATTCNATGATGCCGATCCTCTCCGGTCCGGAGGTCCTTGCCCAGCTCAAATCCGATGAAGCGGTGCGCGACATCCCGGTGGTCATGCTCACCGCGCGCGACAGCGAGGCCGATATCGTCGCCGGGTTGAAAGGCGGCGCTGCCGAGTATCTGACCAAACCGTTCATCCCGCAGGAACTGCTCGTCCGCATCGAAGGCCTGCTCGGGTAATCCCTGTGGCCGGGGCCCGTATCCTTGTCGCCGCATCGGCCCTCATGGCGGCGCCGCTCGCCGCACAGCAATCGCTCGAAACGCGCAGCGAACAGGTGGAAGCCGCCGAGGCTGCGCGTTCCGCGAGCGACTTTGCGGAAGCACGGCGATTGCTGCGCAGCCTGCTTGCCGAAGCACCCGACGATGCCGACCTGCTTCGCCGCCTCGCCATGACCGAGGCGGGCGATGGCAATCTGGACGAGGCTCTGGCGCTGGTCGAGCAGGCTTCCCAGCGCGCGCCTGCCGACCTCGATGTCGCGTTGGCGCGCGCCTATATCCTTTACTGGAACGGGCAGTACGACGCGGCCGAACAGGCCGTGGCCGGTATCGCCGCGCGGGCGCCCGACTATCCTGACCTCGCCCCGCTACAGGCGAACCTGCAGCGCCAGCGCGATGCAGGCGGCCTTCGCCTGCGCGTGCTGTCGGCGTCCGCGAGCGTTTCCGATATCGCATTCGACAATCGCGGCAGCCAGACCTGGACCAGCCAGAATGTGGCCGTCGCGTTCGACGTATCGCAGCGCTCTTCGATCACGCTCGCCCTCGCCCAAGAGGATCGCAATACCAAGGACACCCGCCTGTCGGCGCGCATCGACCGGCGGATCGGCACCGGTTTCGTTTATATCGCTGCCAGCACTGTTCCCGATGCAGACTTCCAGGAACGCTGGAGCCTTGCGGCGGGCGGCGAGGACCGGATTTCAGAACGCCTCACGGCGATCCTCGATACGCGTATCGCCGAATATGAAACGGGAACTATCCTCGCGCTGCAGCCGGGCCTGCGGTTCGCCCTGGACGATGATTTCTCGCTGACTGCACGCGCGATCAATATCTTCGGAGGCGGCGACAGCTATCGGCTGGGCGGTTCCGCGCGGCTCGACTACCGCGCCGACAGCGGTCTGGCCCTGTTTGCGATCGCTGCGAGCTATCCCGATGTCGAAGCCGACGGCGTCAGGCAGTTGCGCAGCGGTGCGCTTGGCGTGGCCGTTCCGCTGTCCGACCGCTTCACCCTGTCGGGCGCGACCAGCTACGAAGACCGCGAGAACAGCTATCGCCGCCTGTCCGGGACCCTGGCGTTGTCATACAGGTTCGGCACCCCATGATCGGGTACGGCCAGGTGGTGACCGGGACGACGTTCCTCGCCGCGGCGATCGTGGTGGTATTCCTCATTCTCGTCCTGCGCCGCTACCTTGCAGAACGCTCGAAGGCGCAGCGCGATGAGCGCGATGCCGCCATTACTCGCAATTACCTCCACCGGGTGGCCGGGCACAGGGTGGACGATAGCGCCAGGTGGAGCCGCAGCGTCAGGCTCGCNGCGGTAACCCGCATCCTGCCGCTGCTGAAGGGCGGCGAAAGGGCGCGTCTGCTGCAGATTGCCGAACTCGACGGGGTGCTGGCCGAAACCCTGCGGCGCTCGCACAGCATGTTTCGCGCCGAACGGATTTCCGCCATCCATTTCCTGCAGCGGTTCGGAAGCGAGGTCTGCGTGGCCCGCCTGCGCCAGCTCATGGCGCATGATTCCCAGTTCCCGCGTGCAGCTCGAAGCGGCATTCGCGCTTGCCGCGAACAACGCGCTGCCGCCGCCTCGGGAAAGCCTGCGCATCCTGAATGCGCTTTCCCGGCAACCGACACGGCTCGATGTCGCGCTGCTGCGCGCGACGGCCCCGCTCTACCCCGCGCAGATGGTCCTTCTCCTCGAAGACGACTTGCCGAGCGAATGGCGCGCGCAGATCATCGACGCGCTTGGCTGGTCGGGCGACATGGGGACCATCGACCTGCTCGAGCGTGCCGCAGCAGATCCCGACCCCGAAATTCGCCGCGCAGCGCTGCGCGCCTCCGCCAAGCTCGGCCATCCGGCGGCCGAACGCTGGATCCTGCCCGCGCTGAACGATCCGATCACGTCGGTCCGCCTGCAGGCGATCGCGGCGAGCGTCTCGCTTGGCCTGCGCAGTGCCCTACCCGATCTGACGGCGATGCGGAGCGATGAAGAACTCTGGATCCGCTTGCGCGTCGAACAGGCCTTCGACAGGCTCGCGCCCGAACAGAACGCGGCCCTGCCCAGGGACGGTGCCCGATGAGTTGGGAACAGTTTCAGATCCTGGCCGCGAACGGAATCATGTGGGTCGCCTTCGCATGCTTCATCATCGTTGCACTGCGCAACGGGATCAGCCTCATCCAGTTGCTGATCGCGGCATGGGTCTTCGTGACCCGCGTCCGGCCGAGCGAAGGCGCCCGCGACCTGTGGCACCGCTATGCCGATCTCGCCCTGCCGATCACCGTCATTGCACCTGCATTCAACGAAGAACTGTCGATCGTGCAGAGCACCAAGGCGCTGCTCGCGCTGGAATATCCCGAACACGAAGTCATCGTGGTCAACGACGGGTCATCGGATTCAACGCTGGACGTGCTGATCGAAGCGTTCGGCATGGAGGAAACCCAACGCACGCAAATTGCCGCGCTACAGGTTACGGAGGTCTACCGGACTTTCCATTCGCGTCGGTACCCGAACCTGCTCGTNGTGGACAAGGAGAACGGCCGCAAGGCCGATGCCGCAAACGCCGGGATCGGCTTTGCGCGCACGCCGCTGGTGTGCATCATCGACGCCGATTCGATCATCGAACCCGACGGGCTGCTGCGCGCAGCCGAGCCCTTCATGTATGACGACGGGNGGCTGGTCGCGGTCGGCGGGGCCATCCGCATAGCCAATGGCTGCACCATTCGCGGCGGTTCGCTGCAGAAGATCGGCATTGCCGACACCATGGTCCCCCGCTTCCAGGTGGTGGAATATCTGCGCGCCTTCCTGATGAACCGCGTCGCCAATGCGCATATGAACACGCTGATGCTCATCTCGGGCGCGTTCGGCCTGTTCCGCCGCTCCACGCTCGTCGAAATGGGGGGATATCGCCACGATACCGTGGGCGAGGACCTCGANCTGGTGGTNCGCATGCATCGCCACATGCGCGATCAGAAGCGCGACTACCGGATCGACTTCGTGCCCGATATNGTCTGCTGGACCGAAGCACCCGCTGAACTCGACGGCCTCGACAACCAGCGGGCCCGTTGGCAGCAGGGCGCGCTGGAAACGCTGCAGCGCCATCGCGGGATGATCCTCAACCCGCGCTATGGCCGCATCGGNCTGCTGGCCATGCCGCAAATCGTGCTCGAAGACATTTTCGGACCACCGGCCGAACTGCTCGGCTATCTCGTCCTGCCCGCCGCNGCGCTGCTGGGCCTGCTCGATCCGATGATGGCCGTCGCCTTTTTCTTCGTATCGGTCGTTTTCGGCTGCGTACTCAGCCTCGGGACGCTGGCGCTGGAGGAACAACAGCTGCGGCGGACGCCGAATGCGAAGGATCTGCTACGGCTGGGCGCCGCTGCGGTNCTCGAGAATTTCGGCTACCGTCAGATCAATCTCTGGTACCGCATGGCCGGNATCCGCCGCTACTTCCGGAACGACACGTCCTGGGCGGCGGTCCCCCGCGTGGGCCTCGGCAAGAGCTGACCCTGCTTGCCTGGAGGTTACACCGCGACAAGGCCCAGCGCCTTGGCCCCCATCCACAGTCCCATGCCGATCATGAACAGGTTCTCGGTCAGCGAAACGAAACCGAGCGGGACATTGCTGTTGCCCCCCACGCAGGCGCATTTGAGCTCGCGCTTGTCGACATAGACGGCTTTGAACACGCTCACCGCGCCGACCGTACCGATGAACAGCGAAACGGGGACCGAGATGATCGGCAGCACATGCGCCACCATCAGGATACCTGCGAGCGCTTCGCCGAAGGGATAGATATATCCGTAGCGAACCCACCGGCGTGCAAGCAGGTCGTAATTCAGGAACATGGTCGAAAAGCTGCGCAGATCCTGTAGNTTCTGGATGGCGAGCAGCGCCATCGAAAGGCTGACGAACCATTCNGCCGCCTGCACGGTNAAAACCGTTTCGAAGACATACCAGCTGATCGCCAAGGCGAGNANNAAAGCGACGCCGAANATGGCGAGAACCGGCTGGTAGCTTGTCTCGCCCTCTTCGGGTTGGCTGCGGGACTTGCCCAGATATTCGCGCAGGTCGTCNTAGCCGCCGATCCGCTNCCCATCGATAAAGGTCTGCGGCGTGGTCGCGACATCGTGCTCGGTCTTGAAGGCATCGGTTTNGGCGCGCGTCTCGAGATGGTNATCCTCGACAGCGAAGCCTTCGCGCTTCAGCAGGTCGACCGTCTTCAGGCCATANGGGCACAGATGNCCCGGCATCACCATCCGGTAGACTGTCGCGGTCTTCGTGCTCACGAGGCGCCGCCCGGATAGCTTGACCAGACCTTGCGGCCATCAGGCCCGAAAGCGATGACCTGATAGGCCTGCCGGTGATCGCCATGTTCCATACCCGGCGATCCGACGGGCATGCCTGCGACCGCGAGCCCGGCAACGCCCTCAGGGCGTTCCGCCAGCAGGCGTTCGATATCGGCGACGGGCACGTGCCCTTCGATCACATAGCCATCGACGACAGCGGTATGGCACGAAAGCAGATCCGCGGGCACGCCGTGTGCGGCTTTCACCGCTGCCATATCGGGATGACTGACCGCCTCGACATCGTGTACCCCGCCGCGCTCTACATGCTCGGCCCAGGCGAGGCAGCAGCCGCAATTGGCATCGCGGTACATGGTCAGGCTGGCCGCCTGGGCAGCGCAGGCGGTCAATGCCGCCCCCAGAGCGAGCGAACCCGCCAGCGTCCGGCGAGAAAGCGCCGATCCGAGCGATGAAATCATGTGTGTTCTCCTTGGTTTCGAACCGCGCTCACCGTTTCGCCTTTTCGAACAGCGTCACCAGTTCCTCGAACTTTTCGCGCTGGTCGTCGGCATTGCCGCTGGCGATGGCCTCGGCGACGCAGCAGGCGGCGTGATCCTTCAGGACCTGCGTTTCCACCTTTGCCAGCGCGGACTTGATCGCCTGGATCTGGTGCAGGATGTCGATGCAATAGCGATCGTCCTCGACCATCTGGGCGACGCCGCGAACCTGACCCGCAATGCGGTTGAGCCGGTTGATCCCTGCCTTTTTCGCTTCGGCCATTCCATCGTCCTGTCAAAATACCCTATGGGGGTATATATCGGTTCGACCGCAGGTTCAATTGGAAGCAGTTTCGCATGTCCACTCTTTCCCGCCGCCACCTCATCAAGAGCACCGCCGCGCTTGCCGCCGCCAGCGCGCTGCCCATGCCTGCCTGGGCGACAGGACAGTCGCTTTCGCACGCCAGAAAAGGGTTCGGCGAGGTTTCCGGGAAGGATATCGAGCTTGCCATCGGCAATCACCATTTCGCCACCGGCAACCGCTCGGGACATGCCGTGGCGGTAAACGGAACGATCCCCGGCCCGCTGGTGCGGTTGCGCGAAGGCCAGCGAGCGCGGCTTCACGTCACCAACACGCTCGCGGAGGACAGCTCGATTCACTGGCACGGCCTGCTCGTCCCGTTCCAGTTCGACGGNGTTCCGGGGGTGAGCTTTCCCGGTATCCGTCCCGGCGAACGGTTCACCTACGACTTCCCGATCCGCCAGAGCGGCACCTATTGGTGGCATTCGCACTCGGGATTGCAGGAACAGGCCGGTCACTATGGTCCGATCATTGTCGAAAGTGCCGACCCCGATCCGCGCTACGACCGCGATTACGTAGTGCTGCTCAGCGAATTCACGCCGCTCCATCCGCATGACATCATGCGCAAGCTGAAGGTCGGCGAACACTATTTCCAGCGCGACATGCTGACCGCAAGCGAAGGCACCATGCCCGGTGCCATGCGCCGCATGTGGGGCAAGATGCGNATGAACCCGCGCGATATCTCCGACGTGACGGGCAGCACCTATACCTTCCTCGTCAATGGCCACGGGCCGCAGGACGATCTGCAGTTCGCGTTCGTTCCGGGNGAGCGCGTGCGNCTNCGGGTCATCAACGGGTCGGCCATGACCTTCTTCAATCTGCGTATTCCCGGCGTTCCGATGACGGTGATCCAGGNCGACGGCCAGGACGTGGACGAAGTCGAAGTCGATGAATTCCAGATCGGTGTAGCCGAGACATACGACGTCATCGTCAGTCCGCCCGCCGGCAGCCATGCCATCGTTGCCGAGGCTATGGACCGCAGCGGTATGGGCATCGCCAGCCTGACCAGTCACAAGGGGCATATCGCCACCCCGCCCCCCCTGCGCCAGATCCCCACGCTGACCATGGCGGACATGGGGATGATGGACCATTCCGCGCATTCCGGAAGCGGAATGGCGAGCATGGAGGGCATGGACCATTCGATGCGCGACACATCGGCGCTGCCCGCCGATGTCGAAGCGGGGCCCGGCGTGGACATGGTCGCCCCCATGCCGATGGACCGGATGGACTTCCCCGGGCTCGGGCTGGATACGGTCAGCCACCGCGTGCTGCGCTACACCGATCTCAGGGCCCGCCGGATGAACCCCCACCGCGAAATCGACCGCGAAATGGAAATCCATCTTACCGGCAATATGGAACGCTACATGTGGTCGTTCGACGGCCGGAAGTTCACCGCGGTNACCGACGATCCGATCCGTTTCGGCTATGATGAACGGGTTCGCGTGAAGCTGGTCAACCAGACGATGATGGCGCATCCGATCCACTTGCACGGGCACTTTTTTGAACTCGTCAACGGTGCTGACCACATGCACCAGCCGCTCAAGCATACCGTTGTGGTGCAACCCGGCGGAACCGCCACGTTCGACCTCACCGCCAACGAACCGGGCGACTGGGCCTTTCACTGCCACCTTCTCTACCACATGCATGCGGGCATGATGCAGGTGGTGACCGTGCGGCCGTTCCCCGAAGGAGCGGAAGCATGAGGCGCGCCGCACTGCTAGCCGGGGCCATGCTGATGGCCGCGCCGCTCGCCGCGCAGGACCATGCGGAGCACGGGAAAAACGCCGGGACGCAGCCGCAAATGGACCACTGCGCGATGGGACACCTGCCGCCCGAACAGTGTCCACCGAAAGAAGGCGACCCGCCGGCGGAGACCATGGACGACCCGATGGCGGGGATGGATCATGGCGCGCACCGGGGCATGGCGGAAAAGTCGGCTCCCGGCGCGGCGCCCGAAGATGCCTTGCCTCGGCGTGCGCTCGAAGGGCCGCAGCATGCCGCCGACGCGATCTGGGGCAGCGCGGCCATGGCGCCCGCCCGCCGCCAGCTCGCGCGCGAGAACGGCGGCATGGTCACGGGCAAAATCTTCGTCGAACGGCTCGAAGCCCGGCTTGCGACCGATGGCGCGGAGGACGGCTATGTCTGGGATGCCCAGGCCTGGTATGGCGGCGACATCAATCGCTTCGTGCTCAAGACCGAAGGCGAAGGCGAGATCGGCGGCGCGCTGGAGGATGCGGAGATCCAGGCGCTCTACAGCCGCGCTATCGGCCCCTTCTTCGATCTGCAAGCGGGCGTCCGCTTCGATCCCGAACCCGAGGCGCGCACGCATCTGGTGGTCGGCGTGGCGGGTCTTGCGCCCTACATGTTCCATGTCGACGGAGCGCTGTTCCTGTCCGACCGGGGCAAGCTGACTGCGCGGATCGAGGCCGAATACGACCAGAAAATCACGCAGCGGCTCATTCTTCAGCCCCGCATCGAGGCCGAGTTCGCCGCGCAGGACATTCCTGCACGCGAGATCGGCGCAGGGATCACCAAGATCGAACCCGGGCTCAGGCTACGCTACGAGATCGTTCCCGAATTCGCGCCCTACATCGGTCTCGAATACGAAGCGAAAACGGGCGAAACCGCTGACATCGCGCGCCTTGCGGGAGAAGACCCCGATGGCCTGAAAATAGCGGTTGGTTTGCGCGCCTGGTTCTAGGCGCGCAAACCGGTGCCCGAGATGAGNCACGCGCTCACCTCGCGCGCCAGACCGGCCTGCCCCGCCTTACTCGGCCGGTGATGCGGTCCGGGTCCACCCGGAACGGTAGCGGTCGAACCAGGCGAGAATCGCCGCAGCCTTGGCGGCCGATTGCGACGGCCTCGCCGCAATGCTGCCGTGGCTGGCGCCGGGCACCTTGACCAGAGCGGTAGGCACGCCGCGCAGCCGCAATGCGGTGTAATANTGCTCGGATTCGCTGACCGGCGTGCGGTAGTCCTCGCTGCCGACCACCACCAGCGTGGGCGTTTCCACNTCGCCAACGAGCGAAAGCGGCGACAGACGCCAGTAGGTCTCGGGGTCTTCCCAGGGCTGTGCGCCGATCCAGTAACGGCCGAAAAACGCGGGACCGTCGGCGGTCAACGCCTGCGTGGTCCAGTTGATCACGGGCTTCTGCGTGGCGGCAGCCTTGAACCGGTCGGTCTTGCCGACGATCCAGCTGGTCAGCACGCCGCCGCCCGATCCTCCGGTAACGAACAACTGGTCGGGATCGGCAATTCCCAGCGCAATCGCACGGTCGACGATCGACATGAGATCGAAATAGTCATTGCCCGGATAGGCCTTGTCGATCTCGTTGGCGAAGTCTTCGCCGTAGCTGGTCGAACCGCGCGGATTGGCCGACAGAACNGCATAGCCGGCAGCGGCATAAAGCTGGTTGTCGGNNGAGAAATGCGGGCCGTAGGCGGCGAAGGGTCCGCCATGGATTTCGAGGATCAGCGGCACACGCTGGCCCTCGGCATAGCCCGGCGGCAAGGTCAGCCACCCCTCGATCTCGAGCCCGTCATGGCTCGACGGNACCGNGATCCGGCGCACTTCGCCCAGCGTTTTCACCGCGCGAAGCGAGCGGTTGAGATCGGTCAGTATCCGAGGGTCGCCGCCGCGTTGCAGGCCGACTTCCGCCGGGCGCGTGGCCGTTCCCGCCGTAAAGGCAATCGCGTCGTTGTCCGAAACTGAGAAGCTCCCCCCGGTATAGGGCCGATCGAGCCCCCCGCCCGAGACGCCCTCGACCACATCGCGCACCGAGCCATCGAGACCGATACGCGCGACGCGGGTTTCCCCGCTGATATCATATTGCGCGTAGATCGCGCGGCCGTCGGCATCCCACCGGATACCTGCAGGGCTGTATCCCCACTCGGCGGTCAGATTGCGGACGCTTCCGCCACTGCGGTCCATGACATAGAGGTCGTCATCCTCATAGGCGCGCAGGGCATCGTCGAAGCCGAGATAGGCCACCAGCCGGCCATCGGGCGATGCAACCGGGCTATGATCGGGGCCGTCCCGATCGGTCAGCTGGGTCACGCTGCCACTCGCCACATCGAGCGCGTAGATCTCGCCCTCGACGGGATCCTCTTCCCAGTCCGCGCGCCGGTTGGCACCGAAATAGATCGTCGATCCATCGGGCGACCAGCTGAGCGGGCCGCCGTCGTGATACCGCCCGTAGGTCAGCTGCCGCGGCGCACCCCCGGTTGCCGGAACGAGGAATATCTTCTGGAAACCGGGCTCGACATACCCCTGCCCGTCGGCGCGATAGGTCAGCAGGTCGCGGATCTCGAGCGGTTCGGCCCAGTCGGCGCCTTCCGGCTTGTTCGCCGGCGCCGATCCCAGCTTTGGCCCCTCGTCCTTGACCTTCATAGTGTAGGCAATCGAACGGCCGTCGGGGGCCCAGGCGATGCTCGACGGGCCCGTCGGCAGGCCGGTCAGGCGTATGGCCTCGCCGCCATCCAGCCATTGCACCCACAGCTGCGCCCCGCCCGCTTCGGTCGACGCATAGGCAAGACGGTCGCCGCTGGGCGACCAGCGCGGGCTGAAGGCATCGCCATTGCGCCCGGCGAGCGGCGTTTCGCGTCCGGTGCGGGTGTCGATCAACCAGATCGAGCTGACGGCGCGGTCGGACATGATGTCGTTCGTCCGGCGAACATAGGCGATATGGCGGCCATCAGGGCTGATCTGCGGGTCGGCCGCAATCGCGATGTCGAACAGATCGGCGCCGGTGAAACGGCGTTCGGGCCCGGTGCGGTCGCTGCCCATTGCCGCACCCGTCATGGGCGCCGCGCGCTGGTTTTCGACACTTCGTGCCGGTGCGTCATGCGGCGCGGCTTCGGCTTGCTGTGCCAAGACGCTGCCCATCGGTATTACCAGCAATGCGATCCCCGTCGCCAGCCTGCCTATCGCCATCTCGTCAATCCTCTCGCTCGCGGTTCGACCGATCTGTCGCCTTGCGGCGGAGCGCAGTCAATGTGTCATCTTCGACAGTTAGTCCCGGTTGCCTCGCCTGCGTCACCGGCGCAGAGTGAGCGAGATGCGGAAAAAATTGGCCGCGCAGCAAAATCGCGCCCGAGCAAGAGCAGGATCGAGGACCGAGATACCATGCATATCGACCGACGAAACTTTCTCGGCGCAACGGGCACAGCCTTTGCGGGACTGCTGCTGAACGGCTGCACGAGACAGGCATCTCCGTTGGCCGCTTCGGGAAGCGGCTTTACCGACTATGGCTCGCTGATCCCCGATCCCGCAGGGATGCTCGACCTGCCGCGCGGCTTTTCCTACCGCCTGCTGTCGCAGCTCGGCACGCCGATGGACGACGGCGGGACCGTGCCCGACAAGGCCGATGGCATGGGCTGCCTGCCCTTGGGGCGCGACGAGCTGGTGCTCATCCGCAATCACGAGCTCGTACCGAGCGACGAAGCGGGCGGCACGCCGGCCGCAGGTTACGGCACCTATGAAGGAGCGATCGTGCCGGGGGGCACGACCAATATCGTGCTCGATGCGCGTACGCTGGAAGTCAAACGCGAGTTTCGCACACTGGCGGGGACCATCCGCAATTGTTCTGGCGGGATCACGCCATGGGGAAGCTGGCTGACCTGCGAGGAAGCGCCCGTGGGACCCGGCAAGGGCCTCGCGCAAAGTCATGGCTGGGTGTTCGAAGTTCCCGCTTCGGCAACCGGGCTTGTCGAGCCGGTGCCGCTCACCGCAATGGGCCGGTTCAACCACGAGGCGGCTTGCGTGGATCCCGTGACCGGCATCGTCTATCTGACCGAGGATCGCGGCGACAGCGTACTGTATCGTTTCCTCCCGGCAGTTCCGGGCAATCTGCGCGCAGGCGGACACCTGCAGGCCATGGTGGTCGAAGGCTTGGCCGATACGCGCAACTGGGCAGGCCCGGCCATGGCCGCTGGCACGCGCCATGCGGTGCGCTGGATCGACTGCGAGAACGTCGAGGCACCGCAGGACGATCTGCGTCACCGCGCGGCGGCGCGAGGCGCGGCGCTGGTCGCACGCGGCGAAGGCATTCACATGGGGACCGACGCATTGTTCGTCTGCTCGACCAATGGCGGGCAGCGCAAGCTGGGCCAGATTTTCCGGCTTGTTCCGGGCCGGGGAACAACCGCGGATACGATCGAACTGTTCTTCGAAAGCGAGCGCGAGGACCAGTTCAACTATGGCGACAACCTGACCGTCGGCCCCAATGGCCATCTGATCGTCTGCGAGGACCAGTACACCGACGTGGTCGACAACCATTTGCGCGGCATCACCCCGGATGGGCGCGCCTATCCCTTTGGACGCCTGCGGATGCAGACCGAACTTGCCGGCGGATGCTTCTCCCCCGATGGCAGATGGTTCTTCGTCAACGCCTATTCGCCCACCCGCACCCTGGCCGTCACCGGGCCATGGGCGGCCTGAGGACCGGTTCGAACCACCCACGGCCGGGGCATGCAGCCCGGNTTCGGCAAATCCGCTGGCCTCGCGGTATCGTAGTCCCGTGAGCGGCGCCCTGCGGCATCCGCGCAGCGGCCAAAAGCCGTGGGAGACAATTTCTCGGACCCCTCCCCGCGGCGAGGCATTGTCCTACCATGCAAGCACAACAAACCGCCTCCCACAACGATGGGCCGCCCTGGAATATCATCACCAACGGGGGCCCGGTCGTGGCCACTGCCATCCACGCCGGGCATGTCGTCCGTGACGAGCTGGCGCCTTATCTCGCGATCGATCCCGAAGACCGCCGGCGCGAGGAAGACCCGCTTACCGACTATTTCCTGTCACTGAGCGACAACCTCGTCCGCGTGAACCGCTCACGCTTCGAATGCGACATGAACCGGCCCCGCACGGGCTGCATCAGCCCCGATCCGGCAGATACCTGGGGCCTGAAGATCTGGCAGGATGGGCTTCCCGAAGGCCAGATCGAGACTTCGCGCCAATTGCACGATCGCTTCTATGCCGAGATGCGGACGCTGTTCGACCGTTTGCTCGACCAGCACGGCCGGCTTCTGGTGCTCGATCTTCACAGCTACAACCACCGCCGCGACGGGGCAGAGGCCGAAGCGGCGCCGGTCGAGGAAAACCCCGATATCGATATCGGAGCAACAACGCTCGACCGCGGGGTATTCGGCGATCTTCTGGGGCGCTTCACCGAGGAGCTCGGGCGACACACGATGCGCGGCAATGCGCTGCAGATCGGCGAAAATGTCCGCTATCCCGATGGCGGGAACTTCCCCGAATGGCTGTTCGAAACCTATGGCAAGCGCACCTGCGTCATCACCCTTGAATACAAGAAGATATTCATGGACGAATGGACGGGCACGCTCGACATCGGCGCGGCGCAGGATCTGCGTACCGGGCTGATGCATGCGCTCGGCGTGGCCCGCACGGAACTGGCCAAGCTCAACCGATGAGCGATGACATCGAATTTACCGCAACGGCCCGCGAAACGGACCGGGCGCTGGCACGGATCGACGGCCGGATCGACTGGCTGTCCTATCTCACGCCGACGAACCTCGACGCGGTCGCCGAAGGTTTTCGCGACAGCGGGTACAAGGTGCTGCCCGAACTGGAATACCCGCCGATCCCCGACGATCTCGGGGCGCTGCGCTCGCAACTGCTCGACCTCCCGATGCGACAGCTTGGCAATCTCGATATCGAGGCGCTGCTGATCGAAAAGCAGCGCGAACTCGACCGCCAGATCGAACTGGTCCGCTTGCGCGGCCGCGACGGCTTCACCATGGCATCGATCGACCTGTTCGGCGATGTCGATGCGGCCCTGTTGGCGGTAGCCGAGAAAGTGCTTGAAGAGGTGCCGATCCGCGACCGGCCAACCGCCCAGCGCGTCGATGCGCAGGCCTTCATGGCAGCCGCACGCGAGGCGATGGACAGCTACCGCGCGAAAGATCCGCGCTTCGATTTCGAAGTGGTGGAGGAAACCACGCCGGGCACCCACATCTTCACAGCGGCGGGCAATCTGCATGTCGCCTTCGACTATACTTGTCCGCGCAACCGCGTCGAACCGCTGATCCGCCATGAAGTCGGCACCCATACGGTGACGCGGTTCAACGGTCGCTGCCAACCGCTCAGCGTGCTCGAATGCGGGCTTGCCGATTATGATGCATTGCAGGAAGGCATCGCCGTTCTGGCAGAATACCTCGCTGGCGACATGCCGCCGTCACGCCTGCGGGTCCTGGCAGCGCGCGTGGTGGCTGCCCGCATGGCAATCGACGGCCGTCCTGCAAGCGAGATATTCGCAAAGATGCGCGAAGAGTATCACCTGCGTAGCGAAACCGCATTCGACACCACCGTCCGCGCATTGCGCGGTGGCGGCATGACCAAGGACGCGTTGTACCTGCACGGGCTGGTCGACCTGCTCGCCTATCTGGCAGGCGGCGGATCGACGGAATTCCTCTTCATCGGCAAGTTCGCGCTTAAACAGCGCGCACTGCTGGAACGGCTTCTCGACGATGGCTTCCTGCAACCGCCCGCAATCGTGCCCGATGAATTTGCGGCACCGCCAGCCAAAGACCCCATTTCCCCAATTCGGCAAATGCGCGTCGAACAATTCTACACGGAAAGCACTGCAGCATGAAACTCGCATTTGTCGTCAATCGGATCGAGACCGAACAGGCCGATTACACCACCATCCGCCTCGCTCGGAAGGCCGCCGCCCGCGGGCACGAACTGGCCTTCTTCGGGCTGGCGGATTTCATCTACGAATCCTCGGGGCGGATCTGCGCGATGGCGAGCGTGCCCAAGCCGGGAGACTATGCTGATGACGCCGCCTATCTCGACCACCTCCAGAACGACGCTCCGGAAAAGCGTATCGTGGTCGAGGATTACGACATCGTCATGCTACGCAGCGACCCGGCCGACGAACTGACCACGCGGCCGTGGGCGCCGCCGTCGTCGCTGCTGTTCGCGCAGCTTGCNGCCGCGCACGGCACGATCGTGCTCAACGATCCGAGCCATCTGACCGACGCGCAGAACAAGACCTATTTCCAGCATTTTCCCGAGGAAGTGCGCCCGGCCACCTGCATCACGCGCCACGCCGACGAAGTCAGCGCGTTTCTGGAAGAACATGACGGCAAGGGTGTGCTCAAGCCATTGCAAGGTTCGGGCGGACAAGGAGTCTTCATTGTCGACAAGAAGAACCGCCAGAACCTCAACCAGATCATCGAATCGATCACTCGCGATGGCTATGCGATCGTGCAGGAGTACCTCCCTGCTGCAGCCGAGGGCGACCTTCGCGTCATCACGCTCAACGGGCGTCCGTTGCAAGTCGACGGCACCTTCGCCTCGCTGCGCCGCTCGAGCACGACCGAAGATCATCGCTCGAACCTGTCGGCGGGGGGCAAGGCCGATCTCGAACAGCCCGACGAGGCGGCGATGCGCGCGGCCGAGATGTGCGCGCCCAAGCTGATAGACGATGGCATGTATCTGGCCGGGCTCGATATCGTCGGAGACCGGATGATCGAAGTGAATGTCGATAGCCCTGGTGCGCTCAGCTATATGGAAGACCTCAGCGGAGTCGATTTCAGCGGCGCGATCATCGATGATCTCGAACGGAAGGTGCGACTGAAGAAAAATTACAGCGGCACGCTGAGCAATCGGCATCTCGCAGTCGTCTGACCTGCAGGTGAGGTGAAGGTCGCCGGTCAGAGGCCGATCTTCACCCCCGCCCAGACAGTCCGCGGGACGCCGAGATCGATCGATCCGCTCTGGTTGCGGGTGATGATGGTCTCGTCGGTCAGATTCTCGCCGCGAAGCACCAGCGCGACATCTCGAAGCAGGGGTATCTGCGCGTAGGCATCCAGCGTGGTCGCGGCTGGAAGGATGTTGGTTTCGCGATCGTCCTCGAACTGCGCACCGACATGACGGATCGTGGCCGAAAGCAGCCAGGCTTCTGCCGGGCGCCAGGCAAGCGATGCCCCGCCGACAAAACGCGGCGTCTGCGACGGACGGTTTCCGTCGAGCACTGCAGCAAATCCCGAACCGCGCGCTTCGGCATCCGTCCATGAAGCCGAAGCATCGAAGGAGAGCCGCCCGACATTCGCGGATGCGGCGGCTTCGAGGCCGCGCGCACGGATCGCGTCGATATTGCGGCGCTGACGCAGATTGGTGCCCAGCGTGACGTTGGCCACCGCATTCTTCACCCGGTTGTCGAAGGCGGTCAGCGACAGTTTGACGCCCGATGACGGCGTGAGATCGACACCCGCCTCGAACCCTTCGAGACGCTCGTTCTCGAGGGCGGCATTCGCTTGCGTGACGACGGGGAAAACCACGAAGGGGCGGTACAATTCGTTCAGTGTCGGCAGCCGCAAGCCCGAATAGGCTGCGGCACGAAGGGCGATCAGCGGGTTCGCCCGGTACAGCAATCCTCCACGGAACGAGGCATCCCAGCCCGACCGGTCCGGATAGCCGGCATCGATCTGCAGCGTGCCCGCAGCGTCGCGCTCACGGTAGAACCCGTCACGGATGGTCCAGCGATCGAGCCGCGCGCCCGCGGTCAGCACCATTGCCCCCAGGGTCCAGTCATCCTCGATGAAGAAACCGAGATCGGTGTTGGTCCCGCCCGCCTGCCGGCGCGCAGTGACGTTACCCGAAAAGGCGCTGATAGCGGTTTCGAACAATTCGCCCTGCGCATTGCGATAGTCCACCCCCAGCCGCAGCACATGCGCATCGCCCACCGGGGGCCGCAGTTCGAACTTGCCCCCCAGCCCCGTCGCAGGCGTGTTGCGCTGGTCGAGCACGGGGACGAAGCGGCTCGAGCTGACGACGATATTGGTGAAGTTGCGTGCCTGGATATAAGCAAGNGCATCGAAGGCCCAGGCGCCGCGGCCAACCAGTCGCACGCTGGCATCCTGTCCTTCGATCGTGCTGTCGGCCCCTTCGAACCGCAGCGTGCGTTCGTCACGGTAGGCCAGCCCCCGGACCTGCAGTTCCACATCGCCCGACACCGGGGCCACGCCGCGAANCTGGGCCGACCAGCCGTCGAATGCGGCGCGCGCGCTGAGCGGAACGCGGTCCGCCTCGGGCGTGGTGAAGAATCCCTTTCCGCGGTCCCAGCGCCCTGACGCCACGACGAAACCGCTGCCCAGCTGCGCGCCGGTGCTGGCCGACAGTTCGGTTTCGCCGCGGTCGTTGGCAAGCGCTTGTCCGGTGAAACCGCCCAAGGTGTCGATGCCGGCGCTCTCCAGCTCGATCGTCCCTGCCAGCGCGCCCGCACCGAAGGGCCCGGATCCCCCGCCCCGCGTTACGCGCACCTGCGCCAGGCGCTCGGGCGCGATTGCACTGAAGGGGATATAGCCGAAGAACGGATCGCTCATCGGCACACCGTCGAGCAGCACCAGCGCTCGGCTGGTCGCATTGCCGCCCAGCGCGCGCAGCGTCGCGCCCTGCGCCGAAGCATTGGCAGAACGGCTGTCCGAACGGCGGAATTGCTGGAAACCTGCGACCGCGCTCAGCGCATCCTCGATCCGGCCCGAGGGTACCGACACCAGCTGGTCACGGTCGATGACCTGGGTATCGTAGGCCGGCGCAGCGGGTGTCTCCTCCAAACCGCTGCCGGTCACGACGATCACAGGATCATCCTGGGCGAATGCTGGGGTAGCGGCGCACAGCGCCAACGACAGGCCGGTACCGGCCATCAAGCTGCGAAACAGGGTCATGGGGGTGCGCCGTAACCGGTGGAACGCCGAATTGCGAGGCCCGACTAACCGTTTGCAGCATCGCGCCGAATGCCTAGAGATACACACACAAGAGGGAGAAATGCGGCATGACTGAGGCAGAGGATCGTTCGGGCTGGGTCAAGCGTCCCATGGCGGCCATTGAGGGTACCGGTTGTACGCTGGAAGATTACCAGGCGCTCTACGCGCGCAGCATCGAGGACAGCGATACGTTCTGGGCTGGCCAGGCCGATCGGCTCGACTGGATCGAGGACCCGACCGTGATCGCCAACTGGTCCTACGATCCGGTATCGATCAATTGGTTCGAGGACGGCGTGCTCAACATCTGCCACAATGCGGTCGATCGCCATGTCGCGGCGGGCCATGGGGCCAGCACCGCGCTGATCTTCGAGCCCGACGATCCGGCAGGTGACGTGCGCCGGATCACCTATGCCCAATTGCAGGCCGAAGTGATCCGCATGGCCAACACCCTGCGCAAGATGGGCGTGGCGAAGGGTGACCGGGTGACGATCTACATGCCGATGGTTCCGGAAGGCGCCTTCGCCATGCTCGCCTGCGCGCGGATCGGGGCGATCCATTCGGTCATTTTCGGCGGCTTCAGCCCCGAAGCGATCGCGGGGCGGGTCGAGGACTGCCGCAGTGACTGGATCGTGACCGCCGACGAGGGGCTGCGCGGGGGTAAGCGCATTCCGCTGAAGGGCAATGTCGATGCCGCGCTCGACAAGGTTTCGGTCAAGGCGGTGCTGGTGCTGCGCCATACCGGGGGCGAGGTGGCCATGACCCCCGGCCGCGACCACTGGTACCACGAACTTTCTGCCGACATCGCAGCCGATTGCCCCTGCGAACCGATGCAAGCGGAAGACCCGCTGTTNATCCTCTACACCTCGGGNTCGACCGGCAAGCCCAAGGGCGTGCTGCACACGACGGGCGGCTATGCGGTCTGGACCGAGACCACCTTCCGTCATGTCTTCGATTACCGCGAAGGCGAGGTTTTCTGGTGCACCGCAGATATCGGCTGGGTCACCGGGCACAGCTATATCGTCTACGGTCCGCTGCTCAATCGCGCGACCGCGCTGATGTTCGAAGGGGTGCCCAATNACCCCGATCACGACCGTTTCTGGCAGGTCTGCGACAAGCACCAGGTCAATATCTTCTACACCGCGCCCACGGCCATTCGCGCNCTGATGCGCGAGGGCGAAGGGCACGTGACNAANCACGACCTGTCGTCGCTGCGCCTNCTGGGCAGCGTGGGCGAGCCGATCAATCCGGAAGCCTGGCGCTGGTACCACGACACCGTCGGCAAGGGCGAACTGCCGATCGTCGATACCTGGTGGCAGACCGAAACCGGNGGCGTGATGATCACCACCCTGCCCGGCGCGCATGACATGAAGCCGGGCAGCGCCGGACGCCCCTTCTTCGGCATATGCCCGCAGCTGGTCGATGCCGAGGGCGAGGTGCTCGACGGCGCGGCGGAGGGAAATCTGTGCATCACCCGCAGCTGGCCGGGACAGGCGCGCACGGTATACGGTGACCACGACCGCTTCGTGCAGACCTATTTCAGCACCTATTCCGGCAAATATTTCACCGGCGATGGCTGCCGCCGCGACGAAGATGGCTATTACTGGATCACCGGCCGCGTGGACGATGTGATCAACGTGTCGGGGCACCGCATGGGCACGGCGGAAGTCGAGAGCGCGCTGGTCCTCCATCCCAACGTCTCCGAAGCCGCGGTGGTCGGCTTCCCGCACGACATCAAGGGTCAGGGAATNTATTGCTACGTCACGCTCAATGCCGGTGTTGCGGAGAGCGAAGACCTGACCGCCGAACTGCGCGCGCATGTGCGCAAGGAAATCGGTCCGATCGCGACACCCGACCATCTCCACTTCACTCCCGGCCTGCCCAAGACCCGCAGCGGCAAGATNATGCGGCGGATCCTGCGCAAGATTGCCGAGAACGATCACGGGGCGCTGGGCGACACCTCGACGCTGGCCGACCCCGGCGTGGTCGATGCGCTTGTCGAAGGCCGCCGGAACCGCTGAATGCGTCGCCGCGTGTGGTTCCCCCGCATGTAGCGTTATCGCACGATTAACCAGCCGGGGCGCATAAATCGCTCATGGAAGCGGGCCTTGCATCATGTGGTTGGTAAAGCACGTTGCGGCGCGCACGCAGGGTTCGGACTGGCGCGGTTATTTCCTGATCGGCTGCGTCGCCGTGCTGGCCCTGCTGTTGGCGGGCGCCAGCTGGAGCGCCCGGCAATCCTCGATCGAGCGCACCGCGGCAGAACAGCGTCAGGATCANACNTTNCAGGTCCTGCTCGAAACCGACCACCTGCGCTCGGCAGCGCTGCAGCAGGTGCGCGGCGGTCGCGGCTATCTGCTGACCGGGAGGCCTGCCTTTCTCGAGCCTTTCAACGAGGGTCGCCAGGCCGCCGCTACGGCGCACGAACGACTGACTGCGCTGATCGGCGACAATCGCGACCAGTTGCTGCGGACCCGCGCATTGGAAATCGATCTGGCGCATCTGAACATGGTCATCGACGCGATGATCAAGCTGGCCGACGAAGACCGTCAGAGCGACGCGATGCGGATCATGCGAAGCGGGAGCGACCGCGATGCAATCGAGGCAATTACCCGCACTCTGGATGCGATCCAGGCGAGCGAGCGCGAAGCGCTGGCGGCGTCCTCGCGTGCAGCGCAGAGAAGCGCTGTCGCCAACGAACTCTACCAATATCTGCTGGCCGGGATCGGTCTGTTGCTGCTGGGCCTGTCGATCGTCACCACGAACTACGTCCGCAAGGCGCTGGCGCGCGAAGATGCCGCCCGGCGCGAGCTCGAAGTCTTCGCCATGACCGATGCGCTGACCGCCCTCCCCAACCGTCGCTCGTTCATGAGCGATCTCAGCCGGGAGATCGCGGCATCGCAGGCCGAACAGACCCCGAGGTTGAGCCTCGCAATCTTCGACATCGATCATTTCAAGCGNATNAACGACCGCTTCGGTCACCCGGCCGGGGACGCGGTTATCGAAGAAGTTGCCAAACGGGCGAAATCGGCCCTGCGCGAGAACGATATCGTCGGGCGTATCGGCGGCGAGGAGTTCGGCGTGATCCTGCCGCGCGCCGATCTCGCCAGCGCGCGGGCGGTGTGCGGCCGATTGCGCGAAACCATCGCCGGGACACCGGTGGTGCGCGATGATGCGATCATCGCCTTTACCGTCAGCGTGGGGATCGCCCAGTTCCAGGCAGAGGATGATATCGACCATCTGATGACGCGCGCCGATGCCGCGCTTTACGATGCCAAGACCAGCGGCAGGAACCAGGTCCGCACCACTGCGTGAGGGTTGCGCCGACGCCAGTCGCCCGTTTAGGTCGCACCATGTCCACGCCCAGCATCCTGTTCGTCTGCCTCGGCAACATCTGTCGCTCGCCCCTCGCCGAAGCGGCCTTCCGCAAAGCTGCCGACGAGGCCGGGCTCGAGGTCCATGTCGCCAGCGCAGGCACCGCGGGATACCATGTCGGCGAAGCACCCGATCCGCGGACCATCGCCGAAGCCCGTCAACGCGGGGTGGACGTTACCGGCTATCGCGGACGGCAGCTTGCCGCACAGGATTTCCACGACTTCGACTACATCTTCGGCATGGACCGTTCGAACATGGCCAATATCGCCCGCGTCGATCCGGGCGATGGCAGGGCGCGGGTCGCCATGTTGCTCGATATCGTCCCCGGGCAGGAAGGGCGCGAAGTGGCCGATCCCTATTACGGCGGGGCCGACGGCTTCGGCGCGACATGGAACGAAGTCGACGCGGGAGCCCGCGCGCTGGTCGCCGTCCTGCTCGATGAGACACGCTGACGCCGTCCTCGAGCCGCTCTGCGGCGCCAAGGTCATCGGGGCCGAGACCCTCGCGGGCGGCGATACCTCGGGCGCCAGCCGTCTAGCGCTGGCCGACGGACGGACGCTTATCGCCAAGCACGGTCCCACGACTGCGCGGGAAGCCCGCATGCTCNGTGCGATGCATGCGCTGGGTGCGCCAGTCCCCGAGGTGGTCGGCATGCAGGATGACTGGCTCGTGATGACCGACGCGGGTGCCGCATGCCCGTTGGACGAAGCGGCCTGGCATTCGCTCGCCGACGCTCTCGACATCCTGCACGCAGCCGCGAAAGCCGAGCCTTACGGATGGAGCGAGGACCATGCCTTTCGCCACGTTGCGGTTCACAATGCGCAGCGCACGGACTGGGTCGAATTCTGGCGCGACCAGCGCCTGCTGTGCCATGTTCCACACCTGCCTGCACCATTGGCGCAGCGCGTGGAGNCTCTGGCCGCAAGGCTGGCCGACCTGTTGCCCNGCCATCCGCCTCCCGCGCTACTCCACGGTGACCTGTGGGGCGGCAATATCGTCTGGAACGGCGCAGCACTGACGCTGATCGATCCGTGCGCCTATCATGGCGACCGCGAAGTCGATGCCGCCGCACTGACCATCTTCGACAGCCCGCCCGAAGGGTTCTTCGACCGGCTCGAACTGGCTGCCGGCTGGCGCGCGCGTCTGCCTGCTTACCGGCTGTGGATGTGGTTGATCCATGTNCGGCTGTTCGGGCAGAGCTATTGTGCNCCGGCNGAGAGAGACCTCGCACTGCTCGGCTGCTAACCGCCGCGTAGCGTCTTCACGCCGAAATCGCGTTCGAACAGATACAGCAGCACGCGTGCCGCTTCTCCGCGCCGACCTTCGAGCCCGCCGTCGCGGTCCATCAGCAGGCGCGCATCGTCATAGGCCTTAGGCAGAAGTTCGGTGATCTGATCCAGCGTCGCAATCGTGAACGGCGTGTCGCCTGACTGCCGCGTGCCGAGAAGTTCGCCGCCGCCGCGCAGGCGCAAATCCTCCTCCGCAAGCAGGAAACCGTCCTGCGTCTGGCGCATCAACTTCAGTCTTTCCTGCGCGGTTTCGGACAGCGCCTCGCCATGAAGCAGCACGCAGAAGGATTTCTGACTGCCGCGCCCCACNCGGCCACGCANCTGGTGCAGCTGGGCNAGNCCGAAGCGTTCCGCCTGCTCGATCACCATCAACGTGGCATTGGGGACATCGACGCCCACTTCGATCACGGTCGTCGCCACCAGCAATTTCGCATCACCGCGCGCGAACCGCTCCATTGCGGTGTCTTTCGCTTCACCCGGCATCTGTCCATGGACCATGACCACGTCGTCACCGAAGCGCTCCTTCAGCGCTGCATAGCGCGCTTCGGCGGCGGCGATATCTTCGGGACCATCCATTTCGCGCACCATCGGGCACACCCAATAGGCTTGCCGCCCCTCTGCCATCTGCGCGGCCAGCCGGTCGACCAGCGCCGCCAGCTTCTCCTGCCCCATCACCACCGTATCGATTGCCTGCCGTCCGGGTGGCAGTTCGTCGAGCTTGCTGACGTCGAGTTCGCCATATTGCGCCAGCGTCAGCGTACGCGGGATCGGTGTCGCGGTCATCGCGAGGACATGCGGTGCGCGCTTGCCCTTGCTGGCCAGCATCAGCCGCTGCCCGACCCCGAAGCGGTGCTGCTCGTCGATGACCACCATCGCCAGGTTGCGATAGGCGACCTTGTCCTGGAAAATCGCATGTGTGCCCACGACGATGTCGATGCTGCCGTCGAGCAGCCCCATCAGCGTTGCCTCGCGTGCCCGGCCCTTGTCGCGGCCGGTGAGCAGCGCAACGCGTGCGCCCGTCGGTTCTGCCATGCGGCGCAGGCTTTCATAATGCTGCCGGGCGAGGATTTCGGTTGGCGCCAGCAGCGCCGCCTGTGCCCCGGCCTCCACCGCGATCAGCATCGCTTCGAGCGCGACCACAGTCTTGCCGGCACCGACATCGCCCTGCAACAGCCGCAGCATCGGCGCTTCCTGCGCCATATCGCCTTCTATCTCCGCGATCGATCGGGTCTGCGCCCCGGTCAACGGGAACGGCAGGTCGAGCTTGCCCCGATAGCTGCCGTCTCCCCGCAAAGGCTGGCCCTTGCGCTTGCGATTGTCCGCACGCACCAGCATCAACGCCAGGCTGTTGGCCAGCAGCTCGTCATAGGCGAGNCGGTCGCGCGCGGCGCCATGTTCGCCCTTGTGTGCCAGCACCAGCGCATCGCGCCAGGCCGGCCAGTCCGCCTTGTCGCGCTGTGTTCCTTCGATCCATTCGGGCAGTTCGGGCGCGCGCGCCAAGGCTTGTTCGACCAGACCCGCCACCCGCGGCTGGGTCAGCCCTTCGGAAAGGCGGTAGACAGGCTCGCACAGCCGCTGCAGCGTCTCGCCGCCCTCCTCGACCACATGATCGGGATGGACGATCTGGAGCATGTCGCCGAACCGTTCCAGCTTGCCCGCAACCCAGCGCGTTTCGCCTTCGGGCAATTGCTTCTTCGCGGTATAGGACGCGCGCCCGAAATAGGTGAGCGCCACCACGTTGCCCGCCGCATCCTGCGCCAGAACGCGGTAGGGCGCACGCGGGTTGCGGCTGCTGCGATGTTCGCCGATCGTCAGTTTCACGACGATCTGCTCGCCCTCGCCGCCATCNTCGATATTGTCGATCGCACGCCGCGTCACGAACCGTTCGGGCAGGTGGTAGGCGATATCGCGCACCCGCGTCAGGCCGAGCTTGTCGAGCGGCTTCTTCAGCTTGGGGCCCACCCCTTCGAGCGTCTCGGTCTCGGCGAACAGCGGATTGAGGATATCAGGGCGCATGGCCGCACATAGCCATCAACGCCAAGCTGGCGAAAGCGGCAAGCGCATCGCCCGAAGCCGCGCTTGTGGATAGCGATCCCAACTTGCGCTGTGCGGGCACGCGCGATAGGCGCTTCGCATGCCCGATCTCCTGACCTTCGACGGCCGCAAGCAACGCGCCAAGTTCCGTGCCTGGCATCGCGGCACGCGCGAGGCCGACTACATGATGGGCGGCTTCTACGATCGGTACAACGCCGATTGGAGCGAAAACGAACTGGCCTGGTTCGAGGCGCTGCTCGAGGAAGACGACGTCGACGTGATGGCCTGGGCGCTTAAGACAGCACCCACCCCGCCCCGCTTCCAGGGCGAACTGATGGCGGCGATGCAGCGGCTCGATTACGTGGATATTCCGCGTTGACGACCCGGCGCTAGCGCCTATCTCCCTTCCGATACGCCGCGCACCCCCTTCCCGATCGGGCAGGGGGCGAAGCAGCGTGTGCGGAACGCCGCGCGCTCTTGAACGCTAGGAACACCATGCCCGACCTTTCCCGTATCCTGAAAGCCCGCCAGCCGCTCACGCTGGCGCAGGTTGCGCGCGGCGCGCAGCCGCTGGTGATGGCCGATCTCGCCCGCGCCAGCACCGGCCGCGCGGTGTTCATCGCACCGGATGATGCCGCGATGCGCAGCGTGGTGGATGCCGCCGCCTTCTTCGCGCCCGAGCTCGAAGTGATCGAATTCCCGGCGTGGGATTCCCTGCCCTACGACCGCGCCAGCCCCGCGCTGGCGATCAGCGCCCGGCGGCTTGCCGCGCTGCACCGGCTTCAGGCCGGCAAGGCCAGGGCACAACTGATCGTGACGACGGCGAATGCGGTCCTCCAGCGCGTCCTTACCCCGTTCCGGATCCGCGAAAGCGTACGCGAATTCAAACCGGGTGTCGAAATCGGCCGCGAAAGCCTGTCCGCCCTGTTGCAACGGCAGGGCTACAGCCGCACCGACACGGTGATCGACAAGGGCGAATATGCAGTCCGCGGTTCGATCGTCGACATCTTCCCCAGCGGCATGGACGAAGCGCTGCGGCTCGACTTCTTCGGCGACGAGCTGGAAAGCCTACGCAGTTTCGATCCCAATACGCAGATGAGCACCGGCCGACTGGATAGCCATCTCCTGCTCCCGGCAAGCGAAGCGCTGCTGGACGAAGACAGCATCAAGCGCTTCCGCAGCCGCTACCGCGAGATGTTCGGCGCCAATGCGACGCAGGATCCACTGTACGAGGCGGTCAGCGAAGGCCGCCGGCTGGCCGGCATGGAACACTGGTTGCCGCTGTTCGAGGACAAGCTGGCGACCTTGTTCGACCATCTCGGCAAGGACGATCTGGTGGTGATCGACCAGGCGGCGCTCGCCGCCGCGGACGAGCGCGTGAAGGATGTGCGCGACTATTTCGACCAGCGCACCGCGATCACCGGNCAGGCGAAGGGCAATTATCGCCCGCTGCAGCCCGATGCGCTGTATATGTCGGCCGATGAACTGAAGGATGCACTGGCCGCTGCACCCGCACATCGTGCGACGCCGTTCGACGAGCCGGAAAGCGACGGCGTGGTCGGCTTCGGCTTTCGGTCGGGCCGCGATTTCGCCCCCGAACGCGCGCGCGGCGACAATGTCTATCCGGTGCTTGCCGATCATCTCAAAGCACTGTCCAAGGCCGGCAAGCGCCCGCTCCTGGCGGCCTATTCGAAGGGCAGCCGTTCGCGCATTGCCTCGATCCTCGAGGAAGCCGGCACGCCCGTGCAGATGGCGGAGAGCTGGCAGGATGCGCTCGGCCTNTCGGCCAAGGGCAAGCCTGCAGCCATGATCCTGCCGATCGAAGCCAGCTTCGCCAATGACGAGATGGAGCTGCTGACCGAGCAGGACATTCTCGGCGACCGGCTGGTGCGGCGCAAGAAGAAGCGCAAGAGCGCCGATGCCTTCCTGGCCGAACTGCAGGCGCTCAGCGTGGGCGATCTCATCGTCCACACCGAGCACGGGATCGGCAAATATCTCGGCCTCGAACCGATCGCGGTGGGCAAATCGAAGCACGACTGCGTGCAGCTCGAATACAAGGGCGGCGACAAGCTCTTCATCCCAGTCGAGAATATCGACGTGCTCAGTCGCTACGGCAGCAGCGAGGAAGCGGTCATGCTCGATCGGCTGGGCGGCGAGGCATGGCAGAAACGNCGTGCACGGCTGAAGGAGCGCATCCGCGAGATCGCGGGCGAATTGATGCAGGTCGCTGCGCAGCGAGCGCTCAAGAAGGCCCCGGTCATCGAGGTCGAGGATGGCACCTACAACCAGTTCCTCGATCGCTTCCCGTGGGAAGAAACGGACGATCAGGAGCGCGCGATCGCCGATGTGCTGAGCGATCTCGAGAGCGGCAAGCCGATGGACCGCCTGGTCTGCGGCGACGTTGGCTTCGGCAAGACGGAAGTCGCGCTGCGCGCCGCCTTTGTTGCGGCGATGAATGGCCAGCAGGTCGCCGTGGTCGCCCCCACCACCCTGCTCGCCCGCCAGCATTTCGAGAATTTTTCCAATCGCTTCAGCGGTTTTCCNCTGAAAGTCGGTCGCCTTTCACGGCTCGTATCCGCCAAGGAGATGAAGGAGACCCGCGAAGGGCTGTCCGCCGGCGACGTGGACATCGTGATCGGGACCCATGCCATCCTGTCGAAGCAGACCAGTTTCAAGAACCTTGGTCTGGTCATCGTCGACGAGGAACAGCGCTTCGGCGTGACGCATAAGGAAAAGCTCAAGCAGCTGCGCGCGGATGTGCACATGCTGACGCTGACCGCAACGCCGATCCCGCGCACCCTNCAGATGGCCATGACCGGCCTGCGCGAGCTTTCGACCATTCAGACCCCGCCCGTCGACCGGCTCGCGGTCCGCACATATGTGATGGAATGGGACGACATGGTGATGCGCGAAGCACTGCTGCGCGAGCACCATCGCGGTGGGCAGAGTTTCATCGTCGTCCCGCGGATTTCGGACATGGAGGAATTGTCCGACTGGCTGCATGAGAACATCCCCGAAGTGAAGTTCGTCGCCGCGCATGGCCAGATGTCGCCAGGCGAGATCGAAGAGCGCATGAGTGCGTTCTACGAAGGCAAGTACGAGGTCCTGCTCGCCACGACGATCGTCGAAAGCGGGCTCGACCTGCCCAGCGCGAACACGATCATCATCCACCGCGCGGATATCTTCGGCCTTGCCCAGCTNTACCAGCTGCGCGGGCGCGTCGGGCGGGCCAAGCTGCGCGCCTATGCCTATCTCACCTATGCCAAGGATACGCAGCTGTCCGAAGTCGCGGAGAAACGGCTCAAGGTGCTCGGCGATCTCGACAGTCTCGGCGCCGGTTTCCAGCTCGCCAGCCACGACCTCGACATTCGCGGGGCAGGCAATCTGCTCGGTGACGAACAGTCGGGCCATATCCGCGANGTCGGGTTCGAACTCTACCAATCGATGCTCGAGGACGCNATCCTTGCCGCCAAGGCCGGCGACATGGGNCTCGAGGCGAAGCCCGAACGGGTCAGCCCGCAGATCACCGTCGATGCGCCGATCATGATCCCGGAAGACTATGTGCCCGATCTGGCGGTACGCATGGCGCTGTATCGCCGNCTCAACGATGCTGCGGACAAGGCCGAGATCGAAGCGCTNGCNGCGGAAATGATCGATCGNTTCGGCGATTTGCCCGCNGCCACTGCNAACCTCGTCCGGCTGATCGAGATCAAGCATCAGGCGATCGAAGCCAACATCGCCAAGATCGATGTCGGTGCGCAGGGTACGCTGGTGACCTTCCACCAGGATGATTTCCCCGATCCGGTGGGCCTGCTCGCCTATGTCGACCGGTTGAAAGGCACCGCCAAGCTGCGGCCCGACATGAAGCTGGTCATCAGCCGCGCGTGGGGATCGCCAGAAAGCCGCCTCAACGGTCTGTTCCAGCTGACCAAGGGCTTGTCCGGGGTGGTCCGCAAGGCCCAGAAAAACGGGAAGAAGGCGGCCGCCTAGCTGTTGGCGAGCTTGAGGAATTCCTGCGCCGTCATCGGCTTGGCGCGCAGGAATCCCTGATAGGCCTTGCAGCCCGCCGCCTGCATGAATTCGCGTTGCGCCTCCTGCTCGACACCCTCGACCACCACGGTGAGATCGAGCGCCGCGGCCATGGCGACGATGGCGTGGACGACTGCCTTGTCGCGTTCGTCCTCGAGCACACCGTCAAGCATCGAGCGATCAAGCTTGATGCAATCGATCGGCAGCACCTTGAGATAGCGGAAATTGCAGAAGCCGGCGCCGAAATCNTCCAGCGCGATCTGCACGCCGAACAGTTTCAACTGGTCGAGCACGCGGCTCACCCGGTCGAGATCGGCGAGCAGGACCTGTTCGACGAGTTCGAGTGTGATCCGCCCCAACGGAAAGCCGATCCGCTCGGCCATCTGCGCGAAATCGATTGCGAAATTCTCGACAGCCAGATCGACCGGGGTGATATTGATCGAAAGCTGCAGGTGGTGGGGCCAGGCAAGGGCCTCTTCCAGCGCGCGCTCTACGATGTGGCGCGAAAGATGCGCGATATGATCCGCCCGCTCGGCAATCTGGAACAGCGCCCCGCCCCCGATACGGCCGACAACCGGGTGATCCCAGCGCGCAAGCGCTTCGGCGCCGATTATGCGGTCGTCTTCCAGCGAATATTGGGGCTGGAAGAGGATCTGGATCTCGTTGCGGTCGATCGCGGCAAGCAGATCGGCTTCGAACTGGCGGTTNGAACGCCCGGCATGCGCCGCTTCCCCCGTCGACCAGTCGATCCGCCGACGGTTGCTCTCGCGCATTCCCTCGGCCACCGCCGCCAGGCGTTCCAGCACGCTTTCGGGATCGTCCTTCTCGGTTACCCGCATGAGTGCGATGCGCGGCCATAGACGCAGGCTGCTTCCCCCGCCCTCGGGGCTGGCGATAGGCAGGGCGATGGCGTCGGCCAGTGCTTCGGCAAGCCATTGCCAGCGTTCGCGGCTGCATTCCTGCCGCGCGAGCAGCAGGAACGTGCCACCGTTCAGCCGTGCCGCAACCCAGGCATTGCTGCTTTCGAGCTCATCGGCGGCGAAGTGCTTGATCCGCTGCGCCACTTCGACCAGCGCACCGTCACCGGCCAGTTCCCCGAAAGCCACGTTCACATTATCGATCCGGCCGAGCGTTATGAGCATCGCCTGGATCGGGCAGGCGATGGTGTCCGAAGGCCATTCGCGCTGCCAGCGCGCGATCGTCTCACGCGCGGAAGGCTGATCGGCCAGACCGGTAAGTGCGTCGCGCGTTTTCCTTATCGGTTCTTTCGGGTTCGTGGCCATTTCCCAGTCCTTATCCGCGCGTAATGGCACCGTTATCAGTATTTCGGACGTGTTGCCAAATGGGACGTAGCTTCATAGGGACCGCGCGGGTACCGGGAAGCGGGTCTTGTCCTGAACGGGAGGGTCAACGGAAAGCATGTCCGAATACAACCGCCTGGCCTTGGTCGTTTCCGACGCCCCGCGGGCACAGGAAGCGGCAGAGCGGGAATTTCGCTCCGTTACGGACTGGGTCCCGCTCGAAGAAGCCGATGCCGTCGTGGTTCTCGGCGGCGACGGCTTCATGCTGCAGACGCTGCATGCCATGCTCGACACCGGCCGCATCATTCCTGCCTATGGGCTCAACCTGGGCACAGTCGGGTTCCTGATGAACCGCAACCGCAATCCCGAGACGCTGATCAAGCGGATCGGGAAGGCCAAGCCGCATCACATCGCACCGCTCAGGATGCAGGCCGAGACGCAGGATGGCGCGGTCCACACGTTCTGCGCCATCAACGAGGTCAGCCTGCTGCGCGAGACGCGTCAGACCGCCAAGCTGGAAGTCACGGTCGACGACAAGGTGCGCATCGCCGAACTGGTTTGCGACGGGGTGCTGGTGGCGACGCCGGCAGGTTCGACCGCATACAACCTGTCCGCCGACGGGCCGATCCTGCCGCTCGATTCGAACCTGTTGGCGCTGACACCGATCAGCCCGTTCCGCCCGCGCCGATGGCATGGGGCGATCCTGCCCGATCGCAGCCGCATCTCGCTCCGCGTGCTCGAACAGGAAAAGCGCCCGGTGTCCGTCGTAGCCGACCAGCGCGAACTGCGTCACGTCTCGTCGGTAGGGCTCGAAATCGCGCGCGACAGCGAATTGACGCTGCTGTTCGACCCCGGCCACGCGCTCGACGAACGCATCGTGGCCGAGCAATTCGTGGTCTGATGCACCCGCCCGTGCGGCTGCGTGAAAGTTTTGCAAAATGCCCGCTTGCCAAACCGGAATCGCACCCATATAGGCGCACCCCTGCCCAGCGGGCTGCTCCCCGATAGCTCAGCGGTAGAGTAGGTGACTGTTAATCACTTGGTCGTTGGTTCGAATCCAACTCGGGGAGCCACTTTTCTCACAAATTCAACAGCAAGCGCCCGCCCACCCAGGCGGTGAGCGCAGCTGTGCCCCAGCGGATCCAACGCTGCGGAAGGTATTTGAGCGCCAGCAGGCTGCCGACCTGACCAGCGACGGCGACCGCGACGAGCAGGGGCAATCCCAGCTCCACCGCTGCGCCCAGACGCCCTGGACCGTTCTTGACGACCTGCCCCGCCAGCCCGAACAGCGAATTGACGAGAATGAACAGGCTCGCGGTTGCGGCGATGGCGCGCGCGTCGTTCCAGCGCACCAGATGCAGCAACGGAGCGAGGAAAATGCCCCCGCCGATGCCCACCAGCCCTGCCAGATAGCCGAGCGGAACGGCCACCAGCGGCATCCACCGCGCAAATCGCGTCGGCCGGGCGGGATCGCCGCCAGCGACAGGCAGCAACATCGAGAGCGCGGTAAAAACAAGACTCCCCCCGAGCAAGGCGAGAAAGCCGGCCTCGCCGATAGGGGTCAGGCCGCCGATGAAGGCGGCCGGTGCGGCCAGCCCGGTCAGCAGGATCGCGCCGCGCCAGGGAGTGACGCCCGCCCGGCCGAAGCGTACCGAGCTGCCCACCACCACCACCAGATTGCACGCGAGGGACAGCAGCGGCAGCAACCGGTAATCGACCTCGGCCAAGGCCAGCAGCGCGGTATAGGTCGATCCGCCGCCGAACCCGACGCTGGCGTACAACAGGGCGGTAACGAAGAAGGCAAGTGCGAGCGCGGCCATGCCTCCGCCTAGACGCTGGGTGCCGCCCGGGCTAGCGTCGAGGCGGAGGGAACAGGCCACTATGCGACCGGACGACATCACGCTGACGGGCGGGCTTGAACGCGCCCGGGCGGGCGACGCGCAGCGGGTCGGTGCGATCACCGCCGATGCCTTCCGCTACGATCCGTTCAATCTTTGGCTGTTCGGCGCGTTCGCCGGGATCGCCAATCTGTTTCATCTGCAGGCGCGGCGGATCTACGTCCCGCGCGGCTATTGCTACACGGCGGGCCACGAAGGCGCATGCATGTGGATGCTGCCGGGCGGCGATGCCGGGTTTTCGCTGCCCGATTACGCCGCCTTCGTCTTCCCCACGCTATGGCATTGCGGTCCGCGGGCGGTGCGGCGCGGGGTCCGGACCGGGGCCGCGATGGATAGCCGTCATCCCGATTTCCCGCACGCCTATCTCTTCAGCATCGGCGTGCGCGAGACGGCGCGCGGCAAGGGGTTGGGGCGCACGCTCATCCAACCCGTGCTCGACGCGTGCGACCGGCAGGGCCTGCCCGCTTATCTCGAGAATTCGAACCCGGCAAACACCGGGTTCTATTCCGCCTGCGGGTTTGCGCCGCTCGGCGATCCGATCCACCCCGAGCCGGGTTCTCCCCCGCTGGTGCCGATGGTTCGTCAGCCCCGCCGCAGCTAGCAACGGGGCTACAGGTTCACGCCCTCGCACCGGTGCCGATGGCACCGTGGCAATGCTTGTACTTGTTGCCCGAACCGCAGGGGCAAGGCGCATTGCGGCTGATTTCCATGTCGGCATAGGGATTTTCGCCCGCCGAGCCGCCCGGCCCAACGGCGGCGCGTGAACTGCCCGCCAGCGCGCCGAACAAGGCTTCGCGCCCAGCCGACCCGTCACCATCGTTCGAGTCGTCGAGCCCGGTCAGCGGGTCGATATGTCCGGTGAGGAAATCGGGCAGGTCGGGAAGATTGACTGCCGGCATCGGCGTGGGCTCGGCCAGTTCGAGGCGGATGAGCTTGTTGGTCACCGTCTCGCGCAGTTTCTCGAGCATGGATTCGAACAGGCTGAACGCTTCCTGCTTGTATTCGTTCAGCGGCTGCTTCTGCGCATGGGCGCGCAAGCCGACGACCTGCCGCAGCGCGTCGAGCGTGGCGAGGTGATCCTTCCACTGCCCGTCGAGTTCCTGCAGCAGCACGCTCTTCTCGATCCGCCGCCACAGCGCAGGGTCGGCCGCAGCGATCTTGTTTTCCATGATGCGGTCGGCTTCCGCCACCAGCCGTTCCTCGATCATCTCGGGCTCGACCTGGTCTTCCTCGACCCATTGTTCGATCGGCGCATCTATGGCGAGGACGTCGTGGACGCGCGCCTTGAGCCCTTCGATATCCCATTGTTCGGGATAGGAGCCCGGCGGGCAGGCTTCGGTCACGATCGCATTGACTGCATCCTGGCGCATGTCGACGACCACATCGTCGACCGCCTCGCTGTCCATGATCTCCGCGCGCTGTTCATAGATCACCTTGCGCTGATCGTTCATGACATCGTCATACTGCACCACCTGCTTGCGGATCTCGTAATTGCGCGCCTCGACCTTCTTCTGTGCGGTCTCGATCGCCTTCGACAGCCATTTCGAACCGATCGCTTCGCCGTCTTCGAGATTCGAATTCATCATCTTGGAGAACAACGTATCCGGGCCAAAGATGCGCAGCAGGTCGTCTTCGAGGCACAGGTAGAACCGGCTCAGCCCGGGGTCGCCCTGACGGCCCGAACGGCCGCGCAGCTGGTTGTCGATCCGGCGGCTTTCATGGCGTTCGGTGCCCAGCACGAACAATCCGCCCGCTTCGAGCACCTGCTGCCGCTCGGCAGCGACCTCGGCCTTGATCCGATCGATTTCGAGGTCCTTCTTGGGCCCGTCCTCCAGTTCGCTCAGCTCGTCGTCGATCCGGAAATCGACATTGCCGCCGAGCTGGATGTCGGTCCCGCGGCCCGCCATGTTGGTGGCGATGGTCACCGCGCCGATGCGCCCCGCCTGCGCCACGATATGCGCTTCGCGTTCGTGCTGGCGTGCATTGAGGACCTCGTGCTCGACGCCTTCCTGTCGGAGGAATTCGCTGAGCATTTCCGACTTTTCGATCGACACCGTGCCGACCAGGACCGGCTGGCCGATGGCGTTCTTCTCGGCAATCGCCTTGGCGATGGCTTTGAACTTGTCCTGCGTGTTCTTGTAGAACTCGTCATCCTCGTCGATGCGCGAAACGGGGACGTTGGTCGGGATCTCGACCACGTTCATCTTGTAGATGTCCCAGAATTCAGCCGCTTCGGTCGCCGCGGTGCCGGTCATGCCCGACAGCTTGGGATACATGCGGAAATAGTTCTGGAAGGTGATCGACGCCAGCGTCTGGTTCTCCGGCTCGATCTTCACGCCTTCTTTGGCCTCGACCGCCTGGTGCAGGCCGTTCGACCAGCGCCGGCCTTCCATCATGCGGCCGGTGAACTCATCGATGATGACGACCTTGTCGTCCTTCACGATGTAATCGGTATCACGCTTGAACATGTGCACCGCGCGCAGCGCCTGGTCGACGTGGTGAACCACCTGCGTGTTCTCGACGTCGTAGAGGTTCTCGGTCTCGAGCAGGCCGCGTTCGATCAGCAGCTTNTCGAGCTGTTCGGTGCCATCCTCGGTCAGCTGGATGTTGCGCTGCTTTTCGTCCTTTTCGTACCAGTCCTCGGGGAAGGTCTTCACCACCTCGTCGATCGAAAGGTAGAGGTCCGACTTGTCCTCAGTCGGTCCCGAAATGATCAGCGGGGTACGCGCCTCGTCGATCAGGATCGAATCGACTTCATCGACGATCGCGAAATTGAACGGCCGCTGCACCATTTGCCCGCGTTCGTGCTTCATGTTGTCGCGCAGGTAATCGAAGCCGAGCTCGTTGTTGGTCGAATAGGTGATATCCGAATTATACGCATCGCGCCGCTGCTGCTCGCTGATGTTGGGCACGATCACCCCAACCGTCAGGCCGAGGAACTTGTGCAGGCGGCCCATCCATTCGGAGTCGCGCGCGGCGAGGTAGTCGTTCACCGTGACGACGTGCACGCCCTTGCCCTCGATCGCATTGAGATAGGTCGCCAGTGTGGCGACCAGCGTCTTGCCCTCGCCCGTACGCATCTCGGCGATTTCGCCGCGGTGCAGNACGATGCCGCCGACCATCTGGACATCGAAATGGCGCATGCCGAGCACGCGGACCGATGCCTCCCGCACCGTGGCGAAGGCTTCGGGAAGGATGTCGTCGAGCGTCTTGCCCTCGGCCAGGAGCGCCCGGAACTTGTCGGTCTGCGCGGCGAGTTCGGCGTCGCTGAGCGCNTGCATCTGCGGCTCCAGCGCNTTGATCCGATCGACAATCTTGCCGAGCGATTTGACATAGCGGTCGTTGGCCGAGCCAAAGACGGATTTCATGATGGAGTTGAACATGTTGGGGCCTTCGAGCCTTCCGCGTGAACTTATGGATGGGAGGCCCGCACGCGCGGTGCGCGGCGGGCAGGAATACGGCANCAAACGGGCGCGGGGCGCCTATTCGTAGGAGCGGTCGATACCGATGTGGACCGCGGGGATCATCACCGCGACGGTCNGGACGCACTCGGCCGGCTGCGCGGCGGGCCGCAGGACACGCGCCTGGCCGGCGATCGGTGCGCCTTCGCGGGCCTCGTGCTGGATGCAGCGGTCGGTACCGGCGGTCAGTTCGACTCCGGAAACCCCGTCATAGGCCTGNGCATGCGCAGGTGCGCCCGCGGCGGCGAGGCCGGTAAGAAGCGCNAGCAGGGTAAGGATGCGACGAAGCATTGCAGCGGTCAGATAGGNCGTGTGGCTATGCGCGTCCACCCCGCTTGACCGTTTACCCCGCCCCGCTCTGCGCCTAACGAGCGCNAATGGATCTTGCCCGCTCGCCCCTCGCCCGCCCCTTTCCCGAACTGCCGCNGATCGGCGGCGTCACGCTGCGCGTCGCCTGCGCCCGGTACAAGGAGTGGGACCGCGCCGATCTGACCTTCGCCGAACTGGCCGAAGGGACCACCGTAGCCGGCGTCTTCACCCAATCCTCCTGCGCCTCGAGCGAGGTCGAGTTGGGCCGCGANCAGGTGCGCCAGGGNCATGCGCGCGCATTGATCGTCAATGCCGGCAATTCGAACGCCTTCACCGGCTACCGCGGCCGCGAGGCGGTCGATCAGATCGTGCANCAGGTCTCCNCAGCGCTGGGCTGCTCCGCCGAAACCGTGTTCGTATCCTCCACCGGCGTCATCGGCGTGCCACTGCCGAAGGACCGGGCACGCGCGGGCGTCGAGGCCGTTCTCTCCGCCGAGCCATGCAGCTGGGAAGACGCCGCACGCGCGATCGGGACGACCGATACCTTTACCAAGGGCGCGGGCGCGCATGCGATGCTGGGCGACACCCGCNCCGCGCTGGCGGGGATCGTNAAGGGCAGCGGCATGATCGCCCCCGACATGGCAACGATGCTCGGCTATGTATTTACCGATGCGGCGGTGGCGCCCGAATTCCTGCAGGAAATGCTCGGCCGGGCGAATGCNGCAACCTATTCGTGCATCACCGTCGACGGNGACACGTCGACCAGCGACACCGTGCTGNTGTTCGCCACCGGCAAGGCCGGCAATACCCCGCTTGCGTCGTGGAGCGATGCGGGGGCGGACGCCTTTTACGCCGCGCTTCTCCAGGTGTGCCGCGACCTCGCGCAATTGGTGGTCCGCGATGGTGAAGGTGCGCAGAAATTCATCGAAATAGCGNTTGCCGGTGCGGCAAGCGACGACAGCGCCCGGCGNGTCGGGCTTGCCATTGCCAATTCGCCGCTGGTCAANACNGCGATNGCGGGCGGCGATGCCAANTGGGGCCGCGTGGTCATGGCGGTNGGCAAGGCCGGCGAACCGGCAGACCGCGACCGTCTGTCGATCGGCTTCGGCGGTATCTGGGCCGCGCGCGACGGACAGCCGCTGGCCGAGTATGACGAAGCTCCCGTGGCCGCCCATCTGGCAGGCGAGGACATTCNCATGGATGTCGATCTCGGCGTCGGCGACGGGCGNGCGACCGTGTGGACCTGCGACCTGACGCATGGCTACATCTCGATCAATGCGGACTATCGCTCGTGACCGCGCTCGACGACCAGATCCTCGATCTCATGCGCCGGGTTTCCGAACGCGCCATCCTGCCGCGCTATCGCAATCTCGCGGCGGGCGAAGTCGAGGACAAGGGCGGCAACGACCCGGTGACGATTGCCGACAAGGACAGCGAGGCGCTGCTGCGCGAAGGCCTGGCCGCGATCGATGCCTCGCTCGCGTTCGTTGGGGAAGAGACCGCGCATGCGGACCCGGCGATCCTCGAGCGGCTCGACCGGCCCTGCTGGATTGTCGATCCCGTCGATGGCACGCGCAATTTCGCTGCCGGCAAACCGCCCTTCGGCATCATCATCGCCCGCGCGGATGGCGGCGTCGCCCAGTCTGGCTGGATCTACGATTGCCTGACGGGCCGCTTCTGCAGCGCCCACCGCGGTGCCGGCGCCATGATCGACGGCGAGCGGNTGGCNTCGCGTCCCACAGGACAGTCACCACCGNTTGCGGCGATTTCGCTGATCTTCATGGAGGAGCAGCGCCGCGACGCCACGCGCCGTCATATCGCCCCGGCGTACGANCTCGTCGACATNCCCTATTGCGCGGCGGAGCAATATCCGCGGCTGGCGCTGGGCNCGAACGANGTTTCNATCTTCGAACGCACGCTCGCCTGGGACCATGCGGCAGGCGTGTTGTGGCTCAATGAAGCNGGGGGCAAAGCAGCGCGGCCCGACGGCTCACCCTATCGCGTCGACGAGGTGGGCCGCACGGGCCTGCTGGGTGCGGCAANCCCGGCCCTGTGGGACGAGCTTGCCGATCTATATGCGAAAATGGATTAAAGTTCGCCTTCAAGCCACTGCTTGAGCTGGCCTTTCGGTGCTGCACCGCGCATCTGCGCGGCCTGTTCGCCATTCTTGAACAGCACCAGATAGGGGATCGACTGGACGCCCATCGAACCCGGCACATCGGGATTTTCCATGATGTCCATCTTGGCGATGGTCACCTTGTCGCCCAGCTCTTCGCTCAGTTCTTCNAGTGCGGGTGCGATCATCTTGCACGGGCCGCACCAGTCGGCCCAGAAATCGACCAGCACGGGCTTGTCGCTTTCGAGCACGTCGGACTGGAAGCTGGCGTCGGTAACGGCGGTGGTGGCCATGGGAATCTCCTGTAAAGCGTGTGGCCCATGATGTGGGCGGCCAAGGCGGTTACTCAACGGGCGGCAGGGCAAAACTTTCCTGCGGCGCCGCAAACGCGGTCTTGTAGGCAGCCAGCCGCGCGGCCGGCAAGGCGAACAACTGCGGCGTCTGGGTATAGAGCACCGCCGCCTCGACCCTGCGCCCGGGATAGATCGTCTCGAGCGCCGCGACATAGGCGGCCATCTGCTTGAGCGTGGCGTCGGGAATGGCCTCGGGAGACAGGGGCGGACGCCGGGCGGTCTTGAAGTCGACCACTGTCACCGTGTCGGCCGTGACCAGCAGGCGATCCGCGGTTCCCATGACCACTTGCCCCTCGACCGTCGCGGCCAAGGGCACTTCGGCCAATGCGCGGGGTCCGAACACTTCCGCAAACGCCGGTTCGGCCAGGACCTGCGTTGCCCGCGCAAGCATTTCCTCACGCTCCGCCGGCGCCAGGTCACCCGCCTGCCGTTCCAGCCATGCGCGCGCCTTGCCATCGCGGTCTTCCCCAGCGATCTGCGGCAAGCGCTCGAGCAACGCGTGGATCAACGTCCCGCGCCGCGCGGCCGCGCCCACGCTGGCAGGTGGCAGCGGGGGATCGCTGCCCTCGGTCTCGCCTAGCCCCGAAGGGGCGAGCGGGCGCGGCGGCCGGGGCTCCGGCCCGACCGGCGTGGTGGCCCAGTCGGGCAAAAGCGGCATGCCGTCACCATCCGTATCGGGCGCGGACGGCGCAACCGGGGCAGCGTGTTCGCCCAATTCCCAGCGGGCACCCCAGATGGGATCCGCCAGCGCCTCGTCTTGATCGAACAGTGCCGCGAGCCGCGCATACCAGCTATCGTCATGCGGNCCGTTTTTCGCATCGCGCGGGCCGAGCGAGCCGGTAATGAACAGCGCCTCCTGCGCGCGCGTCAGCGCGACATAGAGCAGCCGCCAATGTTCCTGCATCGCCTTGGCCGCTTCCGCCGCGTCAGCCTCGGCNACAGGGCCGACCTTTTCTTCCTTGGTCAGACCCGGCAGCGGAACGGCGCGCGGCGTCNCCGACNCCGGCAGCTCNTCTTCCAGCACCAGATCGCCCGCGCCATCGGGCCGGATAGCGGCATCGGCGAGGATGACGATGGGCGCTTCGAGCCCTTTCGACCCGTGGACGGTCATCACCCGGACCTGGTCGCCGCCCTCCCCGGCTTCGCGCTTCAGTTCGCCATCGCCNGCATCGAACCAGCGGATGAACCCCTGCAGGCTCGCGGTATGCGCGCTGGCGTAGGCATTGGCGGCATTGAGCAATTCGTCGATCGGATCGTTCGCTTCTCGGCCCAGCCGCGCGACCAGCTTGCGCCGCCCGTCGAGCGCGCCAAGCAATATCCAGTGCAGCAATTGCTGCGGGCTGTCGTAATCGGCCCGCCGCAGTATCTCGCGCAGCGCATCGACCGTGCCGCGAACGAACGCATCGCTGCTGCCCCGCAGGTGCTCCCACAGGCGCACGCCTTTCGGCCGGTAGCCGTGCGCCAGCANATCCTCCTGGCTCCAGCCCAGCAAGGGCGAAACCAGCAGGCTGGCCAGCGTGAGATCGTCAAGCGGCTGCGCGGCAAAGCGCAAGGCGGCCATCAGGTCCTTCACTGCCAGCGGATTGCCGAGGCGCAGCCGGTCGACCCCGGCCACCGGGACACCGTGGCGGTACAGCCGCGCGACGATGAGCGAAGCCAGGTCGCGCCGTTTCTGGACCAGCACCATGATATCGCCTGCGCTGGCGCGGCGCTTGATCCCGCGCGACAACGTAAAGCCATCGCCGGCAGGGTCGAGCCATTCGGCCACCTGCCGCGCGATCCTGTCGGCCAGCAAGCGGTCGTGCCGCGCCAGCCAGCCTTCGCGCTCACCGCCGTCGTCTTCTTCCTCGGCGACACGAACGACCTGCCACAGACCCACCAGTCCGGGTTCGCCGCTGCCCGTNTGCGGATCGCTGCGTTGATCGAGCCCGAACCCTTCATGGCCGATCGCATCGATCGCCCGATCCACGAAACCGAGTACCTGCTGGTTGGTGCGATAGCTCCGGCCGAGGCCGTATTCCTCCAGTCCGCGAATATCGGGCGCNCNGCGCGTATCGCGGGCCGCATCGGCGGCGGCATTCATCTTGTCGCGGAAGAAATCGCGCGCCTGCCGGAAGTTCTCCGGGCTGGTCCCCTGGAAGCCGAAGATCGCCTGCTTGTAATCGCCCACGGCAAAGATCGTGCGCACCGCCTCGCCGCGCGCGCCCGAACCGTCGAAATAATCGTCGGTCAGTGCCTTCACGATCGCCCATTGCGCCGCGTTGGTATCCTGCGCTTCATCGACGAGGATGTGATCGAAGCTGCGGTCGAGCTTGTAACGGATCCAGTCGGCCATCGCGCTGTCGGACAGGAGCGTGGCTGCGCGGGCGATGAGATCGTCGAAATCGACCAGCCCTTCGCGTTCCTTCGCCCTGTGCCAGGCAAGCGCGAAGGCACGTCCCGCTTCGAGCTGCGGGCCGAGGAATGCCGCCAGTTCGAGCAATGCCGCGCGTTCGCGCACCTTGGCCACGGCTTCGGCCACCCGTTCCTGGTTGCCCGGAAAGTCCGGATCGACTTTTTCCGCCCCGGCCATCTTGCGCGGGGTGCCATCGGCCTTGAGCAGTGTCTTGGAAAACCCGTCGATTGCGGCAAGCCGGGCCTCCGTATCATTCGCCAGCCAGCTTTCGAGAAAATCGGCGCAAGTCTGGCCCGTCTTTGCCGACCAGCCGCGNCTGGCGGCCAGGCAGGCGCGCAGGCTGGCGCAGGGAAACGCCGCGTCCGAACATGCGTCTGCAACCCATGCGGCATCGGCATCGGCGGGGAGGCCCAGCAAGCGAAACACGCGCGGCTGCATCGGCGGTTGCCANCTGCCCGGCCCCTGCCACAGGTCCATGTGCCGCGCGCAGCGCATCAGCCAGCCGCGGACCGCATCGGGTCCCTTGCGCTTGCTCATCTCGGCGATCGCCCCGGCGATGCGCGGGTCGCCTTCGGCCAGCAGGCCCGAGAGAACATCGCGGCTCAGGAGGTCGCGCTCGCGGTCTTCCATCGGACGCGATCCGGGCAGCATGCCCGCTTCGCCGGGGAAGGCGGCAAGCAGATATTGGGCGAAGGCGTGGATCGTATCGATCCGCAATCCGCCGCCGGGGCAATCGAGGACGCGGGCGAACAGCGCCCGGGCCCGCGCGCGCGTTTCTGGGTCGCCGGGCGCGCCCAAAAACGCCAGTTCGCGCGCCAGCTGCGCATCGTCCATCCGGACCCAGCGCGCCAGCACCGCGTTGACACGCACTGCCATTTCAGCCGCGCCCGCCTTGGTGAAAGTGAGGCACAGGACCTGCGAAGGATCGGCACCCGGTTCGAGCAGCAGCCGCAGCACACGCGCCGACAGGACCTGCGTCTTGCCGGTCCCCGCGCTGGCCGAAAGCCACACGCTGTCCTGCGGATCGACCGCGAGGCGCTGCTTGTCCTGCAGTTCGTAGACGGTCCCGCTCACGCCGTTTCTCCGCCATCCTGGTGCGCGATCCACTCATCGAGCCGCATCAGCTGATCATAGGTGTCATAGGCGGGATAATCAGGGTTCTCGCGCGCCGTGAAGGAGTCATTGCCCTTGATGAAGCGGTTGATGGCCAGTGTCAGCTTGTCCGCGGTCAGCGGCAGGAATTCCTCGGGCGCCACGCCCGAAGTCTTGCGCCCGACTTTCAGCGGGACGTCGACATAGCCGAAACCGTAGCGGTTTTCCGCATCCTTGGCTTTGCCAAGCGACCAGTATTCGTAGCCTTGCGCGTCGCCGGCCAGACCTTCGAAACCGCCGCGTTCGGCGATCAGGCCGAGGACGCCAAGCTGCAACGCGAAACCGGCCTCGACCCGGGCCGCGCTGGGCGGCGTACCGGTCTTGTAATCGATTATGGCAAGGCTGCCGTCCGCGAGCCGGTCGATCCGGTCCGCGCGGCCGTGGACATGGACGCCGTCGAAGGTCATCGCGCCCTGCTTCTCGACCGCCAGCACGCGGCGGTCGTCATAGGCACCGATCTCCTCTTCGATCCAGCGCAGCGCGGCTTCGAGCCGTGGCTGCCACAGCCCCCGCATCAGCGGATCGGCGTTCTCTTCGTCGAGCACGGCCTGCATGATCGGGGCGAGGCGGGCGGCAGGATCCCGCTCGCGCGTTTCGTGCCAGCGTTGCAAGATGGCGTGCGCCACCGTCCCCTGCCACTGCGCCGAAGGTTCGGCGTCCAGCGCGTCGAGATCCTTCAGCCCCATGATCCGGTCAGCATAGAACTGGTAGGGATCGCCAAGCAGGCGATCGAGCGCGGTCGCGGAAATGTCGACCTTGCGCTGTTCGGGCTGCGGCTGCGGTGCCGGACGCGAATAGGCCGGCGCGCTCGGCGCGCGGGTCATCGCCCGCGCCAGCGCGACCGTCTTGCGGTCCTCGTAGCGATCGAGCAGCTCGCCCAGCAGCGCCTGCACGCGCAGCAGGAAACGCGAGGGAATGGCCGGGCCGGCCTCGTCCCTTTCGGAACGCGACAGGACCACCTCGGGCGCGCCGAGCGCCCCGGCGAGGTCATGCGCCGAAAGTCCGATACGGAAATCGGCACCGGGCACGCCCAGCGCGCGGAGCACCGGCGGGGCGAGCAGCGCGTCGATCCCCCCGCGGACCGGCCAGACGCCTTCATTCAGTCCGGCGCAGATTACCAGTTCGGCGCGGTTCATCCGGCTTTCGAGCAGCCCGAGCACCTGCACCCGCGCATGCCCCCCATAGGGAGGCCGGACCGCCACCTGTTCCATGGCATCGCGCAGCGCAATTGCGGCCTCGCCCGGCGCCAGGGCGAACCCCGCCTCGCGCGCATGACGGCGCAATTCCTCCACGAAGCCAGCCAGCGAACGGCCGTCCTCGCGTGCCCAGAGCTTTTCGCCGCACAGCGCTTCGCCGCTTTCGACCAGCGCATCGAGCAAGGCGTGCATAGGGATGGCATCCTGCCGGTGCAGCGCCACCAGCGGCGAAAGCGCGTGATCGACCGCGGCGTACCAATCGGCCACGCGGCCATGCCGCTGGGCCAGCCGCGCCGCGATAGCCGCGACGGGGAGCTAGGCCGCCAGCCTTGCGCGGCCCGCGCAGCGCACGTTCGACCCGGCGCAGCTGCCGTAGCCAGACGCCGCGCTCCATCCCGCCATCGACCAGCGGGTGGCCCAGCAGCCCCATCAGCGAAACAGGGGCGGCATCTTCGGCGACGATCTCGGCAAGCAGCAGAAACAGCCGGCCGGCAGCGGTCTGCGACAAGGGGCGCCCGCCCGAATCGTCGGCCGTGATGTTCCA
>FUFK010038024.1_pt1 | contig 177782 bp, 182 predicted proteins | sample 1021851 | NCBI WGS metagenome assembly FUFK01 (sample SAMEA51879418, study PRJEB19060) | metagenome | reverse complement strand
GTCGACTTCTTCGCGGTCGACTTCTTCGCGGTCGACTTCTTCGNNGTCGACTTCTTCGCGGTCGACTTCTTCGCGGTCGACTTCTTCGCGGTCGACTTCTTCGTTGTTGACTTCTTCGCGGTCGACTTCTTCGCGGTGCTCTTCTCAGTCGACTTCTCCTCAGACGTCTTCTTGGCCGCGCTCGTGTCCGAGGTCTTCTTCGCCGTCGACTTCTTCGCTGTTGACTTCTTGGCGGGTTTCTCGGCCGTCTTGGGTGCCGGAGGTGTCGCCGCCTTAGCCTTCGCCGGGCGGACGTCCTGCTCAATAACGACGCCATCAGAAACAACGACGGTGATGTGGCTGGTCCGCTTGCCAACTCGGTAGGCGCGCCCTTGCGCGCGGGGGCGAATGCGCTTGAGCGTGGGGCCCTCGTCCACAAAAGCCTGGGCAATCACCAGGTCGCGGGCTTGCATGCCGTGGTTGTTCGTGGCGTTGGCAATCGCACTCGCGAGCACTTTGCCCACCGGTTCACTCGCAGCCTGTGGAGCGAACCGCAGCACGTCTTGCGCGTCTCCCGCCTGCATCCCACGGATGAGATCGATGACGCGCCGTGCCTTCATGGGCGTGACGCGGACGTACCGCGCTTGGGCCCTGGCTTCCATTGCTTTCCCCTTGCTCGCTCGTCGTGACTGGTAGTTGGTTTGGTGTGGTGGCGACCTATTGACGCCTGGACTTGCGGTCGTCTTTCACGTGTCCCTTGAACGTCCGCGTGGGTGCAAACTCACCGAGCTTGTGTCCCACCATGTTCTCGCTGACGAACACGGGAACGTGCTTGCGCCCGTCGTGGACGGCGATCGTGTGACCGAGCATGGCCGGCACGATCATGGAGCGGCGCGACCACGTCTTGATCACGTTCTTGGAACCCGACTCGTTTTGCGCGTCCACCTTCTTGATGAGGTGGTCGTCGACGAACGGACCCTTTTTCAGGCTGCGTGGCATCTGCTGATCCCCTAGCGCTTCTTGCCGGTCTTGCGGCGGCGGACGATGAACTTGTCGCTGGCTTTCTTGGCCTTGCGAGTGCGGCCCTCAGGGCGGCCCTTCGGATTGACGGGGTGACGGCCGCCGGAGGTCTTTCCTTCTCCACCGCCGTGTGGGTGGTCGACCGGGTTCATGGCTACGCCACGAACGGTCGGGCGCTTGCCCTTCCATCGCATGCGGCCGGCCTTGCCCCAGTTGATGTTCGACTGCTCGGCATTGCCGACCTCGCCGACCGTCGCACGAGAACGCAGGTCAACGTTGCGAATCTCACCCGACGGCATACGCAACTGCGCGTAGGGGCCGTCCTTCGCGACCAATTGCACGCTGGCGCCGGCCGATCGAGCAATCTTGGCTCCCCCACCCGGCTTGATCTCCACCGCGTGGATAACGGTTCCCACCGGAATGTTGCGCAGAGGCAGGTTGTTGCCGGGCTTGATGTCAGCGCTGGGACCAGTCTCGACGCGGTCACCTTGCTTCAACTTCTCCGGAGCGATGATGTAGCGCTTCTCACCGTCGGCGAAGTGCAACAGAGCGATGCGAGCGGTGCGGTTGGGGTCGTACTCGATGTGAGCGACCTTGGCAGGCACGCCGTCCTTATCCGCCCTCTTGAAATCAATGAGCCGGTAGGCGCGCTTGTGACCACCGCCCTTATGCCGGGTAGTGATCTTTCCTGAGTTGTTTCGACCGCCTGACTTCGACAGTGGCCGCAGCAGAGACTTCTCGGGTTCCGACCGCGTGACCTCGACGAAATCGGCAACGCTCGAGCCGCGACGACCGGGGGTCGTGGGCTTGTACCTACGGATTGCCATGGTGTGTCCGTTCCTTCTGTCTCGTCAATTCACGCCGGTCAGGAGACCGGTCCTCCGAAGATGTCGATGCGGTCGCCGGCGGCAACAGTGACGATCGCGCGCTTTGTCGCTGCACGACGCCCCCACCCGTATCGGGTACGCACCCGCTTACCTTCGCGGTTGTTGGTATTCACGCCGGTCACCTTCACACCGAACACCTGCTCGACCGCAAGCTTGATCTGCGTCTTGTTGGCGTCTGGGGCGACGATGAACGTGTACTTGTTCTCATCGAGCAACCCGTAACTCTTCTCCGAGACAACGGGAGAGATGAGTACGTCTCTGGGGTCGGCAATCCTCATGCGCCCACCTCGCTTTCGGATGCGACGGCCTTGGCGCCCTTGCCGGATGCGGGTCCGGAGACGAAGACATCGAAAGCCGCCTGCGTGAAGACAACGCGGTCGTTCACCAGGACGTCGTAGGTGTTCAACTGATCGGGTGCAACCACCATGACCTCCGGCAGGTTGCGAAGGCTCAGCCACGATGCCTCTTCGTCACGGGTGACGACGGCCAAGCAGCCCCCGTCAACCCCGACTGCAGCGAGCGCTGCCACCGCAGCCTTCGTGGACGGGATGTCCTCCGAGGCAAAGGTCGTGACCACGTGCACGCGTCCGTCCCTGGCTCGATCAGACAGAGCGCCACGAAGGGCGGCCGTCTTCATCTTCTTAGGAGTGCGTTGGGAGTAGTCACGCGGCGTTGGCCCGTGCACGGTGCCGCCGCCGGCGAACTGCGGTGCCCTGATGGAGCCCTGACGTGCGCGGCCCGTTCCCTTCTGCTTATACGGCTTGCGTCCACCACCGCGCACCTCGGCCCGCGTCTTGGTGTCGTGGGATCCCTGTCGGGCTGCAGCAAGCTGGGCGACGACCACCTGGTGGATCAGGGGGACGTTGACCTGAACGTCGAAGACCTCCGCGGGGAGATCGACCGAGCCCGACTTCTTGCCTGCCGGGTCGAGAACATCTACCGACGTCATGCGCTGACCTCCTTCATGGCTTCCTTTGCGGCCGTCGCGACGAGAACGAGACCACCCTTGGGGCCAGGGACGGCGCCCTTTAGGAGCAGAAGACCTTTCTCGGTGTCCACCCCCGCAACCGTCAGGTTCTGCGTGGTCTGACGATCAGAGCCCATGCGACCGGCCATCCGCATGCCCTTGAAGACACGCCCGGGAGTCGCGCAGCCACCAATCGAACCAGGTGACCGGTGCTTGCGCTGCACGCCGTGTGACGCGCGCAACCCGTGGAAGCCATGACGCTTCATGACACCGGCAAAGCCTTTGCCCTTGGTGGTCCCGACAACGTCGACCCGCTGCCCAACCTCGAAGGTATCCGCACCGAGTTCTTGCCCGAGGGTGTACTCGGAGGCATCGGCTGTCCGCAACTCGACGAGATGGCGGCGCGGGGTCACGCCCGCTTTCGAGAAGTGACCACTCATTGGCTTGTTCACCTTGCGCGGATCGATGGCCCCGAAACCCAACTGCACGGCGTCGTATCCGTCCGTTTCCGGGGTACGCACCTGCGTCACGACACACGGGCCAACCTGAACGACGGTCACCGGGATGACACGGTTGTTGTCATCCCAGATCTGCGTCATACCGAGCTTGGAGCCCAGGACGCCCTTGATTGTTCTCGACATGACCTATCCCCTACAGCTTGATCTCGATGTCGACGCCAGCCGGCAGGTCGAGGCGCATAAGTGAATCAACGGTCTTCGGTGTCGGGTCGAGAATGTCGATGAGTCGCTTATGCGTTCGCATTTCGAAGTGCTCGCGAGAGTCCTTGTACTTGTGCGGAGAGCGGATGACGCAGTAAACGTTCTTCTCGGTCGGTAGCGGAACGGGTCCGGCCACCTGCGCACCGGTACGGGTAACCGTCTCGACGATCTTCTTCGCCGAGGAGTCGATCACCTCGTGGTCATAGGCCTTGAGCCTGATGCGGATCTTCTGTGCCGCCATGGTGGCTTGCCGTCCTTCTTCTCGTTCGTGCGTCGATGTCTGGTGCCCCAACTACGCGAGTTGGGTCTTGCTGGTGTCGCATCCCGTGGTGGGCGGTGGGTCGCACCGCCCACCACGAAGCAGCGGCGGTCTCCTAGTTCAGGATCTTCGTGACGCGGCCGGCACCGACGGTGCGGCCACCTTCACGGATCGCGAATCGCAGACCCTCGTCCATGGCGACGGGCTGAATGAGCTCGACGCGCATGTCCGTGTTGTCACCCGGCATAACCATGTCCTTGCCCTCGGGCAGGTGCACGACGCCGGTGACGTCGGTCGTCCGGAAGTAGAACTGCGGACGGTAGTTGTTGAAGAACGGAGTGTGCCGGCCGCCCTCATCCTTGGAAAGGATGTAGGCCTGTGCCTCGAACTCCGTGTGCGGGGTGATCGAACCAGGCTTGCAGCAGACCTGACCGCGCTCAACGTCCTCGCGCTTGGTGCCACGCAGCAGCAGGCCGACGTTCTCGCCCGCTTGGCCCTCGTCGAGCAACTTGCGGAACATCTCGACGCCGGTGACCGTCGACTTCTGCGCCTCGCCTGGGCGAATGCCGACGATCTCGATCTCCTCGTTCACCTTGACCATGCCACGCTCGATACGTCCCGTGACAACGGTGCCGCGACCGGTGATCGTGAAGACATCCTCGATCGGCATCAGGAACGGCATGTCGATCTCGCGCTCGGGAGTGGCGATGTACTCATCGACCGCACCCATGAGCTCCATGATCGCGTCGGCCCACTTCTCGTCTCCTTGGAGAGCTGGGAAGGCAGCAACGCGGACCACCGGGACGTCGTCTCCGGGGAATTCGTAGCTGCTGAGGAGCTCGCGAACCTCCATCTCGACTAGTTCGATGAGCTCTTCGTCGTCCACCATGTCGCACTTGTTCAGTGCAACAACGATGGCCGGCACGCCCACCTGACGGGCGAGGAGCACGTGCTCCTTCGTCTGAGGCATCGGTCCATCGGTGGCCGCAACCACGAGGATGGCGCCGTCCATCTGCGCGGCGCCGGTGATCATGTTCTTGATGTAGTCGGCGTGACCGGGGCAGTCCACGTGTGCGTAGTGGCGAGCCTCGGTCTCGTACTCAACGTGCGCGATCGAAATAGTGATACCGCGCTGCCGCTCCTCCGGAGCCTTGTCGATCTCATCGAAAGGTGTGAAGGGGTTGACCTCGGGGTAGCGGTCATGCAGCACCTTCGTGATGGCTGCAGTCAGCGTCGTCTTGCCATGGTCGATATGACCGATGGTGCCGATGTTGATGTGCGGCTTGGTGCGCTCGAACTTGGCCTTGGCCACGTGCGTTCTCCCTTGTCTTGTGCCGTCCGGCGTTGCGCGGATCGGTTATTGCGGTTGGTTCTCTTCTGTTGTTGTGATCCGCGACTATTCGCCGCGAGCTTTCGCGATGATCTCCGTTGCCACGGCCTGGGGGACCTGGGCGTAGGAGTCGAATTGCATGCTGTAACTCGCTCGGCCCTGTGTGCGACTGCGAAGGTCGCCCACGTAGCCGAACATCTCCGACAGCGGAACGAGTGCCTTGACGACGCGAGCGCCGGAACGCTCCTCCATCGCCTGCACTTGACCACGTCGGGAGTTCAGGTCACCGATGACGTCGCCCATGAAGTCCTCTGGCGTGGTGACTTCGACGGCCATCATCGGTTCGAGAAGCGCCGGCTTGGCGCGGTTGGCTGCGTCCTTAAACGCCATTGATCCGGCGATCTTGAACGCAAGTTCGGAGGAGTCGACGTCGTGGTACGCGCCGTCGAGGAGTGTGACCTTGACATCGACCATGGGATATCCAGCGAGAACGCCGTTCTCCATCGCCTCTTGGCAGCCAGCGTCCACCGAGGGGATGTATTCCCGCGGAATACGCCCACCCGTCACCTTGTTCTCGAACAGGTAACCGCCGCCTTCTTCGGTATTGGGCTCGACGGCGATGATGACCCGGCCAAACTGTCCGGAACCACCGGTCTGCTTCTTGTGCGTGTACTCGACCTTCTCGACCGGCTTGGTGAGAGTTTCACGGTAGGCGACCTGCGGCTTGCCGACGTTCGCCTCGACTTTGAACTCGCGCTTCATCCGGTCGACGAGAACCTCGAGGTGGAGCTCGCCCATGCCCTCGATGATGGTCTGGCCGGTCTCCTCGTTCGTGCTCACGCGGAAGGTCGGGTCTTCTTCTGCGAGGCGCTGAATAGCTGTACCGAGCTTCTCTTGGTCGGACTTGGTCTTCGGCTCGATCGCCACGGAGATAACCGGCTCCGGGAAGGTCATCGACTCCAGTACGACGGGATTACCCGAATCGCACAGGGTGTCTCCTGTGGTGGTGTCCTTCAGCCCCATGACAGCAACGATGTCGCCGGCGCCAGTGGCGTCGATTTCCTCGCGCTTGTTGGCGTGCATTCGGTAAATCTTTCCGATCCGCTCCTTGCGGTCCTTGGTGCTGTTGAGGACCTGGGTTCCGGTCTGCAGCGTTCCGGAGTACACGCGCACGTAGGTGAGCTTGCCGAGGTGGGGATCCGACATGATCTTGAAGGCCAGGGCGCTGAAGGGTTCGTCCTCGCTGGGCTTGCGCGTCATCGCCTCTTCTTCGTTGCCCATCTTGTGGCCTTCGACAGCCTCGACGTCGGTGGGGGAAGGCAGGAAGTCGATCACTGCGTCAAGCATGGGCTGGACACCCTTGTTCTTGAATGCTGTTCCGGTCAGAACCGGGGTGACGGAGGCAGCCAGGGTCGCGCGACGGATGCCGTCCTTGATCTCCTGTTCGGAGAGCTCTTCGCCCTCGAGGTACTTCTCCATGACCGTGTCGTCGTTTTCGGACAAAGTCTCGAGCAGCTTCTCGCGCCACTCGTCCGCCTTGGCCTGCATGTCGGCGGGGATCTCCTCGACCGCGTAGTCCTCGCCCATGGCCGTTTCTCCACGCCAGGTGAGGGCGCGCATGCCGACCAGGTCAACCACACCGATGAAGTCGGCTTCGTTGCCGATCGGCAGCTGGAGCACGAGCGGGACTGCATTGAGGCGGGAGACGATCATGTCCACGCACATGTAGAAGTCGGCTCCGGTGCGGTCGAGCTTGTTGACGAAACACATCCGCGGGACGCTGTAGCGATCTGCCTGACGCCACACCGTCTCCGACTGCGGCTCTACACCGGCGACGCCGTCGAATACCGCAACCGCACCGTCGAGGACACGAAGCGAGCGCTCCACCTCGACCGTGAAGTCCACGTGCCCTGGGGTGTCGATGATGTTGATCGTGTGGTCCTTCCACTGGCAGGTGGTGGCAGCCGAGGTGATGGTGATGCCGCGCTCCTGCTCTTGCTCCATCCAGTCCATCGTGGCCGCGCCATCGTGGACTTCACCGATCTTGTAGTTGATTCCCGTGTAGTACAGGATGCGCTCGGTGGTCGTGGTCTTGCCAGCATCGATGTGCGCCATGATGCCGATGTTGCGGACCTTGGCGAGGTCGATACCAAGTGCGGTGGACACTATGAGCTCCGTTGCTTTCTCAGGCCTTGTGGGCGGTTACCAGCGGTAGTGAGCGAAGGCCTTGTTGGACTCCGCCATCTTGTGTGTGTCTTCGCGCTTCTTGACGCTGGCGCCCAGCCCGTTGGAAGCATCGAGGATTTCGTTCATCAGACGTTCCGTCATGGTCTTCTCGCGGCGCTGCCGAGAGAAACCGATCAACCAGCGCATCGCGAGCGTGGTGCTGCGAACAGGCTTCACCTCGACTGGAACCTGGTAGGTGGCTCCGCCGACGCGACGTGAGCGCACCTCGAGGGTGGGACGAACGTTGTCGAGTGCGCGCTTGAGAGTTTGGACCGGATCGGTGCCGGTCTTCTCGCGACATCCTTCGAGGGCGCCGTAGACGACCGACTCGGCCTTGGATCGCTTGCCATCAAGAAGAACCTTGTTGATGAGCTGGGTGACGACCGGCGATCCGTACACCGGATCGTTGACGATCGGCCGCTTACCCGCGGGACCTTTGCGTGGCATTAGCCCTTCTCCTTCTTCGCGCCGTAGCGAGACCGGGCTTGCTTCCGGTTCTTCACACCCTGGGTGTCGAGGGCGCCGCGGATGACCTTGTAACGGACACCGGGAAGATCGCGAACGCGACCTCCGCGGACCAGAACAATGGAGTGCTCCTGCAGGTTGTGCCCGACACCGGGGATGTAAGCGGTGATCTCGATGCCGGACGTGAGTCGGACGCGGGCCACCTTGCGAAGAGCAGAGTTCGGCTTCTTCGGGGTCGTCGTATAGACGCGCGTGCACACGCCGCGACGCTGCGGACTGCCCTTCAGGGCAGGTGCCTTGGTCTTGGAGACCTTGTCCTGGCGGCCCTTACGGACCAGCTGCTGGATGGTGGGCACGAGGCGCCTCTCCTACTCTTCGTTCTTTTCGTTCCGTTTTTGCCTCCTGCGAGTCCGACCCACGCGGTCGGGAGTGTCGCGCCTTGTGGACGCACGACGAAACCGACTCATCGTGGTTGGATCCCGTCTCCCGAACTACTGCTCAGGGAGCCTGCGCACCTCTTCGAGGGGAAGCCGTACGCAGCAGGATGTGCCCGGGGCCGGACACGAGGAGAAACAGTACCCGGGGGTCGATTTCCCGTCAAAACCGGGGTCCCCTACCCCCTCTCGCCACCCCACGGGCGGTCTGCCGCTGGGGCGGAGTGAGTGCCGGTGCCGGTCCCGGGCCTGGTTCCCGGGTTGTGATTCCCGGGCTCTGGTTCTCGGGTTCTGGCGTCCGTCAGGACGCGTTGATGGGCCCGGAAATCAAGACAATAACGAGGATGAAGATCCAGACGATGGTCATCGCCGCCCAGAATCCGATGTTGATCCAGGCGACGATCTTCGCGGAGGTGACCAGGCCGGTGCCGGTCACCCAGCCGTTGCTCGCGAGGATCTCTCGGCGGGCCTTGCCAGCGAATACCAGCGCGATGATCGCCGGGATGATCGGGCAAAACACCCAGGACACGATCGACAGCACGAGCGCGGCGACCGCGTTGTTGGAGGTTTGTGGCGCCGGCCCGTACGCAGGTGGCGGGGGATAAGGCGGGTACGCCGGGTACTCCGATTGGCCCGGCTGGCCCGGCTGGCTGATCTGACCCGGTTGACCCGCGTATCCCGCAGCGTCGGCGGAGCCCGGGACGTTCTCCCCCGGTCCTGGCGGTGGCGGCGACGGCCACTGGGGGGTGGCCTCGGGGACTTGTTGCTCTTCTCCGGAACCCGGTGAATCGGGCGTCGGCTGGTCGTTCGTGTTGTCGCTACCGAACTCGGGAGGCTGAGTCATGAGACCAGCATGTCACGGAACGCCAAGTGTTGGCATGGGCAACGGTCGGATCGGGAACAATGTCACCGTGACGCGTTGGCCGGCCGCACTCCTGTTCGACATGGACGGAACCTTGATCGAGTCTCATGCGAATGTCGATCGCGCGTGGGCCACGTGGGCGACTCTCCACAGTCTCGACCCAGAGCCGGTGCTGGCTCAAGTCCACGGCTTGCCCGCCGACGTCACCGTCGCACGGTGGTTTCCAGACGCATCACCCGACGATGTTGCCTCACTGGCTGCCGAGCAACTTCGCTTGCAATACGACGACGTGGAGGGGATCGAACCGATCGACGGGGCAGTTGATCTTCTGGCCTTCCTCGACGAGCAGTCGTGGCCGTGGGCCATTTACACCAGCGCCGACGCCGAATTGGCTCGCGTCCGTCTCGCGGCCGCCGGCGTGACGCCGCCGGTTCTGGTCACCCGCGACCAGGTCGCCAACGGCAAGCCAGCCCCTGATGGCTACCTGCGCGCCGCTCATGTGCTCGACATATCGGCCGACGAGTGCATCGTCGTCGAGGACACCGATGTGGGCATTGCCGCAGGCCGCGCCGCTGGCATGCGCACCGTCGGGGTGCGGGGAGCCACCGGCGACCTTCCCGTTCACTCCATCAGCGAACTGCACCGGTGGCTACACGCCAGCAATTAGCCCNCGANNAGCGAATCGACGGATTTAGTATCCGCGGTAGTCGAACTCCTCGAGCGGAACAGCGGCTCCACCCGTCGTTCCGAACGCGGCATAGTCCATCTCGTCGTACCCGGTGAACGTCGCGTACATCGCAGCCTTCGCTTCTTCGGTCGGCTCGACCCGGATGTTGCGGTACTGCGGCATACCCGTGCCAGCGGGGATCAGCTTGCCCAGAATGACGTTTTCCTTCAGCCCGAGCAACGAATCAGATCGCGCGTGAATGGCGGCATCGGTGAGCACGCGGGTNGTCTCCTGGAAGGAAGCAGCCGACAACCACGACTCTGTCGCCAGGCTGGCCTTAGTGATCCCCATCAACTCGGGACGTCCCGAAGCAGGCGTGCCACCTTCGGCTACGACGCGGCGGTTTTGCGCCTCGAAGACACTCCGCTCGACGAGCTCTCCAGCAAGGAAAGGTGCATCCGCAGAGTCGATGATCGTGATCCGCTTCAGCATCTGGCGCACGATGACCTCGATGTGCTTGTCGTGGATGGACACGCCCTGTGAGCGATACACCTCCTGGACCTGGTCCACGAGATGCCACTGCACCTGCCGGGGGCCGAGGATGCGCAGCACCTGCTTGGGGTCGACAGCTCCTACCGTCAACTGCTCGCCGACCTCGACGTGGGCGCCGTCCTCGGTCAGCAGACGCGCACGCTTGCTGACCTGGTGGGCAACTTCCTCGGCGCCATCGTCCGGAACGACGATGATCTTGCGCGCCTTCTCGGTGTCTTCGATTCGAACCCGTCCGCTGACTTCGGCGATCGGCGCCACACCCTTGGGGGTGCGAGCCTCGAAGAGTTCGACCACGCGGGGAAGGCCGTGCGTGATGTCCTCACCCGCGACACCTCCGGTGTGGAAGGTGCGCATGGTCAGCTGAGTTCCTGGCTCGCCGATGGACTGCGCCGCAATGATGCCGACTGCTTCGCCGACGTCCACCAACTTGCCGGTAGCCATCGATAGTCCGTAGCACATCGCGCAGGTTCCGACCGGGCTCTCGCAGTTGAGCACAGTGCGCACCCGGATGGTCTCTGCTCCACTCGCAACGAGAGCTTCAAGGCGAGGTACGTCGAGCTGCTCCCCCGCGTTTCCGACAACGGTTCCGTCAACCTCCACGTCGCGCGCGAGAACTCGCGTGGCGGCAGAGGTGTCGAGGTTGTCCACGGGTCGCAGGACGCCATCGACTTTCTCGCCGATAACGATTTCACTGCCCCGCTCGGTACCGCAGTCCACCTCGCGGACGATGACATCCTGAGACACGTCGACGAGGCGACGTGTCAGATATCCGGAGTCCGCGGTACGCAAAGCGGTGTCGGCCAGACCCTTGCGGGCGCCGTGCGTGGAGATGAAGTACTCGAGGACGGAGAGCCCTTCCCGGAAGTTGGACTTGATCGGGCGGGGAATGATCTCACCCTTCGGGTTGGCCACGAGACCGCGCATTCCGGCGATCTGTCGCACCTGCATGTAGTTACCACGCGCACCAGAGTCCACCATCATGTGAACGGGGTTCGTCTCCGGGAAGTTCTCCTGCATGGCGCGGGCAACTTCGTCGGTGGCTCGCGTCCAGATCTCGATGAGTTCTTGGCGGCGCTCGGAGTCGGTGATCAAACCGCGCTCGTACTGCTGCTGCACCTTGCTTGCCTTTTCCTCCGCCGAGGCCAGAAGCTCAGCCTTGGCCGGAGGGGCGACGACGTCGGAGAAGGAGATCGTGACACCAGAACGTGTCGCCCAACGGAACCCGAGCGCCTTGAGCTGATCGAGGGTTTCGGCGACCTCCACCTTGGAGTACCGCTCGGCAAGTCGGTTGACCGTGGCACCCAGGAGTTTCTTGTCTACCTGATGGTTCACGAAGGGGTAGTCCGCTGGCAGTGCCTCGTTGAACAGGGCCCGCCCAAGCGTGGTGATGAGGGTGAAGGGCTGTCCGGCTTCCCAGCCTTCGGGGACCGGCCACCCGTGCGGCGGCTCGGTGTTCTCAATCCTGATCTTGGCGCGTGCTTGCAGATCCAGCGCGCCCGCGTCGAAGGCCATCAGGGCTTCGGCCACGCTCGCGTAGGAGGGGAGCTCCTCATCCTTTGTCGAGGCGTTCGCTCCGTTCTGAGTCGTCAAGTAGTAGATACCCAGCACCATGTCCTGGGTCGGTGTGGCAATCGGTCGTCCGTTCGCCGGAGACAGGATGTTGTTCGTGGACAGCATCAGAATGCGAGCCTCGGCCTGAGCTTCTGCCGACAGCGGGAGGTGAACTGCCATCTGGTCACCGTCGAAGTCCGCGTTGAACGCGGTGCACACCAACGGATGAATCTGGATGGCCTTGCCCTCGATCAGTTGCGGCTCGAACGCCTGGATACCCAAACGGTGCAGGGTCGGCGCACGGTTCAACAGCACCGGGTGCTCGGCGATGACCTCTTCTAACACATCCCACACGATCGACCGCGAGCGTTCGACCATGCGCTTCGCGCTCTTGATGTTTTGCGCGTGGTTGAGGTCGACGAGACGCTTCATAACGAAGGGCTTGAAGAGCTCGAGTGCCATCTGCTTGGGCAGACCGCACTGGTGCAATTTCAACTGCGGCCCAACGACGATGACCGATCGGCCTGAGTAGTCGACGCGCTTTCCGAGCAGGTTCTGACGGAATCGACCCTGCTTGCCCTTGAGCATGTCGGACAGTGACTTCAGGGCGCGATTGCCTGGACCCGTGACCGGACGGCCGCGGCGGCCGTTGTCGAAGAGCGCATCCACGGACTCCTGCAACATGCGCTTTTCGTTATTGACGATGATCTCCGGCGCGCCGAGATCCAACAGCCTCTTCAATCGGTTATTGCGGTTGATCACACGACGGTAGAGGTCGTTGAGGTCCGACGTCGCGAACCGGCCACCATCGAGTTGAACCATGGGACGCAGGTCCGGTGGAATGACCGGCACGGCGTCGAGCACCATGCCGCGCGGCGAATTGGTCGTGTTCAAGAACGCGGCAACGACCTTCAGGCGCTTCAGCGCACGGGTCTTCTTTTGACCCTTGCCCGTCGTGACGATCTCCTTCAGCGCAGCCGCCTCACCGGCAAGATCGAAGGACTCCAGGCGCTTTTGAATGGCTTCGGCGCCCATGCCGCCGTCGAACCAACGTCCGTAGCGATCACGCATCTCTCGGAACAACATCTCGTCACCCTCGAGGTCCTGGACCTTGAGCGTGCGGAATCGGTCGAAGATCCGATCGAGACGGTCAATCTCCTGATCGGCTCGCCGGCGGATAGCCGCCATCTCCCGCTCGCCGGATTCGCGCACCTTGCGGCGCACGTCCGACTTCGCGCCCTCTGCTTCGAGTTCAGCGAGATCGGCTTCCAACTTCTGCTGCCGAGCCTCCGCGTCGGAATCCCGACGCGAGGCGATCTGCTTCTTTTCGACGCCCAACTGCTTCTCGAGATTCGGAAGAGCTTCGTGACGCCCCTCGTCGTCGACCCAGGTGATCATGTAGGCGGCGAAGTAGATGACCTTCTCCAAGTCCTTCGGAGCAAGGTCCAGGAGGTAGCCCAGGCGACTGGGGACACCCTTGAAGTACCAGATGTGGGTAACCGGAGCAGCAAGTTCGATGTGCCCCATGCGCTCACGGCGAACTTTGGCGCGCGTCACCTCGACGCCACAACGCTCACAAATGATGCCCTTGAAGCGCACCCGCTTGTACTTCCCGCAGTAGCACTCCCAGTCCCGCGTAGGCCCGAAGATCTTCTCGCAGAACAGGCCGTCCTTTTCCGGCTTCAGCGTCCGGTAGTTGATGGTCTCCGGCTTCTTGACCTCGCCGTGAGACCAAGTGCGGATGTCATCAGCCGTCGCGAGGCCGATACGCAGATCATCGAAGAAGTTGACGTCTAGCACGTGGATTTCCTTCGTTAGTTTCCGGTCGTCAATGTGTTGTCGCGTCTACAGTTCTTCGACGCTGCTGGGCTCGCGGCGGGAGAGGTCGATGCCGAGTTCCTCCGCCGCACGGAAGACGTCGTCGTCGCTGTCCTTCATCTCGATGGCGACACCATCGCTGGAGAGAACCTCGACGTTCAGGCACAAGGACTGCATTTCCTTGACCAGCACCTTGAACGATTCGGGGATGCCGGGCTCGGGAATGTTTTCTCCCTTGACGATCGCCTCGTAGACCTTGACTCGACCTAGGACGTCGTCGGACTTGATGGTGAGCAGTTCTTGCAGGGCGTATGCGGCGCCGTATGCCTCGAGCGCCCACACTTCCATCTCACCGAAGCGCTGGCCGCCGAACTGCGCCTTACCGCCGAGCGGTTGTTGCGTGATCATCGAGTACGGCCCAGTGGAGCGTGCGTGGATCTTGTCGTCCACCAGGTGCAGCAACTTCAGGATGTAGATGTAGCCGACGGAGATCTCGCCCGGAATCGGCTCTCCGGATCGACCGTCGAACAGGTTGGCCTTTCCGTTGGCGTTCACCAGGTGCAGGCCATCGGCTGTCGGACGGGTCGACTCCAAGATCGTGGACAGTTCGTCCTCGCGCGCGCCGTCGAAGACCGGGGTGGCGATACGCGACCGTGGTTCGACAGAACGGACTTCCTTCGGCAGATTTGCCACTCGTGGATCGGACGTGTCGACTTCCCATCCGGCAGCGGCCGCCCAGCCCAGGTGTGTCTCCAGAACCTGGCCGACGTTCATGCGGCCGGGAACACCGAGCGGGTTGAGCACGATGTCGACCGGTGTTCCGTCGCTCAGGAAGGGCATGTCTTCGACGGGAAGGATCTTGGCGATCACACCCTTGTTGCCGTGACGGCCGGCGAGCTTGTCACCTTCGGTGATCTTCCGCTTCTGCGCGATATACACCCGCACGAGGCGATTCACGCCGGGCGGCAACTCATCGCCCTCATCGATGTCGAAGACGCGAACGCCGATGATCTTCCCGGACTCACCGTGCGGAACCTTCAGTGACGTGTCGCGAACCTCACGGGCCTTTTCACCAAAGATCGCACGGAGCAGGCGTTCCTCCGGCGTCAGTTCGGTCTCACCCTTCGGTGTCACCTTGCCGACAAGAATGTCACCGGGGACGACATCGGCACCGATGCGGATGATGCCGCGCTCGTCGAGGTCGGCAAGAACCTCTTCGGACACATTCGGGATGTCCCGAGTGATCTCCTCCGGGCCAAGCTTGGTGTCGCGGGCATCGATTTCATGCTCTTCGATGTGAATGCTGGAGAGCACGTCGTCCTGGACGAGTCGCTGGGAAAGGATGATCGCGTCCTCGTAGTTGTGGCCTTCCCACGACATAAAGGCGACCAACAGGTTCTTGCCTAGGGCGAGTTCACCTTGATCGGTGGACGGTCCGTCTGCGAGTACCTGACCCACCTCGATGCGCTGGCCCTCGGTCACGATCGGGCGTTGGTTGATCGATGTTCCCTGGTTGGAGCGCGTGAACTTGTCCAGCGCGTACGTCGTGTAATCGCCGTCGTCTTCCGCGACGGTGATCAGCTCCGAGGAGACCTCGGTGACCGCACCGGCCTTCGTTGCCAGAACCATGTCGCCAGCGTCGTAGGCGGCCCGGAACTCCATGCCGGTGCCGACGAGTGGAGCCTCAGCTCTCAGGAGCGGCACCGCCTGGCGCTGCATGTTCGAGCCCATCAGTGCGCGGTTGGCGTCATCGTGCTCAAGGAACGGAATCATCGCGGTGGCCACAGACCACAATTGGCGCGGCGACACGTCCATGTAGTCGACCTCGTTGGGCTTCACGAATTCGACTTCGCCACCCTTGCGACGAACCAGAACGCGATCTTCGGACATCGCGCCGTTGTCCTTCAGTGGCGTATTTGCCTGTGCGATGACAAATCGGTCTTCCTCATCAGCGGTGAGGTAGTCGACTTGATCGCTCACCTTGCCGTTAACAACCTTGCGGTAGGGAGTCTCGACGAAGCCGAAGGCATTGATGCGACCGTAGGTGGCCAACGAGCCGATTAGGCCGATGTTCGGGCCCTCGGGGGTCTCAATCGGACACATGCGCCCGTAGTGAGACGGGTGAACGTCGCGAACCTCGAACCCTGCTCGCTCACGTGACAGACCACCAGGCCCCAGCGCGGACAGTCGGCGCTTGTGGGTCAACCCCGCGAGCGGGTTGGTCTGGTCCATGAACTGCGAGAGCTGGCTGGTGCCGAAGAACTCCTTGATCGCAGCGACGACAGGGCGGATATTGATCAACGTCTGCGGTGTGATCGCTTCGACGTCCTGCGTGGTCATACGTTCGCGGACCACTCGCTCCATCCGCGACAGGCCCGTACGGATCTGGTTCTGGATGAGCTCGCCGACGGTGCGAAGACGACGGTTGCCGAAATGGTCGATGTCGTCGGTCTCGACGACGACTTCGCCGCGCGGCCCCTCAATGGTCGGCATGTCTGCGTGCAGACGCAGGATGTACTCGATCGTCGCGAGAACGTCATCGAGGGTCAGGACGCTTTGATCCAGCGGCAGGTCGAGGCCGAGCTTCCGGTTGACCTTGTACCGACCCACCTTCGCGAGGTCGTACCTCTTGGTGTTGAAATAGAAGTTGTCAATCAGATTGCGAGCGTTCTCCAACGTGGGCGGCTCACCCGGCCGCAACTTGCGGTAGATGTCCAGCAGCGCATCGTCTTGGCTCTCGATGGTGTCCTTCTCCAGCGTTGCCATGAAGATCTCGTACTGACCGAATCGTTCGCGAATCTCTTCGGTGGTCATGCCCAGGGCCTTGAGTAGCACCGACACCGGCTGCTTGCGCTTGCGGTCGACACGAACGGCGACGAGATCCTTCTTGTCGATCTCGAACTCGAGCCACGCGCCGCGGCTAGGAATGATCTTGGCGGTGAAGACGTCCTTGTCCGTCGCCTTGTCGATGGAGCGCTCGAAGTACGCCCCGGGGGAACGCACGAGCTGCGACACAACAACGCGCTCTGTTCCGTTGATGACAAACGTTCCCTTATCCGTCATCAGGGGGAAGTCGCCCATGAATACCGTCTGGGACTTGATCTCACCGGTTTCGTTGTTCATGAACTCGGCGGTTACGAAGAGCGGGGCGGAGTAGGTGAAGTCCTTTTCCTTGCACTGCTCGACGGTGTACTTCGACGGCTCAAATCGGTGATCGCGGAAGGACAGCGACATCATTCCGGCGAGATCCTCGATAGGACTGATCTCCTCGAAGATCTCGCTGAGGCCAGACACCTGAGGGATCTCGGTATTCCCTGCGGCGATCTCCGCTGCGACCTTTGCCTGCCAATCCTCGCGACCCAGGAGCCAGTCGAAACTGGCCTTCTGCAGTGCGAGAAGATCCGGAACTGCGAGTGGCTCGCGGATTTTCGCGAACGAGTGACGGGCTAGGCCCGGGGACAAGGGGGTGCTGACCGAAGTCTTTGCTGCCAAAACGTTTCCTTCCGGGGCGCTACTGCGTAGTCCGCGCCGGCCCCGTGCACGCCTGCTTGCTCCAGCCTGTCAACTTCGCACACGAATGCGAATGATCAGCCGGAATACGGGGGTAGAGAGGGCAGCGCGAAATAGCAGCATACCCGCAGGGCACGCCGCTGTCTAGCCCGGGGGAACCCCGACGGTCCCTCGATCGGATCGGTCCCTGATGAGGGGTGACAGCGAACCGCTCCCCTGCGGGCCCCGACTCGATCCTCGTCCCGACGGATCCGCACCGGGTGTGTGCGTACCTAGATGGTGGCCCGGGATTGACGAAAGGTCAAGCAGGATGGGATAGGCGCGGAGATTTGTGTCCTGGTCGTGACCGAATTTGCCCGAATCCGGACACACAACGGGGGGCCGAGTTGTCCTCGGCCCCCCGTTGAGGGTTTGGTGCTGGAGAGATCTACGCGAGGGAAACCGTCGCGCCGGCGCCTTCGAGGGCAGCCTTCGCCTCTTCGGCCTTTTCCTTGTTGACCTTCTCCAAGATCGGCTTCGGAGCGCCTTCCACGAGTTCCTTGGCCTCCTTGAGGCCGAGACTGGTGAGTCCACGGACCTCCTTGATGACGGCGATCTTGTTTCCGCCATCGGCTTCGAGGATGACGTCGAACTCGTCCTTGTCCTCGCCGCCCGCAGCTTCAGCGTCCCCTCCGCCGGCCGCGGGGGCCGCGGCTGCAGCGACCGCTACCGGAGCGGCAGCGGTGACCTCGAAGGTCTCTTCGAAGGCCTTCACGAACTCGCTGAGTTCAAGCAGGGACATCTCCTTGAATGCGTCCAACATTTCTTCGGTGCTCATCTTCGCCATGGTGGCGTCCTTTCGGTCATTCCGGCCGAGGGCCGGGTGGGCATCAGCCCTCGGTTGTCTCCTCCGCCTCGGCGGCCGGCTCAGCGTCGGTCTCCGGTGCGTCGGGGGTCGGTGAACTGTCGTGCGGATTCGCGTCTTCTTGGTTCGCGTCTTCTTCCTTGGCGCCTTCTTCCTTGGCGCTTTGCTCGCTATCGGCGTCTTGGTCAGTAGCGGAAACCTCCTCAGGCGCCGGGGCCTCTGCGGCCGCCGCTGAGGCTGACGGATCAGCCTCGACCTTGGCCTGCAATGCACCGAGCGCCCGCGCTGCCTGCGCGAGTGGAGCGGCAAACAGTGACGCAGCCTGGGATTGCTTCGCCTTCATCATTCCGGCCAGTTTGGCCAGGAGCACCTCGCGGGATTCCAAATCCGCGAACTTCGCGAAGTCTTGGGGCGTGAGGATCGCTCCGTCCATGTAGCCGCCCTTGACGACCAAATCCGGGTTGTCCTTGGCAAAATCGCGAATTCCCTTGGCCGCCTCGACCGGATCGCCGTCGACGAACGCGATGGCGCTGGGACCCGCNAGCAAGTCCTCGAAACCCTCGATGCCCGCCTCGGCGGCTGCCCTTCTGGTCAGCGTGTTCTTCACGACNGAGAAGGTCACCGCTGCACCCAGCGAGCGACGAAGCTCCTTCAATTGGGCGACGGACAGTCCTCGGTAGTCGGTGAGCACGGCGGCGGCAGAGGATCGGAATCGATCGGTGATCTCGGCGACGGTGTCGACTTTGTCTTGCCGGGCCATCGGATCTCCCTCCTTGTTCGGACCGAACTCAGGATCCGAGAGGAGGCGCGGCATGCGCATGCGAGCGGCAGCAGACTGCGAACACTCACCTGCGCGGGCCGCCCGCCTTGCGGGGCCTTCGACTCGATCGGGTGATCAAGCGACCAGCGGTCTTCGGCGAGCAGCAGAGTACGGCACGAAGTTGAGGCAGAAGCATGGGGGTCCTTCTGACAGAAACGAAGACGGACCGCCCACCAGCGACTACCGAACTCGTTTATCTAGGAAGGGTTCCACTCGGACACCCGCGCTCCCAAAGTATCAAGGCAAAGTCTTGAAGACATCGACTTCTCTCGAGCGCTCATCAGGTCTGAATTGCCATCACCGAATGGAGCAGACCTACCTGAGGACGGTTTAGGGGAAGCGTGGCGATCCGAGTAGCGCATTCCAATAAATGCGCTGGACCATTAGAGCATCTTGTCGAGACTGTGCCTCTGCCAACTCAACACCATCAACTCTGGCGCACGCCTCGCTGAGCATCTCTATGGTTTCTATGCTCCGCGCGACTGCCGCGACCGGATTCTCTCGAAAGGGAAACTGATCCAGAAGCAACGGATCCTGCCATTCGATTGACCTCAGGGCCAAGAGATACTCCATGGTTTCAAAGAGATGCACCGATGCGACTGGAAGATCATCATCCCAATCTCGCCAATTATCGTTCAACTCCGCTGAGACAAGTTTCCCGTAGCGATTAATCATCAGGAGTGATTCGGTAGGTGATTCACCAGCCATTAGTGAATGTCCGAAGTCCATGACAATCCCGAGATTATCTACGCCAGTCTCCTGGATAGCGAGAAGTGTCTTTGGCGCATTCGCCAGGGTCATTCGAACACGAGGTTCTTTGGGCTTGTATTCAATCGCAAATTGAACGTCGCTGTGTTTCTCACAAATTTCTCTCATTGCGTTGACGGTGTAACCCCAAATCTGCTCGTAATCCACCTGGCCCGGATAGTCATATCCATCTTGTCCCGGCCAAAACTTCACGTAGCCGGCATCGAGCACGGCCGCCGCTTCAACGGCCTCCTCTACACGATTACGTGTGCGCAGGCGAAGCTCAGAGTCCGGATTGGTGAATGCACCCCGCGAGTATTCACGCATATAGATGTGTGGAGTCGTGGCACGGCACTTTAAGCCGCGATCGTCAAGCATTGTCTTGACATCATGTGCATTGAGTGAATCGGTGGCAAAGGGCACGTTGATATCCAGATAGGTCAGGCCCTGCACTTGCGCCGCCGCGTCGAGCATTTCCTCAGTCGAGCGTGATGGTCCATATCCATCACCTGCATAGCGATCGACGAATTGCCCAAAGGCCCAAATGCCTGTTCCGTACTCAAAGGCAGTCATTTTCCTCTCCTGTCGTATCCGTATTCCCGGGATCGTTGCACGGCTATTTTCCACTTCGCACGCTTGTCTTGACGTACATCGGCAGATTGCTCAGGTTCAACGCGCCTGTAGGTAGACTGTCGACTGTTCAAATCATTCATCGTCCATAGCCCTACGCTCAGGCCAGCGAGATCCGCAGCACCGACAGCAGAAGCATGAGCAGCGTCGGCAACCAAAACACTTGCGCCAGACGCGTTTGCTATAGCACTCACCAAAGACGTATTTCGCGCCATACCGCCGTCAACGAGAGTCTCTGTCATGACCACGCCGGCTTCATTGAGAGCCTCAAAGACATCTGCTATTTGCATAGCCACAGAGTCCAGTGCCGCCCGTGCCAGGTCAGCCCGTTCAGTGGAAAGTGAGAGTTGAGAGACGGTTGCAACAGCGGCGTCATCCCAGTAGGGAGCACCGAGGCCGTCAAAGGCGGGAACGAAGACAACGTTGGTCGACGACTTGGCTTCGTCCGCAAGTGCCGCAGGGGTCAAATTCAGAAGACCGGCGAGCCACGACAAGGTGGCACCAGCCGCCAGGATGTTGGCCTCAAGCGCAAGACTCGGTCGGTCGTCCGTCAGTTGCCAGCTGATCGTGCGGCACAACCCGGAGTCTCCCACCACATCGGGGGCCGTTGTCATCACGGAAGATCCTGTGCCCACGGTCACTTTGGTGGTCCCAGGCTTCCAGCCTTTGTGAGAAAAGAGCGCGGCGTGAGAGTCACCAACCAAAGCGCCAAGCGGCCGGCCGGCAAGTTGGCCATTGGTGATCACTACATCTGATCGCATCGATGGGCCGACGAAAGGTAGGCACTCACGTGGCACATCAAAAATATCTAAAAGTTCCGCACTCCATTGTCCAGTCTCAATATCGAGCAGGCTCATACGTGAAGCGTTGCCGATGTCTGTCGTGCAACTGCCAGTCAGGTTCCATGCGATCCAAGAGTCAACGGTGCCCATCACAAGTTCACCGTTCCTCGCACGAGCGCGNTTCGGATCATACGTGTTGAGAAGCCACGTAGCTTTCACCGCAGAGAACATCGGATCCAGCGGAAGCCCACTGATTCGTCGGACTGNCTCGCCGTACCCTCGATCTAGCAAGGTCCTGGCAATCGATCGTGTTCGACGATCTTGCCAACTCAACAAAGGTGATAGTGGTTCACCGCTCTCTCGGTCCCATAAGACCAGTGATTCGCGTTGATTACTGACGCCTAAGGCCACCACGCTCTCGGAAGACACCTGCTCTAGTAACTCATCNAGTGCGACCGTCGCACTCTTGAGTACTTCATGCGGATCGTGCTCTACCCATCCGGGCCGGGGCGTGTATAGCGCGAGCGGAGCACTCGACTCCGCGACTACTTTCCCAGCACTGTTGAGTGCAATCGCCTTTGTCGAACTCGTGCCGCAATCCAGCGCGGCAACGAGTTGCTCAGCGGGCAAGAACTTCCCTAACTGAGTCCGCGATCTGCGCCGGTCCGAGCCTGAAATGTTCGTATAAATCTTCGACCGAGGCAGTTGGCGCGAAGGCCTCAGTACCTAGCATTCGCATCGGCACTTGTGTATTCGTGACCACCACTTCAGCCACTGCGCCTCCAAGGCCTCCGCGTGGAACTGACTCTTCTACTGTCACGATGGCGGCTGTCTCCTCGGCAGCGCGAATAACCGTATCCGCGTCGATAGGTGCAAGGGAGGCCATATTGATAACGCGCGTCTTAAGCCCCTCATTCGAGAGGATCTTCGCGGCCTCCAGCGCGCGCCATACCACCGTCCCGCAGGCAATCAGGGTGGCGTCGTTTCCAGGACGCAACGTCTGCGCTCGGCCCGGTTCGAAGATCTCCGAAGCATCCGTCACATCTGGGACCGGAGTCCGAGAGATTCTGAGGAAAGCCGGACTCGATGCATCGGCCGCCCACCGCACGGCTGCCGTGGTCTGGCGGGCGTCCGCGGGAACAACGATCTTCAAGCCGTCGATGGCCCGAAGCCAAGCAATGTCCTCAATCGAATGGTGTGTGGCACCCAATTCACCGTACGCAAAACCTGGGCTCATGCCGCACAACTTCACGTTTGCAGCGCTGTATGCGACATCTGCCTTGATCTGCTCGAGGGCGCGTCCAGTCAAGAAGGGGGATGCAGCACAGACGAAAGGAATGAGGCCGGCGTTGGCCAACCCCGCACCGACGCCGACCATATTCTGCTCAGCAATACCGACATTAACTAGTCGCTCAGGGAAAAGTTCTTTGAATTCGCCGAGGAAACTTGACCCGACTGAGTCATTGCACACTGCGACAATGCGATCATTGTTACCAGCCAGTTCCACCAGCGTAGCGGCGAAGGGCTTCCGGCAGTCAATCGCATCTTCAGCTGTCATCTGGTTGCACTCACCTCCGCGAGCGCCTGGGCGAATTGATCGGCGCTCGGTACTTTGTGATGCCATACGGCCAGGTTCTCCATGAAGGAGACGCCCTTGCCCTTCGTTGTTTCAGCGATGACTGCTCGTGGCTTCGAGCCCGCGGCCAAGATTGCTTCGCGCAGCGCGTCGTGATCATGGCCATCGATAACAGTGGCGTCCCAACCAAAAGCTTCAAATTTTGCATCCAGCGGGTCGAGGCTATTTGTTTCTTCGGTCAAAGCTCCTTGTTGCAATCCATTTCGGTCAACGATGCACGTCAAGCCGGTCAATTTTTGGTGTCCGGCAAACATAATTGCTTCCCAATTGCTGCCTTCCTGGAGCTCACCGTCCCCGGTGACAACGTAAGTATTCCAATCGGCATTTACGATTTTCGCTCCAACCGTCATTCCCACAGATACCGGCAAACCATGCCCGAGTGGCCCAGTGCACGTTTCAATACCGGGAAGTTTGGCGCGGGCAGGGTGACCGTTAAGACGCGAATCACGCTGCGCAAAAGTCATCAGCTCGTCATGCGTCAGGAAGCCATTCAGAGTCATGGTCGAATACAACGCCACCGCCGCGTGACCCTTACTCACGATCAGCCTGTCACGATCGGGCCACTGCGGTCTTTTGGGATCTAGGCGAAGGACGTCGGTGTAAAGCACCGCCAGAATGTCAGTGACTGACAGATCACTCCCAATGTGACCCAGGCCAGCAACAGAGATTGTCTCCAGGATCAACCGCCGAATAGATCGGGCCTGCTCTTCACTATTCACGAAAAACCGTGCGTCAGAAGGTATTTCATGTTTCAAGGCTTCCAGCACCCAACCTGCACTGCAACCGACCCAGGAAATTCATGCACAAAATTATTGACGGCTGCCACACCTATCTCCCTTATTTCCAACCTGCCATGCGACACTGCCGCGTCCGGAACACTAGAGGCGTCACTTTTTTTCCTGTCATCGTCAGGCCAGACTCGACGAATACTGAATGCCGGAAAAACAATGCCAAACATAGGTCGAATCCACGACATACGTAACTTCTTTTTTTGACACTCTTCGCGACGACCTTGGAACCAACCTTTCGGTTTGCAACTGAGCTCCGTCGCTTTTGGCCAGTGCGTCGGGGGAGCCGGATCGTTGCGGTGCCTGGAGAATCGGGATTGCCCCAGCGGCGCGAGGGGGGCCCGATCCGCGTGGATCGGGCCCCCCTCGGGTGTCGCGCGTTCTAGCCGACGGTCGCAGCGGGGTCTTTCGGGGGTAGCGGCCTGTATTGCCGGTCCCGATTGATCCCCGGCACCTTGTAGCCCAGGCGCTTGGCTGCAGTCACTCCCTTAGCGGAATCCGCCTTCGCAAGTGCCTCCGTGGCCTTAACGGCGGCAACCATCTGGTCGGTGGTGAACGGGCAACTGCCCACACCTGAGCCGCCGAGCTTCAGGGCAGAAAGCGCAGCACTCGGAGACTTCGCCCCGGGTTCGAAGGACGTCCACCCATCTGCCGGTGGCACGGAGTAGTAGGCAACGGCCTTCAACATGCCCTTCTTGGCAGCCTTCTTACCCTTCTTCGAATTTGCCATACCCTCAACGAAGTCACCGGTCAAGCCCGGAACCCGGGGGTCGTACGTGCCGGCGAGTGCGACTGTCGGCTTGTTGTTGTAAACCGCAGACGCGGAGGGAATACCAGCCACGATCTTCGCGGCAACCGGGTTCGCCTTGACTCGCTCTCCAGCCGCAAGGGCAGCCATCATCGCGTCCAGCACTCCCGGGCCCGCAGTCGCGAACGTGTCGGCAAACTCACCGTACTGCTCCGGCGAAAGGAGCTTGTTGTAATTGACGCCAACGTTGCCGACGAAGGCCGCACTCTCACCGGCAGGGATGGAACCGATGGCTCGCGCGCGTTGCTCGAGGTCGTACTGCAGGGTTATCCCGGTACCCAGAAGCCCACCGATGGTTTGGAGCATGGCCGCTGCTGCAGACTGCCCGGAGCTAAGGGGTGAGTAACCACCCGCACTGGCTCCAGCCGTTCCCAAAGTCGCAACCGCCGGGTTGACCGTAACTCCGTCGTATGTTGACGACACTGTCGGTAGTCCCGCCAGAAGTCCCGCCAGCAGATTCGAGAGCGCGATCGGGTAACCGGCCGAGGAAACCGTCGCCTGCCCAGACGCCACAGCACCGAGGGTTGTAAGCATTTTTTGCATATCACCCATTGCCTGCGCATACCCAGCTTGTCCGGGGGCGTAGTTGTAGCCCTGGAGGGAGGGATCGATGAGCGTTTTCCAAACGTACACGACGGTCATGTAGGTCTCACTGGCCCATTCTTCCTTCGCCATACACATGGGCAGCGATCCTGCGATCTTTCCCGGGTTGTTTTGAATGAGCACCTGGCTCGTGTCACCACCCATGGACGTACCCCACGCCAAGATCTGCTTGACACCCTTGATTCCCCCACCATTGATGTACTTGATGAGATTTTCGCCGGCCTCAACACCCTCGGCAACGGCCCAACCCTGTCGAGCTAACCCGCTTCCGGCGAGGGCGTAACCCTGATTTAAGAGTGCGCTTTCGACTTCAACGCTCGGGGCAACGTGCGCAGATCCGTTCGCCGCGTAACCCGGCCCGAGTCCGGGAATGGTCACGGGCGAGTAGTAGGGGACTTCGGGGTAGCCGAGCGGGACGGCGAGCCCCGCGGGTATCGGCACGCTTGCGCTGTACTGCTTGGAGTACAACAGCACAGTTCCGTTGAAATTTTCTGGCACCTTAATTTTGAAGGCGCTAGCGCCGAGCGGTCCACTCAACACACCGTCACAGGTCTCGCCGAGGCCACACGCATTGACGTCAGCGTTGGCTGCCGGAACAGTGGCCGGGACGGCCACTAGCGCTAGTCCAAGGGCCGCTACCACCGCGGTCACGCGGCCGGATAAAGAGATTCTCATGTCAATCCTTTCTTCCGCTACGCGCCGCTTACGGCAGCAGCTTCTTGGTCGGGCCAGCGGGCCGATATGCGGCCTTCTTGGCTTTGCCGGAGCTAGAGCTCGTCGCAACCATGATGTACTTGGTGAGACGATCAACGTTGCCCGCCGCGTCGTACTGGCCCATGTAGAAGCCGGTCAAGCCCTGGTGGGACGACTTGCTAAAGCGCATCGGAACCACGGCCGCCGAGCGGAACGAGCTGGCGTTCTCCTCGAGCGCCTTCACGAAGCCCTTGCGCGTGAGGTTCGGTCCCGCTGACTCGAGAGCCTGAGCAAGGACATACGCGGTGTTGATCCCGTAGTACGTGTAGAAGTTCCACGGAAGCTTCGCGCGGTCAGCTATGACCTTCATCTGCTTGACGTACGCATTCTTCGTGTTCTGGATCGGCTCGATCCAGCTCGGGACGTAAACGTCGTTCAGCAGCGCCTTCGTGCCGGCGAGCGCTCCGATGATGTCCGGATCGGAACCGACGGAGGTGACCATCCAGGTTGGCTTGAAGCCAGCCTTCGCCGCGGTGCCCAGGAGGACCGCAGTAGCGGAGGTCACGCCGAAGAAGACCACCAGTTCACACTGCGCTCGGGCGAGCGTGGTCACCTGGGACTGGAAGCCTGCCAACTGCTGTCCGGAGTAGTAGGACGTTTCTTCGGCGAAGTTGATGCCCGCGGCCTTAAAGCCTGTCTTGGCATTCGCACCGAATTCGCCGTCCTGGTACATCAAGCACGCACGCTTGCCCTTGAGGGACGCAGTTTTGTTGATGTAGTACCCCATGGCCTTGGCTTCCACGATGTACGACGGGAAGTAGGGGAATGTCATCGGGTAGCGGCGGGGGTTGTCGAAGGCCGCTCCACCGGTGTTGACGAACACGTCGGGGATTCCGCGACGGTTGAGGTCCTGGACCACGGCGGAGTGCGTCGGGGTACCGAGGGCTCCGTACATCGCGAAGATCTTGTCGCGGTTGATGAGCTGGTTGGTGCCCACCTTGGTCTTGGCAGGGTTGTACGCGTCGTCGTACACCTTGAGGTTAACCTTGCGGCCGTTGATCCCACCATTGGCGTTGACGTACTTGAAGTAAGCCTTAGCCGCCGGGGCGATGTCCTTGTAGCCCGGTGCCGCCGGTCCCGTGAGGGGCGTCGTCATACCGATGGTGATCTTGGACTTCGTCACCCCCGGGTCTGCCGCTGAAGCCGGACTGATCGAGCCAGCAATACCCAACGCCGTGATCGAGGCGACGGCGATTGCTCGTGTAGCGAAAGACTTACCCACGTGGATTCCTCCCCTTCAGACACGTCACCCTCACGCCGCCGGTGCCGCGTGAACGATTAGTGAACGTGCGCTGACGTGAGGGTAGTCACAACTGCCAGAGAGGGCAACGCCTTTCCCGAAACAAGGCCCATTCCCCATGAGGGGCCGCCCCTAGGGGGGCGCTCCTTCAGGCCCCGAGGGCGCTCTGCAGGTCCCGAGGGCGCCCTTCNGGGCCTATCCCCTGGAGACGGCGGCGGCGGTCAGGGGCTCGAGGAGGATTTGGCCCGGCCACGGAGTCGCCCGACGAGGCCCTGGATCCCCCCAACGATTCCCCCCGGCGCCGCGAGGACCACCAGAACCACCAGGAGGCCGTAGATGAAGTTGGGCGCGTTATTGGTTATCTGGTCCTGCCATCCGCGGTCCGCAGACACGTCGAGGACGAATTCCGGAAGCCACACCAAGATCACCGCTCCGATGATGGCTCCGATGAAGGAGTTCCGTCCCCCCAAGACGATGCCGACGAGAAGGGATAACGACAGCCCAAGCGTGAAGGCACCTGGACCCACATAGGTCAGGATCTGGGCGAAAACGGCTCCTGCGAGGGCTGCGAACAGACTGCTGACGACAAAAGCGCTGATCTTCGATCCTGCGGGGGAAATTCCCGACACCGCGGCCGCGATCGGGTCGTCTCGCACCGCCTGCCACACGCGTCCCTGGCGACCGCGGACCAGATTCAGGGCGATGAAGCCCACCACGCAGGCGACAGCGATGGCCATGGATGCTTGCCACTGCTCGATAACGAAACCGGCGTCCACCCCCGCATCGACCCCGGCAAGGTCGAGGTCGGCCGCCGGATCGGTGATATCCGCGCCCTCGCTCGCCTCGCTGCCGCCGTCGAGGCCCTCGTCGAGATCGGCACCGGCATCAGAATCGATATCCGCCTCGAAGCCGTCCTCGGTGGTGAAGTCCTCGTCGGTCAGGAAATCGTCATCACTGAGGAAGTCGTCCTCACTGAGCAAGTCCTCCTCAGGAATCTCCTCATCGATTCCCGCCTCGAAGCCGTCCTCGGTGGTGAAGTCCTCGTCGGTCAGGAAATCGTCATCACTGAGGAAGTCGTCCTCGGTGAGCAAGTCGTCGTCGGAAAGATCACCGGAGTCACTGTCGAGTTCATCGCCGAACTCATCGGTGAACTCCTCATCGAAATCACCAAAATCGTCCGGTAACTCCTCGTACACCGGTTCCTCGTCCAGCGGCACCTCGCCACCGTCGTCGACGGTGTCGTCGGATGTGTCGTCGCTGGTATAGCCGCCCGCCGGATAGGGAACCTGGAGCATCAGGCCGTTTTCTCCGCCGAGAAGTTCAGGGAACCGATTGGCGATCGCGGGCACTCCGACGGCGATACCGAGGGTGAGGCCCGCGAGGTAGGGCCCACGTAGCCGGGCAGCGATCCCGCCGATAGCTGCTCCGAAGACAACGCCGCCGAATCCTGCGAAGACCATCGACCACACGGCGTTCCAGGGTGTTCCCAGGATCGGAACCGTCTGCCAGTTCATGGACGTCAACGCGAAGACATATCCGCCGATGGCCATCAGGGCGCCGTTGCCGAGCGAGACCTGACCCGACAGGCCCAGCAGGATGGTCATCCCGAACATGGCCGTGGCGTACATCGCGGCGGTTGCCAGGTAATAACTCATCAACGGCTCGATGACCTGGTTCACCCAGGTGAGCAGACCCCAGATAACCAATGCGGTGACGGCATTCACCCCGAGGCGGGCACCCGGGAATCGCTGGACGAGAGCCTCCACCTACTACACCGCCCGTGCCTTGTGATGGGAGAACACTCCTTCGGGCTTGAAGAGCAGATTCAGCACCAAAAGCACCAGCGCAACCAGCGGCGCATTGCTCGAATCGCTGTAGCCAGAGACCAGAGCGATCACTAGACCCGTGCCGATACCGAAGGCCACAGCCCCAACGAGACTGTCCAGGCCACCGATCACTGCGGCGACGAACGCGAAGACGAGGAAGATGTCGAAACTGGTGGGCGACAGCGTGGAAAGCGGTGCCACCAGCACACCGGCGACGGCTCCGACCAGACCGGCGATGGCCCATCCGAGCACCAACATGCGATTCACGCGAACGCCGGACAGTCGAGCGACCTCCGGGTTGAACGCCGATGCCCGCATCGCGAGGCCGACATTCGTTCGGGTGAAAACCACACTGAGAGCAAGCACTAAGACCACGACGGAGGTGAGCACGAGGAGGTCGTAGGGCGAGAACGGCCAGATGCGTCCGAAGGCTTCGTAACCGGAGTTATTGATGGGGGGCGGGAAGGCCTCGGGATCTCCTCCCCACACCATCGCCGCGAGCGCCTCGAGGGCGATCAGCACGCCGAACGTCGCGATGATGGCGCCCGATGTGTCCAGGCGCTTCACCGGGCGGATGACAAGGAAGTGAACGATCACGCCGACGACGAGGCCGGCCGCCATCGCGATGATCAGCCCCAGGAACCACGATCCGGTCAACTCGCGGACCGTTAGCGCGATGTAGGTCGTGAACATCGCTTGCCCGAGTTGCGCAAAATTCACCACCCGGGTCGAGCGCCACACCAGAACAAGCGCCAGCGCCATCAGAGCGATAATTGCTCCGGAAGAAATACCGCCCAGCAGATAATCGATGAAGTCGATCACAGCGCGATCCCCCCGTTCGGGGCGCGATGCGTAGCTGGCGGTGAGGGCCGTGCTGTCCTGCCGGGCCTAGTAGCCGAGGTACGCATGGCGCAACTCCTCGTCTTGTGCGATCTCCTGGGCCGGTCCGCTCTTCACGATCTCGCCCAGGTTGAGAACGATCCCGGTCTTCGCCACGCGAAGAGCCGTCGCCGCGTTCTGCTCCACGAGCAGTACCGCCAGGCCCGAGTCGCGAGCCATGAGCTCGACGAGTTCCAGGATCTGGGTGACGATGAGCGGTGCGAGGCCGAGCGAGGGCTCATCGAGCAGGAGCGCCTGCGGCCCGGTCATGAGGGCGCGACCGATGGCCAACTGCTGCCGTTCTCCCCCGCTCAAGGTGTCGGCTCCGAGGTCTCGGCGCTCACCTAGCACGGGGAACAGCGCGTAGACGCGAGTCAACGACGTTGCCCGCTGGGCGTGCGTTCGCCACATACCGCCGAGTTTCAGATTCTCTTCCACAGTCAAATCGGGGATGGTGGAGCGGCCCTCGGGAACCAGGGCGATGCCCCGACGAACGATGTCCTCAGGCTTACCCCCCGTGATGTCCTCGTCGTAAAATAGGACCTGTCCCGCCAGCGGTTTCTCCAGGCCGGCGAGTGTTCGCATCAACGTCGACTTCCCGGCACCGTTCGCACCGATCACCGCGGTCACGCGTCCGGGCGGTACGTCCAACGACACGTTCTTGAGGGCTTCCACCGCTCCGTAATTGACCGAAAGGCCGTCGATCCGCAGCATCAGATCACCGCCTCGTGATCGTCCTCATGATCGTCTTCGCCCAGGTAGGCGGCCAAGACGGCGGGGTCGTTGCGCACTTCATCCGGCGAGCCCGCGGCGATCACCTTGCCCGCATCCAGAACCCAGATGAGGTCGCAAACCTCCATCACGAGTTCCATGTGGTGTTCCACCAGCAAGACAGTGCGCTCAGGCACCCAACTGCGAATCAATCGGCCCAACTCGTGCATGTCGGCGGCACCAATGCCACTTGCCGGCTCATCCAGCAGCAGAACCTTCGGGTCGCTCACCAGAGCTCGGGCCAGTGCTACACGCTTTTGCACTGGATAGGGCATCTCACCGGGCAGGCGGTCCGCCTCGGAGAGAACACCCAGTTCCGCCATGGCCGCCTCGGCCTTCTCCCGAACGTGTCGCTGCTCGGCGTCGGTCCACGGCATGGCGAGCGCGTCCGCGACGATGCCTGAGCGCACGTGACCCGAGGCTCCCAACATGACGTTCTCGCGCGCCGTCAACGAGGGGAACAGGCCCACTCCCTGGAGGGTCCGGGAGATTCCCATCCTGGTCAGGTGGTGGGTCTTAACGTGCCGGAGCCGGTTGCCCTCGTACTTCACCTTGCCGGAGTCCGGTTTGACGAAGCCCGTCATCACGTTGAAGACGGTCGTCTTCCCCGCACCGTTGGGACCGATAAGGCCGGTGACCGAACCCTCAGGAATTCCGATACTGACTTCGTCAAGAATCTGCAGTCCGCCGAAGGAGACGCTGATGTCGACCGTCTGAAGCAAAGGATGGGTCAATGGAAGGTGGTACTTCACAGATTCCCTCCCCTGGCCGGCGGTGGCTTCGGATGCAGACGGCGTCGCGACGGCCGACCTTTTGGCGTTTAGACGATAGTCGGTCAGTCAGCCGGGCCGATCAGCGTGCTGGCTGGTAGGCGCTCGGTCACTGGCACCGCTCGGTGACTCCACTGCCGGTGCTCCGACAAGCGGGCCAGTTGAACATCGGCACTGAAGGAATCGGTGGCCGCGGGTTCTGCCGTTCGCGCGCGCCGGCGCTCGGCGGTCGCGAGAATTTCGACGGCCATCACCGACAGATCGTGGATGTTCTGATGACGATGGGCACGACGCCCGAGATCCACTTGAGCGATGCTGTCTATCCCCCACTCGTCGTAGACATCCAGCAGGGTGGAGAACTCCACTCCGTATCCGATCGGCACGTGCAATTGCTGGAACACGTTCCGTCGAATCGCCCACTCTCCCGCGAGCGGTTGCACTATCGCGCCCAACTCCGGACGAAAGAGGGTCAACCAGGGCCGGGCCACGAGTTCGGTGACGCGTCCGCCCTCGAGCGTCACGTCACCGTCGATGTCCAGGACTCGGTCGTAGAAGCCCCGGCACAGGACGACCTGGGGGTCTGCGAGTAGGGGGCCGACCACCCCGAGAACGAAATGTGTGCCCCACTCGGTCAGGTCCGCATCGATGAAGGCGACTACGTCAGCCGACGTGACAAATTGCGACTTCCACAACGCCTCACCCTTGCCGGGGTGAACACCGAGATCCGGTCGAACATCCGCCACCGAGTGGACCCGAGCTCCCGCGTTGGTAGCAACGGCCGCGGTGCGATCCGACGACAGCGAGTCCATCACCACAAGTTCATCGACGATCTCGCCAAGTTCTGCAGCGATTGCCGACACCACCTGTCCGATGGTGCCTTCCTCATCTCGGGCAGGAATGACGACGGCAAGAGTGGACTCACCCTTGATCGACTCAATACGACCGTGACTCCAGTCGGAGGCGACCGACATCATCACCGTGAACACCGATCAGCTGATCGCATCGACGACGCCACGCGAACCACGCTGTCGAAGTGCAGTACTCGGCTGAGGGATTGTCGTTTAGAAGTCGTCGTCCTCGCTCTTGGCGGGATCGATCGGGATTCCCGGGCCCATCGTGGAGGACAGCGTCGCCTTCTTGATGTAGCGCCCCTTGGCAGCGGACGGCTTCATGCGATTGATCTCGTCCATAACGGCGGTGAAGTTGTCGTTGAGTTGATCNGCGGTGAAAGACGCCTTGCCGATCGGGAACTGCAGGTTGGCGTGCTTGTCGAGACGAAACTCGATCTTGCCGCCCTTGATGTCGCCGACTGCCTTCGCGACGTCCATCGTGACTGTTCCCGTCTTGGGGTTCGGCATCAAACCTCGGGGGCCGAGGACCTTGCCGAGGGTTCCGACTTTGCCCATCATGTCGGGCGTCGCAACAACGGCATCGAAGTCAGTCCAACCACCCTTGACCTTCTCGAGCATGTCGTCCGCTCCCACGAAATCCGCCCCCGCCTCGCGAGCCTCATCGGCTTTCTCGCCACCGGCGAACACGAGTACTCGGGAGGTCTTTCCCGTTCCGTGGGGAAGGTTGACCGTGCCGCGGACCATCTGGTCCGCCTTTCGCGGATCGACGCCCATACGCATGGACACATCGACCGTTGGATCGAACTTCGTGGACACGGTGTCCTTGACGATCTTGATGGCGCCCATCGGGCTGTAGATCTTGTCTTCCTCGATCTTCTCGAGGGCTTGCTGGTATGCCTTGCTGCGCTTCATAACTGCTCTCCTTGTCGGCAGGTGTGGTGTGCGAGCCGCGCTGGCTCTCCCACGATGGTGACTATTCAGTTGTTCCGCGAACCGTCCTCGAACGGAAGTGCGGCGGTATGGAAGCACGAAAACTACGAGACGGTGATCCCCATCTGACGTGCCGTGCCTTCGATGATGCGCATCGCGGCGTCCACGTCATTGGCGTTCAAGTCCGGCATCTTGGTTTCAGCAATCTCACGGACCTGGTCTTTGGTAATGGACCCGGCCTTGACGGTGTGCGGCGTCCCCGAACCCTTCGGAACGCCTGCAGCCTTCAAGATCAACTTGGCGGCCGGCGGGGTCTTCAGAACAAAGTCGAACGAGCGATCCTCGTAGACGGTGATCTCGACGGGAATAACTTGCCCTCGCTTGTCCTCCGTCGCGGCGTTGTACGCCTTGCAGAAGTCCATGATGTTGACGCCATGCTGGCCGAGTGCCGGGCCAACGGGCGGTGCCGGGTTGGCTTGACCAGCCTCGATCTGCAACTTAATGAGGCCTTCGACCTTCTTCTTCGGTGCCATCGTCTCTCTGCTTCCTTCAGGGCCGGCGGGCGCCGGCCACTTGTGTGCTCGACCTAGTTCTTATGAATCTGATTGAACGCAAGCTCAACCGGGGTTTCGCGACCGAAGATCTCGACGAGCCCGGTNACCTTTTGAGCTTCGATGTTGATCTCGGAGATCGTGGCGTGCAACGTAGCGAACGGTCCATCGACGACGGTCACCGAGTCACCCACGGAGAAATCGATTTCTACCGGGGCNACCGCGGCTGCGGCATCGTCGGCGACGCTCGTCGTTCCCGCGGCAGCAACCGGCTTCTTCTCTGGTGCCGGAGCCAGAATGTTGACGACCTCGTCAAACGACAGGGGCGCCGGTGAATGGCCGTTTCCGACAAAGCCGGTCACACCGGGAGTGTGCCGAACAACCCCCCAGGATTCGTCCGTCAAGTCCATCCGAACCAAGACGTAGCCCGGGAACTTGTTGCGCTTCACCTGCTTGCGCACGCCGCTCTTGATCTCTGTGACTTCCTCCATCGGGACTTCCACCTGGAAGATGTAATCCTCCATGTTCAAGGTCGTCGTCCGAGCCTCGATGTTGCCCTTCACCTTGTTCTCATAACCCGAGTACGAGTGAACGACGTACCAATCGCCAGGGGCGATGCGCATTTCGCTACGGAACGCCTCAGCGGGATCAACTTCTTCGTCGTTGTTCTCCGCCTCATCATCCGCGTCGACAGCACCGGCGTCGACAGCGGCAACCGCGTCCACGATCTCCTGAGCTTCCGCCACAACGTCGGCTTCCGCTTCGGCCTGGGCCTCGTCGACAAGAACGTCATCGGCTGTCACCTCATCGGCAACGAACTCCGACGCGATCACGTCGGCGTCCGGAGCTGCGTCGCTTGTCTCGGCTTCCGCCGGGGCTGCGTCGGTTGTCTCAGGCACCGCGAACGGGTCGACAACGGGTTGGTCCTGCTCGGACACGGCGGGTTCTCCTCGGTTCTTTCGATTTGCTCGGGTGGGGTGGGGGCTCGTTGGTCGGCTAGCCGAAGACGAAGAGCACTCCCTGGGTGAAGACGTAGTCGTAAGCCGCGATGATGCCCGCCATCACGAGGACGAAGAACAACACCACGGTGGTGTAGGCGATCAGTTCTTTTCGCGTCGGCCAAATGACCTTGCGGAGTTCAGCAATGACCTGTCGAATGAAAAGCGCGAGCCGAGAGAAGAAGCCGCGTTCGGACGCAGCAGACCCACCACTGGGCTGCTGACGCTCCTCGACTTCCGCCATGACCGTGCCTTCCTATCGCTTTCTGCTGTCCGACTGTTCGGCTGTTCACCGATCAGCAGGGCCGAAGGGACTTGAACCCCCAACCGCCGGTTTTGGAGACCGGTGCTCTACCAATTGAGCTACAGCCCTCGGTCGGTTCACGACGATCAGCCTGTGGGCAGGCTTACGCCGAGGTACCGCGGGACGAAGTGTACGGCGGGGTCCGGGCGGCCGGCGACCCCGGGGCTGCCTGCTGACAGGATGAGCCAGTGACATCCCCTGCCCACCGAATTTCCCGGCGCATCGGCTCCATGAGTGAGTCGGCCACTTTGGCCGTGGATGCGAAGGCGAAGGCCCTCGTGGCGGCCGGCCGGCCGGTCATCGGTTTCGGAGCTGGCGAGCCCGATTTCCCCACACCGGACTACATCGTCTCCGCAGCCGTCGACGCCTGCCGCGATCCGCGGTGGCACCGATACAGCCCCGCAGNAGGACTACCGGCATTNAAGGAGGCGATCGCCCAGAAAACGCTCCGCGATTCTGGATGGGAGATCGGAGCCGATCAGGTGCTTGTCACGAACGGCGGCAAGCAAGCCCTCTACAACGCCTTCGCAGCCCTACTGAATCCGGGCGATGAGGTACTGCTCCCCGCGCCCTACTGGACGACCTATCCAGAGTCGATCGCCCTTGCGGGCGGTGTCCCAGTGGAGGTCCCCACTGACGAAACGACCGGCTACCGCGCATCCATTGAACAACTCGAAGCAGCTCGGACGCCGCGAACGACGATGCTCGTGTTCGTCTCTCCCTCGAATCCAACCGGCGCCGTCTACTCCCCCGCCGAGGTTGAGGCAATCGGCACCTGGGCCGCCGACAACGGTCTGTGGGTAGTCACTGATGAGATCTACGAGCACCTCGTCTACGGAGACGCCGTCTTCTCGTCGATGCCCGTGGGGGTTCCGCAGCTGGCTGACCAATGCGTCGTCATCAACGGAGTGGCCAAGACCTACGCGATGACCGGATGGCGTGTCGGCTGGATGATCGGACCCACCGATGTCGTGAAGGCGGCCACCAACTTGCAGTCACACGCAACGTCCAACGTCGCCAACGTGTCGCAAATCGCTGCGCTCGCCGCGGTCAGTGGGGACCTGGCTGCCGTGGAGGACATGAAGGTCGCCTTCGATCGACGTCGCCGCCTCATCGTCGAGGCGCTCAATCAGATTCCCGGTGTCGAATGCCCCACACCCGAGGGAGCGTTCTACGTCTACCCCTCGGTCAAGGGAGTTCTGGGCACGGACATCCGTGGCCATCGTCCCGCGTCGTCTGCGGAATTGGCGGCGCTCATCCTCGACGAGGTGGAGGTCGCCGTCGTGCCCGGTGAGGCTTTCGGTACGCCCGGCTATATGCGTCTGTCGTACGCGACATCCGACGACAAGATCACCGAGGGGATCGCTCGTATCGCGACCCTCCTTGGCGAGTAACGCTCATTCGCGATCTTGGCGCGTTCGCGGAGCTATCTACCTGCAGAACGCCCTCCCTATAAGGTGCATCCGATCAGTCGCGGCTCCGCGACGAGTTCGACACCGAATCTGTCCGCAACACATGACCGCATCCATCGAGCAAGTTCCAGGACGTCCTCGCAGGTCGCGCTTCCGGTATTGCTAATCGCCAGCGTGTGCTTGGTCGATACCCGTGCACCGGATTCGGGCAACTGAAAGCCACGGTCGATTCCACTGGCTGCGATCAACCACGCCGCGCTCACCTTTACCTCGTCCGAGGACGACGGGGTCGAGAAGCGTGGACACTCGTCGGGCAAGGTGCGCGCCACGGCGTCGCTGACGATCGGATTAACGAAGAAGGAGCCAACGCTCCAGGTATCGCGATCGTGCTCGTCGAGCACCATGCCCTTGCTGCGCCGTAACTCCATGACGGCCTCACGCACTCGCACTCCGTCCGCGCTCGCCCCAACGTCGACACCCACAGCGCTCGCGAGTTGCGGGTAGGAGACGCACACGGACTCATCGACAGGCAGATCGAAGGCAACCTCGAGCACAACGAAGCGGTCCGGCTCTTGCTTGAATCGGCTCGTGCGATAACCAAAGCCGCACTCCTGCGCTGACAGTTCCTGCACGGATCTCCCGGTGCGATCCCAGACGCGGACACTGACGAGATAATCGGAGACTTCTGCCCCGTACGCCCCCACGTTCTGGATGGGTGATGCGCCAACAAGGCCCGGGATACCGCTGAGTGGCGCCAGGGCGGCGGATCCCGCGGCGAGGCTTCGCAGCACAAGTTCGTCCCATTCCTCACCGGCTGCTGCAACGACGCGTACGAGCCCTTCCTGATCCACGCTGGTGATGCCCGTCGGCGCCACCTGGACCACGGTTCCGTCAAAGGCCGCATCAGAACACACGACGTTCGAGCCACCGCCGAGAACCAGAGCCGGTCGGCCAAGGTCGTCGCACTCGACGATTGCCTCGATGCACGCCGCCTCGGTGCGTGCCACGATCCACGTTCCCACGACACCACCCACACGCAGGGACGTGTGCTCGGCGAAACTCCCAGGCCCCAGGTCGACAGGTGACGTCATGTCACTCAGCCTAGGAGGCGTTGCCGGCCTGTAATCGAATTGCCGGCTTACCGCGGAGCGAGCAGGTGATCTTTACCGCGGAAGCGCTGGAGTAGCCGGTCGTACGTCTTCTTCGACTGCTTTTCCCGAAAGGCGGGGTCAGAGTCGTGATACCCGTGGTGCCGCCCCTGGCGGATTGGCAGCGAATCCGCAGGAATAGCGAGAATCCCTCCCGCCTCGCGCAGCGCCAAGCTCCATTCCATATCGGCGTTGCGGTAAAAGCGCGCCTTCGGGTCGGGTCTGACCAGTTCAATGGCCTCGCGCTTGAGGGCCATCAGGTATCCCAGGATGGCGTCCACTTCTCCCACCTCAGCCGCATCGAAGGAGCGCCATCCGTCATCAACGTTGACGTTCACGCCCTTCCATCCGGTGCCCACGACGCCATCACGAGCGAGGACGTCCAGCATGGGGGCGAACGCATCACCCTCGATGATCGTCGACAGATCCATGATGACGAACACCTCGCACCGTGACAGATCAATGGCCGCAGACACGACGTTCGACCAGCCGAGCGATGTGAGTGTGCTCTCCATGTGCAGGACTCGAAATCGTCCAGGTTGATCGTCGGCGAACACTTCGGCTCGCGTTCCCGCGTCGTCGACGTTCGCGCAATCGATCACCAAGACTGTGGCATCCGCCGGTGCGTGGGCCTGCAGAGCCTTCAGGCACACGTCCGTGTCNTCNGGCCAACCGTCGATGATCACGCAGACGACCGTTGGCGCCTCGACGGGGGCTGACGACACCAACTCATGCACGTCCCGGAGTACCTCGAACGGAGGCTTTTCGACGAGCTCAAAGCCACCCGCCGTATCGACGACCGTCCAGCCGGCAGCATCGATCTCGGCTCGAATTGCATCGGCCCGCGCNAAGTCCTTCGCCGANCGTGCATCTGCCCGTGCGGCAGCGAGCGCCTGAACGTGATCGGGAGCTTTCATTCTTCNATCACCCNACGCGGACGCGAGCGATGGCTTTACCGAGAACGGAAACGTCGGCGCACATCGCTTTGAGCGAGACGGTTGCGATGTCGTCGTCCACTGATGTCACGGTTCCGCTCACGTGGAGTGTTGCGCCGACTCCATCGTCCGGGACGACCACGGGCCTGGTAAAGCGACAGCCGTAGTCGACCAGAGCCGAGGGGTCTTCGCACCAGTCGGTAACGACCTGAATCGCCATGCCCATCGTCAACATTCCATGCGCGATGACGTCGGGCAAACCAACCTCGTGGGCGATCCGCTCATTCCAGTGGATGACGTTGAAGTCTCCGGAGGCGCCGGCGTATCGAACAAGCGTCTCCCGGGTGATACGGAAATCGCGCGAGGGAATCTCGTACCCGACGTCGACGCCGGTCATGCTGTCTCNCTATCNGTTCCCCGAGCAACGAGCACCGTGTAACTCGTCACGACATGCTCACCGTCGGTAGTCGAGATGTCCGTTCGAGTGGTGATCATGTCGTTGCCGGCCACCGATCGAATTCCGTCAATCGTGACATGACNGAGGAGCTCATCACCGGCGACGATCGGTCGTGAATATTCGAACCTCTGATCGCCGTGAACCACCCGTGAATAGTCCAGGCCGAGGTCGGGATCAAGGGCGACCGACTCGGCGGCGGCCATCACGAGTCGAACGGCAAAGGTGGGTGGAGCCACGACATCGGTGTATCCGCGGCTTNGNGCCGCGTCGACNTCGAGACTTANCGGCTCGGTGACTCCGAGCGCCTCGCTGAACTCCCGTACCTTCTCTCGCCCCACGAGATAGGGAGCGCCCGGAGGGTACGAGCGTCCGACAAAGTCGGGATTAAGTGCCACGGGTGCTCGACGGGCCCTAGCGGGTTTCCTTGTGCAGTGTGTGCTTGTTGCACCGCGGGCAGAACTTCTTCACCTCGAGCCGGTCGGGGTCGTTCCGCCGGTTCTTCTTGGTGATGTAGTTGCGCTCCTTGCAGTCCTCGCACGCCATGGTGATTTTGGGACGGACGTCCGTTGCCTTGGCCATCTGATCTGCCTCTCTCCGTGCGCTGCGAGCGCCCTTACGTGTTCCTAGTCTTGCCTACCGNTGTTCGTTGCTGTTGGTAGCGGGGGCGGGACTTGAACCCGCGACACAGCGATTATGAGCCGCTTGCTCTGCCAGGCTGAGCTACCCCGCCCTGCACGACCCGAACCCACTGCTGAGATCGGCCCGCACTCCGAGCCCCAATACGGAATCGAACCGTAGACCTTCTCCTTACCATGGAGACGCTCTGCCGACTGAGCTATTGGGGCGTGAAGCCGGTAAAGCGTACCCGGGGACGCACCATCTGCGAACCCCAGCCCCAACCTGCCGAACCAAGGATCGTTGGCTTCAATACAGATATGGCGTCACCTGCTTCTCCAGCCTCCAGCAAAGCCGGACACCGGTGGACCGTTGCCGACATGCCGGACCTCACCGGCCGAGCGGCCATCGTCACGGGCGCCAATTCCGGCATCGGCTTCTACACCGCTCGAGCCCTCGCCCGCAAGGGCGCCGACGTCACCCTGGCTGTTCGCGATCAAACAAAGGGAGACACGGCACGTGAGCTCATGGGCCCCACACCGGGGGCGGTCCATGTGCGCCAACTCGACCTCAGCGATCTGTCGTCCGTCCGCAGTTTCGCCAGTGAGTGGTCACGCGATTACGACAGGGGTCTGGATCTTCTGATCAACAACGCCGGAGTAATGGCGATTCCGTATCGACAAAGTGCTGACGGTTACGAACTGCAGTTCGCCACCAACCATCTCGGGCACTTCGCACTGACAGGGCTGCTCTTGCCGGCACTGGTCGCTGTTCCCCACTCCCGCATCGTCAATGTCTCTTCAGGCGCTCATCGGATGGTCCGCCGGATCAACGTCGACAACCTCACCGGCGAAAACGGGTACAGCAAGTGGGGTGCATACGGGCAGAGCAAACTCGCGAACTTGCTGTTCACCCTCGAACTCCAGCGTCGCCTGGAGGCCGACGACCTCACCGTGACGTGTTCGGCTGCACACCCTGGGTGGGCGGCCACGGGTCTGCAGAGCGCAGGCCCCACGATGAGCGGCTCCTGGTGGGAAGCGCGGATCGCCGAACTCGCAAACATCGTTCTCGCGCAGTCCGCCGAGAGTGGGGCGCTGCCGACACTCTTCGCCGCGACCATGCCCGGACTCCCGGGCAACTCCTACATCGGACCGGACGGTATGAGTGAAATGCGAGGACACCCAAAGCCGGTGGGTCGGTCGGACGCAGCGCAGGACCGGCAGCAGGCCGAGCAGTTGTGGCGGGTAAGCGAGGAACTAACGGCCGTTACGTTTCCGTTCGACGCGTAACGTCAGTCGACTAGGGGAATTGTTTCTGACGTTTCCATGAACGCCCGAGTGGAGTTGAAGTCGACGATGCCGGCATCGGAGCCGAGTCCGGTGGCGACGAGGCTGCCGCACGCAGCCCCGAAACGAGCTGCCTGATCGATCTCCCAGCCCATCGCGGTCGTCAACATGAATCCGGCATCGAAGGCATCGCCGCAGCCCGTCGTGTCGACGACATCCACCGCGAATGCAGGGACCCGCAGTTCTGCNTCNCCGACCCGATTGATGCTTGCACCCTGATCACCCATCTTCAAGATGACGCTTGTCGCTCCCATGTCGAGGAAGAATCCGGCGAGGTCGCTGCGAGTGGAGAGGCCGGAGACCATTTCTGCTTCTTCGATGTTGGGCATGAAGTAATCGAGGTGGGGCATGCACGGTCGCAGAATGTCCGCCATGCCGTCTTTTTGAACTCCGAGAACGTCCATTGTGGTGATCGCTCCCTGCTCCTTCGCGGCGGCGAGTACCGCGGCCGCGTCGGGCCCGTCGAACGCCGGCATCAGAAACGTGCCACCAACGTGCACAACATCGAATGCCCCAAGCGCAGAGAGGTCGACGTCCTTCGCCGAGAAGACCGCATTCGCACCCATCACATGCAAGGCGGGTCGCTCTCCGTTCGGACGGATGGGAAGCATGGTGGCCGAGGTCGGCACATCGGCGTGGGTTCTCATACCCGATGAATCGATGCCGTATCGCTCCAGGATGCCCCGCATAACTTTTCCGAGTTCGTCGTCGCCCGTCGCGCCCATGCTGCTGACGTCGGCGCCCAGCTTGGCTAGGTCAACGGCCGTGCCGCCTGCGGTGCCGGCAACGGTTACCCGAATCTCATCGATCAGCGCAATGTTTTGACCCGTGGGAATTTCGGAGACCGGTCGGCCCAACACGTCGATGATGTGGACCCCGATGCTTGCTATCTGAACCACGATTCTCCCTCCTGCCCTGTGACGCAAGAACCTACCGTGGCGGGGGCTTTACGTGCTGCCGATTTCCGGGCAGATCGTCTCGTAAATCGACTTCAGCGTTTCAACCTCGGCTCCGAAAGCGCGGGCGAGATCGCTGGCCGGAGCCTCTTCCGGGTAGGACTGGTCGGGACCGGTTCCCGACATAACGAAGTTGCTGCCCACGATCACCTCGCGCTGCACCGCCTCGGAGGCCAACTCCTCTTCCGTCACGGCCGAACAGGATGAGGAGAGCGACTCCCAGTACTCATCGATGTCACCTACCAGGAATACTTGGAATCCACCGCACAAGATGAGCTCGCCCCCCAGCGGCTCCTCGGTTGCTGGATTCTCGGTGATGACCTGCTTGGTTCCGGAGAACGAGTCCTCCGAGCAGTCGAAACCCGCGTCGTTCACCCCGGTGATAGCGGCGTCGCTGGATACCCATCCGGGATCGGATCCCTCGGCAACCTCGCTAGACGAGCATCCGGTAATCACCAACGCGATGAGGGCAACGCCTGCGAGGGTTCGACGCACGATTTTCCTCTTCCGCCGTAGATGGAGAAACCGACCACAGGCCGGCGCCCAGAGGATACACTGCCGCGCATTCCTTAATCGAGTTCGATTCGTGGAGTTCGAGTGAAGAAGCTAATAAATGATCCGTTCGACATGGTCGAGGAGATGGTGGACGGATTTCTGTCCGCCAATGATGACATCGTCAGGCGAGTGGGGCGTCGCTCTATCGCGCGGGTAGCCAGCCCGATCGCCGGCAAAGTAGGCATCGTTGTCGGTGGCGGAAGCGGACACCTTCCCGCATTCGCGGGTTACGTCGGTCAAGGCATGGCTGATGGGGCCGCGTTCGGCAACGTGTTCGCCTCACCTCCGGCCCGACCGGTAGTGGAGGCAACTACTGCGGTTGATTCCGGTGCTGGTGTTCTCTACCTCTACGGCAACTACGCCGGCGACTGTCTGAACTTCGACAAGGCCCAGGACCAATGCCGAGAAATGGGCATGGACGTCCGCACCGTTGTTCTCAACGACGATGTCGCGTCGGCACCCATCGACCAGGCGGACCGTCGCCGCGGTATTGGTGGCCTGTTCTGGGTCTTCCGCATTGCCGGCGCCAAGGCTGAGCAGATGGCTTCGCTCGACGAGGTCTTCGAGATCGCCACCCGCGCAAACGCGAACACCCGCACGGTGGGCGTCGGCCTCACCTCGTGCACCGTTCCGGCCAACGGACGCCCCACTTTCCATCTCGAGGAAGACGAGATGGAACTGGGCCTNGGCATCCACGGAGAGCCCGGNATCAAGAGACAAAAAGTCGCCCCCGTCGACGACATCGTCNAAGCNATGATGGACATGATCCTTGGCGACTTGGACTACTCCGGCAGCGAAGTCGCCCTCTCGGTAAACGGACTCGGGGGAACACCGGCGGAGGAGTTGTATGTGGTCTACCGCAAAGCCAAGGAGATCTGCGACGCGAACGGACTTCGGGTGCGCCACAANAACGTCGGCGANATGGTGACCGCGCTGGAAATGGCCGGTGCGTCCATCAGCCTCGTCCGTCTTGACGACGAAATGGGCGCCCTTCTCGACTCGACCGTCAACACCTGCATGTACAAGAAGCCCTAGGAGCAACGAATGCCAACCCTGACCGGAGACTCCGTCCGACTCCTGCTTGAGCAGGTCGCCATCGACGTCGAATCGAACAAGGACTTCCTATGTGACCTCGACGGTGAAGTCGGTGATGGTGACCACGGCGTAAGCATGACGATCGGGATGCGCGCTGTGCGGCGAGCCATGGACGACCTTCCCCCCGACCCCAGCGTCGAACAGGCCTTTCAGGCCGCCTCCGATGCGTACGCGATCGAGGTCGGGGCCACCATCGGTCCGCTGTACGAGGTCGCCTTCGCGGCCGCCGCTCAGGCGTGCTCGGGCAAAGCCGATGTCAGCTCCGTGTCGGACTGGGTGCAGATCTATCAGGCCATGTTCGATGCGATCCAGCAGTTGGGCGGAGCCGAGTTGGGAGACAAGACCCTGCTCGACTCCTTCCATCCAGCCATCGAGAAACTCGCCAGCCTCGAAGGTCAGGACCTCGTTCCGTCCCTCGAACAGGCCGCGGTGACGGCTCGACAGGCAGCGGAGGCCACGAAGGACCTGAAGCCGAAGAAAGGCAGGGCGTCCCGCCTTGCCGACNGGGCAGTNGGCCACCAAGACGCGGGNGCGACCTCCCTGGCCATCATCCTGGAATCAGTGGCGGCTTTCGCCGCAAACGTGCGGAGTTAGCTTTCGAGCGCTTGACGCTATTTCGCGTACTCGCGCAAGCGTGCCACCAGCGCGCCGCAGAAGTTCGGGATATCGGCAACNACNCGTCCCCANACGAGTTGACCGTCGACGAANGCGCTNTCATCNACCCACACNGCTCCGGCNTTCTCCAAGTCGTCCTTGATACCCANGGACCCNGTNGCNCNACGCCCCTGGACCAGNCCCGCTGAGATCAGCAGCCACGGTCCGTGACAGATCGCCGCTACCACCGCACCGGCTTNATACCGGTTGCGAATGAGTTCCAGGACAGGCTCGGATCTGCGCAGTTTGTCCGGTGCCCAGCCCCCCGGTAGGACNACGACGTCGTACGCGATCCCCGCCGCCTCATCGATGGTCAGGTCAGGCGTGATCTTCAACCCGTTCTTGCCCGCAAACGAATCCATNGAGAGCGCGACGGTATCCACAGCGACGCCTTCTTCTTCGAGTCGCATGAGGGTGACGTAGTACTCGAGATCTTCGGCGCCTTCGGCAGCAAGCACGCAGGCCTTCAAGCCCTCCAGTGTTTTGTCGTGGGTCACGGTGATATTTCACCTTCGTCATAGTCGGTAATGATCTGGACCTTCGCCGCCGATGGGGACGAGTCGTCGAACTCAAGGTCAAGCCACCGGTCAACGAGCGCCCAAGCCAATTCGGGAGCGACAACGCGAGCACCCAGAGTGAGCACCTGGCAGTTGTTGCTGAGGACCGATCGCTCGACGGAATAGACGTCGTGCGCCGTCGTCGCTCTGATTCCCTTGACCTTGTTCGCGGAAATGGCCATGCCGATTCCCGTTCCGCAGATCAACAGGGCCCGCTGGGCGTCTCCGGCCGCGACGTCCGTNGCNACCTTGAGNCCGATCTCNGGATANGCCGTTGAGTCTTGCCCGTCGAGTACTCCGCTGTCGCTTACGCCCGCAACCCGTGGATCGGATGCAAGCTTGTCTCGTAGATACTCCTTGAGGGCGAAACCCGCCTCGTCGCAGCCCAAGGCCAACAACCACTGTTTCATTAATCTTCTCCTCTCACCCGGGCCTCGATCCCGCTCCATTTGGCGGGACTCCAGGCCGCGCGTCCAACAAATACCCCCGACGCTGCATCAAGAGATGCAATCTGAGCACAGTTGCCCTCGTTGACGCTGCCACCGTAGACGAGGGTGACGTCTTCTCCCAGCGCCGACCGCACACGAGCCATCCTGGCATCGATGTAATCCACCGGTGCCTCGCGTCCTGCCTCCCCGATCGCCCAGTAGGGCTCGTACGCCAGAACATCGCCGTCATGGAATTGACCGTCGGCGATCAACTGTGCCTGCGTGATCAGGTCGTCGCTGTCGTGATCTCCCTGTGCTTCCTCTCCCACGCACACCAACACATTCAGGTTCGCTTCCCGGGCTCGCTGGACTTGTTCAGCGAAGGACTCGAGCGACTCGCCTAACGCAACCCGTTCCGCGTGCCCCACCATGACGAAGTCGGCACCCATCGACGCAACGTCTTGCGCAGCTACCTCTCCCGTATAGGCACCTCGATCGTGGGTGGAACAGCCCTGGACCCCTATTCGCAACCCCGAGCCCTCAGCTGCGGCGACGGACTCACCTAGAAACGGCATCGAGACGACGAGGGCTCGCATGACCCCTTCGTCCAGGCCCGCAACATGCTGAACCAGCCGAAGGGTTTCCTCGCGATCGAGGGCCATCTTCAGGTTGGACCCGATCCACGGTGCATCAGCCAACGGATTGCAGACCAGCCTCAATCTTTCGATCGTGGGCATCGAACAGGTGCAGATTCTCCCTCGGCAACTTGATCCAAATCGAGGACGAGGCATTCTTGCCAATGTCATGTTCGACCACGGCTTTGATTTCGAGGTCCTGAACCTTGACACCCAGAAGCATGCGGCCACCGATCGTGATCGCCTTATCTACGATCTCTGCCCGGACGTGATCTGGTTGCTCTTCCAAGGAGGCCGTCAACTGCTCGGGCCGGATACCCATCGTGGTTGCGTGCTGCGCTGCGGCACCCACAGGAATCGGTGACGCCAACAGGGGGCTGTGCAACGACGAGCCTTCCACAACGAAGCCCGTGCGCATGAAGTTCATACCTGGACTTCCCAAGAACCAGCCGGCGAACACGTCGTCCGGTCGGTCGTACACGACCCGCGGAGCATCGAGTTGGACGATACGGCCCGTATTCATTAGGGCTATCTTGTCCGCCAGACTCATGGCTTCGGTCTGGTCGTGCGTGACGTAGATGATGGTCTGACGTAACTCGGTGAAGAGCTGTTTCAACGAGCGCTTGAGCTCTAACTTCGAGGTGAGGTCGACGTTCGTGATCGGCTCATCGAAGAGGAGGACTTCCGGCTGGCGGGCCACTTCGCGGGCCACCGCAACCTTCTGCCGGCCGGCGTTGTCCAACCGGTCCACGTTCGTTTCGAGAACATCGGTCAACCCGATGATCTCGGCCATCTCATTGATTCGCTTCTTGCGAGCTGCTGAATCCATCTTGGCGGCGATGAGTGGCAACTCGAGATTTCGAGACACGGTGGTCCCACGGTAGATCACCGGGTACTGGAACACCATGCCGATCTGACGCTTATTGGTGGGAACCCTCGTCACGTCCGTGTCACCGATCATGACACTTCCCGTGGTTGGCGTTTCCAGGCCGACGATCATGCGCATGAGGGTCGTCTTGCCACACCCGGACGGACCGAGGAGAACNGTCACCGTTCCCTCTTCGAAAACCGTGGAGACCTCTTTCACGGCCCCGAAGTCACCGAAGTACTTCGAGATGCCGTCTATCCGAACATCAGCCATGTTGCACTCCCTGGCCTACGCGGGTTCGACTCACCGGGTCGAACAGGACAAATGAGGTCGGGTCCACAGCGATGTCGACGCTGCCACTACCGATCGCGGCGAGAGCCTCGCTTCCCGAACCGAGGACCGTCGACATGGGTACACCGTCCACCTCGAGATAGAGGATTTCCGATCCCCCGACGTCTTCGGTGAACAGCAAAGTCGCCGAGCAGGCAACAGCGCCCTCACGCGCCCCGCCCACTTGGACATGTTCGGATCGGATTCCCACGAGAACCGGCCCAGGAGCGACATCGCCGCTCACCTCGACCTCGCCGAGCACTGTCGAGCACATGGTCGACGACCCGACGGACCGCACGTCACCGTCGACCAGGTTCGCGCTGGGGAATCCGAGGGCTTGCATCGACGACGCAGTCTGGGGAGTGTCGTACACCTCGTCAAGGTCACCCTCTTCCGAGATGCCGCCGTCCGCCAAAACTCCCACGCGGGAGGCGAGCAGCAAGGATTCCAGCGAGTCGGACGTCGAGTACAAGAACGTGACCCCGAGGGCAGATCGAGTCGCTTTGAGATCATCAATAAGCCGCTCGCGCAACTTGAAGTCGAGACCGACCAACGGATCGTCGAGGACGAAGAAGTCCGTTTGCTTGGCCAAGCCTCGGGCGATCGCTGTTCGCTGCTTTTGCCCACCACTGAGTTGGTCTGGCCGCTTATCCAGCAAGTCCTCAATCGCGAGGAGCTCGCATACCCGATCGAGGGTCTCTTGCATCTCGACTTTGCCGACCTTGTCCAGGCGCATCGGATACAGGATGTTCTCGCGCACAGACTTGTTCGGGAAGAGCGCGAAGGATTGGGGAACGTAACCCACGTGCCGCTCCTGGGGTCCTGCTGATGTCACATCTTTCCCACCTAGATGGACGGAGCCGGCATCGGCGGGCTCGAGGCCAAGCACGATGCGGAGCAAGACGGACTTGCCTGAGCTGGGAGCCCCCGAGACGACGTAGAAGTCACCGGGATTCACGCTCATAGTGCAGTTCTCGAGAACCTGCGTGGATCCGTATCCCTTGAAAACGCCGGTGAGCGTTAGGGCAGATGATGCCGACACGGTTGCTTCAGACACAACTACCTTCCCATTTCAACGAGTATCGGAGTCACCCAAATACTGATGGCGAAAATGGCAATGATGACCGCGACAATGATGACGGACTTGACGACCGTGGCTCGGACGCCGGCTGTCGGTGTCACGTTGCTGACGGCGATCTGTAGGAAAACAGCGATTCCCAAAAGGAAGATCCCGTATCCGAATAGCTGAAGAGAGAAGGGCTGCGCCACGCACAGCAAAGAGAGGATCAGGAATACCATCACCCAGTTCTGGGCGCGCCGCGCAAAAGCGACTTTGCTCTTGCCCTTCTCGACGGTTTCGGTAACCGGTGTCGACATCAGACCTCACCTCGCACGGTTCCGAAGGTCATACCAACCAGCAGATACTTCTGGAAGAAGAAGATGAGCACTGCTAGCGGCAAGACGTAGGCGGTTCCCAGGGATGCCACGTACGGCCAGTTGGTTGCCCCTCCGTCGTACAAACTCGTGAACAACGCGACGGGGATGGTCGAGGTGTTTCGACCACCCAACTGGAAGTTGAACAGGAACTCGTTCCAGACGAAGATGATGTTGAAGACGAAGGCGGCGACGAGCCCAGGCTTCACCTGAGGCAAAACCACCTTGAAGATGACGTGGGCTCTCGACGCTCCGTTTACCAGACCCGTCTCGTCGAATCTTTGCGATACGCCGTCGATGAACCCTTTGAGGATCCACACGGAGAACGGCACCGAGAACATGACATAGAAGATCAGCAGACCGTGGTAAGTGTCCTTAAAGTTCAAGATTCCAAAGAGCTGAAAGAACGGAATCACGAAGGCCGCAGCAGGAACGAATCGTGTGGACAACAGCAGGAACATCAAGAAGTCCGTACCTGCGGGCTTGAATCGCGAGAACGAGTAAGCCGCCAGGTAGGACACGACAATCGCAATAGCAACCGACCCGACGGACAAGAACACACTGTTGAAGAAGTACAGACCCACGTTCGGCTTTGTGATCAGGGCCGCAAAGTTCTCCAGCGTCGGGGTGAAGATGAACTTCGGCGGGTAGGCCAGGATCGTGTTGTCAGTCTTGAGCGCCGCGAGGAAAATCCAAAAGATCGGAGCGAAAAAGATGAGCGCAACGATCCACGCGATGACACCTGAGATAGTCAGGCGGCGTTCCTTGTCGTTGCGCTTGCTCGGAGCATTCTCCTCCGGCAGCACCACTGGCGAATCATGAATGGGGGATGTCATGCGTTCTCAGCCTCCCGTCGGGACCGCAGATTGAGCACGAAGAGGTAAATGGACGTCAGCGCGATCGCGATGAACAGAAGCAGCACCGCCAGCGCCGACGAGTAGCCAAGGTTGAAGCTCTTGAACGCCAAGCGGTAGAGCGCGACCGCGATGAGTTCGGTGCGGTCGCCCGGCCCGCCGTTCGTCATCAGATAGACCAGATCCATGGTCTTAAACACATCAATGGTCCGCAGCAGGATTCCCAGGATGATGATGAACTTTCCTGCCGGGATGATCACGTGGATCAGTCGCTGCCAGAACGACAAGTTGTCCACCTGGGCGGCTTCCAGTTCTGCCTTNGGGACCGATCCCAGGGCCGCTAGCGTCATCAAGGCCATGAACGGAATCCACATCCAGCTATCCACCACAAGTACGGCAGGAAATGCCAGAGTTGCATCGGTGGTGAAGTCGATCTTCTCCAAACCAATGAGTTCACCGAAGTAGTTGATAACCCCAAAAACCGGGTCGAGCATCAAGCGCCAGAAGAGACCCGAGGACAAGGGGGTCAAGATCATCGGAGTGAAGAGCAGGGTGAGCGCCACGCGACGGCCGGGAACCTTGTTGCTCTTCCAGAATAAGTAGCCCACGACAGCCCCGAGGACTGTTTGAATCGCGACCGCAAGAACCATAAAGATGAACGTGCGGCCCAGGGATAACCACAGCGGACCGGCGCTGGCCAACTGGTTGTAGTTGTCCATGCCGATGAATCGCGGGTCCCCCGAAGACGTCAGCGTGTAGTTGTAGAAACTCAGCCCCAACATCCAGATGGTGGGAATGACATTCATCAAAATGAAGAAGACCAGCACTGGGACGAGCAGCCCCCATGACCACCAGGTCTTCTTCGATTTCGCCCTCGGCGGAGCAGACGCGGGAATCCCTTCTTCCATGCGGCTCGCAACCGACGGGGGTGCGGAACTCGAACTCATCGTCACCTTTCAGTTGGGATGTTCCCCGGCGCCTTTGTGCAGGCGCCGGGGAACATCGTCAGTACCGCGAGGAACTACTGCAGAGTGCGCCCTGCAGTTCCCTCCGGAGGCGCTACCGTCGTGCGCCCGGCGTTGAACAGGATTTCCTGCTGCTTAGCCGCGGAGTAGTCGAGCGCCTCAGCAGCGCTGGACACTGTTCCTGTCGCGTAGCCGTTGAAGGCCTCCTGCTGCACGGCGAGCATCTCGGAGTATTCCGGCAAGTGCCAGAAGTCCTGCGAGCGTCCCTCACCAAGCATGTACAAGAAGGGCTTCAGGTACGGGATGTCGGCGTAAGCCGGGTTGGCTGCGCCGCTCTTTGACCAGGGCAGACCGCCGTTCTCCAGGATGAAGACATCCTGAGTCTCAGGCAGATACCACCACTTCAGGAAGTCGACCGAGACACGCATCTGGTCGTCATCGTTGAAGGAGTTGATCACCCACGGCTGACCACCCATTGCACCGATGATGTTGGCATCTCCATCCGGTCCCTGGAACTTCGGAAGCGGAATTGCGAGGTACTGATCGGGTGATTGCACGCCGCCCTCGGGAGCCTCCGGGTTGTGCATGAAGGCACCGACGGCCAGCCACTGGAAGGCGGAGAATGCGCGACCCTGCGTGAACAGGTCGATCATGTCACCGATTCCTTGGGTGGCGAAGGTCTCCGGCTGGTACTCGCTGAGCCCGACGAACTTCTCCATGGCGGCTGCGTTGACCTCGGAGTTCAGGATTCCGTAGACGTCGTTGGTCTCCGGGTTCCAGATCTCACCACCGGTCGAGTATGCGAACGGGTAGTACGCGCAGGAGAAGAAGTCGTACTCCTTGCTGTACATCATGGCCGTTCCGTACACGCCTCCTGACGGATCGTTGAAGAAGTCAACGATCTCAAGGAAGTCGTCCATGAGGATGTTCTCGTACTCCTCGTAGGTGGTCGGCAGATCCTTGCCAGTAGCGTCCTTGAACGCCGCCTGGTTTGCCGGATCCTCCAGCCAGTCCTTACGCAGGAAGACGCCCTGGGTGTCGGGCATCTGCGGGAAGCCCCAACGCTGTCCGGAGCCATCCGGGTAGACCTGGTAAGTGTTGGTCACCAGCGACGAGTAGGGCTCGATGTCGAGCTCGGGGTTCAACGCGAAGACCTCGTCGGCCTTCACAATCCACCCTGGCTCGGAGAGCGCACCCAGCCACTGGCTGTCGACGATCATCAGGTTGAACTCGTTCGAACCTGAAGCGAGCGTCGGTGCGATCTTCTGGAACAGCTCACCGAAGGGTGCTTCGGCGAACGCCAGATCGCTTACGTCGTAGCCGTACTTTTCCTTGGCGTAGGACTGGAACGCCGGCCACATGGCCTCGGGCGCTGCGCTGGGCGGCCAACCACCGATACGCGAGTAGCCGAATTCGATCGACTTGCCCTGCATGTTGGTGTCGGAGCTACCGCACAGCGGGTTGTCTGGGTTATCGGCGCAGCTTTCTCCGCCGTCACCGCCGCCGTCTTCATTCAGATTTTCGGAGTCGTTGCCACCGTCATCCGATGCAGCCGGATCGTCGGTGCCGCTCGCTCCATCATCCCCCGAGCTACAACCCGCGAGTACGGCCGTCGAAGCCAGACCAACAGCGGCGATCGCTGCGACCATGCGACGTCCAGTCCAACGCTTCGAGCGTCGGCTCACGGGAGTTTGGGTTGCACTGTGTGTCATCCCGCTTTCCCTTCCTCTCTCTCCTTAATAGGACCAGCCTCCGTCGAGCGCCACTGAGTGTCGTGGGCTTGAGAGACGCTGATCACATCCTTTCGGTTGATCCCTCTAGTGGCGGATCCATTTGTGTGACGACTTTGTAACGATCAATGTAAAACGGATATTTATGCACTTTCGGGTTGATGTCATCGAGCACCCATCAGGTGTTCGACGGCCAACTGCGACAACTGCACGTAGCCGTATCCACGATTAGACAGCCGCTCAGCAGCGTCGGCACTGAAGGTGAGGTCGTCGATCGTCTCCCCCGGTGTCAGGGTCGGCTCCGCCAAGGACTCCAGGCCCGAGGCCCGCAACGCTTGCTGCACCGCCGGGTCTTCTCGGAAGCTTCGCGCGCGATCTCGCAACATCAGATACATCCGCATGTTGGCTTCGGCTGACGCCCACACACCGTCGAGGTCCTCTGTTCGCATCGGCTTGTAATCGAAGTGCTTGGGACCGGAGTAGTCGCTTCGCTCAATTAGGTCGACCAGGAAGAAGGCGCTCGTGAGATCCCCATGCCCGAACACCAGGTCCTGGTCGTACTTGATNCCGCGCTGCCCGTTCAGATCGATATGGAAGAGCTTGCCGCTCCACAACGCCTGCGCGATCGCATGCACGTAGTTCAGCCCAGCCATCTGCTCGTGACCGGTCTCCGGGTTCAGGCCCACCATGTCGGGGTACTGCAGTTGATCGATGAAGGCAATGGCGTGACCGACGGTTGGGAGCAGGATGTCTCCGCGTGGCTCATTCGGCTTGGGCTCGATAGCAAAGCGCAGGTCGTAGCCCTGGTCGATCACGTACTGACACAGCAGATCGACCCCTTCCTTGTATCGCTGGAGCGCATCGCGGATGTCCTTGGCGGCGTCCATCTCCGATCCTTCGCGCCCACCCCACATCACGTAGGTGGGCACGCCGAGCTCGGCGGCGTAGTCGACGTTGCGCCGGGTCTTGGCGATGGCCAGCCGTCGCACGTCGCGGTCGTTGGACGTGAAGGCACCGTCCTTGAACACCGGGTGGGTGAACAGGTTGGTCGTCATCATCGAGGTGACCATTCCTGTTCGATCGAGGGCCGATTTCCACTCGTCGAATCGCGCCCGTCTCGCCGAGTCATCTGCGTCGAACGCAACGAGGTCGTCGTCGTGGAAGGAAACACCCCAGGCGCCGAGCTCGGACAATCGCTCGAGCGACTCCACGGGATCCAGGGCCCGGCGGGTCGCGTCACCGAAGGGATCTCGGGCCTGCCAGCCCACGGTCCACAGGCCGAACGCGAACTTGTCCGCTTTCGTCGGCTTGATGTCCTGCGCTGGCGTCAGCATGTCGTCCTCAACTCTTCGACGAGAAGGCCGCGTCGAAGGCCTTCTCGGCNGGCTCGATCTGGGTCAGTTTGCGGACGAACNCCAATGCTTCCGGCCCTCCGGTGAGTCGATCCATCCCGGCGTCTTCCCACTCNACCGACATCGAGTGCTCNTANCCGATGAAGTTCAGCATCCGGAAGATGCTCTCCCAGGGCACGTCGCCGTGGCCGGTCGAGACGAAATCCCATCCTCGGCGGGGGTCGGCCCACGGCAGGTGGGATCCGAGTCGACCGTTGCGCCCGTCGAGCTGCTTGCGCGACTCCTTCAGGTGCACGTGGTAAATCCGGTCTTGGAAGTCCCACAGGAATCCGACCGGGTCGAGGTCCTGCCACATGAAGTGACTGGGGTCGAAGTTCAGCCCGAATGCCGGCCGGTGGCCGATGGCCTCCAACGACCGCTTCGTCGTCCAGTAGTCGTAGGCGATCTCGCTGGGGTGCACCTCGTGCGCGAAGCGCACTCCTTCCTCATCGAACACGTCCAGGATCGGATTCCATCGGTCCGCGAAGTCTTGGTATCCGCGCTCGATCATCTCGGCGGGGACCGGAGGGAACATGGCCACCGTGTGCCAGATCGACGATCCGGTGAATCCGACAACGGTGGGGATTCCCATCTTGGCGGCGGCTCNGGCGGCGTCCTTCATCTCTTCTGCAGCGCGCTGCCGCACGCCCTCAGCGTCACCGTCGCCCCACAGCCGCTCGGGCAAAATCCCCTGGTGCCGCTCGTCGATGGGGTTGTCGCAGACCGCTTGACCGACGAGATGATTCGCCAAGGCCCACGCCTTCAAGTTGTACGAGGCCAGGATCTCCTTGCGTTCCTCAACGTACCCCGGTTCGTTGACGGCTCGATGAATGTCGAAGTGGTCTCCCCAGCAGGCGATTTCGAGACCGTCATAGCCCCACTTGCTGGCCAGTTCACACACGGTCGTGAAGGGGAGGTCAGCCCACTGGGCGGTGAGCAACGCGATCGGACGCGGCATGTCGATCCTCCTATCGATCGGCTAAACGTTGGTTCGCACGGATTGAGCCTGGGCACTGCGCTCGACAGCATCGAGGACTCGCTGCACGTACAAGCCGTCGGCGAATGAAGGCTCCGGTGCACGATCGTTGACGATGTCGAGGACGAAATCTCGGAATTCATGGGTGAAGGTGTGGTCGTAGCCGAGCACGTGACCTGGGGGCCACCAACCCTCGACGTAGGGATGGTCGCTCTCGGTGACCATCACGCGGCGGAATCCTGCATCCTTGCCGTCCACCGTGTGGTCGTGCACCCACAGTTCGTTCATCGACTCGAACTCGAACCGAAGGCTCGCTTTTTCTCCATTGACCTCGATCGCCATGCCGTTCTTCCGGCCGCTGGCAAAGCGGGTTGCTTCGAACGTTCCGACGGCGCCGTTATCGAAATTCGCCAGGAACAGGGCCGCGTCATCCACCGTGACTTTGCCTCGTTCCGCGCTCTTCGTCGCCTCGAGAAGGTGCGTTTCTCCTACGAGCGGCCGCTCGTCGATGAAGGTACGGAGTTCACCGCTGACGTTCGTGATCTGGGATCCGGTGACGAACTGGGCAGCGTCGACGATGTGGGCACCGAGGTCTCCCAGCGCACCCGATCCCGCTTCTTCCTTCACCAGGCGCCAGACCAGGGGGAACTCCGGATCGATGATCCAGTCCTGGAGGTAGACGGCTCGCACATGGAAAATGCGGCCGAGTCTCCCCTGCCGGACCAGCTCTCGGGCATACGCCAAGGCGGGCACACGGCGATAGTTGAAGGCGACCATGGACTTGCCTGACGAGGCCTGCGCCGCTGCGGCCATCCGCTCGGCTTCTGCGACCGTGTTGGCCAACGGCTTTTCACAGATGACGTGTTTTCCAGCATTCAACGCGGCAACGGCGATCTCCTCGTGGGAACTCCCCGGGGTGCACACGTCGATGATGTCGATGTCGTCACGGGCGATCACCGCTCGCCAGTCCGTTTCCGCCGATTGCCATCCATATTTGGCGGCGGCCGCCGTGACGGCTTCCTCATTGCGTCCACAGATGACACGCATGTCGACGTCGACCCCGAGGTCGAAGACGCGGCCCACGGTGCGCCAGGCGTGCGAGTGCACCGCCCCCATGAAGGAGTACCCGATCATGCCGACACCCAGGGACGAACCGCCCATCAGCAGCCTCCATCCGTCGAATCAGGCGCCACGCAAGCAGCAATCCGTATCCGGCCTTGTATACCGGTCATCCTTGAGGTCCCGTTGCCCCCTGTCAACCGCTTTTCCGTATTCGACGCGGCGTAGGTCGCTACCGAAGTCGCTGCTGAAGTCGCTGCCGGAATCATCGTGACGTCGCCCCCAGCACCGAGCCGGCTACCTGAAGGATCGTCTCGACGCTCGATCTCATGTGGTTGATGTGATCGGTGACGGCGGCCTCAACCTCGTCTCGCTCACCCCGGGCCACGGCGCCGGCTATTTCCCGATGCTCCTGGGAACAGGTGGTCAATCGAGTGCTCGTCTCTAGGGATCGGTTCCAGAACCGTTGGATACGGCGGCGAGTCACTCTCGCGATGTCGGCGACGGTGGGGTTGTCCGCTGCCCGGAGAATCACTTCGTGGAAGGACGTATCCGCCTGTATCCACGCCTCAGCATCTCCCTGCTCGGCGGCATCGATCATGTCCTGAGCGAGCTCTTCGAGTGCACGGGAATCATCGGGGGACATGGCCTCGGACGCACGGGTGAACATGTAGGTATCGAGCAAGATCAACAGATCGCACGCATCGTTGAGTTCCTTGGTAGTCAGCAACGAAACCGTGAAGCGATTGTTGTCTCCGCGCCGGACCAACCCCTCGGTCTCCAGCCGACGCAACGCTTCTCGGATGGGAGTGCGACTCACTCCGATTTCCTGCGCGAGTCGGTTTTCCGACAGTTGCGCATTCGCCGGCAGTTGAAAGGTCGTGATAGCCGTCACGAGCCACGTATAGGCGTCATCGCCTAACGAAGCGGCGTCGTCCTCTTTGACAGTCATCGTGATACCCGTGATCCCCGCGCTACATCACTCGATCGACGAACTCACGGGTGTGGACTTTCACCGGAACGGTCATCAACTCCATGACTCCCTTGGCGACGTGCTCGGAGTATCGGCGAAAGGCTTCGTGACCCTTCTCGGCAGTGGCACGCAGCGGATTCCCGATGACACCGTTCTCGACGAACTCGTGGTGATCCATCGGGAAGGTGAAGTACTGGTAACCCTCGAATTCGACGTCGGGCATTCCGTCGTTCTTCGAGAAGGTGCTCGGCAAGAAGTCCGGGATGTGTGCACGGGTGTCCTCCGCGCGCTCCATGCGAACCAGGGACGGATTCCAGGCCATGTCCTGTGATGTTTCGAGTTCACTGGAGTGCCATCCGGGGGTCTCCTCCGGTGGGTTCTCCATCAGACCTTCGAGCACGCCGACGTAGCGCTCCATGTAGGGGCGCACGAAACCGATGAGGGCACCGGTCTCGTAGCGCAGTTGCCGCAACACCGGATCGACGACCTTGATATTCGATCCGTGACCGTTGACGAAGATAATGCGATTGAAGCCGTGATGGATGAGGCTGCGCGCCACATCGTTCATGACCGCCAACAGCGTGGAACTCCGCAATGTGATGGTCCCTCGCCCTTGACCGGGGTCGTACATGTGCTGCGGTGAATAGCCGGCCCAGATCGGAGGGGTGTGCAGCACTCCGATCGCCTCGGAGACGCGTGCTGAGATCTCGATCGCCGTGATGGTGTCGGTGTACAGCGGTAGGTGTGGGCCGTGCTGCTCCGTGCTTGCCATCGGCACCAGGACCGTGTCTTTAACGTCGAGGTAGTTCTGAATGTCGACGTAGGAAAGATCGGCAAGGTTCCACGACACGAATTTGGACCGAAAATCATCATCGCCGCTGGTCAGGCGGGGAACCTCGCGTCCCGGTGCGTAGTTGTGGCTCTCTAACGAACTGCTCATGTCCTAGTTGTCCCTTCTGATTGTTGTACGAGGTCGAGAAAGTGTTGACCTACACGGCGACCGAATTCGGGGGCATTGACGTGCAGTTGTTCATGAACGACGGTGATGTCCGGCCGAAGACGAGCGACGAACCTTTCGAGGAACGCCGCATCCGTCGCCGGATCGTAGAACTCTCCCCCCGGCACGTTGGGAATCGAGAATCCTTCGGTGGGGATGACCACCCTGATCGGACCCTTGGCACCGTTGATGCGATCGGCGAGATCATCCGCGATGGCCAGCATGTCGTCGAGATTCGCCCGAACCAGAGCGAACTCCGGATTGTGGTCGTACCTCGGGCGATCGGACAGGTGGTCGGGGATCGAGTGCGGCGGGAAGACGGCGAACTCCACACACCCCGGCACCACCACCTGGGGTAGGCCACGTTCGCCCGCGCTACGCAACCGATCGTCTCCGCCCACGTGCACACCACCCATGACGTTGCCGACGAGCTCGGACACCGTGAGGTCCACAACTCCCACGAAATGACCGGCGTCGATGAGTTCCTCCATGGCCGGGCCGCCGACACCATTGGCGTGAAAGACCACGCCGTCCAAGCCGGCTTCCGCGAGCACCTCTCGCATCGCCATCGACGCGGTTGTTGTGTTGCCCAGCATGGTGATGGCGACCGCCGTCGAGTGCTCGGGCGGTTCGAGGGCTTTTTGGCCGTGCTTCACCATTCCCGCCATGGCCGCTGCAGCGTTGTCGAAAACCGAGCAGGCGATGGCGTTCAGGCCGAGGATGTCGACGACCGTGTGCATCACGATCATGTCCGACGTTCCCACCAGCGGGTCGAACAGATGTCGCCCCGATGCGATCGGCGACAACACCATCTTCGGGACTCCCAGCGGCAACTCCATCAGTGCCGCGGCAGACATCACAGCGCCCTCTGCGCCCCCGAGACCGATGCCCCCGAGGACCAGACCTTGCCGGTGCAGGTCGGCAACCCTCGCCCGCACGAACGTCCGCATCTGGTCCACGGCCCGGCCGCGAGTGCCCGCCTGCTGCAGCGCCTCCAACGTGGTTCCACCGAACTCGGCCAAGTCGGCGTGCGAGACGTCCGGCTCGATGGACAGCGGCTCGCCCAAGATCCCCGTGTCCATCACGAGAGTAGGAACCCCCAGGGCATGGAGCCGGGACCGGAGGTAGTCCACCTCCGGTCCCTTGGTGTCGAGTGTCCCGATGAGCAGGACGCTCGGCTCTCCTAACCCCATTCGACCAAGCCTGCGTGTCGGTGCCCGGGCCTAGTTGCTGATCAGTGGCAACAAGGCCTCGGAGTTCTTCATGACCAGCCAGTCGTAGAACTCCTCGGTGAGGGTGCTGCTCCCGTGATCGATGATGAACTGCAACTGTTCCGGGCTGATGTCCGTGAAGTCCGTCTCGAGTGCGTTCGGGTACTTGTTCGCTGGGGTGCGGTCGATCGGTGCCACGAACTCCGCGGTCAAAGCACCGTCGTACCCGATGCTGGCGAGGGTTTCGACGACCTTCTTCCAGTCGTAGTCACCCATGCCCGCCGGCCACCGGTTGTTCTCGGCGACGTGGAAGTCCGTCAGGCGCCCCTTCGTCGAACGAATCGCCTCGTACAAGTCCTCTTCCTCGATGTTGATGTGGAAGGCATCGAGGCACACGCCGCAGTTGGGTCCTGTCGCCTCTGCGAGAACCATGGCCTGCTCAGCTCGGTTGATGAAGTAGGTCTCAAACCTGTTGAGCGGCTCGATGGCGCACCGAACGCCGGCCGCTTCCGAATGCTCGTAGACCTCTTTCATGCCGTCGACGGCCCACTGCCACTCTTCCTCGGGTGTCGCGTCGGGAACGATCTTGCCCACGGTGGCAGGGACGATTGTCATCTCATGGCCATCGAGCTCCTTGACCATGGTGATGCAGTCCTTGACGTACTGCACCGTTGCTGCGCGTTGCGCCTCGTCCTTCGCCGGCATGTTGCGCTCACCGAGCATCAAGGTGACCGATCCCCAGCAGGTCAACCCGTAGTGGTCCAGCAGGGCCTTGACCTCTTTGGAGTCATAGATGTCAGGCTCGCCACTGATCTCAATACTCTTGTATCCGTACTTCGCGAGCCGTGCGATCGTCGTCTCGATCGGCTCCGCCCGCATCCAGTTGTGCATCGATAGGTGCATTACTCACTCTCCCTTGTTCTTCACTTCGTCAATTCCCGCGCCTAATTCATCCGTCGAGGTGGCCCAAAGCCGAGTTTTCCGGGGTTCAAGATTCCATCGGGATCCCAAGCCGCCTTCAACGACTTGAGCAGATCGAAAGCCTCCCCATGCGCTTCGCGCATGAATCGACCCAGTTTCACGCCGACGCCGTGGTGCTCGTTCAAGGTTCCGCCGTTTTCCAGTGAGGCCCGGACAGCGGCATCCCAGACTCGGTCATGGAGTGCCATCGCTTCATCCGGATCGCTCGGAGCTTCATCGATGTAGAACCTGTCGTAAATCATCGACCCCCACGGGAACCAGTGGGAAAAGTGAGCGGTGTACGTGGCCCCGTACTCGGCGAAGCCTTCTTCGATGACTTTCTTCTTCGCCCAGTAGATGTCTTCGAGTCGATCGAAGCGGGCGCATGTGTCGGTTGTGCCGAAGACCATCGGCGGGGCGGGTGCCTTCCCATGAGCGAACGGCTCGTACTTTCGGTCCCACCACAACTGCCCAAGTTCGGGTCCGTAGCTTGTCCCGCCGACCTCACCGCAGACCTGGGTGATCTGCTGGACCTCGTAGTCCACCAACGGACTCGGACCGTCGCACATCAGGACGAGCAGGACTCCCTCCACGTCGGCATCGATCCACGAAGCCAACTTCTGCGTGTCCTTCTCGTCGTACAGGCGCACGACCGCCGGTCGGAGCCTGCCGACCATGATGCGTCGGCCCGCCTCGATTCCCTCGCTGATGGACGGGAAGCCGAAGGACAGGAATTCGCGACGCTCCGGAAGTGGCTCGAGCTGCATGGCCGCCTGGGTGATGACGCCGAGGGTGCCTTCCGACCCGACGAGGACTTGGACGAGGTCCGGGCCGGATGCATGGTTGGGAGTAGGAAGCGTTTCGACCAGGCGGCCCGGCGGCAGCGCCGCCTGCACCTGCAACACCAGATCCTCGGCCTTGCCGTACTTGGTCGACAGCACCCCCGATCCGCGCGCGGCGAGGAAGCCGCCCAGGGTTGCTCCGAAGTGGAACGAGCCGGGATAGTGGGGCATCGTCAAACCGACGGCGTTCAGCTCCTCCTCCAGAGCCGGACCGTCGATTCCGGCTTCCGCGGTGACAACCAGGCTCGTGTGGTCGATCTCCAGGATTCGGTTCATCCGGGTGAGGTCCAGTGCGATCCCCCCGTACGGGGCGAACGTTCCCCCCTGGGTTCCAGACCCTCCGCCCCGAGGGACCACCGGCATACCGAAATCACTGGCGATGCGAACGCACGCGGCGACTTCCTCCGCGTTTGCGGGGTGAACGGCGATATCGGCGGTGGGGTGGGGCAAGTTCTTGTACCGCATGTACTGGCTCATCCACGACCAGTCATCGGCCTGGGCTTCGAGATCCTTGGGGTCGACCGACACGTGGTCCGGCCCGACGGCATCGGCCAACTCTCGAGCGACGAGGCCGATCACATACCGACGGCGAATATCGCGTTCAGGGGCAGCGTCCAGGTTCTCCACTACGTATCCTTGTCTGTATACAGGTCGAGATACTAGAAGCCGGTACGCTGTTGCACAAGCACTTTGGCCATATTCGCCGAAAGGAACAGGAGGCCTGGCATGTCTGACCCCTGGGGTCTCGAGGGCGCAACGGTGGCCATCACCGGAGCCTCAACGGGAATCGGAGCGGCCCTGACCGACGCCTTTCTCGACTCCGGCGCGATCGTCCTGGGCATCAGCCGCTCCCCGGACAAGCACCCGACGACATCGCCGAACTACCGAACCTACGCCGCAGATCTATCAGTCCGGTCCGAGACCGAGGCCTTGATCGACGCGCTGAAGGCCGATCACGAGCGAATCGATGTCCTGATCAACAACGCAGGACACGCGTTGCGGGCACCGTCGGTCGACTACCCGATGGACGACTGGGATCGACTGATCGAGCTCAACCTGACCGCACCTTTCCTTCTTTCCCGCGGTCTCGCGCCGCCGATGTTGCACCGGGGTGCGGGCAAGGTCATCTTCACGGCCTCCTTGTGGTCGTTCCTCGGTGGCCGCAGCGTGCCGGCCTACACCGTGACCAAGTCCGGGATAGCGGGAATGATTCGGGCTCTATCCAACGAGTGGGCGCCTCAGGGAGTCCAGGTCAACGGCATCGCCCCCGGATACATCGATACCGATCTGACCCGACCGGCTATCAACGATCCCGAGATAGGGCCGGCGTTCCTTGCCCGTATCCCCGCTGGCCGCTGGGGAGAACCGCAGGACGTCGCCGGTGCCGCTCTCTTCCTCGCGAGCCATCACTCGGACTACATCACCGGGACGATCGTCCCCGTCGACGGCGGGTGGCTCGCCCATTAACGCGTGGACCGCTGCCACGCGCAGCCGCCCGTGCGCACCGAGCCTTCGCCACCGGAGACCGACACCGTGAACATCCCCCGGGTCATGACCGGAGTTCAACTCATCGGCCACGGTGGCTTCGATCAATTAATCCTGCGTCACGACATTCCCGTCCCCCACGCGCAAGCAGATGAGGTTCTGATCCGCGTGGGCGCATCGTCGGTGAACAACACCGACATCAACACACGCACCGGTTGGTATTCACACGATCGGGCTGCATCCCACACCTCATGGTCGGGACAGCCCCTGTCTTTTCCCCGCATCCAGGGAGCCGACTGCTGCGGGCGCATCGTCGCGGCCGGATCCGCCGTGGATCCAGCACGGCTCGGCGAACGGGTGCTCGTTCGGACAATGCAAGACCCGGTGACGATCGGCAGCAAGGAAATACCCGTCACGCTCGGCTCCGAGATCGACGGCGCGTTCGCCGAGTACCTCGTCGTTCGATCAAGTGAAGCGTTTCGCATCGAGAGCCCCCTGACCGATAGCGAACTCGCGACCTTCCCCTGTGCTTACTCCACGGCAGAGGGGCTGCTCCAGCGTGCCGGCGTTTCCGCCGAGCGGGTTCTGATCACCGGAGCCTCCGGCGGAGTCGGATCCGCTCTCGTCCAACTCGCAGCCATGCGGGGAGCAGACGTCACCGCGGTGGCGTCCCCGACCAACCACCAGGCCCTTCGAGACCTCGGAGCGCATCGGTTGATCGCACGAGATGCCTCGCTGCTTGAGGAAGTCGGTGAATCGACCATCGACGTCGTCATCGATGTCGTCGGGGGCGATTCGTTCGCCGATGTGTTGAAGATCGTCACCCCTCGGGGCAGGTACGCGACGGCAGGGGCAGTCGCCGGACCCGATGTCGCCCTCGATCTACGAGATCTGTACCTGAAAGACCTGACGCTTTTCGGCTGCACCTTCCATCCTCGTTCGGTGTTCGCCGATCTCGTCGGCTACATCGAGGCCAGTGGCATCACACCCATCGTTGCTGACGAGTACGACCTCGCTGACATCCAGGCTGCGCAGGAACGCTTCATGTCGAAGGACTTCTTCGGCAAGATCGCGATCGTCTCGCCGTAGAGCAGCTCCCGTTCTACAGCTCCACGTCGATGGTTCGCATCAACTCCAGTGACGCTCGAACGCGAGCAACCTCGTGCACCCGGAGAATGCCCACGCGCCCGAGGAAGCCGAGCACCGCGAACACGCCTTCGGCGGATCGGAACTCCTCCTGAAAGACATCGAAGGCGTGCGGCATGACCTGGCAACTCGGCACTCCCAACGAACGCAGCCGAAATGAGTGGAGCAACACCTGAGCCTGATGGCGAATCTTGCTGATCGGATCCACCTCGGGTCCGTAGAAGAAACCCAGACCGGCGTCGATTGCGATACTGCCCACCCCCCGGGACCGAGCGTGCTCGATTCGCGGCTCGAAGTGTTCGATCAAGGCAGGTATCGGATCCGCCTCGATGCGGATTGACAGTTCGTCGCGGACGGTCTCACCGGGCGTGAAACACATCAGCAACGATGCTCCGGCCGATCCGATGATGTCGAAGATCGCATCGTCGTCACGCGTGCCGGTCAGGTTGACCACGCACGCACCCGCTCTCACGGCAGCGTGAATCACGTCAGCGTCGTAACTCTCGATAGACACCGGTACGTGATCTGCCGACAGTTCTTCGACTACGGGGATCAGCGCGTCGATCTGGTCGTGAGTCGATACGCGAAGGCCACCGGCACGCGAGGATTCCGCCCCAATGTCGATGACGTGGGCGCCCTGGTGAAACAAGATTCGCGCCCGACGGACCGCATCCGCTGGGGTGGGCGCGACGCTGTCGCGGTAGGTCGAATCCCGCGACCGATTGACCACACCCATGATGAGCGGCTCGTTGTCGGTCTCGAACCTTCGCCCGCCGATCATGAACGGCTCGATCTCAGTGGTGAACGCTCCCGCATTGGCGGCCGCTAGGGCCTCAATGTCTTGCATTGTCAGCATCAACGGATGCTAACCGCCACAGAAAACACGGCGAACGCGTTGGTGGCAGGTAGTGGATTCGAACCACTGTAGGCATAAGCCGACGGATTTACAGTCCGCTCCCATTGGCCGCTCGGGCAACCTGCCGTGCTGTCGTGCAGCGCGGGAAACCTTACAGGTGGCTCATCGACTATTCGAGGCCGAGCCCTTGCAGTGCCTGATCCATCGTGGGCGCCGTTGCGATGCGCTCGCGCATGTCTTCCTCGAAGCCGTCTGCGGGGACTCCCACAAACGTGGCCCCGGCGGCGAGAGCCGCCTGCGCATCCCACGTGGAATCACCGATCATGGTCGCGCTGCCCGGTGCGACACCGAGAATCCGACAGGCGTCGATCACTCCATCCGGTTCGGGTTTGGGTCGCATCTCCGGGTCCCGTCCCACCACCACGTCTATCTCCTGCCCCACGCGCAGTCCGTGGAATTCCAGCACATCGGTGGCCACATCTCCGGGAAGCAGGGTGATGACCGCCGTCGGTTGAGAAACCAAACGCCCGAAACACTCCGGCACGGTGGGCATCAGGTGAGACTGGGGAATCGCGGCCCGCTCGTGGCGCGCGATGGTCTCGGAAATTCGACTCCACCGGGCGTCGCCAAAGAAGGCGTGCAACACACTCATGCAACTCATCGTGGCTCGATCCCAATCCGTCATCGGGACGTCGACGTCGGACCACTCCCCCACAAGTTCCTGCACGTCGGCAAGGGCGGCCGCATAGTTCGTGAAGGACTGGAGGTCCACCAGGGTTCGATCGAGGTCGAGAAGAAGGGCGTGGGTGTCGGTCACGTCACCAGAGTGCCATGACGCCATCGCCCGTGCACCAAGGCGTAACCCCACGAGCGTGAGCCCTCGCAGCCCCCGGCAGTAAGGTCTCGTCTCGAAACGACTACGAACGCATCAAGGAGTAGGCATGGCGGACAGCAGTTTCGACATCGTCAGTGAAGTGGACAAGCAAGAGGCGGACAACGCCCTGAACCAGGCCGCCAAAGAGGTCTCGCAGCGTTTCGATTTTAAGAACACGGGAACGACAATCGAATGGAAGGGCGATCTCGTTGTGGAGATCACCTCCTCAACGGAAGAGCGGGCGTCGGCTGCTCTTGATGTTCTCAAGGACAAGATCGTCAAGCGGGGCATCAGTCTCAAGGCTTTCGATCACGGTGAGCCCCGCTCCTCCGGCAAGGAGTACAAGATCAACGGCACGTTCACCTCGGGCATTTCCTCCGAGCAAGCCAAGAAGCTGAGCAAATTAATTCGAGACGATGGACCCAAGGGAGTGAAGACTCAAATACAAGGGGACGAGCTGCGCGTTACGCACAAGAGTCGTGACGCCTTGCAAGACGTCATCGCTCTGGTCAAAGGTGCCGATCTTGACTTCGCCGTTCAATTCGTCAACTACCGGTAGGCCACCAGCGAGAAAGGTCGACCGCGTCCTGTTGTAATCCCTGCCGGTCGCCAGAGGAGTAATCGAACGAATTCCGCCAGGCAAGCGCGTCGAACGGGCACGTTTCGATGCAGATACCGCAATACATACACAAGCCGTAGTCGATGGTGAATTCATCGAGGACTTTGACAATGCGTGGACGCCGTGCCCCTTCCTCGCTCACCTCTTCCACATGCGATTCGACAGAGATGCACCACGACGGGCACTCGCGCACGCACACCATGCACGACGTGCACGCTTCCGGCAGCAGGGCGATCACGTTCCGTTGAGGGGTTGAATCACTCATCGCGTGTCCATTCGGCCCGCACACCCGGGGGAAGTTTCTGACGCCTTCGACCAGTGGTCGACTCTTGCCCGGGCCACGGGGTCCTCACCCGCGCATCAAGGGCTGCGGTCCTGCGCATAGGAGATGACCCATCTCCCGCGCGCATTAACAACGCATTGGTTTGGGATCGACCCAGGAACTCGATTCCGAACATTTCGTGCGTCTCGCGTTCATGCCAGTCGGCTCCCGGGAACCACGACGTGATGCTTTCGATCTCGGGACGCTCGCTATTGAGTTCACACCGCAGCATCTCCGAACGCGAGGAGTCGGGGTCGACCAAATGCACCACCACGAACAGTGATTCGGCGGTATCCACCGCCGTCAACCAATCCACCACATCGCAGCCGCGAGCCGCGGACGCCGTGCACGCCGCCACCCACTCATCAGCAGCAATGTCGATGATCGCCGGCGTCTTCGTCACGCTGGAATCCTCGAATCCACGAGCCGTTCGAGTTCGACCACCAGCGCTTCCGGGCGAGGCGGACACCCGGGCACGTACGACGCGATCTCCTGACCTGGGAACAACGCCTCGATGCCCGGTCTGACCGTGGGGGCGTCCCAATACGGTCCGCCGCTGGTCGCGCACGCACCGAAACTGACGATGATGACTGGTCCGTGCTGCGCGTGTTCGTCGAACAGGCGCACGAGGGCGGGCTCCACAGCGGTGGTGACGGTGCCGGCCACCACCAAGACCGTCACCGCCGCCGCCCGAGGCACGGTCTCGGACGCNACGAGCAGGCCTCGCTGACCGGCAGCCTCGACTTCCAAACAGCAGCAGGCGAGGCCCGCGCTTGCCACGTCGACCGCCACATCGGGGCGGGATGCCAGGCGCCACACGACGTGCAGGCTATCTGGACGATGACGGTGTGATCACGATTTACCGCTAACCTGTCCCTGCGACCCAAAAGAGAGCAAAATGCGACATACGGTCGCAGACCACGCAGCATTGCAAGCAGCCGGATCTCCAGAAAGCCAGAGGAACCGACGGTATGGCCAAGCAGGTCGTCGAAGTCGACAGGGTCGTCATCCGTTTTGCAGGTGACTCAGGCGACGGCATGCAACTGACCGGGGATCGCTTCACATCCGAGGCCGCCTGGATGGGCAACGATCTGCTGACCTTGCCCGACTTCCCCGCAGAGATCCGCGCCCCCGCCGGGACCCTGCCGGGCGTCTCGAGTTTCCAGCTCGCCTTCGCCGATCACGACATCACCACCCCCGGTGATCAACCGAATGTGCTCGTGGCCATGAACCCCGCCGCGCTCAAAGCAAACATCGCCGATCTCCCTCGCGGTTCCGATCTCATCGTGAATACCGACGAATTCACCAAGCGGAATGTGGAGAAGGTCGGCTACCACGAGAGCCCGTTGGACGACGATTCTTTGGAGGCGTACCGGCTTCACCCGATCGCCTTGACGTCCATGACCGTGGAAGCGCTCAAGGAATTCGACCTCACAAAGAAGGAGGCGGAGAGGGCCAAGAACATGTTCGCCCTCGGACTGCTTCTCTGGCTCTACCACCGGCCGACCGAGGGAACGATCGAATTCCTCGAGAAGAAATTCGCCAGCAAGCCGGAGATCATGAAGGCGAACATCGCAGCCTTCCAAGCCGGTTGGTCGTACGGCGAGACCACCGAGGAGTTCTCGGTTCAGTACGAGGTCAAGCCGGCCGCGATGCAACCGGGCACCTACCGCAACATCACCGGCAACCTAGCCTTGGCCTACGGCCTGATCACCGCATCTCATCAATCGGGTCTACGGCTCTTCCTCGGCTCATACCCGATCACACCGGCATCGGACATCCTGCACGAGTTGAGCAAGCACAAGCGTTTCGGAGTCATGACCTTCCAGGCCGAGGACGAGATTGCCGGCATCGGTGCTGCACTCGGCGCTAGCTACGGAGGCTCACTCGCCGTTACCACCACGTCGGGTCCCGGGATCGCACTCAAGTCGGAAACGATCGGGTTGGCCGTGTCCCTCGAACTCCCTCTCATCGTCGTGGATGTGCAACGCGGTGGACCATCAACGGGACTGCCAACAAAGACCGAGCAGTCGGATCTGTTGCAGGCGATGTTCGGGCGCAACGGAGAATCACCCGTCCCCATCGTTGCTCCGCAGAGCCCCGCCGACTGCTTTGACGCCACCGTCGAGGCGGCGCGCATCGCAGTCACGTACCGAACACCGGTCTTTCTTCTGTCCGACGGGTACCTGGCCAACGGGTCCGAGCCATGGTGTCTTCCCGAGATCGATTCCCTTCCGGTCATTGATCCCGATTTCGCGACCAAGCCGAACCATCAAGCCGAGGACGGGAGCGAGGAGTTCTGGGCCTACCAACGTGATCCTCAGACTCTGGCGCGCCCCTGGGCTATTCCGGGAACTGCTGGTCTCGAGCATCGGATCGGTGGCCTAGAAAAGGCGGACGGCTCGGGCAACATCTCCTACGATCCGGAGAACCACGATCACATGGTTCGCCTGCGTCAAGCGAAGGTCGACGCAATCGCGGACACCATCCCCGATATCGAGGTGGACGATCCCGGCGGCGACGCTCGCATTCTCATGCTCGGCTGGGGCTCCACGTACGGCCCCATTGGGGCTGCCTGCCAGATCGTTCGACGCTCCGGGGTCAAAGTCGCCCAGGCCCATTTGCGACACCTCAACCCTTTTCCCCGCAATCTCGGTGAGGTGCTCGCGTCGTACGAGCGGGTCGTCGTGCCGGAGATGAACCTCGGACAACTCAACATGCTGCTGAGGTCGAAGTTCCTCATCGACACCTACGGCTATAACCAGGTCCGCGGTCTGCCGTTCAAGTCTTCGGAATTGGTTGATGTCATTCGTGAGATCTCCGAGCAAATGGAGGAGTCGTCATGACCACTGATGCATTCCCCGCTCTTTCTTTGGTCCCCAAGACCGACGTAGAGATGAAGGCGAAGGATTTCAAGACAGACCAAGAAGTTCGCTGGTGTCCCGGCTGCGGCGACTACGCCATCCTCGCCGCCGTCCAAAGCTTCATGCCGGAGATGGGTCTGAAGCGCGAGAACATCGTCTTCGTCTCCGGAATCGGATGTTCGTCTCGCTTCCCCTATTACATGAATACCTACGGTGTTCACAGCATCCACGGACGCGCACCGGCGATCGCGACCGGCCTGGCCACCACCCGTCCGGATCTGTCTGTCTGGGTGGTGACCGGCGACGGTGACGCCCTCAGCATCGGGGGTAATCACCTCATCCACGCCCTGCGCCGCAACGTCAACCTGAAGATTCTGCTGTTCAACAACCGCATTTACGGCTTGACCAAGGGCCAGTACTCCCCGACATCGGAGCAAGGGAAAGTCACCAAGAGCACCCCGCAGGGATCGCTCGACTACGCCTTTAACCCCGTGTCAGTCGCACTCGGCGCGGAGGCGACTTTCGTGGCACGGGCGATTGACTCTGACCGTAAGCACCTAACCGAGGTTCTCCGCGCCGCGGCCGCCCACGAAGGCTCCGCCCTCGTGGAGATCTACCAGAACTGCAACATCTTCAACGACGGTGCGTTCGAGCCTCTGAAGGAGAACGATGTCCGAGAGGACCATCTCATCCGCCTCGAGCACGGCCAGCCGATCATCTTCGGGAACAACCACGAGAAGTGCGTCATCCGGGATTCGGATGGTCACCTGCAGGTGGTGAACGTCGAGGACGTCGATCAGTCTGAGGTGATCATTTTTGATTCCCACGCGAAGGACCCCGGCCTAGCCTTCGCGTTATCGCGTTTGTATAACCCACGGACTCTCACCAACACCCCGATCGGCATCTTCCGAGATGTCACCCACCGCGAGGCCTACGACCGGATGGCTCAGCAACAGATTGCGGATGTCATCGAATCCGAGGGTCCCGGAGATCTCCGCTCGCTGCTGCACGGCAGCGATACGTGGACCATCAACTGACCGTCACCCGCGAGGAGCCCGGCGCCCAGCACCGACTCGGGCTGCTCCTCGGCGTCGCAGCCTGGACCCTGTGGGGGCTCTTCCCCCTGTACTTCGCCCTCCTGGATGACGTGCCTCCGCTGGAGGTCGTCGCTCACCGAGTTGTCTGGACGCTCGTCTTTCTGGTGGTGATCATTTCCATCTCGCGACATTGGGGTGGGTTACGACGAGCATTCAACCGCAGGACGTTCGCAATCCTGATGGGTGCGGCGGTCTTCATTTCCATCAATTGGCTTGTCTACGTCTACGCGATCGCGACCAATCAAGTCGTCCAAGCCTCCCTCGGCTACTTCATCAATCCGCTCGTATCGGTAGCCCTGGGTATCGCCCTTCTCCGGGAAAGACTTCGACGGTTGCAATGGGTGGCCGTTGGCATCGCGATCGTCGCGGTGATCATCTTGACCCTCAGTTACGGCGGCCTGCCCTGGATCAGCCTGACTCTTGCTTTCAGCTTCGGAATGTATGGCCTGATGAAGAAGATGGCCAACATGAGTTCGACGCATAGCCTTCTGATCGAGACCGCCGCCCTGGCCCCGTTCGCTCTGGCCTTGATGACCACGTGGCACGGCAATGGTCAGGCGGCGTTCGCTCTCGGTGGATGGCAGACATCACTGCTGCTTGTTCTGCTCGGACCCGTGACGGCAATTCCGTTGCTCGCCTTCGGCGGAGCAGCCACTCGGATTCCCCTTTCCACACTCGGCATCCTTCAGTACATCACTCCAATCTTGCAGTTCTCTATCGGCGTCTTTCTCTTCAACGAACCGATGCCGGGTTCTCGCTGGGTGGGATTCTTCTTCGTCTGGTCGGCACTTATCGTCTTCTCAACAGACGCCTTCCGCTACGCCCGCCAGCGCCGTCCAGAACCATCCAGCGATCTCATCGACGAACTGGAAGTAACGGAGTCTCTCTAGCCGTCACGATGCGTTCGATGCGTTCGACATGTTCGCCGCCGCACAGAGTACGTCAGCCGGTTCGATTCACCACGTAATCGCACAACGCTTCGAGCGCGACCTTTGCATCTCCTACCGGTAGTGGTTCAAGGATCCGACGTGCATCCCCCGCCCACCGGCGTGCCTCATCACGCGCATCTTCAAGCGCTGGATGCGCCCGCAGCAACCGAAGAGCCTGCGCGTGATCGGCATCATCGGGAATTGGTCCCGACAAGAACGCGACTAGTTCGTCGCCGCCGGATTGATCGCTCGATTGCGCGATCAACGTTGCCAGAGTGGGCACACCCTCGCGTAGATCGGTACCCGGCAACTTGCCCGACTGCTCCGCATCAGATGTGATATCAACGATGTCATCCGCGAGTTGGAAAGCAACGCCGATGGCCTCGCCGAAGCGGCTCAGTGTGTCGATGGTGGATGTTTCGGCTCCGGCCATCATGGCCCCGAACCGACCGGCGGTAGCGATCAACGAACCGGTCTTGTCCGAAAGAACCTGCAGATGGTGCTTGACCGGATCGATGCCGTCGTCCGGCCCCACCGCTTCGCGAATCTGGCCTGTGCACAGGCGCTCGAAGGTTTGCGCCTGAATGCGCACCGCCTCGGGTCCGAGGTCCGCCAAGATGTCAGACGCGCGAGCAAACAGAAAGTCACCGGTGAGAATCGCGATCGAGTTGTCCCAGCGCGCGTTCGCCGACGGGGCACCACGCCGGAGCTGCGCTTCGTCCATGACGTCGTCGTGATANAGCGTGGCCAGGTGGGTGAGCTCGACGACGACCGCCGCCTTGATGACGTCGTCATTGGCCGGGCGGGGACCAAAGTGCGACGCGAGAAGCGTCAAGAGAGGACGGAACCTCTTGCCGCCGGCATCCACGAGATGCCGGGACGTCTCCGTAACGAAGGGGTAGTCACTGACCACCGTGCCGCGGAGGTAGCGCTCAACGTCCTCCATCGCAGACGCCAGCCGGGAGTCGAAGGCAGGATCGACGGCCAATTCACCCAGCGGACTCTCCGTCATACCAAGACGGTACTACCGGATGAAGACATCGGCATTTGCAACCAGATCTAGGACCGGCTGAGGCACGACGCCCAGGATCACCGTCACCGCGGCGCCCGCTGCCAGGGCGACGGTGGTGAAGGCGGACGGAACAACCACACTCGCCGTCTGATCAGTGGGCTGGGCGAAGAACATGACCACAATCACCCGGACGTAGAAGAACGCGGCGATGAGACTCGCCACCACGCCGACGATCACCAACCACACCATGCCCGCTTCTATCGCCGCAGCGAAGACGCCGAACTTGCCGACGAATCCGGAGGTCAGCGGGATGCCCGCGAGGGCGAGCATGAACACGGCGAACGCCGATGCGACGACCGGAGACTTACGGCCGATGCCCGACCACGTTGCGAGGTTCGTTGCTTCGCCACCAGCGTCACGGACCATGGTGATAATCGCGAACGCACCGATCGTCGTGAAGCCGTACGCGATGAGGTAGAACATCGTGCTGGCGATACCGGCAGCCGATGCGGCGGCGACACCGATCAGGATGAAGCCGGCCTGGGCCACGGATGAGTACGCGAGCATTCGCTTGATGTCCGACTGGACGACCGCGAGGATCGACCCCACCAGCATGGTGAGGGTGGCGATGATCCAGATAATCGGCTCCCAGTCCCATCGCACGCCTCCGAAGGCGACGTAGAGAATCCGCAGCAGTGCTCCAAACGCAGCGATCTTCACCGTCGCCGCCATGAACCCGGTTACGGCAGTCGGTGCTCCCTGGTAGACGTCCGGCACCCATTGGTGGAACGGAACGGCACCGACCTTGAACAGCAAGCCGATGAGCACCATGCCCAACCCGATCATCAAGACCAACGACTCACCAGGCTTGCTGGTGACGGTTTGAGCGATCTCCGGGAAGGTGATGGATCCTGCGTAGCCGTACACCAGCGCGGCGCCGTAGAGGAAGAACGCTGACGAGAAAGCGCCGAGCAGGAAGTACTTCAACGCCGCCTCCTGACTCAGCAATCGGCGTCGGCGCGCCATGCCCGTCATCAGGTAGAGCGGGAGCGACATGATCTCCAAGCCGATGAACATGATGAGAAGGTCATTCGAGGTGACGAAAAGCATCATCCCAAGAACAGCGAAAAGCGTCAGGGGCCAGACCTCGGTTTGCAGGTAGCCGCGCTGCGTGAATTGCTTCTCCTCTTCCGATCCTGGCAGCGAGGAGACGCGAGAGGCAAACGCATCGCCCACCGAGTCGATCGAGCGTTCGGCCATCAGTGCAGCCCCGAGGAGCGCGATGATCACGATGGCGCCTTGAAGAACCAGCGCGGGTCCATCGATCACGATCGCTTGACCGGCCGTCACCACCCGGGTGGATGCGTTGATGACGATCAACGCCGCTGCGGCGATGAGTGAACCGAACACGATCAGCAGCTGCAGGTATCGGCGCACGCTCCGTGGCGTGAATGCCTCTACCAGAACCGACACGATGGCGGCTCCGAAGATCACGATCATCGGAGCGATCGCTACGTAGTCGATTGCCGGGGGCGAGTAGTTCATGGTTGGCTCCCGTCACTGGAAACCACTGGCTCTGGATCCACAGCGGAGATGGTGTTCATCGTCCAATCGACGGCGGGGTTGATCACGTTCAACAACGGCGCGGGGTACAGGCCGAGCGTGATGCTCAGGGCAGCGATCGGCACCAGCGCGGTGATTTCCCGCCCCTTGAGGTCGGTCATGCCTTCGATGCTTGGATTCGCCGGCCCGGTCATCGACTTTTGATACAAGCGCAGCACATACGCGGCCGTGATCACGATTCCCAGCGTGCCCAACGCGCCGACCCATAGGTAGCGCTCGAAGGCTCCCAGCAAGACGAGGAACTCGCCGACGAAGGACACCAGACCCGGAAGAGCCAGTGAGGACAGCGCCGCAACGAGGAAGAAGCCCGCGAGCACCGGGGCGACCTTGTTGACACCGCCGTAATCGGCAATGAGAGCTGAGTCGCGGCGCCGTGACATCAAGAAGCCTGCGGTCAGGAACAGGGCGGCGGTGGAGAGGCCGTGCGCCACCATGTAGACCACCGAGCCCGATTGACCCGAGCTCGTGAAGACGAAAATGCCAAGCGCGATGAACCCGAAGTGAGACATAGAGGAGTAGGCGAACAAGCGCCGCATGTCCTGGGCGGTGAGGGCTACGTACGCTCCGTAGAAGATGCCGATCAAGGCCATACCGATGACGACCGGTGCGTAGAACTCACTAGCTGCCGGGAAGATCGGCAAGCAGTAGCGGATCATCCCGAAAGTTCCCACCTTGTCGAGAACACCGATCAGTAGCACCGACGTGCCGGGCTTGGATTGCGCTGCTGCGTCCGGAAGCCAGGTGTGGAACGGCCACAGGGGGGCCTTGATCGCGAACGCGAAGAAGAAGCCGAGGAAGAGCATCTTCTGCGTGTTGGGGTCCATNTCCAAGCCCACCAAGGACAGGAAGTCGAAAGTTCCACTCCCCAATTCACGAGCGGAGACCACATACAGGCCGATCAACGACGCCAACATGAACAGGCCGCCGAGCAGGCTGTAGAGAAGGAACTTGATTGCTGCGTAGGACCTTTGCGGACCGCCGTAGCGACCGATCATGAAGTAGACAGGGATGAGCATCACTTCGAAGAAGACGTAGAACAAGAAGACATCCGTTGCAGCGAAGACACCGATCATCAACGCTTCGAGGGCCAAGATCAACGCGAAGTAACCCTTGACCGAACCCTCGGACTCTTGGTCGCCTTCGATATCGCGCCAACCCGCCAGGATCACGATGGGAACCAACGTTGCGGCCAGCGCGATGAGCACCAGTCCTATCCCGTCCACTCCTACCGAGTACGAGATGCCGAACGACGGGATCCAGGGGTAGGACTCCACAAATTGGAAGGGCTGCGTGGATGCGCCGTCGAACTGCAAGGCCATCGCGATCGTCAATGCCAAGACGGCACCGGAGACCACGAGCGAGACCTGCTTGGCCAGTGTCGGCTTGGACTTCGGAAGAAGGGCAACCACGATGCTGCCGATCAAGGGCAGCAGGCCGAGCGTCGTCAACCAGGGGAAGGCGCTCATGACAGCACCACCAAAACGAGGGCGATGGCGACGATGAGGGCGCCCCCCACCATGGACAACGCGTAGGAACGTGCGAAACCGCTCTGGCTTCGCCGCAAGCGGCGAGCCAGGTCACCGACGAAGGTTCCGGTCCAATTGACGAAGCCGTCGACAGCCTTGTTATCGAAGGTGGTGATCATCTCCGCTGCTCGGTAGGTGGGTTGCACGACGAGCACGTCGTTCACGGCGTCGCCGTAGAGGTCCTGACGTGCCGCGCGCGTGAGAGCGTTACCCGTCGGAGCCTCAATGGGTACATCCCTTCGGGCGTACATGACCCAGCCGATGATGGCTCCGATGATGACCACGATCAGGGTGACAGCGATGTAGAAGGACGTGGGCAAGGGGGTGGGGACCGACTCGTAACCCACGACCGGCTTGAGCCAATCCTTGATGTCTCCCCAGAACAGCAGGGCCATACCGAGGAAGACGGATCCGAGTGCCAGCAATACGAGGGGGATGGTCATCACCGAGGGCGACTCGTGCGGGTGAGCATCGTCTTCCCAACGCTTCTTGCCGAAGAACGTCATGGCGATCATCCGGGTCATGTAGAAGCCGGTGACGCCGGCAGCGAGGATGGCAGCAGCGCCGATAATCGAGTTGCGCTCGAACGCGGCGTGGATGATCTCGTCCTTCGACCAGAACCCCGCAAACGGCGGTATGCCGATGATGGCGAGATAGCCGGCCATGAACGTCACGAAAGTGACACCCATGACTCCCCGGAGCGCTCCGTAGCGGCGCATGTTCACGTTGTCGTTCATTCCGTGCATGACTGATCCGGCACCGAGGAAGAGGCCGGCCTTGAAGACACCGTGGGTGAGGAGGTGGAAGATCGCGTAGACGTAACCGATGGGGCCGAGACCGGCGGCGAACACCATGTAGCCGATCTGACTCATCGTGGATCCGGCCAGCGACTTCTTGATGTCGTCCTTGGCCGAACCGATGATCGCGCCCATGAAGATCGTGATCAGTCCGACAACGACAACGGCCGTCGCGGCCCACGCTGCAGCGTCGTAGATAGCGTTGCTGCGGGCGATCAAATAGACACCGGCGGTGACCATGGTGGCCGCGTGGATGAGGGCGGACACCGGTGTGGGTCCTTCCATGGCATCCAACAACCAGGCCTGCAGGGGGAATTGGGCCGACTTGCCGGCAGCGGCGAGGAGCAGCAACAGGCCGATGGCCGTCAGCGTTCCCTCACTCGCGTCACTTGCTTGCCCGAAGACGTCCTGGAAGGTGATCGATCCGAAGGTGACGAAGATGAGCATGATGGCCAGCGAAAGACCGACGTCTCCTACTCGGTTGATCACGAACGCCTTCTTCGCTGCTGCCGCGGCACTCGGCTTGTGTTGCCAGAAACCGATCAGCAGGTAACTCGCGAGCCCGACGCCTTCCCAGCCGACGTACAACAGCAGGTAGTTATTGGCGAGCACCAACACCAGCATCGCGGCGACGAACAGATTCAGGTAGCCGAAGAACTTGCGTCGATCCCGGTCATGGGACATGTAGCCGAGCGAATAGATGTGGATCAGCGCGCCGACGATGGTGATCAGCAAGACGAAGACCATCGACAGCTGATCTAGTTGCAGCGCGAAGGAGGCTTGGAACGAGCCGACGAACACCCAGTCATACACGTTCTGCACGACCGTGCGCTCTTTGGCGGGACGCTCCATCAGGGCGAGCAACATCAAGACGCTGATGACGGCAGACGCCACGACGGTGAGCACGCCGAGTATCGGGCCCCACGAATTGGTGCGCCGACCAGCGAACAGCAGGATGGCCGCGCCGGCTGCCGGGAGGGCGATAATCACCCACAGCAGCGCGAAGATCCCCTCGGCGGGGACTATCTCGGTCACGTATCCGTCCTATTCGTTTTTCGTCAGTACTTCAGAAGATTGGGTTCGTCGATCGATGCGGAACGTCTGGTTCGGAAGATGGTCACGATGATCGCCAAGCCCACGACCACTTCGGCCGCAGCCACCACCATCACGAAGAACGCGACGACCTGGCCGTCGAGATTTCCATTCATGCGAGCGAACGCAACGAAGGCAAGATTCGCCGCATTGAGCATCAGCTCCACGGACATGAAGACGATGATCGCGTTGCGACGAACAAGCACCCCGATCGCACCGATGCTAAACAGCAACGCGGAGAGCAGCACGTAGTTGGCTGGATTCATCGGCCGTCATCCTCAACGGACGAATCGGCAGACAGTTGACGCACTTCGTCGATCTCGGCCGGATCAACGTCCCGGATATCGTCACGGACCCTGAGGGGCTCCGGAACACTGATGTCGCTCGTGCTTCCGTCCGGCAGGAGGGCGGGTGTGTCAACCGCGTTGTGCCGCGCGTAGACGCCCGGTGGGGGGAGTTGCCCCGGGTGCGCCCCCGATGCGAAACGCTCTTGGGACAACTCTCGCTGCGTTCGTTTGGGCATCCACCTTTCGCGGTGCGTGAGGATCATGGCCCCCATAGCCGCGGTGATCAGCAACGCGGCGGTCACCTCGAAGGCGATCAGGTAGGGACCGAACATCAGGGCCGCGAGCCCTTCCACATTTCCGCCCTGGGCGGCATTGGCTGCGTCGAGTCCTGTCGAGGACGTTTCCATCAAACCGTTGCCGATTCCTGCGATCAGCAGAATGGAGAAGCCGACTCCGAGGAGAAAGGCAGCCACCCGCTGGCCCTTGATGGTCTCGATGAGCGAGTCAGAGGAGTCGACTCCGACCACCATGAGGACGAAGAGGAACAGCATCATCACGGCACCGGTGTAAACGATGATCTGGACCATTCCCAAGAAGGGAGCCGAATTCGCAACGTAGAGGATCGCCAGATTGATCATGGTGAGGGCGATGAACAGCGCGCTGTGCACGGCCTTTCTCGAGATCACCATGCCGAGCGCACCGATCACCGCGAGGGTGCCACTGACCCAGAAGACGATCGCTTCCCCGGTTCCCACCGCTCCGCCGTTCACACTGCCTCACCCTGGTCCGGTGAGGAGCCAGTCACCTTGTTGGCGTAGTAGTCCTGCTCCGAGGTGCCCGGAACCATTGGATGCGGAGGCGGGACCATCCCGGGGAGCAGCGGCGCAAGGAGTTGATCCTTCTCGTAGATGAGATCGGCGCGATCGTTGTCCGCGAGTTCGTACTCATTGGTCATCGTCAGGGCGCGCGTCGGGCAAGCCTCGATGCACAGGCCACAGAAGATGCAGCGCAGGTAGTTGATTTGGTAGACGCGCCCGTACCGCTCCCCCGGCGAGAATCGCTCCTCGTCGGTGTTATCGGCGCCCTCTACGTAGATGGCATCGGCCGGGCAGGCCCAGGCGCATAGTTCGCATCCGACGCACTTCTCAAGACCGTCCGCCCACCTGTTCAACTGGTGTCGACCGTGGAAGCGCGGTTTAGTCGATTGCTTGTCCTCCGGATACTGCTCGGTGACGACCTTCTTAAACATCGTTGTGAGCGTTACCCCGAACCCGCGTACGGCTTGCGGCATCTCAGCCATGGGGGTCCTCCTCGGCGTCGGCATCAATGGCCTGCGACGACGACACCTCGGCCGTCGTGACCGCGGCTCGTCGGGGGGTGTACTCGAATCGTTGGCCGGGTAAGGGGGGCACCGGGTGGCCGGTTGCGGCCCCCGTCAAAACCTCGTTGACCCGACGGGCGTTCTCCGCTTCCGCGTCGAGTCGACGCTGTTCCTTCCGATTCGCGCGCGCGCTCAACAGCCACGAGCCTCCAAGAAGCGTCGCGATGATGACGGCGCCGATGAACAACAACTCGGTGTTGGAAAGCGCGACGTCGTTGCGGAACAGACGCGCGATCGACACGATGACCACCCACACCAACGCGGCCGGAATCAACACTTTCCAGCCGAACTTCATGAATTGGTCGTAACGCAGTCGGGGCAATGTTCCCCGCAGCCAAATGAAGACAAAGATGAATAGCTGCACCTTGATCAGCCACCACACGACCGGCAGCCATCCAGAGTTCGCGCCCTCCCATAGGGACAGCGGCCACGGAGCCAAGTAACCGCCCAGGAACAACGTGGTCGCCAGCGCGGAAACGGTCACCATGTTGATGTACTCGGCGAGGAAGAACAAGGCGAACTTCAGTGAGGAGTACTCCGTATGGAAACCTCCCACCAACTCCCCTTCGGCTTCTGGCAGATCGAAAGGCGCACGGTTGGTTTCACCGACCATGGATGTCACATAGATAAGGAAACTCGGGAGCAGGATGACAGCGAACCAAATGGGCTGCTGGGCTACTACGATCTCTGAGGTAGCCATCGATCCCGCGTAGATGAAGACCGCGACGAAGGACAGACCCATTGCGATTTCGTACGAGATGACCTGTGCCGTAGAGCGCAAGCCTCCGAGGAGTGGATACGTGGACCCCGACGACCATCCGGCCAGAACAAGTCCGTAGACACCGATCGAGGCAATCGCCAGCACGTAAAGAACCGAGACGGGGAAGTCGGTCAACTGCAGAGGTGTTTCTACGCCGAAGACTGAGACGGTGGGGCCGAAGGGGATGACAGCGAAGGCAATGAAAGCAGCGGTCGCCGAGATCACCGGCGCAATCCAATACACCCCGAGGTGCGCGGCCTTCGGGATGACCTCCTCCTTAAATGCCAACTTGAAGCCATCCATCAGGGACTGCAGCAGACCTTGCGGCCCTACTCGGTTCGGGCCGATCCGGTTTTGCATGCGGGAGACGACCCTGCGCTCCCACCAGATCGTGAACAGCGTCAACAGCACGAGCAGACCGAAGATAACCACGGCTTTGCCGATCACCAGCCACCACGGGTCGGTGCCGAACAGCCCGAACTGACCGTCGGTCATAACTGACCCCCACTCATCACTCGCACGACGTCGCCGTAGCCGACCCCCAGGTCGCGATACACGCGGCTGCCCTCGGAGTTCATCGGCAACCAGACCACGTCATCGATCATGGAATCGTCGATTTCGAGATCGACACTGATCGCACCCGATGGTCCGTGGATACTCACCGGCCCGGACGTTGGCAGTCCGTAGCGCGTGGCCGTTGCACCAGACATTCGGGCAACGGTGTCCCGCGCCGTTGCAGCGAGATGGGGTTCGCCCTCCTGCATGACACCAAGGTCGAGCAGTTGACGCCACGTGGCCAAACGAACACCAGTGCCCGGTGAGTGTGTTGTCGCAACCGGCGCGAAGGACTCGCGCGGGCCTGTCCACGGACCCATGCGCCCAAGTTCGGCGCGAAGCTCCGACACACTGCTCGGAGCAGACATCTGCCACTGTTCGGCCAGCATCGCCAGGACAGCAGCATCACAGTCACGCATCGCATCGCGGAATACCTGACCGAAGGGGCGCGGACGCCCTTCCCAATCGAGGAACGTTCCCGCCTTCTCACTCACGACAGCCACCGGGAGTACCACGTCGGCGATTTCCGTCACGGCCGAATGATGATTCTCAATCGATACGACGAAGTCGACACCACCGAGCGAGGCAATGAGATCGTCCGGATAGTCCGCGGCTTCGACGCCGCCCACGAGGGCCGCACGGCGGGCACCCGAACGCAGTGAAGCGAGGAGTGCATCACCGCTAAGCCCACGCTGCGGAAGAGATGACGGATCGACTCCCCAGGCGTCGGCTGACTGCTGCCGGGCGAGTGGATCATCGATCGGACGACCGCCGGGCAGCAGACCCGCGAGGGCGCCGGCGTCCAGTGCACCTCGCTCTCCCGCTCGCCGCGGAACCCACGCCAGCGCCGCGCCCGTTTCCTGCGCCAATGCGCCAGCCGCGGCGCAGGCTCCCGGAGCGCTCGCGACTCGCTCGCCCATCATGATGACCGCTCCCGGTGCCGCGAGTGCTTCGCGGATCTCGGCTGGTAGGTCGGCCAACGCGCTGGCTTCATCGCCCGGCATAGCAGGGATCAACGTTCCGTTCATCTTGCTCAGACCCCGACTGCCACCCGAGCCCAACGAAAACACTCGGGTACCGGATGCTGACGCTTTGCGTAGCCGCAAGAACACGATCGGAGATTCATCTTCCGGCTCGAAAGCCACCAGGAGCACTGCGGGCGCTGCTTCGAGGTCGGCGTATTCGACCCGCATCGGGCTGCCGGCAACATGGGCGGCAAGGAAATTTCGTTCCTCATCCGAATGTGCGCGGGCCCGAAAGTCGATGTCGTCCGTTCCGAGCGCCACCCGGGCGAATCGGGCGTAGGCGTAGGCGTCCTCCACGGTGGAGCGGCCCCCGACGAGCACCGCGGCCTCAGACCCGGCCGCCCGCAAGCCCTGCGCGGCTACGTCAATTGCCTCCGGCCACGACGCAATGCGTAGTTCACCGTTTTCGCGGACCATCGGCCACTCGATCCGGCCCTGCTGCATGTACGAGAAGGCGAAGCGGCCTTTGTCGCAGTTCCACTCCTCGTTGACCTGCGGGTCATCCCAGGCCAACCGGCGGGTGATGGTGGATCGGCGGTAGTCCGTGCGCAGCGAACACCCGGATGCGCAGTGCTCGCACGACGTCGGAACCGATACGAGGTCGAAAGGACGCGCACGGAAGCGATACGTCGCACTCGTCAACGCACCGACCGGGCAGATCTGGATTGTGTTTCCGGAGAAATACGAATCGAACGGCTCGTCGTCGGCGGTGCCCACCTGCTGTTGTGCTCCGCGCTCCAAGAGCTCGAGCATGGAGTCGCCGGCAATCTGATCGGCGAAACGCGTACAGCGAGCACACGACACACACCGCTCTCTGTCGAGGAGCACCTGAGCACTGACGTTGATCGGCTTGTCGAACGTCCTCTTATCTTCGGTGAAGCGCGATTCCGGTCGACCAATGCTCATCGCCTGGTTCTGCAGCGGACACTCACCGCCCTTGTCGCACACGGGGCAATCCAGAGGATGGTTGAGTAGCAGGAACTCCATGACGCCCTCTTGCGCTTCCCGCGCGACGTCGGAACTGAGCTGCGTTCGCACCTGCATGCCGTCGGAGACAACCTGGGCGCAGGCCGGCTGCGGCTTGGGAACACCCTCGATCTCGATCAGGCACGCCCGACAGGCGGCAACCGGATCGAGCAGCGGGTGGTCACAGAAGCGGGGAATTTCAATACCGAGCATTTCCGCGGCACGGATGACGAGCGTCCCGGCCGGCACAGACACGGCAACCCCGTCGACGATGACGCTGACGAGTTCGGGCCTGGAGTCCAGCTCCGCGCCGGGCTCGTTGGTGATGGTCATCGAACCCCCGCTGCCGCGAAGATGTACGAGGCGATGGGGTCGAACTGCTCGTCGGCCGATGTGTGAGTGGATGCCTCGAATTCTTCGCGGAAGTACTTCATCGCCGCCGGGTACGGGGTAGCGGCAGCATCTCCGAGAGCACAGAACGAACGCCCAGCGATCTGCCCGCATAGATCCGTGAGGGTTTCCATCTCGGCCTGCTGACCCTGCCCGTGCTCGAACTTCTCTAACACCCCGGTGATCCAGTAGGTGCCCTCGCGGCACGGAGTGCATTTACCGCACGACTCGTGCTTGTAAAACTCCAGCCACCTCGTGACGGCCTTGACGACACTCACGGTTTGGTCGAACACCATGGGAGTTCCGGTGCCGAGCATCGTCCCGGCCTCGGCCATCGCCTCGTAGGTGAGTGGGAGATCGAGGTGCTCGTCAGTGAGTAGCGGAACCGACGATCCACCCGGAAGCCAGAACTTCACCGAGCTGCCGTCGCGCATACCACCGGCGTAATCGAGCAGTTCGCGCATGGTGATTCCCAGCGGCGCCTCGTAGATTCCCGGTCGCTTCACATGCCCAGAGACGGCGAACACCTTGAAGCCCGGTGACTTTTCGGTTCCGAAGCCACGGAACCACTCCACGCCACGGTCCACGATGTAGGGAATGTTTGCAATCGTCTCGACGTTGTTAATGACCGTCGGCGACGCATAGAGTCCGGCAACCGCCGGGAAGGGCGGCTTCAGTCGGGGCTGGCCGCGATAACCCTCGAGGCTGTCGAGCAGCGCAGTTTCCTCACCGCAGATGTAGGCGCCGGCGCCCGAGTGGACAACAACATCCAGGTCGAATCCACTGCCCTTGATGTTCTTCCCAATGAGCCCCGCTTGCCTGGCTTGCTTGACCGCGAACTCCACTTTGCGAACGGCGTTCGGGACTTCACCGCGGATGTAGATGAATGCGTGGTTGGCGCGAATAGCGAAGGACGTGATGATCACGCCCTCGATCAAGGCGTGCGGGTTGGCCATCATGATGGGGATGTCCTTGCACGCACCCGGCTCGGACTCGTCCGCATTCACCACGAGGTAGTGCGGCTTGCCGTCGCCTTGCGGAACGAAACTCCACTTCAAGCCCGTGGGAAAGCCCGCTCCGCCGCGCCCTCGCAAACCGGCGTCTTTCACGGTCGTGATGATGTCGTCCGGATCGCTGGCGAGTGCCTTGTCCAGGGCCTGGTAGCCACCCACGGCTCGGTAGCCATCGAGGGTGTAGAGGTCGGGGCGATCCCAATGTTCGGTGATGACCGGGGTCAGTGGCGTACCCATCAGGCATTCCCTCCCTGCATTCGTTGTTCGCGTGCGATCTTCAAACCGGCGACCATTTTGTCGTCCACACTCGGAGCGTCCGCCAGTCCATCGTCGGGGAAAGCGAGAGTCCGCTCGGTGGCTTCGAAGTTTCGGATCACCGGTCCGCGCGTCGCTTGCACCTGTTCACCGCGACGCAATCGGTCCAGGATCTCCACCGCGCTGGCCGGTGTCACGTCGTCCATGAATTCCCAGTCGACGGTCATCACCGGGGCGTGGGTGCACGCCGCTTGACATTCGATCCGCTCGAGAAAAAACTCACCATCGGCCGTCGCGGTGTTGTGCGATGCGCCGGTGGCTTCGACCACGGCATCCCACACCGCATCCCCACCAAGAAGCCCACACATCGTGTTGATGCACACACCGATGTGGTGTTTGCCGACCCGCTCACGCTTATACATCGTGTAAAAGGTCGCGACCGCGGTCACTTCGGCCGGGGTTATGCCCAGCACTTCGGCGCACGCATTGATGCCATCGGTGGTGATCGCATCTTCCTCACTTTGTGCCAGGTGCAGCATCGGCAGCACGGCACTGCGCGCGCTCGGATATCGAGCGGCGATCTCTCGCATCTGCGCGCGCGCCTGGTCGCTGATCGGCATCTGTGGCTTCTCTCCGGTCTTCGCTATCGGTCCACGCCACCCATGACAGGGTCGATGCTCGCGACGGCGGCAATGACGTCGGCGACCATGCTGCCCTCGGACATGGCGGCGGTTGCTTGCAGGTTGTTGAAGGACGGGTCGCGGAAGTGCACGCGGTACGGGCGGGTTCCCCCGCTACTGACCACATGCGCTCCGAGCTCTCCACGCGGCGACTCCACCGCTACGTAGGCCTGCCCGGCGGGCACGGTGAAGCCTTCAGTGACGAGCTTGAAGTGGTGGATCAACGACTCCATCGACTCCGACATGATGTGTTTAATGTGTTCCGTCGAGTTCCCCTGACCATCGGAGCCGATGGACAGTTGTGCCGGCCAGGCGATCTTCTTGTCTTCGACCATGACAGGCCCCGGGGTCAGGCGATCCAGGCACTGCTCGACGATATTCAGTGATTCGTGCATCTCGGCGATGCGAATGAGGAATCGTCCGTACGCATCGCAGGACGTTTGCGTGGGAACATCGAATTCGTACGTCTCGTAGCCGCAGTACGGCTGGGATTTCCGAAGATCGTGCGGCAACCCGGCCGACCGCAACACCGGTCCCGTCATCCCTAGGGCCATGCAGCCCTGCAAATCGAGGTAGCCGACATCGACGGTTCGCCCCATCCAGATCGCGTTGTCGATCAGCAGGTCGGCCGTGTCCTTCATCCGCTTGCGCAGCAGCGGCAGCGTGTCCCGAATAGCTTTTTCACCATCGCTGGGAAGATCCTGGGCCACTCCACCCGGTCGGAAGAACGCGCTGTTCATTCGCAACCCGGTGACCATCTCGAACAAATCCAGCACGAGTTCGCGCTCCCGGAAACCGAAGGTCATGGCAGTCAGCGCCCCGAGTTCCATTCCGCCGGTGGCGAGCGCAACAAGATGCGAGGAGATGCGGTTCAACTCCATCATCAGAACTCGGATGACGTTGGCCCGCTCGGGAATGTTCTGACTGATACCAAGAAGTTTTTCTACCGCGAGCACGTAGGCGGCTTCGTTGAAGAACGGGGTCAGGTAATCCATGCGCGTGACGAACGTGACGCCTTGGACCCACGTGCGGTACTCCATGTTCTTTTCGATACCGGTATGCAAGTAGCCGATACCGCACCGAGCGTCGGTGACGGTTTCTCCATCGAGTTCCAACACCAGACGCAGCACGCCGTGGGTGGACGGGTGCTGCGGGCCCATGTTGACGACGATGCGTTCCTTCTCCCCCTCGGGTGCAGCGGCTATCGAGTCCCAATCGCCGCCGGCGAGGTTGTAGACCGTTCCGTCGAAAGTTTCATAACTATCCGCGTAGACATCCTCACCCGGATCGGCCGCGGAGCTGTACGTGACGTCGCTCATCAGTTGTACGCCCTCCGATTATCCGGAGCGGGGATGGTGGCTCCCTTGTACTCGACCGGTATGCCACCGAGCGGGTAATCCTTGCGCTGCGGGTGACCCGCCCAATCGTCTGGCATCTCGATCCTCGTCAGGCCCGGGTGGCCGTCGAAGACGATCCCGAAGAAGTCCCATGTCTCGCGCTCATGCCAATCGTTCGACGGGTAGATGCCGACGATCGAGGGGATGTGGGGGTTCGCATCAGGTGCGGTCACTTCGACACGGATTCGGCGATTGTGCGTGATCGACAAGAACGGATACACGGCGTGCAATTCCCGTCCCTTGTCTTCGAGGTAGTGCACGCCGTTGACTCCTAAGCACATTTCGAAACGAAGACCCGGCTCGTCCCTCAGCATTCGGGCAAAGTCGACGATGTACTCGGCCAGAACAAAGAAGGTGATCTCATCGCGATCGACCACGACCTTGTCGATGACCGATGACACAGGCAGATTGCGATCGGCGAGGGCCAGTTCGATCTCATCGGCGAGCTCATCAAACCAACCTCCGTACGGCCGCTCGGTCGGTGCCGGCATGACGATCGGCGACACCAGGCCGCCGAAACCGCTGGTGTCTCCCGATCCTGACACCTGGAAGGAACCACGCCGAACGCCGACGACGTCGAGTTCGCTTACTCCCTCCGGTACCACCGGAATGCCGGACTCGGTCAACGCAGTAGCCCCTTCATTTCCGCGGTGCTCGGCGACGTCAACGCGAGTTGCTCGCTGGCAACCATCTCCGCCGTCGCGTTGGCGCCGAGCTTCATGTCCTGGATCTGATCGTGGATCTTCAGGATCGCATCGATCAGCATTTCTGGCCGCGGAGGACAGCCCGGCAAATACATGTCGACGGGCACTACGTGGTCTACACCTTGCACGACCGCGTAGTTGTTGAACATCCCACCGCTGGATGCACACACGCCCATGGCGAGTACCCACTTGGGATTGGGCATCTGGTCGTAGATCTGCCGCAACACCGGAGCCATCTTTTGACTCACACGGCCCGCCACGATCATCAAATCTGCCTGACGTGGCGATGCGCGGAAGACCTCCATACCGAAACGCGCGATGTCGTAACGAGGGCCACCGGTTGCCATCATTTCTATAGCGCAGCACGCGAGCCCGAAGGTGGCAGGCCACAGTGAGCCCTTTCGTGCGTAACCGGCGACCTTCTCGACACTCGTCAGCAGAACGCCTGACGGCAACTTCTCTTCTAAGCCCATGTCAGTCCCACTCCAATCCACCGCGTCGCCACTCGTAAACGTAAGGAACGGCCAAGTTCAGAAGAAACAGCATCATCGCCACGAGACCGAAGGCGCCGAGCGCGTCGAAGGAGACTGCCCACGGGTACAGAAAGACAAGCTCGATGTCGAAGATGATGAACATCATCGCGGTCAGGTAGTACTTGACCGGGAACCGACCGCCACCGATGGGCTGAGGGGTCGGTTCGATGCCGCATTCGTATGCGTCGTACTTGGCCCGGTTGTACCGCCGAGGACCGGTAAAGGTCGCGATGACGACAGAAAACGCGGCGAAGCCGAAGGCCAAAGCCCCGAGAACAAAAATCGGCGTGTAGACATTCACGGCGCCGGCTGCTCCTCGCTAGGTCGTCGTGTCCACAGCGGTCTGCGCACACGATCCCGGATGTCCTATGGACGAGAAGAAAATGTCACACTTTGCGCGCTTGTGAAATTCTTCACGACCATCAAAAGCATAGTGGGCGATCCCTTCTTCGTGACAAGGCCTGCCCGCTCGCGTCAGGCATCTGCTTTGACGGCTCGGTGCAGCGCGACGATGCCCCCGGAGAGGTTGCGCCACGCCGCCTTGTGCCATCCGGCCGCCAAGAGATCTTGCGCCAATTCCTGCTGATCGGGCCACGACTGAATGGATTCGGCGAGATACACGTACGCGTCGGGATTCGACGAGGCACGACTGGCAACCGCGGGAACGGCCCCCATCAGGTACTCCGAATACACCCGTCGAAACGGTTCCCATGTGGGATGAGAGAACTCGCACACCACCAAGCGTCCACCGGGCCGCGTTACCCGCAGCAATTCACGTAACCCGGCATCTCGATCGTGCACGTTGCGCAACCCGAAAGAGATCGTCACCGCATCGAAGGCGTCATCGGCGAAGGGAAGTGACAAGGCATCCCCGGCAACGAAAGACAGCCGAGGGTTGCGGTCTCGACCCACCGAGAGCATCCCCAAGGAGAAGTCACACGCGACAACGAAGGGTCCGGCTGCGGCAATCGGCTCGCTGGAGGTGCCGGTTCCAGCAGCGAGATCAAGGACTCGATCTCCGGGGAGCGCTCCCACGGCGGCGGCCACTGCCTTTCGCCATCGCCGCGTTTGACCCAGAGCAAGAACGTCGTTCGTCCGGTCGTAGCGCTGAGCTACCTCATCAAACATCGCCGCGACTTCACGGGGCTGCTTGTCTAGGCGCGCTCGAGTCATGGCCGAATGCTCCCAGAGGACAACCGTCGTGTGTGCCCCTACCCTGAGGAGGTGTCCCGACATCCCCATCTTGACTCTCCCCCGCTCCTGGTGGCCATCACGCGCCCCCTGGAAGCATCGGAGGATCTCCTCTCCCGACTTCCCGCCGGAGACAACGTCTGTTGGGTTCGTCGAGGGGAAGGCCTTGTCGGGTGGGGCAGCGCCGCGCGCCTGCAAGTTCGCGGAGTAGAGCGCTTCGCCCGAACCCAGCGCTGGTGGGCCGAGTTGTGCGACACCTTGGCGATCGATGACTCCGTCAGCCTTCCCGGCACCGGACCCCTGGCCTTCGCTTCGTTCTCTTTCGATCCCCACGACCCCTCGGAAGTGGTTGTTCCCTCGACGCTCATCGGCCAGCGTGGAGATCAAGCCTGGGTAACAACCATCCACGCCCCCGGGGTCGAGCCGGAGGCGATGCAATCTGCACGCATCGACTCCACCGCTGGCCGGAGCCACGTCTCCGTGAACTGGCGTGAAGGCTCTCTGAGCGCACCGGAATGGGAGAAGTCCGTCGGACGTGCTGTCGAGCGCATCAACGCCGGCGAGCTCGACAAGGTTGTCCTCGCCCGCGACGTCGTCGCGGACATCGACGGCGAACTCGACGTGCGCAGCATTCTGGACCACCTCGCCCGTGACTACCCGACGTGCTGGACGTTCAACGTCGCGAACCTTGTCGGTGCGACGCCGGAACTTCTGGTGCGCCGCACCGGTGACCTCGTCACCAGCCGCGTCCTCGCCGGGACGGTGCGCCGCCAAGGAGACACCGAAGAGGACCACGGCCTCGCCCAAGCTCTACTCGCCAGCGACAAAGACCTTGCCGAGCACTCCTACGCCGTGCGGTCGGTCGCCAAGGCCCTCGCAAGGCACTGCACCGACATGGACGTCCCCGAAAATCCCACAGTGCTCGAACTCGCGAACGTTCAGCATCTGGCCACCGACGTCACCGGTCGGCTAGCGGACGATGCGTCGTTACTGTCGTTGGCGGCCTCGCTTCACCCCACCGCGGCCGTCTGCGGCACACCCACCGAGCGCGCGCTCACCGTCATTAGTGAACTCGAAGGGATGTCGAGGGACAGGTACGCCGGACCCGTGGGCTGGTTCGACGCTCGTGGAGATGGTGAGTTCGGTATCGCGCTGCGCTGCGGACTCGTGGACTCTCAGGCCCACACGATCCGAGCATTCGCCGGATGCGGAATCGTTGCCGGATCCGACCCCGAACACGAACTCGCCGAATCGCGAGCCAAATTCATTCCGATGCGAAGCGCTCTCGAAACGCGCTCATCGGCGTAACCGACGACAAATCAGCCGACAACGAACCAGCCGACGGCCAACTAAACGTCGATCGCCTGGCGTACCGCGTCGCGCACGCTCGTCAGTAACTCCGCCTCGACACCGCGATCGCACGTGCGCACAACAACCACATGCACGCCATCGGAGAGTCGATCGGCAACCGCCGTCGCGAGTTCGTCGGCATCGTTCACTTCACACACCGACGCACCGAAGCTCGTCGCGAGAGACGCGATCTGCACCCCCATCGGAACTCCGAATACTCGTTCGAAGTGCCGCGAGTAAGCGGGCTCGCCCTGCTCCAGCGTGGAGAAGATCCCGGCTCCGTCGTTGTCCGCAACGACGATGACGAGGTCGGGGCGTTGTTCGTTGGCCGGGACGGCGAGGGCGTTGGAGTCGTACCAGAAGGCTTCATCACCGACGAGTGCAACGCTCGGTCCACCACCGAGNNACTGAAAGCCCAGCGCAGCTCCCCAGGCGGTGGAGACACACCCGTCAATACCCGACGTTCCTCGGTTGCCGAGAACTTCGACCTCCGTCAGGGACGGACCGGCAAAACTCCCCACGTGACGGACCACGGACGAAGAGCCGAGGAAAAACTGCGAGCCCTCGCCCAAACAGGCAGCCACCGCGCGTGCAACTTCCATTCCGGACATCGACGAACGCCGCGATCCCAACACGGTTTCCACCGCTGCCGCCGCCATCAGGTCCGCACGCTCCCACGCTGCCCACCACTGCGGATCGGTATCCGCATCCGATGGCGGCAGCGGGACCGCCGCAAGGACGAGATCCGCGGTGCGGGTGGGGTCGCTCCACGACGATCGAGAGTCAACAGCGACGTGCATGCCGGCTTGTGCGATCACACTCGCGACCGATCGGTAGAGCCCCACACGCCCCACCGTCACGACGATGTCGGGAACATGACGCTGAACGAACATCGGGTCCTCGCACACCAACGGTCCGTGCGCGAGACCGAGATTGGCGCCATTCGATCGACCCGAAGGTTCGGAGATCACCGGCCATCCCAACGCGTCCGACAACTCGTCAACCAAATCCACGGCGTCGTCGTCGTCGTGGTCGCCCACCACGATTAAACCTCGAGCAGGGACAACGGCCGCTTCATCCAAAAGAGCCAAGGCTTCATCGACTTGGATACTCATCCCTGCGACGAGGCGGGCATCCGCGGTCCATGGCCGTCCGCCCGGCCGGCCGGCCAACTCCGCAGGCAATTCTTTCGTGATGCTCTCGTCCACCAGCGGCTCATCGAACGCAGCGTTGATGTGCACCGGACCGGGGTCGATGGAATCGGTCGCCACCGCCACGCAGCGAGCGACGGTGGAGCGCCAGTACTGCGGTCGCAAATCGCGAGCTGCTTCCATATCGACGGCGAGCCGGGTGAACGATCCGAAAATCCCACTCTGTGCGATGACCTGATTTGCGCCGACGTTCCGAAGTCGATCGGGGCGATCCGCTGTGAGCACCACGAGCGGAATTCGCGACTCATGCGCCTCAACCACAGCGGGAAGAAGATTCGCCACCGCGGACCCGGATGTCGTCACAACCGCAGCCGGAACACCCGTCGTCTTCCCGAGACCGAGTGCCACGAATCCGGCGACCCGCTCGTCGACGCGCACGTGGAGACGGATATCTCCCCTGTCCTCCACGGACGCAAGGGCGAGCGCAAGGGGAGCTGATCGGGATCCCACGCCCATCACGACGTCTGTCACCCCACACACGATGAGCTCATCCACCATGACCAATGCCTGGGCGACCGAGGGTGCCATCGCAGAATCCACGTCCCTAGCCTTCCATCTGCTCGTGTGGTGGTGCATCGCCCGGCGCCTGGTCACGTAGGAATCGATAGGCGTCGGCCAAGCGGTGCTGCCACCATTGCCGACGACTGTCCGACACTTCCTGATTCGCCCGCATGAGGAGATCCACGTCGGGGGCGACCCGTCCNACGCCGATGCCACCGGCGGTCGGCACGAGCGGGGGTTCCACCAGGTCTCTCTCGAAGAGCATGCCGGTTCCCAGTCCGCTCGCCAGGGGAAGCTCCGGCAGGCTCGCAGCGGTGGCCACGCAACTCGCCAACCCGATCGACGAGTCCAACGAGCCACTGATGACGACGGGTACACCGATCNCCTCCGCGACTCGGCCGGTAGCCGCGGCGCCACCGAGGGTCATCGGCTTACAGATCGCGTAATCGGCGATGCCCTGCAGGCGAACGGTTGTTGGATCACCCGCGAGCCGAATGCCCTCATCGATCGCGATAGGGATATCGATTTCTGCGCGCAACCGAGCGACGTCGTTCAGATCGCGACAGGGTTGCTCCACGTACTCGATTCCGTATCGCCCCAACCGCCGAAGAGATGTCCGCGCCTGGTCCAGACTCCACATACCGTTCACGTCGAGACGAATACGGCCGTCGGCTCCCGTGGAGTCAAGAGCATCGCGGACGGCAACAACGCGCGCTTCGTCGTCCGCAAGGGATGTTCCGATTTTCACCTTGATGGTTCGACACCCGTTGTCCACGATCGCGGCGCGCGCCATCGCACCCGCAGCCGGTGACTCGACCGCNGGGATGATCGCGTTGACGTCTACCGATGATCGACGAGCCGCGGGGAACTCACCCCACGACGCTTCTAGGGCAGCCGCCAGCCAACGCGCGCTGCGAGGGGTGTCGTAATCGTCGAACGGCGCGAACTCACCCCAACCTGACGGGCCCTTGATGAGCATGCCCTCGCGGGAGGTCAGCCCACGAAACGGAACCCGCAACGGCAGGGAGAAGGCCACCGAGTCGGCGACCAACTCTTCGAGAGACGACGGACCGAGGGTGTGCAGAGTCGTCGTCACATTCACGGACGGCGCGGAAACTGATCGAAGTCCGGACGCCGCTTGTCCTTGTATGCGTCTCGTCCTTCTTGAGCCTCTTCGGTCATGTAGAACAAGAGCGTCGCATCGCCGGCGAGTTGTTGGACGCCGGCAAGACCATCGTCGGCGGCGTTGTGCGAGGCCTTCAACATGCGCAGCGCAAGGGGGGACATCGCGAGCATGTCATTCGCCCAGCGAACCGTCTCGATCTCCAAGTCTTCGATTGGGACAACCGCATTGACCAAGCCCCAGTCGAAGGCTTGCTCGGCTCCGTACTGGCGGCACGTGTACCAGACCTCGCGCGACCTCTTCTGTCCGATCGTGCGCGCGAGCAACCCGGAACCGTAACCGCCGTCGAAGGACCCCACTTTCGGTCCGGTCTGACCGAATCGCGCGTTGTCCGCAGCAATGCTGAGGTCGCAGACGACGTGCAGAACATGACCACCGCCGATCGCGTAACCGGCCACCATGGCGATCACGGGTTTGGGGGTGCGACGTATTTGAATTTGCAGGTCGAGGACGTTCAGTCGACCTATCCCCTTCTCTGCGACATCGTCATCACCGATGTAGCCATCGTCGCCACGGATGACCTGGTCACCTCCGGAACAGAAGGCAAGATCTCCCTGACCCGTCAACACGATCACACCGACCCGGTCATCATCCCGTGCACGGTTCATCGCATCGGACAGCTCGAACAATGTTTGGGGTCGAAAAGCATTCCGCTTATGGGGTCGGTTGATGGTGATCTTCGCGATCCCTGCACTGTCACCGGAGGAAACTTCGTAGCGAATATCCGTATACGAGCCAACGGACTCCCACGTTGCGCCCGGTCGAACGGAACTGTGGGCGGGGTCGTTCCACACCGGGGAATCCTCGGGAGCGACGGGGGGAAGCGGGTAGCGCGTGCGGGTATCCATGCTGTCCACGCTACCGGCAGCACCTACGCTCGGCACGATGTCGATTCCCGATGGCTCCCGGCCCCTCGAACTCGTCGAGGTACCGCCCGGTCCTGCGGCGATCGAGGCCCTGTGGAGTCCACTCGATGCCGCCCTGGCCCACGATGCGGCGATCGCCCCCATCCCACGCGAGTCCGCATCGCTTCCCGCACCCCTCGTTCGCGCCGTCCGCGATGCCGTCCGTCCCGAAGAACCGGTACCCCACGACACGGCGGTCGTGACCAGCACCTCCGGGTCGACGGGCCACCCCCGGGGCGTCATGCTCGGCGCGCACGCACTCACCGCCGCCACCGCACAGGTGCACTCACGCGTAGACGGCGAGCCGATCTGGGTTCTCGCACTGCCACCCACATCCATCGGCGGCCTGAACGTGATGATTCGAGCCCACGACACCGGAATCCGCCCCATCGCCGTGCGAAGTATCGGTGGCGCCGAACCCTTCACCGACGATGCATTCGCCGCGGCCGTGCTTGAAGCAACGGCTACCGGGCGTCCCATCGCGGTCTCATTGGTTCCTTCGCAGGTGACACGACTGCTCGCCACCGCTCTAGGGCAGGAGACTTTGCGCCAGTGCTCCCTTACGCTCGTCGGCGGCGGGCCCGTCGATCCACAACTCACGAGTCATTGCCGGGACGCAGGCATCACCCTGACCACGACCTACGGGATGACCGAAACTAGCGGCGGCTGCGTCTTCGACGGGCGCCCCCTCGACGGTGTCGAGGTGCGTATCGACGACGCTGATAGCCGCGTCTGCATCTCGGGACCGATGTTGGCGCAGGGGTATCGAGACGGAGACGACCGCGCATTCGATGGCCACTGGCTTCGAACCAACGACCGCGGCTCATGGATAGATGGGCTCGTAAGTATCGACGGTCGGCTCGACGACATCGTGAGCATTCACGGCGTCAATGTGGATCTGGCGGCAGTTCAGGAAAGAGTCGATCAGCATCCGGGGATCGAGGCGTCGCTGATCGCTCTGACCATCGGCGAATCAAGTGATCTGGACACAACAGACGGGCCCCGTATCGCGATGGTCTATGTCGGAGAGCCCGTCGACCACGAGGAGCTTCGAGCCTGGATCTCACCGACACTCGGAGTTATCGCCTGTCCCACTGTCCTCCGGCGGGTGGTCACCCTGACGCGAACGTTGACGGGCAAGGTCGATCGACACGCCACCGCGGCATCCGCCGGCCTGAGGATCGGGACATCGCGGAAGGAGGGCGCCGCGTGACAACGTCTGCGCAATGGTGGGCAGGGGCACGCCCTCGCACTCTCCCGGCCGCTGTCGCCCCCGTCGTCATCGGTACGGCTCTCGCCGGGGCCGATTGGATTCCCGCTCGCGCATTTCTAGCCTTGATCGTGGCGTTTGCAGTGCAAATCGGCGTGAACTACGCGAACGACTACAGCGACGGCATCCGGGGAACCGACGCCGATCGCATAGGCCCTCTTCGGTTGGTTGGTCAGGGAATTGCCGCGCCTCGCGCCGTCCGAAACGCGGCCTTCGCAAGTTTCCTCATCGCCGCGCTTGCCGGACTTTTGCTCGTTGCCCTTTCCGGATTCTGGTGGCTTCTCATCGTCGGCGCGGCGTCGATCGGGGCGGCCTGGTTCTACACCGGGGGATCACGACCCTACGGATACGCGGGTTGGGGTGAGGTCTTCGTCTTCGTCTTCTTCGGCCTGGTTCCCGTCCTGGGAACGCTCTATGTCCAAACGGGAACAGTCACCGCAGCGGCGATCGCGGCCAGCGTGGGCATCGGCGCACTCACATCCGCCATTCTCGTCACCAACAATCTCCGAGATATCCCCACCGATCACTCGTCCGGCAAGTTGACGCTCGCGGTTCGTCTCGGGGATAGCAAGACCAGAGCCCTATACGTCGCATTGATCGTGATCGCCTTCGTCGCGGTCCTCGTGGTGGCGCTGGTGAACTCCAGCGATGGGCTCTGGCCACTACTCGGACTCGCCGCGCTCCCCTGGGCTGTCCCCCCGCTACGCGTGGTGACCTCGGGGGCCGCCGGACCCGGGCTCATCGCCGCTCTCGTCGCCACCGGCCGACTCGTCATTGCCTACTGTGTCGCGCTCTGCACCGGATTGATCCTGCCCCTGTTCATCTGAGTCATCCTCGGCTCGTGACGCGGCATCAATGCGGTCGTTTATCCCCCCGAAGAATCGACCTACCACCTCTCCCATCGCCGAACGCTGTCGATTCAAAGCAAAGGCACTGATAACTCCGGACAGGATGATCGCAACGACAAGCGCCCACAATCCCCGAAGTGGGGTAATCATCTGCAGCAACAGCCATACGCCGAGGAACAGACCGATCCGCAGTGCGGTGAAGACGATCACCGTGACGATGCCTGAGCGGCGGGGCCCATCTCGCTTATCCGACTGGATCCGACTGGTTATCCGACTGGCGGTCACTCACGCTTCCACCGTACNCACCCTCGCGTCATCTAATGCCCGTGTCATCTGGTGCCCGCGTCGTCGGTGCGACGGTCGGTGGTGGTCGAAGAGAGATCGCGGCACATCACAGTTACCATTATTCGATCATGCTTCGAGTCATCCTGGTCCTGCTCGCAGTGGCGCTCTACATCTACTTCATCATTGATGTGGCACGCACGCCGAAGGGCCAAGCACGCTCACTTCCGAAATGGCTATGGATGCTCCTGGTGATCGTCTTGCCGCTCGTCGGCGGAGTGTTGTGGTTGATCCTCGGTCGAGCCTGGCCCGAGGGCGGGGGCTGGTGGCGACGAAGCGGCCCCGTGGCGCCCGACGATGATCCGCGCTTCCTTCGCAAGCTCGACGACGATGTGTGGAGCAAGAAGATGAAGCGCCGCCGGGGCGAGCCCACGTAATGTCGCGCGACACTGCGTCGACGGATCGAACGCTTACAAGCCCGCGTAGGAATGCAGGCTGTTGACGAAAATGTTGACGCCGAAGTAATTAATCAAGAAGGTTACAAGCCCCAGGATCGCGATCCACGACGCTCGGTTTCCCCGCCACCCGGCGGTTGATCGGGCGTGCAGGTAGGCGGCGTAGACCACCCACGTGATGAAGGCCCAGGTTTCCTTCGGGTCCCAGCCCCAGTAACGCCCCCACGCGTTCTCCGCCCAGATGGCACCGGCGATCACGGCGAAGGTCCACAAGGGAAAAGCGAAAGCGATGATGCGACTGGTGAAGGTCTGCAGCTTCTCCGTAGACGGTGTCGACGCCATCACGCCCTGCCAGGTCAGGCCCCGTTGCTCTCGCCTGGACTGCACCAGCGACAGCGCTGCCGACGACGCAGCGACGGTGAAGGCCCCCGCACAGATGATGGCCGCCGAGACGTGGATGACCAACCAGTAGGACTTCAGTGCCGGCACCAATTGCGCCGCCTCGGTGTACAACACCGTGACGGCGAGGCCGAGCGTGAGCAACGCCGGCGTCACGACAAATAAGCCCAACCACCGAAGGTCCCGACGAGTCGACAGCACGAGGAAGACCACGAGAACGCCCCATGCCGAACTGATCGAGAACTCGTACATGTTTCCCCACGGCACCCGACCAGCCCACAGCCCACGCAGGATCAAACCGACGGTGAGCAACCCGGTAGCCAGCCACGTGAGCGACATGGCGACGTTCGCCAGCCGTCGGCCGGGTTCGGCTGCGACCGCGGTATCCACCCGGTCGATGACGGCAACGCTGCCCTCGGCTGTCTCGCGACTGGCGGCGCTCGACGACGATGTGGTCCGGCGCCGACCGCTGGCGAAGGATGCGGCAAACAGGACCATGGCGATGGTCAGGGTGACCATGGTCGCGTAGATGGCGGCGTTGCTGGCTTCGGCCAAGCTCACGGAACCACCGTCGGTCATTGTTCGCGCTCCCTGTCGTCGTTCACTGTCGTTTCGGCCGACGTCGTTTCGTTCGATGACATTTCGTTCGATGCTGCCGCGTGTCCCGCGATCTCATCCGCCGCGATCCGCTGCACCGCTCGTACGTCTTCCGAGACGTCGCCCGCTTCGCTTTTGCTCAAGCCGGCGACATTTACGAGGGTACTTCCCTGTTCGTCATCTCGCGCTCTGAGCCAGATGCGGCGGCGGCGGGTGAACAACGACACCGTCAACGCGAGCATGGCCAGTACCGACGCGACCAACGCCGCCTCCTTGCCCGGATCGAAGGCGATCTGGAACGACGACCAGCGCGTCCAGCCGGTGAATTCGATCTCGCCCTGGGGGAACTCCCACACCTGACCTGGCACCAGCGCCCGGAGGCCGATCTGCTCCATCTCGTCCGTCGAGAGCGAGTAGATGCTCTGCGGCACTCCTGAGTCCAGCCCCAGGTCGCCGTGCCAGGCGGACAAGAAGACCGAGGGGTCGTCCGCATCCGGAAACACCGAGTGGGGGCCGCGGATGTCATCGATGGCGGAGGTGGGGAGAAACAGCCCGCGGAATCCCAGCTGCGGGTCGGAGTCAGGAATCTTGATGACGCCCGTGGAAGTGAAGTTTCCATCTTGTGGGAGAAAGACGACGTCGTCATCGAAAACGACGTCACCGGAGGAGTCGCGGACGATGAAGGATGGTGCGTAGCCATGCCCCACCAAGAAGACCTTCGCCCCTGCCATCGATATCGGGGAGTTGACTTCGATGAGTTCCTCCCGAGCCCCCGCGCCAGGTTCGTTTTGCACAGCGACGCGTGCTTCGAAGAGGCGTGGAGCGCCCCGCTGTGCTTCGGACCGCTCGAACTCGACGTCGAAATCATCGAGAGTGAAGGAGAAGGGCGGAATGCTGTCTGCGGTGGCGAGTCGTCCCCCGCCCCACGCGTCGTATTGGGTGAGTGTGTTGGAGAACCCATTTCCCTCTTTGACGATGACGTTTCCTCGCCATCCGAAAAGACCACCCGCCGCGACGGCCACCAGAATCAAGACCAGCGCTAGGTGAAAGATCAAGTTTCCTGTTTCACGCAGGTAGCCCTTTTCTGCTGACACCCATACGCCACCCGGATCCCCATCGACCGCGGTGTCCGACCCGGTGCGTACCCGCCACCCGCGACGCCGCAACTCTTGGCTGACGTGGGACGAAACATCTGCAGAAGCAACGTCCACCGTTTCGTACGAGAAGGCTTGCATCCTGTCCAGATTGCGCGGCGCTGTCGGCGGCGGCGTGCGCATCGCTTTCCAGTGATGACCCACGCGGGGCAGGACACATCCGATGAGGGAGACGAAGAGCAGGAGGTAGATCGCAGCGAACCACGGCGCCCCGTACACATCGAAGAATCCGAGCCGGTCGAGCAGTGGACCGAGGGTGGGTTGCTGGTCGATCCACTCGTCGACGAGGAGAGGGTTGTTGCCTCGTTGCGGAAGGATCGAACCCGGGACACTCGCGACAGCCAGAGCGAAGAGCAAAATCAGTGCAACCCGCATGCTGGTGAGTTGGCGCCACGCCCACCGCAGGAAACCTTGGGAGTCCAGCGGCGGCGCAACGGTCTCGACGCGGGTATCGCTCATAGGGCGGTCTCGAATCCGGGAATCGTCACACGAAGCCAGATCGTGAAGTCGAGCCAGAGCCCGGTGACAAGCAGCAGCCCGACGAGCACGAGCATCCCACCACCGATGCGCATAATCCACGCGTAGTGCCGCCGAATGAAGTCGGTGGCGCGTGCTGCTCGCTCAATGAAGAAGGCGAACGCGACGAATGGAATGCCCAGCCCGATGCAGTAGCCGAAAGACAACAGCGCGCCGCGCAAGGCACTGGCTTCTGCGAGCGCGAGGGACTGCACGGCGGTCAGCGTCGGTCCGATGCACGGCGTCCACCCGAGCCCGAACAGCACGCCGAGTCCTGGCGCTCCAATAACGCCCCACTTAGGCACCCGCATCCATCGGTACTCCCGCTGGAACCAGGGAATCACCCCCATGAACGCGAGACCCATGGCGATCACCAGAAGACCCATGACGCGGGTAATGACGTTCTCGTATCGCAGGAGCGCTGACCCGAGCCCACCAAAGAGCGCACCGTAGGACACAAAGACAACGCTGAAGCCGAGGACGAACAGCAGACTTCCTGCGAGCACGCGTGACTTTCGCTCACCCGTGGACAGCTCTACACCCGTCATTCCCGTGACGTAGGAGACGTATCCCGGCGCGAGAGGAAGAACGCAGGGGCTGATGAAGGCGACGAGTCCGGCCGCCACGGCGATAGGGAGGGCCACGAGCATCGACCCGCTCGTAATGATCGTGCCGATGTCACCCACGGTCAGCCACCTCGTCGATGACTCCCCGAAGTGTTGCGGCGCTCACTTTCCCCAGAATTCTCGCCGCCACCCGACCGTTGCCATCGATCACGAGGGTCGAGGGAATGGCTTGGGGTGGAAGCGAGTCCGAGAACTGCAGCTGAACTTGACCATCAGGATCAAAGATGCTGGGAAAAGTCAGACCCATCGACTCGACGAATCCCTGCGCGGCGACGGTTGAGTCTCTGGTGTTCAAGCCAACGAACTGCACCCCATTGCCCTGCTCTTCTTCCCAGACCTCCTGCAAGTCACCAGCCTCGGCGCGACACGGCGCACACCAGGAGGCCCAGACGTTCATCACGACTGTCTCCCCGCGGTGATCGGCGAGGTCGAAGGTGTCGCCATCCAGGGTGGTGGCACCAACATCCGGGGCCGGAGCTCGCTGGGCCGGCTCTACGACGATGATCGATCCGTCACCGCCGACGAAGCCGGACTCGGACTCGATCGAACTCGCTCCCCCCGCGTTACCGCAGGCGCTGACGGTTACAGCGAAGCACAGGAGCAGAACAAGCCGCTTCATGCGCCGGCGATGGGACTGGCACCAGGAAGAAGATCGCGCGCCGGCTCCGTATACGAGATGGACATCAGTCGGTCACCATGGAAAGCCAGTGACGTGAGTGAAGCCAAGGTGCACTGTCGGGAGCGNGGGTCGTGCCATAGTCGCCGACCCTCCGCATCGAGCCGGGCGATCCAAATCGGCAACTGGTGGCTCACCAGAACCACCTCGCGACCGTCCGCCACTTCCCGAGCGTTCGCGACCGCCCGGCGCATACGTTCAGCGACGTCCTCGTAGGGCTCTCCCCAACTCGGGCGGAAGGGATTCCACAGATGCTTCCAGGTCCGCGGCCGCCGCAACACTCCATCCCCGACGCTCACGCGCTGGCCTTCAAAGACATTGTCCGCTTCAATGGCCAAGGGCTCGGTCCCGACGGTCAGCCCATGCACCCGAGCGATCGGGTCGGCGGTTTGCTGCGCACGTTCCATCGGCGAGGCAATAACCGCGGCTACGTCGTGCTCCGCGAGGGCCTGCGCGGCCATATCCGCCATCTGTATTCCACGCTCAGAGAGCCGGTATCCCGGAAGGCGGCCGTACAGCACACCTTCGGGGTTGTGCACTTCCCCATGGCGAAGGAGATGGACGACGCTGTGCTGGTCACTCACCCCTCGAGCCTAAGCACGACCGATGAAGGCGCATCTCGGGGTCACGACTTGCGCCGACCGGCCGTCCTTTTCTTGCTGGGGCGCCACTCATCCTCGCCTGCTTCCTCAGCCCGCTCACGCATGACGACTCCGTGAGCAGCCAACGCCTCCGCAAGGCCCTCGGGTGTGCTGTCCTCAGCGAGAACGTCCACACGCAAACCGTGCTCCTCGGCCGTCTTCGCGGTGTGTGGACCGATGCACGCAACAACGGTCGACTGATGCGGCTTGCCGGCGATCCCGACCAGGTTGCGCACCGTGCTGCTCGAGGTGAACATCACCGCGTCGAAGCCACCGGTCTTGATGGCCTCTCGCACAGGAGCAGGCGGCGGCGCCGCCCGCACGGTTCGAAATGCCGTGATGTCTTCGACTTCCCACCCCAAGTCGGTGAGGCCAGCGGCCAGGGTGTCCGTTGCAATGTCGGCACGCGGCACAAACACCTTGTTGATCGGGTCGAGGAGCGAGTCGTGCGGCGGCCAGGCGTCAAGAAGACCGCCGGTGCTCAAATCTTCCTCGGGAACCAAATCCGGTCGCACGCCGAACTCGATGAGGGCATCGACTGTTCCCGGTCCACACGCAGCTACTCGAAGGCCGGAGAAGGAACGAGCATCCAGGCCGTAGTCGTAGAGCTTCTCGCGCACCGCACGAACCGCATTCGCCGAAGTGAAGCCAACCCACTCGTATCGACCTTCCACCAGACCCCGAACCGCACGCTCCACCTGCTGAGGGGTGCGCGGAGGCTCGACGGAGATGGTGGGCACCTCGCTGGGAACGGCACCCAGACGCCGCAGACGAGTCACAAGACCGGCGGTGTTGTCCTGGGTGCGGGGAATGAGAACGCGCCACCCGACCAGCGCCTTGCGCTCGAACCAGTCGAGTCGCTCCCGCTGCTCGACGACCTCGCCAATCACAACGAATCCACTTCGACGAGTCGTTGCAGCCTCGGCAGCTTNGCTCAAGGTCATGACAACGGTCTGCTGATCAACGGTCGTGCCATCCCGCGTGATGGCAACGGGGGTGTCGCCGGATCGTCCCGCCTCAAGCATGGCTCGTGCGATGTGCACGAGATGATTGGCCCCGGAGGGGAACACCGCCGTGACGCGGGGAACAGCAATTTCTTCCCAGCGCACCGAGGAGTCCTGTGCATCGATCACTCGAACTTCCTTGGCCTTGTTCCCTACGAGACCGAATCCGGCGTATGCCGGTACTCCCGTTATCTCGCTGACCGCGGGCACGATCTCTATGTCGATCTTGGCTCGACGCACGGCACCGACCTCACCCACGAGGCCCGACCCCATCATCGGGTCTCCTGCGAGCAAACGGACGACCACCGTTCCTGCCTTGGCGGCGTCAATGGCGGGCTTGATTCGATCCGCCGCCGGTCCGGCCGCGTCGGGGTTGACAACCTCAATGAGGTCGGCCGCCACGAACGCTTCCGCGATCGGCACCGCCGCCTCGTCCGCGAGCACGTACCCCGCATCGCCAAGCATGCGAGCACCCCGGTGGGCGATCAAGTCAGGGTCTCCGGGACCGGCAGCAACGAATGCGATGCACGGTGTGGCCGGCGTCTTCTTATCGGACGCCTTCGTCACCACGGGCACATCGGCAACGTCTTCCACCGTCGACACAGCCGGGCGGCTCGCCTTCTTCTTCGCGGGTGCCTTCTTGGCCAGTGCCTTCTTGGCGGGTGCTTTCTTCACAGGTTCCTTCTTCACAGACTTCTCAGACTTCTTTGACGCTTTCTTCACGGGGGCCTTCTTCGCACTCTGGGAGCTCATGCGTTCATCGCCTCCGACGTCTGATCGGTAGACGTCTCGTCGGTTGGTGGTGCTGGAGGTTCAAGTCGCGTGACCACCGAACCATCCGGTTGCCTCCTGCGTTGCTCATGGAAAGCCAACACCTGAAGTTCGACGGCAAGGTCGACCTTCCTCACCTCAACGTCCTCAGGGACGTTCAACACCAGGGGGGCAAAGTTGACGATGCTCCGAACACCGGCGGCGACGAGACGATCGGCGATGTCTTGAGCAGCATCCGCAGGTGTCGTAATGACCCCTATCCGAGCGTCGTTGTCTGCCACGATCGCACGAAGACTATCCACAGATTCGACGGTGATCCGCCGGTCAACGACCGAGACCACTGTCCCCACGACGTCGGGATGCGAATCGATCAAGCCAACAACCTGGAATCCGCGACTGGCGAACCCTCGGTATGACACGAGCGCCCGACCAAGGTTCCCCACCCCGACGACAACGACTCCCCACGGACTCGTCAATCCGAGCTCGCGAGCAATTTGGTACGTGAGGAACTGAACGTCGTAGCCGACACCACGGGTGCCGTAGGAGCCGAGGTAGGACAGATCCTTTCGAAGCTTGGCACTGGTGATTCCGCACGCGGTCGCGAGCTCTTCGCTCGAGACGGTGTGCGACCCAGAATCGGCAAGCGACACCAGAACCCGGTGGTACACCGGCAGGCGTGCCACGGTGGCGTCGGGGATAGCCCGACCAGACATCGGGACCAGGGCCGGTCCGCGACTATCGCTGGAGCGAGGTGCGGGAAGAGGCACGTGCGTCACCTACATTGCAGTTACGGGGCACGGGGGCCATTCGGCGCTCAGCCACCGAGCCGTTCAGAGCCTAAAGAATATGGCTTCGTGCACGAATGCACAAAGTTTACCGGACATTTACATCCGATTATCGGTCCAATGCCTGACTCAGCCGGCCCGCGTCTACCCGCAAGAAGTCGTGCCGTTCACCGTCGACAAGGACCACCGGGATCAACTCTGCGTACTCGTCGGCGAGGGCTGGGTCGTCATCGATNGAGACGACCTCGTACCGCACTCCTCGTTGCCCGCACACCTCAGCGACCACGGCCTCGGCCTCATCGCACAGGTGACAACCGGCACGGCCAATGATCTGCACACGCACCGCCAGGGCGTCATCGCCGGACCCGGCCTCACTCCTCATGTCCCGTATCTTGCCGACTGCGCCGATGTTTTACCCTGCCGATGTGGAAACTCCCGACGTCCTTACGTCGTACCGTCGCGCCGGGCAGGCATCGGCATCCGCCGCCGCGGACATTGAACACGATGTCTCCCACACCGCGGCGTTCTTCGATGTCGACAACACCATCATGCGCGGGTCGAGCCTGTTCCATCTTGCCGTCGGTCTGGCCAAACGCAAGTACTTCAACGCACGAGAGATCAGTGGATTTGCCAGTAAGCAGCTGAAGTTCGTTCTCAGTGGCTCGGAGGACCTCGAGGACATGGCGTCGGCCACCGAGGCTGCTTTGTCGTTTGTGCAGAACCGCTCAGTCCAAGAATTGCAGGATCTAGCGGAGCAGATCTTCGACGCGGAAATGGTCGACAAATTGATCCCGGGATCTCTGGCGTTGGCCCAAGGACACCTTGATGCCGGGCAGCAAGTCTGGCTCGTCACCGCCACTCCACAAGAGCTTGCGACGGTCATCGCCCGACGCCTCGGCCTCACCGGAGCACTCGGGACGATCGCGGAAAGTCGCAAGGGGATCTACACCGGAAAGTTGCACGGCCCTCCGCTGCACGGTCTCGCCAAAGCCGAAGCGGTACGCGCCTTGTCCACGAGCGAAGGCCTCGATCTCGGTGAGTGCAGTGCGTATTCCGACTCTGTGAACGACGTCCCCATGCTGTCTCTTGTCGGTCACCCGACGGCCGTCAACCCCGACCCTGAGCTGCGAGCACACGCCCTCGCCAATGAGTGGCGCATTCGCGACTTTCGACACCGAGCTCGCATCAAGCCCTACGTGGCACCTGTCGCCAGCGGCGCCGCCGGCATCGCCGTCGGCATTGCATCGGGATACCTCCTGGGACAGATGCGAGGTCGCCGCTAGGCGAAAGCACCGCCGCGTTGGGCGAGCAGGTCATAGAGACGACGCTGGATGCGTTCGCGCACCTGGTCGGTGATCTCGAAGAGGACGGCGGGGTCGTCGGCTGCCCCGGACGGTAAGTGATCCGTAGGAATCGGATCGTCGAAGTGAATCAGCCATTTGCTCGGCAGAGGCACCAAACCCACCGGCCCCAAGAACGGGAAAGTCGGGGTGATGGGGAAGTAGGGAAGCCCGAATATGCGCGCCACGACCGATGCATTCGCCAACATGGGATAGATCTCCTCCGCTCCCACAATGGCGGTCGGGATGATCGGCGTCCCCGTTCGCACGGCGGCCGAGACAAAACCCCCACGTCCGAAGCGCTGGAGTCGGTAGCGCTCCGAAAAGGGCTTTCCGATGCCCTTGAACCCCTCCGGCCACACTCCCACGACCTCACCTGACGTCAGCAGGCGCTCAGCATCGTCGTGGCACGCCAGCGTGTGGCCGGCTCGACGAGCCACGTCCCCGAGGAAAGGCGTTTGGAATACGAGGTCGGCACCCAACATGCGCAAGAACCGGTGTGAGGGATGCTCATCATGAATAGCCACCTGGGTCATCACCGAATCCAACGCGATGGTGCCGGAGTGGTTGGCCACCACGAGGGCTCCTCCTTGATTCGGAATCGACTGGATTCCCGAAACCTCCACTCGGAACCAGTTGCGATACAGCGGACGAACAGCCTGCAACAGCACCTTGTCTGTGAATTCCGGATCAAAACCAAAATCGTCGACCGCATACTCGCCGGCAAGGCGCTCCCGAAGCACGCTCCACATGCCTGGGGAACTGTCCGCATTCATCGGTGATACGTCATGTGGCGGCGCATTGTTCAAAGTGACCGCTGTCTTGATCTTCCGCTTCTTGGGAGTGCTCGCACTACCGGCATTCGCAGTGCCGGTATTCGCACTGCCGGCCTGCGCCGTGCGGGAATCAGACGACCCCGCCGAAGGCACGGCCGGCCGAGGACCGGTGGCTCCTACTTCACGTGCCGCCTTCGACGGACGCACGCGATTGTCAGGTCGAGAGTCATCCATAACTCGCTACCTCCCGTCGACTGCCGCGCACAAAGGAACCGAAGGCGTCATCGCTCGAGTACTGACACTCAAAGCCAACCTCCGCAGCAACACGTGTCGTGTCGAGCACACGTCCGTGGGTCAGATACCTGACCTGGTCACGGGAAAAGTCCGCCCACGCACCTCGCGCCAACGTTCGCCCGACCGAGGGCACGAGCACAGCAGGCACGGGCACTCGGGACGCTCCGAGTCGCCCCAACGCTTGCGACAACAGCACGACTCCATCACCGGCGACATTGAACGTCCCGGTGGTGCGCTGCAAGACCACCCGCCGCGTCACCTCTAAAGCGTCCTCCTCATGGACGAATTGCAGGCGCGGGTCAAAACCGAGAACGGTCGGAACGATAGGCATCGTCAAGTACGACGTCATTCCCGTCCGCATACCCGGCCCGACGATGTTGGCAAAACGCACAGTCGCCACCCCAACATCGGGTCTGCGGCGAGCGAATCCTCGAACGTACTCCTCGACTTCCATTGAGTCTTTCGCCCACCCGGACGTTGGAGGATGACGAGGAGAGGAGTTTTCCGTGATTAACGCCGGATCACGGGGTCCGCTGCCATACACAGCCGCGGTCGACTTCACGACCACGTGGCGAACACTGTCGACTCGCTGACACGCTCCCAGTAGTTGCATGGTGCCGATGACGTTGATGTCCTTCATCACAGAACGGTTGCCCGCCTGCCGGGGAGTCGCGATGACACCCATATGGACCACCGTGTCGACTCCGGTACCGTCCAGAATCTTCGTTATCGACGGATTTCTTATGTCGGCGCGAATGAAGTCGGCTGCGAGGGGAGACGCAGGGGGGACGACGTCGATTCCGATGACCCGATCGACCCCCGGCTGGAGGACGAGTCGATCTGCCATTTTGCCGCCGAGATAGCGGGAGACCCCCGTAACAACGGCAACTCTGCCCACGGTGGGGCCCTCTATCTACTTCTTATTGCGGCGTTGAACCCGCGTACGACGGAGGAGTTTGCGGTGCTTCTTCTTGGCCATTCGCTTACGGCGCTTCTTGACCACAGAGCCCATGAACTGCCTCTACTCCTTCATCGCCCACCCAAGCGGGCAGTGTTCGCATCTACTGACGACCAGCTGATCGATGTCGTCGAAGTCTACCCGCCTTCACTATGGGAATGAGAGCGCGGCCTCAACACCAGGCGTTCGCGCTGAATGTCACGCGGTTTCGATGTAGGAATCGCGAAGGTAGTCGTGCACCGCTTGCTCTGGGACGCGGAAGGAGCGGCCAACACGAACCGCCGGCAGATCCCCGTTGTGCACAAGTCGATAGACCGTCATCTTCGAAACCCTCATGACCGAAGCCACTTCCGCCACGGTCAAGAACTTGACGTCACCAAGGGAGTTCTCAGAAGTATTGGCCATGATGTGATCCGTTCTCGTCCTTGCCGGCTCCCCGGTCTTGTAAGGGGGAACACTAGTCGCGACGGGGACCCAGCGAAAGGCGATTCTCAAAAAAAGATTGCCACACGCCGACGCTCTCCACCCTCAGGCGGCACTACCCCTGATCTGCATGATCTGCGCGCTCGGCAGACATCTCACCGGCTCGCCCGTGAGCCGCCCGCATTCCGTTCTCGATGGTTCCGGCAAGGCCCTCGGAATCGAAGACGCCGATGGCAGCCGCCGTTGTCCCTCCGGGGGAGGTGACTGCCGCCCGCAGCGCTGCTGGATCGTCGGGCTCGGAGGCGAGAAGCAGTGCGGATCCCGCGATGGTTTCAGCCACAAGAGTGCTCGCCGTGGACCGATCGAGGCCGAGGTCCATGGCCGCCTTCATCATCGACTCCGCAAGGTAGAACACGTAGGCGGGTCCGCTGCCGGAGGTCGCGGTAAGTGAGTCGATGAGCGACTCGTCCATCACGATCACCGTCGAGACCGGATCCAGAAGGCGGACCACTTGTTGCAGTTGCTCCGCCGAACACGTGGTGCCTGCCACGAGGCCGACGACCCCTCGACCGACCCGTACCGGCGTATTCGGCATGGCTCTGGCGACCGCGACTCCGTCCGGCGCGTGTCTCTCGAGCACCGCCAGCGGCACTCCCGCCGCGATCGACACGACAACTCCGCTCGGGTTCACCGACTCGGCTGCCTGCCCCAGAACACCGGTGATCTGGTCCGGCTTGACAGCGAGGAAGATCACGTCGGCATCGCTGACGGCTTCGGTCAGGTCTGCCACTCGGACATCTCCGCGACGGCGCCACATCTCCGCGCGATCGTCGTTCGCCTCGACAACCATGACCTGCGAATCGGGCACACCACCGAGGATGCCTTCCACGATGGCTCCACCCATCGCACCGCCACCGACCATGGCCACTCGGTTCATGGTTACTTACTGTGCCACAGGAGCGGACAGCGGTTGGGTCGGATCGAGTAGACGCTGAATGGTCGGACCGACCAGTGCCACGACCTCGTCCTCCGATGCCGACGCGAGCGGCTCCACGGCAACGCCGTAACGGGCGATGACGATGCCGCCGAGGAAAGACGTGATGAGGGCGCCGCGCATCTTGGCGTCGGGAATACCAGCGCGAAGGAGAACTTGATCCACAACCTCACCGGTGATGTACTCCCAAACCGCTCGAACGCTCCCGGGGGTGTTGGTCACCGCCCCCGGGATAAGCGAGCCGACCACACCTACGTCATCTCGTAACTGCTCGTCTTGGGCCGCCTGCAAGGCCAAGCGAACCAACCGCTCTCCCAACCCATCAAGACCTGGTGCCACCAGGCGTGGGATCGCCGATGTGGGGTCGAACGGCAAATCCATGACGGCGGCAAACAACTCGGCCTTGTTCCGGTAGAAGGAGGACAGGACAGACGGCCCCACGCCAGCAGCCACCGCGATGGATTTCACTGTCACCGACGCATAACCGCGACGCTCGAATATCGCCCGAGCAGCATGGTCTATTGCTGCGCGCCGATCATCGTTGGGCGAGGTCATGACTCACCGCCGAGGTGCCTGCGAGCGAAATCCAGGGTCTCCCGCAGATCCGCGACTCGCTCATCGCGGCTTTGGGCGCTCCGCGTGGACACCTCCGCGATCACGGAACCACCGAAGCTTGCTTCCGCCAAACGTGCAAGAACCTCAGCAACGGGCTGGTCACCACGGCCGGGAACAAGGTGCTCATCACGCGCCGAATCGGTGCCATCGGCCAAATGCACGTGTGACACCCGATCGGCCAAGTCACGCACCATGTCCCGCGGGTCTGTTCGTGAGACGGCGGTGTGCGAGAGATCCACCGTGGCGTGTCGGTAGTCCTGCTTGCGAATATCCCAGTTGGGGGCGTATGCACCCAACGATGACGGGCCGGCACGCCACGGATACATATTCTCGACAGCGAAAACCACGTCGGTTACTTCTTCCATTCGAGCAATTCCCTCTTCGAAAGATCGCGCATATTCGCGTTGCCACCGAAAGGGGGGATGGACGACGACTGTCGAGGCGCCCAGCACCTCGGCAACATCGCGGGCCTTATCGAGCTTTCCCCACGGGTCGGTCCCCCACACCCGCTGAGTGATGAGAAGACACGGTGCGTGAATGGAAAGAACAGGTACTTGGTAGTGATCGACCAGGCCCTTCAAGGTCGCGAGATCCTGACTCATCGCATCGGTGCCGACCATCACCTCAACACCGTCGTACCCGAGGTCAGCGGCCAATTCGAAGGCGACGGCTGTCGATTCTGGGTACACCGACGACGAGGACAAGCCGATCGTGTGCTGCCGCGACATCGTCACTTCCTCGCCCGACGCCAACGATCGGCCACTAGACCGGCCCCCCACACGGCCACGGCGCCAGCCAGTCCTACCGCTATCGCCACCAGACTGTACGGCTCTGGGCTCAAACTCAGGGCGAAAAATTCAGAGAGCGGTGGAATGTAGATCACCGCAGCGAAGCTCACGACCATAAGGCCGATGATGCCCCAACGAACAAGATTCAGCGGCCGCGCAGAAATAGCCAGAACCCCCGTCGCCACGATGAACAAGGAGACCGTGGCTGCCTTCTGGGCGTTGAGGACGGGCTCCGACACCCACAGCGCTACCGCGTAGCTCGTCCAGGCCGAGGCGGCGGCGATGATTCCTGCGGGGATCGCAAAGGCGAGGACTCGCCTAAAGAACCCCGGGCGGAATCGCTCCTTGTTTGGCATGAGAGCCAGGAAGAACCCCGGGATACCGATGGTCAGCGCACTGACCAGCGACAGGTGGCGCGGCAGAAATGGAAACACCACGGCGAAGACACCAGTCAGGACCGAAATCACCGTGGAGTACACGCTCTTGGTGAGGAAGACGTCGGAGACTCGCTCAATATTTCCCAGAACTCGACGCCCTTCGGCGACGACCGTCGGCAAGACCGACCACTTGCTATCCAGCAGGACGAGTTGCGCCACCGCGCGGGTTGCGCCTGATCCATTTCCCATGGCGATGCCGAGATCGGCGTTCTTCAGCGCCAAGACGTCATTGACGCCGTCACCGGTCATCGCAACGGTCGACCCACCGAGTTGTAGCGCGTCCACCATCTGCTGCTTCTGGGCAGGCGTCACCCGACCGAATACCGAGTGCTCGGCCATAACGCTTGCCAATTCCTGCGTACTTGTCGGCGCGTGCCGAGAGTCGACTGGATCATCGGATCCAGGGATGCCTGCTTCATCAGCAATGGCACCGACCGTTTCGGCGTTGTCGCCAGAGATGACCTTGACGCGCACGCCTTGATCGAGAAAGTACTCGACGGTGGCACGAGCATCGTCGCGCAACTGTTGATCAATGACCACGACAGCCGCGGGAGCCACGGGACCCGGTCCTCGGTCGACCGAGACTGCACCGTCGTGACTATCCGACCGGGCAACAACAAGGACTCGCGCTCCTCGATTGGCATAACGCGTAGCGACGTCGACGACCTCCTGATGGTCGGCAACTACCACGTCCGGTGCACCGAGAACCCACACTCCGTGGTCGTCGAAAGTGACCGAGGACCACTTTCGGGTACTCGAGAACGGCACGGTGGATGCCACCGACCATCCGGGATCTGGGCATGAGCGGGCGATGGCGAGGATCGTCGGATTCGGCGATGCTTCCGCCGCCGCCAATGCTCCGAGCAGCTGGCGCAGCTCGTCGGCTGATTCTCGACCCACCGCGATCACATCGTCCAGGTGCATGCCGGGCTCGGTGAGTGTCCCCGTTTTGTCGGCGCACACCGTGTCGACCCGGGCCAGCACCTCGACCGCTGGTAGGTCCTGCACCAGAACGCGCCGCTGGGCTAATCGAATCACCGAAACCGCCATGGCGATACTGGTCAGCAGAACCAGGCCATCGGGAACCATCGTCACAACGCCTGCGATGGTGCCGCGTACGGCTTCTTTCACCGGCAACTCGGCACGGATGAGTTGGGATGTCAACAAGAGCACGCCAACGGGTACCAGGAAGTAGCTGACGATTCTGATGAACTTGTTGATCGCGTCACGAAGTTCGGAATTCGTCAGCGCAAACTTCTTTGCCTGCTCCGTCAGCCCCGAGGCGAAGGACTCCCGTCCCACACGAGTGGCTTGATAGACCCCTGAGCCGGCCACGACGAAGGATCCCGACATCGCCATGTCCCCGATTTGCTTATCGACAGGATCTGCTTCTCCGGTCAACAAACTCTCGTCGATCTGCAAGCCGATGGTTTTCAGAATGACTCCATCGACCACGAGCTGATCGCCTGATTTGACCACGATGACGTCGTCGATCACCACATCCGCAGCCCGCACCTCGATGTCAGTTCCGTTGCGACGCACCGTGGGCTTGGCTTCCCCGATAACCGCCAACTTTTCGAGGGTTCTGGCAGCGCGGTATTCCTGAACGATACCGATCAGAGTGTTTGCCACGATCACGAACCCGAACANGGAATCCTGGATGGGGGCGACCACGAGCATGATCACCCACAGGGATCCGATCAGGCCGTTGAACCAGGTGAAGGTGTTCTTTCGGACGATGTCGGCCAAACTTCGTGAGTTGGCGACGGGGGCTTCATTAAATTCGCCCCGTTCGACTCGCGCACGCACCTCATCATCGGTGAGTCCGCGCTCGATGTCCTTCGTATGGCTACGCATTGCCGGACCGCCGGTCATCGAGGTAGCCCGTCCATTCGGCGGAGAATGACTCCCTCCCGCAATGCCCACGGGCACACGTCGAGTTGCTCGATGTTGAGTAGATCCATCGCCGCTTCTGCGACCACGGCTCCGGCCAGCAATTGAGCAGCCCGGCCAGCAGACACCCCCGGCAAGGTGGCCCGTTCGGCCACCGAGAGCCCCGAGAGAAGCGTGACCAATTCACGAACGCTGGACGCGTGCAACCGGCGTCGAACGTGCACACCTTCCGCGGACGGCGGCGCCCCAACAATGCGGGCGAGCTGCTTGAAGGTCTTGCTGGTCGCCACGCACAGCATCGGATCCGCGGCCCGACGCAGCGGGCCGATGGAGTCGGCGATCTGGGCCCGTGCGAACGTTCGCATCGCCTTGATCTGCGACTTCGACGGTGGGTCATCGGTGATGAACTCACGCGTCAAGGCGCCTGCTCCAAGGGGCAGCGAAATGGCCACTTCCGGTTCCTCGTCCGGTCCGGTAGCCAATTCCAACGATCCGCCGCCGATATCCATCACCAGCAACTGACCTGAAGACCATCCAAACCACCGACGAACCGCGAGGAACGTCAGCCGAGCCTCCTCTTCCCCGGTCAGGACGTCGATTACAATCCCCGTGCGTCGGCGAATCTCGTCAATGATCGCCTCACCGTTGCTCGCACTTCGAATAGCAGACGTCGCAAAGGTGATGATCTCCGTCGCACCTTGATCCTCAGCGATGGTTTGGCTGTGGTCGATAAACGCAACCAGGGCGTCGATCAGCTCCTGATCGATGACCCCATCCGCGTCCGTGTGTTCGGCCAGCCGAAGCGGCGCCTTGTGCTTGGACGCGGGGATCGGCGCAGCCCCGTAGTGCGCATCCACCAGCAGCAGGTGCACCGTGTTGCTTCCCACGTCGAGGACGCCCATCCGCACACCGCCACCCTATGTCCCGGTCACACCCCCGCGCCCTCGCGAACGTCACCCTCGTCACCTAGGCTTCCCGCGTGCCTGAGGTAGCCCTGGACTTTCCCCGGCAGTGGGTCGAGTTCGTCGATCCCGCCGACGACAACCAACTGATCCGAGCTGATCTGACCTGGTTGACGTCCCGGTGGACATGCATCTTCGGTCGTGGCTGCCAGGGCATTGATGCCGCCCGACCCGATGCGGGGTGCTGTGTTCACGGTGCTCACTTCGCCGAGAAGAAGGATCACAAGCGCGTCGCACGTTGGGTCGAGAAGTTAACGCCCGAGCTGTGGGAAAACCACGACATCGGTCACAAGGGAGGCTGGACCGAGAAGGAAGACGGAGCATCCAAAACCCGCGTCGTGGACAACGCCTGCATCTTTCACAACTCTGAAGGGTTCGCTGGTGGCTACGGCTGCGCGCTCCACCACCTCGCCGATCAAGAAGGGGTCTCCTTCATCGAGACCAAGCCCGAGGTGTGCTGGCAACTTCCCTTGCGCCGGGGATACGAAGATCTGGAGTACGAGGACGGATCCGAGCGCCTCGTGGTCGTCCTCGGTGAATACGACCGACGCAACTGGGGGGAGGGCGGCCATGACTTTCCTTGGTACTGCACGGGAAACCCGGAGGCGCACGTGGCAACAGACCCGGTCTACGTCGGTTCGCGGGACGAGATCATCGCGCTGATCGGACAGCCGGCCTACGACGTTCTCGCTGACCTGTGTGACAAGCGGGAGGCGCTCCTGCGTGCGAACCCCACCGACGCGGCTCTCGCACCCCACCCCGCCGATCCCGTTCCCTAACGCCATTCCCGTGCCAAAATCCAAGCCCTCGTTCGCCTGTTCCGCCTGCGGGGCCACCGCNCTGCGTTGGACGGGCAAGTGCGTGAAGTGCGGTGAGTTCGGCACGGTCGCCGAGGTAGCGCCCGTCGCGCCGATTCCGGGCCGTCGTGCGTCCACCAGCGGTACCGCGCCTCTCACCCCCGCCCGCTCGGTATCGACGGTGACCGCCTCTGGTCCGGTTGCGCGGATGAGTACCGGCGTAGGCGAATTCGATCGGGTGCTCGGCGGTGGTCTGGTGGCCGGTCAGGTGCTACTCGTCAGCGGTGAGCCGGGGGCTGGCAAGAGCACCCTGCTGCTCGACGTCGCGAACGCCATCGCTGCGAGTACCGGCCGCGCCGCACTGTACGTATCGGGTGAGGAAAGCGTCGACCAGATCGCCGTGCGGGCATCGCGAATAGGTGTCGACGACGAGCACCTGTATCTCGCAGACGAAACAGACCTCGCGAATGTCATCGGACACATAGACGCGCTCGGGTCGGATCTGTCTCTCGTCATCGTCGACTCTGTCCAAACCATCGCCTCGGCAGATGTGGATGGGCGCGCTGGTGGCGTTGCGCAGGTCATGGAGGTGGCGCACGCGCTGACCCGAGTAGCCAAAGCGCGCGGCATTCCCGTCTGCCTTGTCGGGCAAGTGACGAAGGAATCCACCGTGGCTGGTCCGCGGGCTCTCGAGCACATCTGCGACGCCACGCTCTCCCTCGAGGGTGATCGGCACACATCTTTGCGACTGCTGCGGGCCGTGAAGAATCGTTACGGCCCCGCTGACGAGGTCGCGTGCTTCGAGCAAACCGACGCCGGAATGCGCGAAGTGATCGACCCCAGCATGCTATTTCGAGAAGATCGTCGATCTCCCGTCCCCGGCACTTGCATCACTGTCACCATCGAAGGCCGCCGAGCCATGCTGGCGGAGGTGCAATCCCTCGTCGCCCCCACCACCAATCCAAACCCACGCCGCGGAGTGTCCGGTTTGGACTCGTCGCGAGTTGCCATGCTCGTTGCCATCACCGAGCGGGTAGCCGGCTTGAAGCTCGCAGACAAAGACGTGTTCGTGGCAACCGTGGGAGGAATCCGACTTGTCGATCCGAGTACTGACCTGGCGACATGCTTGGCAATCGGATCCGCCGCCAACGATGCCCCTCTGCCGCTCGATATTGCCGCCATCGGTGAGGTCACATTGTCCGGAGATGTTCGCCGGGTGCCGATGGTCGGTCAGCGCATAACGGAGGCCGTTCGGTTGGGCTACGCCCGCGTTCTCGCACCCATCGGCGCGACCGCCGCACTCGAGTCGCGCACATCGGACGTGGAAATCATCGAGGTTCGCGACCTAGCCCAGGCCTTCGCCCTTCTGTCGGGAATGCGTGAGCCTGACCCAACCTTCTAGTTCTTCTTGTTACTCAAGGCAAACGGCGTGCCANCGCTCGTGACTTCGAGGTTCCTACCGACTACCTCATAGCGACCAGCCTTGGCCTTCCTGCCCTTGCCTTCGTCCGGGCAACCCTTCTGACTGAGGCGGCTGTTCCACGTCAAAATCAACACCGCTTGCTTCTCCGGGGCCATCAAGATTCTGTCCGACTCATCGCTGGTGGAACAGTCATCACTCGACCACACGTGATAGCCGCCGGAGGTGATTTCCAACTCGTTCGCCTTCGGCCCGATATCGCGGAAACAGGGAACGTCTCCGACATTGGTGATCGTGAGCGTGAGAATCGGATCTTGCTGCCCGACGCGATACGTCGACGAGTCCGTTGTTGCCGTGACCTCGATGTCCGAATCGAGGCATTCGGTCGGCTCCGCAGGGGTAGCCAGTGCCTCTTCGGTTGCTGCGGACCCATCGTCTTCGAGCACCTCGGTCTCCTCAGCAGCGACCTCGGTCGACGTATCCGGCGTGGCTGCGCTTCGAGATCCGAGGAACCACCAGCCACCCAGCACCAGGGTGACAACGACGAGAAGCAGGGCTCCCCTGCGGACCCAGTACACGACGGGCGGCTCGGGTCCCACGGGTTGCATCAGGCCGGCCATGTTGTCCACGTTACTGCGACGTTCGCTCTCCCATGGAACGATCCGTACCGTGGCGCACAACACACGTCGGGTCGCCAGCGTGTGCTCCTGGTTTGATGACAACGCCCGCCCCCTCCCCTGGCGGAACTCCACCCCCTGGGGGGTTGTCGTGTCCGAGTTCATGCTCCAGCAGACACCGGTGCATCGAGTCGAGCCCGTCTGGCAGGACTGGATGAAGCGCTGGCCCACGCCGCCGGCCCTGGCCTCGGAGCCTTCGGGTGAGGCGGTCCGGGCGTGGGGACGATTGGGCTACCCGCGACGAGCACTCCGCCTCCACGCAACAGCCCAGCAGATCACCGATCAGCACGGCGGCCGCGTTCCTTCCAGCGATGAAGCACTTCGTGCGCTCCCGGGTGTCGGGGAATACACAGCTGCTGCCATTCGTGCCTTCGCATTCGGGCTCGAATCCATCGTGCTGGACGTCAACGTGCGTCGAGTCATCTCCCGAGCCTGGAGCGGAATCGACGAGCCACCATCCCACCTGAGTGCCGTCGAGCGAACGTTGGCGGACGCACTGGCCACCGCGGCCGATGATCCTTCTGCGTGGGCAGCCGCCAGCATGGAACTCGGGGCCATCGTGTGCACGAAGGCGACGCCGCAGTGCTCGGTATGCCCACTGAAACGCTCCTGCGCCTGGCGATCAGCAGGCTTCCCGCCATCAGAGGCTGCACGTAGACGACAGCCGCGCTACGAAGGCAGTGATCGACAAGCACGCGGTCGGATTCTCAGCGTTCTGCGTGAGTCCGAGACGGCGGTGGACAGCAATCTCTTGGTGGACATGTCCGCCGATCGCGATCAGATGCTTCGAGCCTTGGAGTCACTGGAATCGGAAGGGTTGATCCGACGAGTTGGACGTGCTTTCGCCTTGCCCCTTTAGGNGTCTTCTCTCGGCAGTGGCTCTCGATCCATCGCGCGGATCACCTGGCGCTCACCCAGCGGAGCCTCAAGGGCCACACTTGCCCACACCCGGTCACCGACGATGCCCGTCACCGGGCAATCCGAGGTCCGGGAACTCTGCACCTGGGCCTCAAGCTCGACGCGCGCACCCCGCTCGAAGGCCGTCACCTGAACATCCGCATCCGGACACAAGCCTCCCGGTGGCAGCGCGACGGCTACCTCAATCTGACTCTCATCGAGAGTCGTTCGGTACGCAACAGGCTGAAGATCACTGGTCACCAACCCCAGCGTCCGCAGGGGGCCAACACCCCCCCCGAAGCCTGCGACACCGATGAGTAGCACGACCACACCACAGGCAGCTGCTATCCACCACACGATCCGCGGCACGCGACGACGGGGTCCGTCGAACTCGTTCATTCCGGGGATGAGCGGACCTGATGTCACGACTGAATCCCCTCCCGGTCACTCCTGTTCGGTGGCTTCGGCCGTCTCGATTGGTGGCGCATCGGGGAGTTCCGCCTTGGGCGTGGGCGTGAACGAGAAGGTCCGTTCATCACCCTCCCCCTCCACATCCACCACCACAATCGATCCCGGGTTCAAGTCCCCGAAGAGCATCTTCTCACTCAGTGGGTCTTCGATTTCCCGCTGGATCGTGCGACGTAGCGGGCGCGCGCCCAACGTGGGGTCGTATCCCCGTTCTGCGAGCAGCGCTTTCGCGGGAGGCGTGAGCTCGATTGCCATGTCTTTGTCCTGCAGACGCTTTTCCAGGCTAGCGATCATCAAGTCGACGATCTCGATGATCTCGGACTCCGTAAGTTGATGGAACACGATCACGTCGTCGATCCGATTCAAGAATTCCGGTCGGAAGTGCTGCTTCAACTCCTGCTGAACCTTGGACTTCATCTGCTCGTACGCGTTGCCCTCGTTGTCGTCNGGCGCGAAGCCGAGCATAAGCCCCTTGGACACATCGCGACTGCCCAAGTTGGTGGTCATGATGATGACGGTGTTCTTGAAGTCCACGACCCGCCCCTGGGCGTCCGTCAAGCGACCCTCTTCGAGGACCTGCAACAACGAATTGAAGATATCCGGGTGTGCCTTCTCCACCTCATCAAAGAGAACGACACTGAAGGGCTTGCGGCGCACCTTCTCCGTTAGCTGGCCTCCCTCTTCGTAGCCGACGTATCCGGGGGGTGAGCCGAACAGTCGTGAGGCCGTGTGGCGCTCGGAGAACTCACTCATGTCCAAGGAGATAAGCGCGTCTTCATCGCCGAAAAGGAACTCCGCGAGCGTCTTGCTCAGCTCCGTCTTACCGACTCCCGAAGGACCGGCGAAGATAAAGGAGCCCGCAGGCCGACGTGGGTCCTTTAGACCGGCCCGGGTCCGGCGAATCGATTGCGACAGCGCCTTGATGGCGTCTTCCTGTCCGATGACGCGGCGGTGGAGTTCGTCCTCCATCCGTCGCAATTTCTCGATGTCGTCCTCGGTCAGATCCGACACCGGAATGCCCGTCATCAACGCGAGAACTTCACCGATGAGCTTCTCGTCGACCTCGGCGACGACGTCGAGGTCGCCCGCCTTCCATTCACGCTCGCGCTCTGCCTTCTCCGAGAGCAGGTTCTTCTCCACATCCCGCAAAGACGCAGCCTTCTCGAAATCTTGCGCGTCGATCGCCGATTCCTTCTCTTTACGAGCGTCGGCAATACGGTCGTCAAATTCACGCAGGTCCGGAGGTGCCGTCATCCGTCGAATGCGCAAGCGAGAGCCAGCTTCGTCAATCAGGTCGATGGCCTTGTCCGGAAGTTGGCGATCGGAAATGTAGCGATCAGACAGGCGAGCGGCCGATTCCAGAGCGCCGTCGGTGATGGAAACGCGGTGATGAGACTCGTACCGGTCTCGAAGACCCCTTAAGATTTCGACGGTGTGCTCAACATCGGGCGCATCCACCAACACAGGCGCGAATCGGCGCTCGAGGGCCGCGTCTTTCTCGATGTGCTTGCGGTACTCATCGAGGGTGGTCGCACCAATCGTCTGGAGCTCGCCTCGCGCCAGCATTGGCTTGAGGATGCTGGCAGCATCGATCGCACCTTCCGCCGCACCGGCGCCGACGAGCGTGTGCATTTCGTCGATAAACAAAACGATGTCGCCACGGGTCTTGATTTCCTTCAGCACTTTCTTCAAGCGCTCTTCGAAATCACCGCGATATCGGCTACCGGCGACTAGGGCACCAAGGTCGAGCGTGTACAACTGCTTGTCCTTGAGAGTCTCAGGTACCTCCCCACGGACGATGTCTTGAGCGAGCCCTTCGACGATCGCGGTCTTGCCTACGCCGGGCTCGCCGATCAGCACGGGGTTGTTCTTCGTGCGCCGGGAGAGCACCTGCATCACGCGCTCGATCTCCTTCGCTCGCCCGATCACCGGATCGAGTTGTCCCTCGCGAGCCGCCGCAGTCAGGTTCCGACCGAATTGATCAAGCACGAGCGATGATGACGGAGATCCCTCCTGCGGACCAGCGCCGGAGGTGGCCGGCTCTTTGCCCTGGTAGCCAGACAGCAGTTGAATGACCTGCTGGCGCACCCGGTTCAGATCGGCGCCAAGCTTGACGAGTACCTGCGCCGCGACGCCTTCGCCCTCGCGGATCAAACCCAGGAGGATGTGCTCGGTGCCGATGTAGTTGTGCCCGAGCTGCAATGCCTCACGAAGCGACAGCTCGAGAACCTTCTTCGCCCGTGGAGTGAAGGGAATATGTCCACTCGGAGCTTGCTGCCCTTGACCGATGATCTCTTCGACCTGCTCGCGGACGGCTTCCAACGAGATGCCGAGTGACTCCAACGCTTTGGCGGCGACGCCTTCGCCCTCGTGAATCAGGCCGAGCAGGATGTGCTCGGTCCCGATGTAGTTGTGGTTGAGCATTCGCGCCTCTTCTTGGGCGAGAACGACTACTCGGCGGGCTCGGTCGGTAAACCTCTCGAACATCCAGCAACACCCCATCGATCCTAAATCGTTGAGCCGGCACTTTCCGGCCATCCTCATTGTCCCGCATGGTGGCCGATAGCGCGACCACGGCCACCCCTGGCGGGGTACGCCCACCGCGAAACCTCAGGGAAATAAGCGATACGGAACAATTCGGACCCATGGACTCAGAGTCTGAAGGTGCCCGCCTACGGACACACATCCGCATGCTCGGCGATCTCCTGGGCCAAACGCTTGCCCGGCAGGAAGGTGACGCCCTGCTGGAGATGGTCGAGTCCGTGCGGTTGGCTATCCGCAGCGACCCTGCTGCAGCTGCCACAGTTCTTGATTCCGTAGACGTCGCCACGGCAACGACGTTGGCCCGCTCGTTCTCGATTTACTTCGATCTGGCCAACGTGGCGGAGCAGGTCGAGCGCGCTCACGACGCGCAGGCCGATAGACGCGTGCATTCCGGTCCACTTCATCGCGTCGTCGACGCGGCGCGGGAGGCCAACCTCGACCCCGCCTTGGTGGGACAGATGGCATCGGCAATGTCGGTCAGACCCGTCTTCACTGCCCACCCGACAGAGGCCGCTCGACGCTCGGTGCTGGTCAAACTACGTCGGATAGCCGATGTGCTTCTCGATCAAGGGTTGTCGGATCGCGAACGCGAGAGTCGGCTGGCTCAAGTGATCGATCTGCTCTGGCAAACCGATGAACTGCGACTCGAGCGGCCGCAGGTTCTCGATGAAGCACGCAATGCCCTTTACTACCTCGACGACCTCACCCGAGGCCCCCTCGCGCAAGTTCTCGATGACCTTGCCAATTCATTCCGAGATCTCGGAGTCGAACTGCCTCCCGATGCGCGTCCGGTCAGCTTCGGGTCGTGGATCGGAGGCGATCGAGACGGCAACCCCTTCGTCACACCCGATGTGACGGCCGATGTGGTTCGTTTTCAGCGTGATCACGCAGTACTGAACCTGATGCCACACATCGATCGTTTGCTGGAAGATCTGTCTATCTCCGAACGCATTGCCGGCGCCAGTGACGCGCTCCGCGACTCTGTCGAATCCGACTTGCGCTTCCTTCCAGATCTCGATCCACGCTTTCTGCGGATCAATGCTGAAGAACCGGTTCGACTCAAACTCACTATCATCCGAATGCGTCTGCGACTCACGCGAGAGCGCTTGCACGACCGGGGGCCACACCGGGTAGGACGCGACTACGACAGCACCCGAGAACTTCTCGATGACCTTCTTCTGATCCGTGACGATCTCCTTCAGCACCGCGGTCAACTAGCAGCACACGGAATTCTGGATCAGTCCATCCGAGTGGTCGCGTCAATTGGGTTACCGCTCGCCACTTTGGACATACGCGAGCACGCGCAGAAGTTCCATGACACCCTCCGGCAACTTTTCGAGCGTCTCGGTTTCGGCTACGACGATCTTGATCGCGAGGAACGCACGACGCTCTTGGCAGACGAGCTCAGTGCTCTCCGGCCACTGTCTCCACAACCACCGGCGCTTGATNAGGCCGCCACGGTGACCTACCGGACCATGGAAACCGTCCGCGAGCTACTCGATACCTACGGAACCCGACCCATTGAATCCGTCATCGTGTCCATGACTCGAGGCGCCGACGACATCCTGGCCGCCGTGGTGCTGGCACGCGAGACAGGCTTGGTGAACACATCCACGGGGACATCTCGAGTCGGCTTCGTTCCATTGCTGGAGACGGCCGAGGAGCTGCGCAATGCCGACGTCATCATCGATCAGCTGCTGCAGCATCCGGTCTATCGATCCCTCGTTGCCTCGCGGGGTGATGTGCAAGAGGTCATGTTGGGTTACTCCGACTCCAATAAGGATGCCGGAATCACATCGTCACAGTGGGAGATTCACCTCGCTCAGCGCCGACTACGAGACGTCACGGCTCGGCACGGTGTCCGCCTGCGCCTTTTCCACGGTCGCGGAGGAACGGTAGGTCGCGGCGGCGGGCCCACGTACGAGGCGATCCTGGCCCAGCCATGGGGCGTGCTCGACGGTCAGATCAAGGTCACCGAGCAAGGAGAGGTAATCAGCGACAAGTACCTCGTCCCGGCCCTAGCTCGCGACAATCTCGAGCAGATGGTCGCGGCGGTACTCGATGCGTCCCTTCTGCACCGTCACTCACGACAGTCGGAAAGTCAGATCGCGCGCTGGGATGACGTGATGGACACCATGTCCACGCATGCTCAATCGAGTTACCGCGCCCTGGTCGAGGATCCCGACCTACCTCACTATTTCTCGTTGTCCACACCGGTCGAAGAGTTCGGAGCGATGCACCTCGGATCGCGACCGGCACGACGTCCGGACGGCAGCAGCGGCATCAACGATCTGCGAGCGATTCCCTGGGTGTTCGGTTGGACTCAGTCGCGACAGATCGTTCCCGGTTGGTTCGGTGTTGGCTCCGGCCTGGAGGCGGTGCGAGCAGCCGGCTTCGACGCCGAACTCACCGACATGTATGAGAACTGGCACTTCTTCGCGAACTTCATCTCAAACGTCGCCATGACACTGGTGAAGACAGATCTCGAGGTTGCCAAGCAGTACGTCGATCGTCTGGTGCCCGCGGATTTGCATCACGTTTTCGACGCCATCACCGAAGAGCACGAGCGCACTACGCAACAGATATTGCTTGTCACCGGACAGCAGGAGTTGCTCGAAGACAATCCGACCCTGCGCCGGACTCTGGCCACGCGCGATACGTATCTACTCCCGCTGCACTCTCTCCAGATCTCACTTCTTGAGCGCAGTCGCCGCTTGACCGATCCTGACGTCGAACTTCAGCGGGCCCTATCGGTCACCATCAACGGAATCGCCACGGGCTTACGCAACACCGGCTGATCGCCCTACGTTGTCGTCGGCTTCAACTATCGAAGTTCGAGCAGCATTCGATGATTGCCCAAGGTGTTGGGCTTCACGCGCTCGAGGCCAAGAAACTCAGCCACACCTTCGTCATATGACTGCAGCAACTGCTCGTATACGTCGTGATCCACCGGAGCCTCGTCGATTTCACCGAATCCATGCTCGACAAAGAAGTCGGCCATGAATGTCAGGCAGAACAACCGCCGGATACCCAAGTCTCGCGCTCGCTGAATCAATTCAGTAACGACCATCGAGCCGATACCCGACCGCACGTGCGTCCCGGCGACAGCGACGGTTCGAAGCTCTGCCAGGTCCTCCCACATAACGTGCAGCGCACCACAGCCCACTACCTCGCCGTCGACTTCGACGACAACGAACTCTTGAATGTCTTCGAAAATCGTCACGGCCGCCTTCGCAAGAAGGTGGCCATCACCGGAATACTCGTCGATCAGACCACGGATCGCCCGAACGTCCGGCGTTCGAGCGGGGCGGATGCGGGGAAGGTTCACTTTCGTTCCGGCTTCACCAGCGGGAACAAAATGGTTTCCCGAATTCCGTAACCGGTGAGGTTCATCAGCAGGCGGTCGATTCCCAATCCAACGCCACCACACGGCGGCATACCGTGTTCCAGCGCCCGAAGGAAATCTTCGTCGACACTCATGGCCTCGTCGTCTCCGCGGGCTGCCAGACTCGCCTGCTCGGTGAGCCTGTCTCGCTGAATGACAGGGTCGACTAATTCCGAATACCCAGTGGCTTGTTCAACTCCGCCGACGTATAGGTCCCACTTCTCAACAACGCCTGGCTTGGATCGATGCGCCCGGACCAATGGCGAGGTATCCACGGGGTAATCCATCACGAAGGTCGGCGTGGTGAGCGACGGAATGACGTGGTGCTCGAACAACTCTTCGATCATCTTCCCCGCGACCCACGTCGGTGCGACCGAAATCTCTGCCTGCTCGCATAGCTTTTCGACTTCGGACACCGGTGTCTGGGGAGAAAGGTCGACACCGACAGCAGTGGAGACACTGTCATACAGATCGATCATCGACCACTCACCGGACAGGTCGATACTCGATCCGTCCGCTCGTGAAAGCTGCTCACTACCGCTGATGCGGCGAGCAACACCCTGAATGAGTTCTCGGGTGATGGTCGCCATTGTTTGGTAGTCCGCATACGCCTGGTAGAACTCGAGCATCGCGAACTCCGGCGAATGACTTGAGTCGACGCCTTCGTTTCGAAAATTTCGATTGATCTCGAAGACCCGTTCCAAGCCACCGACAACGGCGCGCTTCAAAAAGAGTTCGGGAGCGATACGCAAGAACAGATCCATGTCCAACGCGTTCGAGTGCGTTGTGAAGGGCCGAGCTGCAGCCCCGCCGTGCTGCGTCTGCAACATGGGGGTCTCGATCTCGAGATACCCGCGACTGGAGAGGTCTGATCGCAAGGCGGCGACCGCCTCGACTCTCAGCCGCGCCATCTGCGCTGCCTCCGGCCGCACGATGAGGTCGACATAGCGTTGTCGAACCCGGGCCTCTTCACTCAGCGGCTTGTGGGCAACAGGCAGCGGTCGCAAGGACTTCGACGCCATGCGCCACTCGTCAGCCAAGACCGAGAGCTCCCCGCGACGAGAGGTGATGACTTCACCATGAACGAAGACCTGATCCCCGAGATCCACGAGCTCTTTCCAGGCGTCGAGGGCTTCTGGTCCCACTTTGTCGAGTGACAGCATCGCCTGAATCTCGCTGCCGTCACCGGCTCGCAAGGTCGCGAAGCACAACTTTCCTGTATTGCGCGAAAAAATCACTCGCCCGACGATCCCCGCGACGTCTCCGGATGCCGTGTCCGTTTCTAGATCGCCATGGGTTGATCGCACCGAAGCGATGGAATGTGTGACGGGCAACTGCACTGGGTAGGGATCCATGCCTCGGCGCTGCAGTTCCTCGCGCTTGGCGCGACGGATCTGCATTTGTTCGGGGAGGTCATCCTCGAGGTCACTGCCGTCCACGATGGGCAAGGCTATTGGATACCCCCCTTCCGACTGTCGTCTGTCACGACGATGTGACTTCCTCTAACCCACATTTCGTTCGAAAACCATCCGAAGACCGTTGAGCGTGAGGTGAGGATCGTGGTGCGTAATGGTCTCCGATTCGCCGATGACCACAGAAGCCAGACCCCCGGTCGCCACCACCGCCGTCACCGGTCCGATCTCCTCAATAATCCGATCAACGAGACCATCGACCTGTCCCGCAAATCCGAAGACGGCGCCCGATTGCAAGGCCTCCACCGTGTTCTTGCCGATAGGAGACCGCGGGCGAGCGACCTCGACCTTGCGCAGTTGCGCTGCCTTCGCGGACAGCGCCTCAAGCGAGATGTCGATACCCGGAGCCAGGGCACCGCCAAGAAATTCGCCCTGCGCCGAGACCACGTCAAGGTTGGTGGACGTACCGAAATCCACGACGATGCACGGCCCACCGAACTGCTGATGGGCGGCGAGCGTGTTGACGATGCGATCGGCACCGACTTCCTTGGGGTTGTCCGTCAGGATCGGCACACCCGTCTTTGTTCCCGGCTCAACAATCACCACCGGGATTTCGTGGAAGAAGGACGACAACATCGGACGTAACTCATGCAGCACGCTCGGCACCGTGCTGCAGAGCACCAATCCCGTGATCTCGGGCTGCTCGTCCAACAGACCTCGGAACGTCAATGCCATTTCGTCACCGGTAGCACGCGCGTGCGTCGTAATTCGCCACGACCGCACAAGTTCTTCCCCGGTGAATAGACCCAGAACAGTGTTCGTGTTTCCGACATCGACGGCCAGCAGCATTAGCTCTCCTCACTGACCACGATTAGATCCGCGCCGATGTCCAATACGGGGGACGAGTGCGTCAATGTACCTACGGCAAGGTAGTCGACCCCCGTGGCGGCGACAGCGGCCGCCTGATCAAGGGTCAACCCTCCGGATGCCTCCAAAAGCGCACGTCCCGATGTCCGCCGAACAGCTTCGGCCATCTCCTGCACCGAAAAATTATCCAGCAGGATGAGGTCAGCGCCCGCATCGATAGCTACGTCGAGTTGCTCCAGGGTGTCGACTTCCACCTCGATGGGAATCTCGGGAAACGCGCGTCGCACAGCGCGAAAGGCCTCGTCTACTCCACCCGACGCTTCCACATGGTTGTCTTTCACCAGGGCAGCATCGGCGAGATTCATGCGGTGATTAACACCGCCACCAGCACGCACCGCGTACTTTTCGACGCCGCGCAGACCCGGGGTTGTCTTGCGGGTATCGCGAACACTCGCGTCGGTGTCGGCGATTGCCGCGACCCACGCGCGGGTCGCGGTCGCAATGCCACTGAGGTGGCTCACTGCATTCAGCGCTGGCCGTTCGGCCCGCAGGAGGTTGTGGGTGAACGATGTCACCGCCATCAACTCCGTGTCGAGCTCAACAAGGGAACCTTCCTCGACACTCACGTCACACGTCATGTCATCGCCGCAGACCACTTCGAAGATCGCTCGAGCCACCACAAGCCCGGCGACGACTCCGCCACCGCGAGCCACCAGAGCCAGGCGCCCGCGCTGCTCCATGGGCACGGTCGCCACCGTTGTGACATCAACGCCTCCGTCGACATCTTCTTCCAGGGCCCGGACAGCCAACGATTCAACATCGAGGGGACGAAGGCCCGCGTCTGTGAGCAACGCGACCGTCTCGGCAGACAATCCGTGGGTCGAGTACGGCACTTAGACCTCCGAGTCCTCGAGTGATCCAGGCAACCAATCGGGGGAACGACGCACCGTGTGCAGATTCCCGTGAGAATCCATCGTCGTGACCAAGCGGACCCGCCACTCAGGCTGCGGATCTGGGTGATCCTCGCGCCAGTGCGAACCTCGCGACTCCTCACGCGCCTGAGCCTGTTCGACGAGCACGCGAGCGACGGTTGCCAGATTTGTCGTCTCCCAGTCTTCCGTGCGTGGCGTTCCGCTGGGCTGGTCGAGGGCATCGTCCAACCATTGCGCGCAGCTCGCCAGCGACTGCGCACTACGCAACACGCCAGCGTTCGCGTCCATCGTCTGCTGCAATGGACGACGCACCTCATTGGCCAGCACACCCATGGCCACATCGTTGTCACTCGACTCCGGAACATCCCGCCCGGCTCGATCGACCTCGATCGCGTCGGCTATCCGCCGAGCGAAGACAAGCCCTTCCAGCAGGGAATTCGATGCCAGGCGATTGGCTCCATGAACACCGGAGCACGAAACTTCCCCGCAGGCGTACAAACCAGAAATCGTGGAACGGCCGTCGGTGTCGGTGACAACACCACCGGAGGCGTAATGCTGCGCCGGAGAGACAGGGATGAGGTCGCTCACCGGATCGATCCCGCGCATCCGGCACGACTCGAGGATGGTGGGGAATCGGTGAACCCAGGTATCGGCGCCCAGCTCGCGGCCATCGAGCCATACGTGGGCTGCTCCCGACTCGCGCATGCGCCGCATGATCGCTTTGGCGACCACATCTCGGGGTGCAAGATCAGCCATCGGGTGTTCATCGACCATGAAGCGCTTTCCGTCAGCGTCGAGGAGGAACGCGCCCTCACCTCGCACCGCTTCGGACACCAAGGGCTGCTGCCCCTTCGCCACCGGACCCAACCACAACACGGTCGGATGGAATTGGACGAATTCAAGGTCGGCGACCGCTGCCCCTGCCCTCAGAGCCAGCGCTGCGCCGTCACCCGTCGCCACGTACGGGTTGGTCGTTTGACCAAATACCTGGCCGAGACCGCCAGTCGCCAACACAACTGATGGAGCCAATGCTGCGCCCACACCGTCACGTTGTCCTGGTCCGATCACGTGAAGCGTTACTCCGGCCGTTCGGCCACTCGCCGACGTGATGATGTCAAGGACGAGGGCGTTCTCCACGACATCAATTCCCGGATCAGCGCGGACGGCCGCCACGAGAGCTCGGGACACTTCGGCTCCCGTTGCGTCACCTCCTGCATGAGCGATCCGATTGCGATGGTGACCGCCTTCACGGGTCAACGCGATCGATCCTGTCGGGTCGGTGTCGAAGTGCGCACCCCAGGCGATGAGTTCTCGAACAGCATCCGGACCCTCAGTCACCAGGATGTCGACAGACCGTTCGTTACACAGCCCTCCACCCGCTTCAAGGGTGTCTCGCATGTGCTCGGCAGGTGAATCATCATCCGCAAGAGCGGCCGCGATCCCACCCTGCGCCCACCGAGTAGAGCCTTCGTTCACCGTCGCCTTCGTCACCAACAGGACACTCAGCCCCAGCGCCCGAACCCTGAGGGCGGTCGTCAAGCCGGCCACGCCTGAGCCCGCCACGATCACGTCGGCCCGAGCGGTCCACCCGGGCGAAGGAGCGGCAAGACGACCGGGGATTCGAGTGCGGGCATGCTCCATGTGCGTCACACGCTCCCCAGTTCCACGGCGCAGTTGTCGATCAGCCGCGTGGTTCCCACCAGGCAGGCAACAAAAAGCCGCGCCGTACCTGGAGATGTCAGCGACTCACANTCATNTCCGCGAACCTCGAGGTAGTCGATGGTGATGCCGGCATCATCCAAGACCCGCTGTGCCGCGGTAAGCACAGCGTTTGGGCCTGCGGTGGCCGTTGCTCGTGCGGCGGCAAGTGCCTGCGGGATGGCCCGAGCATCTTTTCGCTGTTCGTCCGTCAGATACGAGTTCCGCGAACTCAGGGCGAGCCCATCGGCGTCTCGAACGGTGTCGACACCGATGACATCGATGCCAAACCCGAGGTCGTCGTTCATGCGACGGATCAGCTCCAGTTGCTGGAAATCCTTTTCGCCGAACACGGAAGCATCGGGGCGCACCTTGGCGAATAAGACAGCCACCACGGTGAGAACTCCGCTGAAGTGTCCGGGTCGTGATGCGCCCTCCAATTCATCGCCCAGAGGTCCCGGGTCGATGGTTACCGCGGATCTCCTCGTACTCNATCCGTAGATGTCGTCGACGGAGGGGGCNTAGAGGATGTCGACGCCTTCCTGACGACACAGGGCCTCGTCGGCCTCCATGGTTCGCGGGTACGAGTCGTAGTCCTCCCCGGCCGCGAACTGTGTCGGGTTCACGAAGACGCTGACGACGACTTCTCCATCGCTTCCCGCGTTCCGGCGAGCCACCCTGATCAATTCCCGGTGCCCGTCGTGCAGCGCGCCCATAGTGGGGACGAACACACGACGTTGCACTCGATCCACTGAGTCCAGGATGCGCGTCACGATCATGGCGCTTCCTCGAGAGATCGCAGCACTCGCGACGCCTGCTCGGTGTCGAGAACTCCGGCATCGAGCAACCGATCCACGGTCAGCAGACCGAGTGCGCGGTAGGCCTGCGCCACCAACGGTGCTTGCTCGCTCAGCAATGCCAGGTGCTCTACCACCGTCGCGTCATCAGCCCGAGAGATCGGACCGGTCTGACCGCCCTCACCGCGCTCGAGTGCTGTCTCGACACTCGCGCGAACGAGCGGACCGATAAGTCTCTCGGGAGATTCGGTATTCGCATCGCGAAGCAGCGCGAGGGAACTGTTCACGAGGGTCATCGCATAGTTCGCCGCGAAAGCCAACGCTGCGTGGTACCGACCACGCGCCTCTTCCGGAACCCACACCGGTTCGGCACCGAGTTCGACGACCAGCGCCTCGGCTACCGTGCGCATTCCCTCCGGCGCCGTCACCCCGAAAGCAGCTCCCGAAAGTCGCTCGAGATCCATCGTGGTGCCCGTCAACGGAAGAGCCGGATGGATAGCGAGCGGGATCGCCCCCACGTCGGTGGCGCGCTGGAGAACTCGAAGGCCGTAGCGGCCAGCGGGGTGCACGACGAATTGGCCCGAACCCACCGAACCGGATTCCACGAGTTCCTCCACCACACCCGGCAGGTCCGGATCGGGAACAGCAACGAGGACGAGATCAGCGTCGGCAGCGACCGCTGACGGATCCGCAATCCTGACACCCGGCAACAGCGCATCAGCACGAAGCCGAGAAGTCTCCGATCGAGCTGTCGCTCCCACGATGCGGTGTCCGGCTCGATGCCAGGCAGCACCCAGGACCGCCCCGACGCGACCGGAGCCCACGATGGCAATCCGCAAACGAGACGGCGCTGCGTCGCTCACAGCACCAAAGCCTAGGGGGGGTACTAGCGTGCCGACATGTCCGATGCCCCGTCGACGCTGCCCCTTCGCGCGTGGGTCGATGCATGGGAGGACGCCAATCACACCTTCTACACACACCATGGGCCCGAGCAGCATTTCCGCACATCCATCGACGCCGGTACGGCGACCGCCCGCCGAATCGCCGCGCTTCTTGCACCGGCACCTGAGCACCCGCGCCCAGCCACCGACAGTTCGCTGCCTCGATGCATTGTCGACATCGGCAGTGGCTCAGGAGCCCTTCTCACCCAACTCGCGGCACTCGTCGACGACGAGGTCACCCTTATCGGGGTGGATGTGCGGCCACGACCCGATGACCTGCCCGCCGCCGTTCAGTGGCGCCAGGTGCGCGTGACCCGCGACGTCGAGGACATCACCGGACGGGACGGGCGCATCACAGGTCTGGTGATCGCCCACGAGTTTCTCGATGACGTGGCGTGCCCGGTGATCGAACTCGATGATGACCTCCGACCACGCATCGTTCAGGTCGAGGCCGCCACCGGAGCCGAGGCGCTGGGCCCAGACCTCGCGGACCCCGCCGCAGAAGCTCTCCTGGGTGGGATATCGCCGAGCGAGGCACGTGCATGGCTGGATCGCTGGTGGCCGGCAACGAAACCGCTGGCACGTCGTGAGGTCGGCCTCCCACGTGATCTCCTGTGGCGCCGCCTTACCCGGATACTCGCCAGCGGCCACGCCATCGCCATTGACTACGCCCATCGACTCGATGATCGGCGCTCGGGATTATGGGACGGTGGAACGGTCAAGGGCTTTGTCGATGGAGCCCCCTGTCGCCCGCAACCCGATGGTTCGGTCAACATCACGTCCCATGTGGCTCTCGATTCCTGTGCTTCCCTGCACGCCACGGTTCGCTCTCAATTCGATGTGCTGAGTACCCCTGCGGTGGGGTCACGTTCGCTGGCGTCGTGGCCTCCCGATCTCGGATCGTTCGATTGGTTGATCGAGCCGTGCACGCCCACACCCACGACCGCGGCACTGAGTGAAACGATGGTCGGGTGACGGACAGCGATTCACTTCACGTCACGGCCGCCATCGGAATGGCCCGCTATCTCGGCTCGCCCGACGAGGATCGAATAGCTCTGGACCTCGGTGACTATCACCCGGGGAACCACGGCGGCTTGGAAATCGATCTCGACATCGACGCATCGGGGACGATCACTGGGGCCGAGGTCCGGCCAGGACTCATGCATCGCAGCGCGGAAAAGCTCTTCGAAGCGCGTGATTTCCGACAGATCATGATGTTGGCGAACCGACACGATTGGCTGTCCGGTGTGTCTTCAGAGCTCGGCGTGGCACTCGCCGTCGAGAAGGCCACCGGGATAGTTCCGCCGGCAAGGGCCACGTGGTCGCGCATGCTTCTCGCCGAGGCAGGTCGCATCGGCGCGAGTGCCCTGCTCCTCGGCGCCCGTGGAGCGCCGGGTGCCTTAGCCCTTCGTGAAGCGTGGGTCGATTGGCAAGAACGCGCAACCGGCGGACGCGTTCATCCCATGATCAACCGGATCGGAGGGCTTGAACACGCGCTCCCCGAGTCCTCGCTCATTCAGATCATTGAGCTCGTTTCGCTTGCCCAGCAACACGCCACCTCGTGGAGGGAATACATCGACCTGTGCACGGACTTGCACGGATTGGCACGACTCGACAACCACACCGCGCGAACGTTCGCGTGCTCCGGAGCTGTCGGTCAGGCCAGCGGAGTGGATTGGGACATCCGACGAGACGACCCATACCTCGCCTACAACGAGATCGATGTCGACTGGAGCACGCCTGTTCTCACGCACGGAGACGCTCACGCGCGCCACCAATCCCTCGTCGAATCCGTTCGTCTCAGCGCCACGGTCATCGGTGACTGCGTAACGAGGCTTCGCGACCTTGCCGATGATCCATTCTCCGTGTCACTGCCCAAGACTCTGCGCAGCCCCGAGAGTGTCGTGCACGTGTGGACCCAGAATCCTTTGGGAATCGCCGGGTGGCTTCTGGTCAGCGATGGGGATGTCTATCCGGTTCGCTTGAAGGCGCGCACCCCCAGCTTCGCCCACCTGCAGGCCATGCAATTCGCACTCGAGGGAGTGCCGGTTGCGTCGCTCTCCGCAGCGGTCGCGTCGTTCTTCTTCGTCACCGGTGACGCGGACCGATGAGACCTATCCGTCTTGGTGTTCGCGGATGTAGGTAGCGAAGCGAGCGCGCAATAGAGCCTCGGTATCGCGGTCGAGATCACCGGATCCGAACATCTCTCGCACGGCCCGCACAGTCTCGATGAAGGTGCCGCCGATGGCTCCAAGATCTCCCTGCTCTCCTTCGATCGCGACCATTCCCGGCATGTGCCCGAAAAGGTCCGTGAAGAAGCCGATATCCATCCGATGCTCAGCAACGCTGAACGCCTGATGCCGAAGCTCGTCGAACGGCAGATCTTCTAAAGGAACGTCGGAGGTCTCACTCATAGGGAGGACTGTAGGTCACTCATCGTCGTTGTCGGCACCCGACGGGAGTAAGCAGGATCTCTCGAGTCGCAACGATGCGGCGCTAGCGACGCCGGAACCACTCGCGGCCAGAACGGAAGCCCAGAAGGCTTGCGATGCCGCCGGTGTCGCGAGACCACCGGCCACCGTCGCAATGGCGATCCCGAAGTAGACGCCGGCGACAGCAGCACACACGCGGCACGCCGCCATAGCCATCGCTGCTACCCGGGCTGCCACCAGTCCGGGAAGAGGATCGATCCCCGGCCGGCTCGTGGGGTCAATTCGCGCTTCCAGTCGCGGACGAAGCACGGCCCCCCAAATAACAAAGGCGATGGCCAACAGCCACAGCGCCGAGCCAGCGAGGACAGGAACCGCGAGAGCGCGGCCGGTCAACCCTTCGACAACAACGACGAGGGACCACCCTCCGACTGCACCGCAGATGGTCACCGCCAGAAGCAGACGCGCCGAGGTCGGCTTCATGTTGATGTCCCCGGCGCCTGGTCGCCTCCTGCCACCACGACAACCGGTGACGCCGACGAAATCCTTGAGTCGTCCTCGGCATCGTGCGTGAGGCGATTGATCAGATTCTCGATGGGACCGTGGTGGGGAAGCGTTGCCTCCGGGTCGATCTCATGCCACGGCACCAGCACGAACCCCCGTTCGTGCGCTCGCGGGTGCGGAAGAGTGAGATCAGGATCGACCGAGATCATGTCGTCGACGGCGATGATGTCGAGGTCAAGGGTTCGTGGGCCCCACCGAACGTTGCGGACCCGTCCAAACTCGTACTCAATTTCCTGCAAACCCGCCAGCACGCGGTCCGGATCGCGGTCACAGTGCATGACAACGACGGCGTTGATGTAGTCGTCTTGCTCCGGCCCTCCCACCGGTCGTGTTCGATACAGCGACGAGCGCTCGTCGACAACCACGTCGAAGGTCGCCTCGATCTCGTCGATGGCGCGCCGAACGATGGAGACGGAGTCCCCAATGTTCGAGCCGATCCCGATGACGTAGCGCATCGACGTCAACGAAACTCTCGGCGAATCCGAACAACGACGTCACGAAACGGGACGGCTATCGGGGCTTGTGGCTTGTGCACCGCCACCTCCATGAAGGAAATGCCGGGAAGATCTCGGCACACATCGACGATTCGCTCGGCCACCGTTTCGATGAGATTGACGGGCTCTCCGGTGAGAACCGCGTGGGCTCGCTCAGCAACCACCGAGTAATCGACCGTATCCGCGAGGCTGTCCCTGCTACCCGCGCGATCGACTCCCAGAATCAGGTCGACGCTGAAATCCTGACCCGCGACGCGCTCGGACTCGAGTACTCCGTGATACCCGCGACCGCTAATGCCGAAGATCTCGATGCGATCGACACCCGTCACTGTTTCACCTACCGATTCCTAATCCTCGAACCTCAGTGCCCGAGCTACCAAGACAGCATCCACGGTGGCACGGACATCATGAACACGCAGCCCCCATATTCCCCTGAACGCCAACAGCGCACTTAAGGCCGCCGTTGCGGTATCCCGTTCATCCACCTCTCGCGGGGCACCGTCCTTGCCCGCCAACAGCGATCCGAGGAACCTCTTGCGAGAAGCCCCCACCAAGATCGGTGCTTGGCCACTCGCGAGGGCATCCACCGACCGCAGCAACTCCCAGTTGTGCTCTGCTTCTTTCGCGAAACCGATTCCCGGGTCGACGATGATCAACGTCGGATCCACTCCCTGGGCGGTCGCGATAACGATCTGCTCCTCGATCTCGCGACGCACCTCGCGCACGGTGTCGCGATACACGGCCTTGTCGTCCATATCGACCGAGTGACCACGCCAATGCATGAGCACATAGGGAACGGCAAGGTCCGAGACAACGGCATGCATCTTCGGATCCGACCTACCGCCACTGACATCGTTGACGATGCTGGCTCCACAATTGACCGCTTCACGCGCCACGTCGGCACGCATCGTGTCGACACTGACGGTCACGCCGGCTTCGACAAGCCCGGCGACGACCGGCAGCACGCGGTTCATCTCGGTGTCGATCGACACACGAGTAGCTCCCGGGCGCGTGGATTCCCCTCCCACATCCACAACATCGGCGCCCTCATCGACGAGAGACAGTCCGTGCCGGATCGCCAGGTCGGTCGACGAGAAGCGGCCCCCATCGGAAAAGGAATCAGGCGTGACATTGACAACGCCCCACACCACCGGCATTCGAGGGTCCAGCCTGGATACCGGCAACGCCGACACAACTACCGAGCCTTGATTAGCGCCATCGCCTCGGCGCGCGTCGCCGCGTTCAACAGAGTGCCTCGCATGGCACTCGTGACCGTCATCGATCCAGCTTTGCGTACTCCGCGAACGGACATGCACGTGTGCTCGGCTTCGACAACGACGATCGCTCCGCGCGGCTGAAGGATCCGTACGATCGCATCAGCGATCTGGGTGGTGAGACGCTCTTGCACCTGAGGCCGGCGTGCGAAAACATCGACAAGGCGCGCCAGTTTCGACAGTCCGGTGATCTGACCGGACGCGTTGGGGATGTAGCCGACGTGGGCGACTCCGTAGAACGGCAGCAAATGGTGTTCGCAGGTGCTGTAGAGCTGGATGTCTTTGACGATCACGAGCTCCTCGTGCCCCACATCGAACACCGTCGTCAAGACGTTTTCGGGATCTTGTCGCAATCCACCGAACATCTCTGCGTAACTTCGTGCCACACGCTCCGGAGTTTGGCGCAGTCCATCGCGGTCGGGGTCTTCTCCTATGGCGATCAGCAGTTGACGGATCGCGGCGGCGACGGCGTCAGCGTCGTACTCCCCTGCCGCGGCACCGGTGTCGGTGCCCACTGGATCGATGACCATGCGTCAATCTACTGAGCGTCGGGGTCTCGGGACTCGTTCAAGGCCGGCTCGATAGCCGGAGATGAACTGTGCCCGTTCGATGATGCTGGTGGAAAAGGAATGGGGCCCCGCGTGTCCGGTGCTCGGCGAGCCGAGCCGGTCCAGGCCGGACGCGGCGACTGGAGTTTCAGTTCGGCAAAGATCTCTTCGATTTCGGCCTTATCCAAGGTCTCGCGCTCGAGGAGCGCGAGGACCATNGCGTCGAGGATCTCTCGATTGTTGACGAGGACGTCGTAGGCCTCCTGGTGAGCGGCTTCGATGAAGCCGCGGACTTCTTCGTCGATGGCGGCGGCGACTTCTTCCGAGTAATCGCGCATGTGGCCCATATCTCGACCGAGGAAGACCTCGCTTTGCTCCTGGCCGTACTTGATGGCACCCAGGCGCTCCGTCATACCGAATTGCGTCACCATGGATCGAGCGACGGCCGTCGCCTTCTCGATGTCGTTGGCCGCACCCGTTGTCGGATCGTGAAAGATCAACTCCTCGGCGGCACGACCCCCGAGCATGTATGCGAGTTGATTGAGCATCTCGCTTCGCGTGGTGGAGTACTTGTCTTGATCCGGCAAAACCATCGTGTAGCCGAGCGCTTTCCCTCTCGGCATGATCGTGATCTTGTGCACGGGATCGTTGCCCGGCAGAGCAGCCGCGACAAGCGCATGCCCTGCCTCGTGATACGCCGTGATGGTCTTCTCATGTTCGTCCATCACTCGCGTGCGCTTCTGCGGTCCGGCGATCACCCGATCAATCGCCTCGTCGAGGGCTTCGTCATCGAGGAATGTCTTGTCCGATCGCGCGGTGAGGAGCGCTGCTTCGTTCAAGACGTTGGCGAGATCAGCGCCCGTGAAACCGGGAGTGCGGCGTGCTACCGCCATCAGATCCATGTCGTCGGTGATCGGCTTGCCTTTGGCGTGCACTTTCAGGATCTCGTACCGGCCGTTGAGGTCGGGGCGCTCCACCGCGATCTGTCGGTCGAAGCGACCGGGTCGTAGCAGGGCGGGGTCGAGAATGTCCGGTCGGTTCGTGGCCGCGATGAGGATGACACCACCGGTCACATCGAACCCGTCCATCTCGACGAGCATCTGGTTCAGGGTCTGTTCACGCTCATCGTGACCTCCGCCGAGGCCGGCGCCACGATGCCGGCCGACCGCGTCGATCTCATCAATGAAGATGATCGCCGGCGCATTCGCCTTTGCTTGCTCGAACAGGTCTCGGACACGACTCGCACCAACACCGACAAACATTTCCACGAAGTCCGATCCGGAAATCGAATAGAACGGGGCGCCCGCTTCGCCTGCTACCGCACGGGCGAGGAGGGTCTTGCCTGTACCCGGAGGTCCGTACAGCAACACACCCTTGGGGATCTTCGCTCCCACTTTCTGGAAACGCTCGGCGTCGGACAGGAAGTCCTTGATCTCGACCAGCTCTTCGACCGCCTCATCGGAGCCGGCGACGTCTTCGAATGTGGTCTGAGGCATGTCTTTCGTGATCGCCTTGGCCTTGGACTTGCCGAAGTTCATCAGGCGGCCGCCGCCGCCTTGCATCTGGCTGAAGATGAAGACCATCAACAAGATGAGCAGCGCAAACGGCAGGAGGGAGATGAACAAGGTGACCAGCAGGTTCTCGCTCGGGACCACGACGTTGTAACCGCCGGGAAGTTGGCCGGCGTCGGTCTTCTCCTGCAGGAGGTTCTGCAATTCCACACCCTGGCCGGTGATGAAGTGCGACCGCACTTCATCACCGTTCCTGAGGGTCAATTCCAGAACTTGATCACGGTCAATCAAGGTGGCGGTATCGACATTTCCGGACGTAATGTCGGAAATGGCTTCGCCGGTGTCCACCTCGTCGGGGGCCCCGATGCCCGAGATCAGGCTCGAACCCACCAGAACCGCGATGACAGCCATCGCGATCCAGAAGATCGGTCCTCGCAGGAAACGCCTCACATTCACCTCTTAACGGTAACCGACCTGGTTCGGCCCGCATCCGGGTCGGGGCTCACCAGCCCTGCGCCGAGCGCGAACATCGGCGACCGTCAGCTGCTATACACGTGCGGGGACAGCGTCCCCACACACCGAAGATTTCGGTACCTCTGGGCGTAGTCGAGCCCGTACCCAACAACGAACTCATTGGGGATATCGAACCCGACGTACCTGGGTTCGACATCCACCTTGACGGCGTCTGGTTTACGCAGCAACGTGAAGATCTCGAGCGATGCCGGCTTGCGCGACCGAAGGTTCTTCAACAGCCACGACAGGGTGAGACCGGAATCGAGAATGTCTTCGACGATCAAGATGTCCCGACCGGCGACGTCCCCGTCCAGATCCTTCAGAATCCGGACCACGCCGCTGCTCGTCGTACCGGATCCGTACGACGACACCGCCATCCAGTCCATGTTGGCGTGAATGCTCAACGCCCGCGCGAGATCAGCCATCACCATGACAGCCCCGTTGAGCACGCCGACGAGGAGAAGGTCTCGCCCCTGGTAGGCCTCGTCGATCTCGGCTGCGAGTTCCGCAATGCGGTCGCTGATCTGTTCCTCGGTCAGTAGTACGTGGGCGAGGTCTCCCTCGACGTTGTCAGGTTGCACTCATCTCTCCCGAAGATCCGCGGTGAAACGTAAGCCTTCCATACTCGACTCTCGCGGTGATCGCACCCGGCAATTGCGCTGGGCCTTGGCCTTTCCATGTCGAGATCATCGCTTCCACATGTTGCACGTGGTCGAAATCGAGAGAGTCCTCCGATTCCAGGACGGCCTGGTGCATCAGTCGAATGAGTCGGGTCCGAACGGCTCGAGGTTGGCCGGCGATCGCTTCGACCTCGACGCCGCACTCGTCATTCGTCACGTGAACCCAGCGGTCGAATGCTCCCTGTGCCCACGCCTCCAACGCGTCGGCATCGTCCGCGAGAAGGTGGGCTGAGCGCGCGAGTCCGGGAACGAAGCCCGGACCCAATCTCTCCTCTATGAGCGTCATTGCCTCTCGGACGCGCACGCGAGTGAACTCCGGATCGTGGTTGTGCGGGTCATCCCACGCCTCGACGCCCAGTGGCTCGAGGTACTCGCGGGCGACGCGATGCACAACGTCGCGCGGCACATCGAGAAATGGTCGATACCACGGCGGGTCGCATGGTGTCATGGACGCAATGGACCGGGCTCCCGATCCGCGTGCCAACCGCAGGAGGACGGTCTCGGCTTGATCTTCTCGAGTGTGGGCAAGCAGTATCTGATTAATGCCGCGCTGCGACGCCACGTCCACGAGGGCAGCCCTGCGGGCTGTGCGGGCCGCCGCCTCCGGTCCCCCCTGGGTACCGACCTGCACACGTTCGATGACGACGTTGTCGATCCCCCACTGCCGGACAACGTCCCCGGCATTGTGCGCAACGCGGGCCGAATCAGCCTGGAGTCCGTGGTCGACGATGACCACGTGCACCTCGTGGCCCACGCTCGGCAACGCCCAGGCCGCGCTAGCGACCAGGGCGAGCGAATCCGGCCCGCCGGAGCATCCGACGATCACCGGGGCGGGTTCGATGCAGTCAACGACCGCGCGCCGCAAACGTTGAGCCTCCGGGCTCACGTGTGTCATGCCGCAGCACCGCGCATTCGATCGAGCCATAGCGATGGTTCGCGGATCTCGCCAAGCGTCGGCACATTGCCCGGGTCGGCCCACACCCGATTCATCGCCGCCATGCCCCCATCGTTCACCACGGCGCGAACGAAGGCCGCTCCCTCGCGGTACTGACGAAGCTTTGCATCCATGCCGAGGACTCGTCGCCATACCGAATCGGCTCCGCGCGCATCGGCGGCTGACGACCGACGCGCCTCGAATCGTTCACGGATAACGTCCACGGAAGGAATGACGCGCGGGCCGACCTCGTCCATCACTACATCCGCGTGCCCCTCCAGCAGGGACATGAAGGCCGTTATTTCTTCTACGACCGCACGCTGCTCGGCCGATTGCAGGGCAAACATCAGGTCGGGTGTCCGGCGTTGCCCAACGGCCGCCAGCACTTCGGTAAGGACAGCCCCCAGCCGATCCACAGGCGTGGTCTCGTCGAACGCGTCGAGCGCCTTCATGACCAGACCCGTGAAGTGACCTTTCAGCCATGGAACGGCTCCGAACTGAACCCGGTGGGTTTCCTCGTGCAGGCACACCCACAGGCGAAAGTCCCGACTGTCTACGTCGAGAGAACGCTCCACCTGCACGATCGATGGCGCCACAAGCAACAGCCGCCCAGGGTCAGCAAGCGCCTCGTACTGGCCGAGAATCTTGCCGCTCAACCATCCCAGGGCCGCTCCGAGTTGAACAGCCATCACGCGTGGACCAATCGCACGTGTCACGGTCGAGGACTCCTCCAGCCGCTCTTTCGATGCCGGCCACATGTCCAAGATGGAATCGAGTGCGCGCAGATTGGAATCGATCCACATGCGACGATCCACTACAGCCACACGGTGATCCTCGTGGGCGATCAGACCCGTGACGTCGCGAACGTGTTCTTGGGACTGTTGGGCGTGCTCCTTGATCTCGGCGACCGCATCGTGGGCATCCCGCGATGAAATCCGGGGGCCCTCCGGCGCGAACCGCCCCGCAACCGCAGATGCCAGACTCCAGTCCACAGCCGGGCTGGTGAAAACAGACGGTGGGCTCAACGCGGCGCTTCCGGTGCCCTCGGATCGGGCGGACGACAGACCATGACCGTCACGTCTCCAGAGACCGACCAGTCGCCGGCGGCGTGGGGCATCAGGAGTGCATCACCTCGGGTGATCTCGTGACCGCTGCCACCGGCAGACAACACGCCTCTACCGTCAACAGCGATCGCGATCGCAAAACCAGCCTCCACCTGCACCCCTTCGGACTGCGGGGCAATCCGATGCAGGCGGAAGTACGGATCAGCCTCGGCAGGCAGCGCTGATGTCAGTGCTCCGACGTCAATCTCCTCGCGCGGAGTAACGAGCTTGTCCAGGTCCGAGTCGGATACGGCGCTGGTGTCGACCGCCTGCAAAGCGGTATCGAATCCGAGATCGAGGTGTCCGTCCGAGAAGCCGTCGACGGCGAACCCATCCCACTCGAGCAGGATCGACAGGTCGGTTGGCTCCTGCAGTTCCAAAACGAACACCCCGTCCTGAACGGTGTGCGGGAGGCCGGAAGGCACCAGCATCGCGTCACCCGGGCGCACCTCTCGGGTTCGAAGTGCCGACAACAAGGACGAACTGTCGCGATTCATCACCCAATCGCGAACCTGATCGATGGACATCTGGCTGGCGAAGCCGACCCCCACCTTCGCTCCGGGAGGAGCATCGAGCACGTACCAGGCTTCGGTCTTTCCGTGAGCCAAGCCGAGATGGGTACGGGAGAACTGCCGATTGGGGTGGAGGTGGACGGGAAGGCGTTGCCCCAGGTCGAGAAGTTTGACAAGCAACTCGGTGCTGGTGCCAAAACGCTCGACGTGATNGGCTCCGAGCCACGCTGCCGGGTCCGCGCTGATCTCCTCTGCGAGCGTCGTGCCATCGGGCAGCACCGTCAGGCCGGCCGGGGCCTGACCGAACCGGGCTGTTGCCGATCCGATCCACTCTTCCGGGCGTCGGGGGCCTCCGGGGCCGTGCCGGAGGGCACCGATGCGATCCCCACCCCGATAGAAGTGATCGAACTGGTTGACCGGGAGAACGATCGGGTTGTCGAGCTTCACGATGAGCACCCACATTTCGCGAGTTGGCTGGCAATTCGGTCCATTGTGTCGCGAGCTCGGGCCTGCGAGGTGATGTTGTTGCCGATTATCGTGAAAACGAGCGGTCGCTTATCTGCGTCGATGACGATTCCAGCGAGCGCAGCAACACCGGTCAGTGTTCCCGTTTTGGCTCGGACGACTCCACGACCAGACGAGGTCGCCTTTGTAGTGAAGCGGTTGGCCAGCGTCCCGGTGACGCCGGCCACCGCCAACCCTTGAGCAAGCTCGGTCCACCGGCGCTCTGCTGCTACGTCGGTGAGCACGTCGGCGATCGTGGCGGGGGACACACGGTTGCGTGGGGACAGGCCGCTGCCATCGAAGAGGGCGAGGTCCTCGGTATCGATCCCGGCACGGGAGAGAACCTGACTGGTGGCGCGGGCTCCGCCAGCGAAGGAACCATCGTTGAGAAGCTCCTTGCCGACGAGATGCCCGAGTGACTCCGCGACGTCGTTGTCGGATTCAGTGAGCATGCGCTGCACCATTTCCGCGATCGTGGCGGATTCGACTCTCGCGAGTTCCTTGGCTGAATCAGGTGCGCGTCCACGCGAGACCCGTCCGACGGATACTCCCCGGTTTTCCAGAATTTTGGCGAAAACCTGAGCCGCGCGCTTAGCGGGATCGGCGACTCGGGCGCGACTCGATCGAGACTTGCGACCCTGATCAATCATCAGTGCCGATACAGGGGCGGCCACTCCTGCGTTCGGGAATCTCTTCGCCCAGCCGGGTCCGAGTGGACGCCCGGTGAACAAGGAGTCATCGAAGACGACATCGACCTTGGTAGTTCCCCCAAGAGCCGTGGCGGTGCTCCGGGCCAGGCGCCTCAGGGAAGCCGGGCCGTTCGGCTGCGCATCCGATGCAAGCGATCGAGGCAGCGTGGCGTCTCCACCACCGATCAGATACACCACGTTGGCTTGTTCTGTCGCTCTGGTCGCAAGGCGCGTGCTCGCCCCCAGGACCTCCACGGCAGCGGCGGCAGTCAAGATCTTGGTGACCGATGCTGGAACGAGGGCCCGGGATACCTGCTTGCCGTAAAGAACTTGATCGGTTCCCGGGTCGACGACCATGACGCCTGATCGCTTCAAGGATTTCCGCTGGGCTAGATCGTCGATCCGGGCACGAACCGCGCTTGGCGTGGGAACGGCGCCCCCATCTGCCGATACGGCGGACCACGGAGTAGACGACGGTGACGGTGACGGGAGGCTGTCGGCAGCCTCGGCAGGAAGCGCTAGCGGGAGTGCGAGCGCGAGGGCCGCAACGGGCGAGAGCACCGCAGCGAGGCTTCGTGACCTCGTTCTGGCTGGCTGCACGATTCGACCCTTCCGTGTTTGCTACTACCCTACGCAGAGATCATCAACCCTCGGCCAGCATCGTCTCCCACGAAAGGGGTGGCAGTGGAACCCCTTGAGTTCGATGTAACGATCGAAATCCCCGCGGGCAGTCGCAACAAGTACGAGATGGATCACGAGACTGGCCGGATTCGACTTGATCGAATGCTGTTCACGTCCACTCGGTACCCCCACGACTACGGCTACATCGACGACACCCTCGGCCTCGACGGAGATCCACTCGATGCCCTCGTTCTCGTGCAGGAACCGACTTTCCCCGGCGTCTTGATCCGCTGTCGAGCCGTCGGGATGTTTCGCATGACCGATGAGGCAGGTGGAGACGACAAGGTCTTGTGCGTCCCCGCCGGTGATCCAAGAATGGAACACGTCCGCGACATCCATCACGTTGCCGAATTCGATCGACTGGAGATCCAGCACTTCTTCGAGGTGTACAAGGACCTCGAGCCGGGCAAGTCAGTAGAAGGCGCTACCTGGGTGGGGCGCTCAGACGCAGAGACCGAAATCCATCAATCGTGGGAGCGCTACCGCTCTTCACACTCTTAGTTCACCGCGACGCTCATCGCACTACAGCGGAACTGCACGCTCGCCTAGTTCTCTCCAGCCACGGTGACCTTCAAGGGCTCGAACGTCTTAATCCTTACAGGCTCAGGAAGCGGCGTGAGGCCGTATGTCTCCAGAGCACCCTGGCCCGCCAGGCGCAGTGAATATTGGGCTACCGACAGGGGCAGCGGGTCCGCAGGGTCGTCACACACGAGCAGGTGCCCGGTGCCCAGGACGGGCCAACCAACAACAGGCTGGTCTTCCTGAAGGATGATCTTNGANGCNGCAAGATCGAAAATCTCNTCATCGGGGATGCCGCCAACGGCGGGGGTGGCGGCGATATTCCCCNGGTCATCGACCGACAGCGCCATCGCCCCGGATCCGATCTTCGCCAGTTGGGGGTCGTCCGGGAAGGCGATGAGCTCTTCCTCGGCGCCATCATCGCCGTACGTCACGGGGAAGGCGGCNGTCGGGACGAACGCATTGAACGCTTCGAAAACGGGAAGGACGGCGACGGCGCCTTCCATGAAGGCCAGCTCTTCTGTCATTTCAAAAGACGAGCCAAAGTTAATGTCTCCNGGNAAGCGTTCGAGTGTTCCTTCTGACCAGGATTGCGGCGCTTCCTCCGACAGCCAGGTAGTCATAGCCTGGACCGATCCTCGATCCTGATCGACCGTGTACACCTCAATGTCGGGCAGCCCTGAGAGATCGAATCCCTCATTCACATCGATGATCGCTGGGTCTTCCCACGAGGTGATAGAGCCATTGAGAATCCCCGCGACGGCATCCGCGGTCAAGACCAAACCCTCGAGCCCGAAAATGTTGTACGCGAGAGTTACCGGGTAGCTGAACAGCGGGACGTAGATGACATCCCCTGCTGGGCACACGGCACTGAACTCGGATACATCTTCAGGGGACGGTGTCCCATCGACGACCTTCAGCTTGGCCGGCTCTTGCGGCCCTACCTCTATCAGCGTCTGTTCGGGGCAAACTGAGGTCAGCGCATCCCCCACAAAGGTCATCGCGCCCAGCAGATTCTCAGGTACCGAGACATCGGTGGAGCCCGTCTGGCAGTCGATTTGCGATTCGGCCTGAGCGGCCAACACATCGGGCGGCATCGGAGGGGTGCAGGCCGACGCCGCGGCGGCGACGGAGAGCGCGAACGCCGAGAGGGCGATGCCGCGACCACGTCGTGGGTCGAGCATCGCCCTCTCGCGCCTATTCACTTGTTTATCAGTTCCCTGTGCTACTTGATCTTGCGAACGAGCTGCTTGGCCTTGGCGAGCACCTTGCCGCCGACGGGGACGAAGCCGAGCGAGGATGCCCGCGACGGACCACACTTCTGGATCACGTAGTCCTGGAACTGGCGAACACCGAGCCCGTTCGGCCCCTTGCCGTCCGTGCGTCCCAAGCCGTAGCTGAAGATGGCGATCGGGTAGGCACCGCTCACGTTCACGTTGTAGTTCAGATCAACGAGCCCACTGGCCTGNACGTCGGTCTGGTTCGCCAGGTTGCGAGCCGCGCTGCGAGAGGAAGGTGCGACGTACTGNCCCTTNTTGTTCTGGATNCGTGCTGCCGGGTAGCCCTTCGAGTCACCCAGGTCTACATAGCCGATGGCACCGTTGGTCTTTTGAATCTGCGCCATGACTCCGGCGTTCTTGTTTCCGGAGATGGAGTTTGACGGAGGCTTTCCACCGGGGAACGCGGTCGACATGATGTCTTCGACGGAACTCCAGATCGTCGGCGACCAGGAGTTGAAGTGCTGGAGAAGGTTGTTAGTGGTGCCGGACTTGTCAGCTCGGTAGACCACAGTGATCTTCTGGTTTGGAATACCAGCCGCGATTCTCGGGTTCGACCTGAGGATCTCACGGTCTCGCCAGTTGGTGATCTTGCCGGCCATGATTTTGGTCAAGGTGCCCTGCTTCAACTGGATAGCAGAACCGAGCGACCGACCGTTGTTCTTGTTCTTCAGGTTGATCGGGAAGGTGATCGCCCCGCCGATGTTGGGAATGTAGGTCCATCCCCAGCTGGGAGCCGTACCTGGCTTGAACTTCGAGTCGCTCTGAGCGTAAACGAAGGTGCCCTTGGTGAAGTTGCCCTTACCAGTGCCCGAACCCGTCGACGTGTACTCAACGTTGAAGTTGTTCTGGGAAGCGTTGAAGTCGGTGAGGCATTGGGACAAGAAGACGTACGGGAAGGACGCGCCGCCTCCGGGGATGTTCTCGTCTGCACTTGCCGGAGAAGCCATGGCCACCGTTCCTGCGGCCAGGGCCGTTCCAGCGACAATGGCGATCATTCGTCGCACGATGAAACTCCAATCTGTTGGAAACTGACCCGAGGAAATTAAGTGCGCCATCTGAACTCCGTTCTCAGTTTCCGTATCCGACCATCAACGTTTAGGTGAACTCTGCGTGACAAGGTGAACACAGTCTTAACCGAAACGTCCGTTGACGTAGTCCAGAGTTCGTTGATCTTGTGGGCTCCCGAAAATGTCGGTCGTCGGCCCCTGTTCGATGACATACCCGGGTTCGTTCTCCGCCGCGAGGAAGAAAGCTGTGTAGTCGGATACCCGCACGGCTTGCTGCATGTTGTGGGTGACGATGACGATGGTGATGTCTTTGGACAACTCCCTGATGGTTTCTTCAATCTTCAACGTCGACGTCGGGTCGAGCGCCGAGCACGGCTCATCCATAAGGAGGACGTGCGGCTGCACGGCAAGAGCGCGAGCGATGACGAGTCGCTGTTGCTGACCACCCGACAGCTCCCCTGCTGCAGAATCAAGGCGATCCTTGACCTCATTCCAGAGCCCTGCGGAGGTCAAGGTCTCTTCGACGATGTCATCGTGCTGATCACGCTTCATGCCCGACAACTTCAAGCCCGAGAGGACATTTCCGCGGATAGTCATGCTGGGGAAGGGGTTCGGCTTTTGGAAAACCATCCCGATCTGAAGGCGAATGTGAACGGGATCGATGTCTATGTCATAAATGTCCTTGCCCTCATACAGGACGGATCCGGCTAGGGCAGCACCGGGAATCAGTTCGTGAAGTCGATTGAGGGTTCGAATGTAGGTCGACTTTCCGCATCCTGATGGCCCGATAAGGGCGGTCACCGTGTTCTTGGGAAACGCGATGTTTACGCCCTCGAGCACCTTGCGCTTACCGAACCACACGGAGACGTCTTGAGACTCGAGCTCGATGGGCCCGACGGGTTTTGGCTCCACGAACTGCTCTTCGAGCACGGTGACATCACTTTCGTAGTGAGCGGTTGATTCGTATTCAGTGGTTGGTTCGTATTCAGCGGTTGACATGTATTCCTCCTAGCGGAACCTATTCAGACGGTCTCGCCCAAGAATTCGAGCGAGAGTGAACAAAATGAGTACGAGAATCATGAGTACGAGTGCTGCGCCCCACGCGCGAGTGACCGCACCCGGGTACGGCAGCGCCACGTTGTCGAAGATGTACGTTGGAAGCGCTGCAATCGGATCGGCGATGGGGTTCAGGATTGTCTGGTCGCTCTTCAGCGAGGTCAATAGCAACGGAGCAGTCTCACCGATGACCCGGGCGACCCCCAGGATGATCGCGGTGATGACGCCGGTCTTCGCGGCGGGGATGACCACGCGCAGGACCACGCGGGCCCGAGTTGATCCGAGGGCGAGCGCTCCCGTGCGCAGCTCCTCAGGAATGAGGCGCAGTACTTCCTCGGCTGTCCGGGCGACGGTGGGCAGCATGAGGATGGCGTAGGCAAGGCCACCAGCGAACGCGCTTTGGTTCATGGCCCCCGAAACGATGAGAACCGTCAGAATGAACAATCCGGCAACGATGGACGGGATTCCGCTCATGGCCTGGACGAAGAATCGGACGTACGGGACTGCCCGGCCTCGGACCTCGGTGATGTAGATGGCCGTGGCGATCCCAATCGGAACGGCGATCAGGCTGGCGATCAGGACGATCATGAGGGTCCCGATGACAGCGTGACCTAAACCTCCGTATTCCAGGGGCGTACTGGGGTTGATGTACACGTTGTTTTGGAAGAGGAACGAGGAGCGGAAGCCGTCTTCACCCCAGAGTGCTTCCAGGCCTCGGGCGATCAAAGATCCGAGGACGGACGTGAGAATGATGAAACTGAAGAGTGTCGCGCCGACGGCAAGGACGATGATCACCGAATCGGCCGCTCCCTGTCGGCCCTTTGTTGCGACCGCAGCAATTCCTGCCGCCAGGAGTTGAAGCGGGAAGTAGACCGCCACGAGCAGAATGGGCCCCGGAATGTCGGTGTACATGAAGATGAGAGCGACAAGCGCGGCAGGCAGAAGCGCCGCAACAGCAATCCAGGCCTGTAAGCGGGCTGGCTTCTTTGTCCATGGACGTTGTGGCTTCTGCGCGGACCATTCAGCGATCTGCTCGCGATCAAGGACCTGGGTCATCGCTCGCTCCGTCCCGTCTTTTGAACGATGAGGTTGGCGATGACGTTGACAACCAGCGTTCCAACGAAGAGGAAGAAGCCGGCGGCGAGAAGCAGGTTGAGCTCGTAGGGACCGGAGACCTCTCCGAAGGTGGCAACGATCAACGTGGCAACGGATCCGCCTTCGGATTCGATGATCTTGTACCAGTTGATGTCGTAGACCAATTTCAGGACGAAGAAGATGGCGATGGTCTCACCCAGTGCCCGACCAAGCCCGAGCATGATTCCACCGACGATGCCTCCACGACCGTAGGGAAGCGCAACATGCCGGAGCATGGTCCAAAGGGAACAACCGAGGGCTTCCGCCGCATTGATTAATTCCGGTGGAGTCCTCCCGAGCACCTCACGCGAAACCGAGGTGATGATGGGAATCATCATGATGCCCAACACGAAACCGGCAATGAACGGGGTTCCGTTGAAGTTCCCCGAATCGTTTTGGAATATCGGAATCCACCCGAGGTACTTGTTAAGCAAGAACTGCCACTGCTCCGCAGGTGGACTGAGGAGGTAGAAGGCCCACAAACCCAAAATGATGGAAGGAATCGCTGCCATCAGGTCGATGACGTTTGTCATTGCCCGACCCAGTCGACGAGGCGCCAGGAAAACAATGAAGACGCTGAGCAATAGGGACACCGGTACGGCGATGACGAGACCGATGACCGACAGCAGGACGGAGCCGTAGAGCATTCCCCAGATGCCAGCGACCGGCTCGTCCCCTTGATCGACCTTCCATTCCGTTGTGAAAAGGAAGCTCCATCCCTGGGTCGTGATTGCTTCCACGGCGGCAACGCCCAAGAAGATCGCTATCCCAGCGAGCACGAGAAGGGCCGTGAAGGCAGCTACCGTGATGCCTCGATTGAAGACCCTGTCGCCGCGGTGGGAGGTGGCTGCCGCGTCGAGATCTCGACGGGTCTCCGTCGGCGGGGCTGCCATGCGGGAACTTTGGCGACAGCGCGTAGCCGCTGGATGATGGGTACCTAACTCACATGCGAACCCATGCTGAACGCAAGGTGAATNACGTGTCGCAAATGTGTCTCACGGCGAGCGGGTGTGGTCGCCTCCGTGAATTTGGTCGAGCGCGTGCGGCAGGACCGGGCCGAGCGCAGCGATGCCGTCCCGGCAACCACCGGGGGATCCGGGCAGGTTGACCACGAGGGTGCTTCCCGCGACTCCCGCGACTCCCCTGGACAAAATCGCCGTCGGAATACCCGCGGAGACTCCGTAGTTGCGAACCGCTTCCGCCAAGCCCGGGGACTCGCGCTCGATCACGCTGCGTGTCATCTCGGGAGTGACGTCCTGCGGTGTGTGGCCGGTACCGCCCGTGGTCACGATCAAATCGAAAGCCTCGGCGACTCCTTGCTCGAGCGCGGCCCGAAACGGCTCACCGTCGGCAACGACGCGTGGTCCGACAACCTCCAGCCTGAGGTCCTGCAGTCCTGCCACAAGGATGGGCCCGGACGTGTCTTCCCACTCGCCTCGCGCGGCACGGTTCGATGAGGTGATAACGAGAGCGCGGTAGGTCACGCGGACTCGTCTCGTACGTAGTGGCCGGAACGACCTCCGGACTTTTCCATGAGGACGACCTCATCGATCATCGCCGACCGGTCGACTCCCTTGACCATGTCGATAACTGCGAGCGCACCCACGGATGCTCCGGTGAGCGCCTCCATCTCGACGCCCGTTCGATCAGCGGTCCGCACCGTCACGTCGATGCGAACACCGTCATCCTCGACGGACACATCCACATCAACGCCGTGAATGGCTATCGGGTGACACAACGGAATGAGATCAGGTGTTCGCTTTGTTCCAGCGATCGCAGCGATACGCGCAACAGCGAGTGCATCACCCTTGGGAACACCAGCACCGCGAAGCATCTCCACCACCGTCGAGTCAACGCGAACGAAAGCACGAGCACGGGCCCGACGCTCCGTGACAGTCTTCTCGGTCACGTCCACCATGTGTGCGTCGCCCGAATCGTCCAGATGCGTAAAACCCGTCATCCGACATCACCCCTCAAATCCACGACATCAACCGTGTCGCCAGCGTTGACGTGCGCCACGCCCTCGGGGATCACGATCAAGCAGTCGGCTTGGGCCAATCCACCGATCACATGCGACCCCTGCCCCCCACCAACCGGCTCGACCCGCCCGTCGTCGAGGAATCGTCCGCGAGCGAACTGTCGCTTGGATTGAGGGGAATCAAGAGGTTTCGTGACCTCGGCGGCCCGACGTGGTCGATCGGTCGACCCGAGGCCCCGGAGCTTGTTGATGGCGGGTCGAACGAAATTCTGAAACGAGATGTACGAACTGACCGGGTTTCCGGGCAGCGTGATGACCGGGATCCGCTCATCGTCACTCTCACCAACGACCCCATGACCCTGCGGCATACCTGGATGCATGGCGACTTTGATGAACTCGACCGTGCCGTAGGAGGAAAACACTTCCTTGACCGTGTCGTATGCGCCCATGCTGACGCCGCCACTCGTCAAGATGAGATCGGCTCGATGGAGTTGATCGCTGATCGCTGCAGAGAACGCTTCTGCATCATCGGGCACCGGTGGAACGCGGTACGCCTGAGCGCCAGCCTCGTTGGCTGCCGATACGAGCAGAAAACTGTTGGAATCACTGATCATTCCCTTGCTCAATGGCGTACCGGGTTCCACGAGTTCACTTCCCGTGGACAACACCGCGACCCGCGGGCGCGGGTACACCACCACATGCCCTCTGCCCACCGCGGCGATGACGGCCAACTGTCGCGACGACAGCAACGTCCCGGCACGAACCACGACGTCTCCGATGATCACGTCCTCTCCCGCTCGCCGGATGTAGCTGCCGGCGACGACTTGCTCCCGGATTTCGACGCTGTCGGTTCCCGCATCGGTCACCTCGACGGGGACGATGCAATCGGTCCCGGACGGGATCGGGGCACCGGTCATGATGCGCACCGCACACCCGGGCCTCAAAGCAACGTCCGCTCGGGAGCCAGCGGGAACATCGTCGATGACGGTCAAGGTCACCGGCGAGGCCTCGGCCGCAGAGGACACGTCACCGGCTATCACCGCGTAGCCGTCCATGGACGAGTTGTCGAAGGAGGGCAGAGGCCACTGCGCGACGACATCTTCCGCCAGCACGCACCCATGGCTATCGGCCAGCGGCAGGGTGATGGGGTCGAGCGGCTCGAGGCCCGCGAGGATTCCCTCGCGGTAATCGTCTACGGAAACGAGCATGCAATCAGTTTATTCACGCGGCGTCGGAGGGCACCGTGAAAGAGTTCTCGAGCTGCATCCGATCTCCGCTACTCCGCGGCCTCCGGCTCGCCCGGCTCGTCGTTCGTCGGCCCGGCCCTGGGGTCTGCCGCATTGACCAGACGCTAGGTGAGCCAACCGCGACGTCAGCGTATTCACCGATCTGAGATCCGCCCTGTTACCCGCTAATCTGCTCTGCATGACCGTATCCGTGCGCCTCTTCGCCGCGGCTCGCGCCGCCGCAGGTGTGGGCGAGGTCCAGGTCGATCCTGGATCTTTGGGCACCATTCTTCGTGCCTTGGAATCCGACCACCCCTCGCTGGCCGAGGTTTTCCCTCGCTGCTCATACCTCGTTGACGGGGTTGCTGTGCACGGAGATCCGGACGAGATCACGGTGAGTGACGGGCTCGAGTTGGACGTCCTCCCGCCCTTTGCGGGCGGATAGCCCACGCGATGTCCCGCGGGCGGATAGCCCGCCCAAGAACCTGCGGGAGTTCAGCCGCCGATAGCGGACATAGGTCGGGTCGGCTGGATGAACGATGGATCGTTGATCCCATGTCCTGGAAGTTTCGCCGTGGTCACCTTCGCCAGAGTCGACGCTATTCCCTGACGAATCTCGTCTTCACTGAGCGATTCATCTCGCACCAGGGTCCTCACGTCCGTCTCGTCTTGCGCGAAGAGGCAATTGCGGAACTGTCCGTCGGCGGTCAGGCGTAGTCGGTCACACGCAGCACAGAAGGGTCGCGAGACGCTAGCGATAATGCCGACGGTGGCGGGACCGCCATCGACGTAGAACTCTTCGGCCGGTGCGGAACCGCGCGCCGGCACCGGCGTCAATTCGAACTCGGCCGACAGCATCGTCATGATTTCGTCCGCCGTCACCATCGCGGGCCGAGCCCACAGGCCGCCAGCATCGAGTGGCATCTGCTCAATGAAGCGAAGCTTCCAGTCGTTCGCCAGGGCGTGACGCAACAGCGGCACCGCTTCGTCATCGTTGACACCGCGCAAGAGAACGGCGTTTACCTTGACGGGAAGGAGCCCTGCTTCTTTCGCCGCCTCGATTCCAGCGATGACATCGTCGAATCGATCGCGGTGAGTCATCTCCTTGAATCGCTGCGGATCCAACGTGTCCAAACTGACATTCACGCGCTCAAGTCCTGCCTCCGCGAGGTCCTTTGCGAGTTTGGGCAACTGAAGACCATTCGAGGTCAGAGAAATCTTCGGCGCGTTCGGAAGGGCGTTCAGGCGCCGAACCACGTCCACAACATCTGGCCGAAGCAAGGGTTCACCGCCGGTCAGACGCATCTGGTTGATGCCCATTTCCGTGGCGACTTCGAGCACCAACATCATCTCGTCGGTTGACAGCAGGTGTTCACCGGGAATCCATTCCGCAAAATCTGCCGGCATGCAGTAGTTGCAGCGAAGCGAGCAACGATCGGTCAACGACACCCGCATGTCCCGATGGACGCGACCGAAAGTGTCGACGAGTGCACCGTTCTCAGAACTCATGCGCAATTCACCCATTCATCAGTGCCGTCGGCAAAAACCTGATGCTTCCAGATCGGAATTCGCTGCTTCGTCTTCTCCACCAGGTCGACGCACGCCTCAAACGCCTGTTGACGATGACGAGCGCTCGCAGCGGCCACGAGAGCGGCTTCGCCGATCGGAATAGGTCCATGCCGGTGGATAAGCGCCACCGCAATGACATCGTGCTCTCGGATAACCTCGGCGGCGATCTCGCCCAGGGCCGCCTGCGCTCCCGGATGCGCCTCGTACGTCAGAGAGACCACGGACCGCTCGTGATCGTTGTCACGAACGTCACCGGTGAAGACAACAGACGCCCCGGCCGCAGGGTCCGATACGGCGCGACGCAGCTCCTCGACGTCGATCGCCTCCGTGCCGACGGCAACCATGCGGACTTCCGCCTCTCCCTGGGCCATTGGGACATTATTGGCCTACCCTTCGGATCATGCGCGAGGTACTCCAAGAACTGCTCGCTGCCTACCGGGCGGGGGAACCGGTGGCCATGGCCACGGTCATCCGAACCTGGAAATCTGCCCCGCGCCCGGCGGGAGCAGCCATGCTCGTGACCAGCGGCCACGAGGCGGTCGGATCGGTCAGCGGTGGCTGCGTCGAGGGGACCCTTTTCGACGTGGGCCTAGAGATTCTCGACAACGGAGTCCCGCAGTACCACAAATACGGCATCAGTGACGATGAGGCTTTCGGCGTCGGACTGACCTGCGGCGGGATCATCGAGGTCTTCGCCGAGCGCGTCGATACAGACACCTGGCCCGAGCTCGAGGGGGTTGCAGCGAGCGTCGAAGCCGAGGAGGCAGTCGCCATCGCGACAATCGTGGCAGCTCCCGACGACGTAGCCGAACGCATCGGCCGACATCTCGTTATTCGCCCTTCCGGCTGCGAGGGCAGCTTGGGAACCGAGCGGCTCAATGACACCGTTCGCGAGGACGCGTTGGGCATGTTGGCGGCGGGCACCACCGGCTTCCTGCACTACGGCGGCGAAGGAGAACGACTCGGCGAGGGTCTCGACGTATTCGTGGCCAGTTACGCGCCACCCGCGCAGATGTTCGTGTTCGGCGCCATTGACTTCTCCGCATCCTTGGTTCGCGTCGGCAAGGTGCTCGGCTACCGGGTGACGGTGTGTGACGCACGGCCGATTTTCGCCACGGCGAAGCGGTTCCCAGAAGCAGATGACGTGGTCGTCGATTGGCCCCACCGGTGGCTGGAGACCCAAGATGTCGACGAGCGCACCGTCATCGCCGTCCTGACCCACGATCCGAAGTTCGACGTTCCCGCCCTGAAGGTCGCACTCGCCAGTCGCGCCGGATACGTCGGGGCAATGGGGTCGCGGAGAACACACGAGGATCGTCTCGAGCGCCTCCGCGAGGCAGGAGTCACGGACGAAGAACTCAAACGCCTGCACTCCCCGATCGGGCTCGACCTCGGAGCCCGCACGCCCGAAGAGACGGCCATCTCCATCGCCGCCGAGATTGTGCAGGCTCGATGGGGCGGCAGCGGACGACATCTGACCGATACCAACGGCCCTATCCACCCGGGTGCTCCACGATGAGCGACATCCCTGCGCCATGCGCGGGTGTGGTGCTCGCTGCCGGGAGTGGTTCCCGATTCGGAGAACCCAAGGCCCCGCTCGAGGTAGACGGCGAGCGCCTCGTGGATCGTTCCGTTCGCGTTCTGCGCGAAGGAGGATGTGATCCCATCTTCGTGATCCTGGGAGCGTGGGAAGGAAGCGTCAACGATGCCCTCGTGATCGTGAATCACGGCTGGGAAGAAGGAATGGGTTCATCGCTGCGCATCGCCCTGAAGTGGGTGAACGCGACTACCGAGGCCGACTACGCGCTCATCACACTCGTGGACCTACCAGGCCTCACCTCCGAATCCGTTCAACGCGTTGCTGCTGCCGATAGCGGCATTGCCGTGGCGACCTTCGACGGTGAGCGCGGCCATCCCGTGCGTATTCCACGGGAGCACTTCCGCGAACTGATCGATACCGTCGGCGGCGATGAAGGGGCTCGATCGTTCGTGAGTCAAAGGGACGACGTGGTCTTGGTAGAGATCGGCGACATTGCTTCCGGAAAAGACATCGACGTGCCAAGTGACGTTGCTGGCTCCTAGCCGATGGAGGCTTTCCCTCTAATTGACGTGCGTGTGCAGTGCCCCGATGTCTGCAACCGCGAAGATTGCACCGGCGATAACAAGAACTAGTCCTACCGAACGCAATGCGAACTCATTGCGGGCGGGAGATTTCTGCCACATCATCACGAGCATCACGGCGAACATGACGGCGGCAGAGAGAAGTCCGCCGCTGGTGTGTGCCATCACGGACATCATCGCCACCACCATGAACGGCCAGCAACCGGTCGCACACGCCAGACCCTGACGCAGCCCGGAGACCACCGGGGGTTGGGTAATTGCCAATGAGCGACAGGTGCGGAAGGAACTCAACACCACCGGTGCCTGCAAGTACGCCCCCACGGCGATCCACGACAAACCGAGGGTCAGGGAATTGATAGGCCAGTAGGACACGACAANCCACGCAGGAAGCGCGAGGACAGCCCACACAACCACGTAGCCCGAACCAAAACTCATGGCTCTGGATGCTCGGCCTGCGGCAATGCGCTGCATCGGCCGCACGATGGTGGGCACCATCATGGCCGCGCTCATCACCGACCAGCCGACAACAAATCCCGTGAAATCGTGTCGCATCGGCCAAACAACCATGACCAGCCATCCAGCACAGACCACCGCAATAACGGGGGCGACGGCGACGATGTCAGCTCTACCCCAACGGTTCGCCGAAACGGCAGCGGTAGAGACTCGCACCAGCGCACTGTAGCCGGTCAACACGGGCCGCCGCGGCCGCTTTCTCAACGTTCGATGATGTCTCTCAATCCCTTCGCACCCATATACACGTGCAAGACACTTACCTCTTCGTCGTGCGTGTTCATACCGTTGTAGTCAGTCTTGGTCGCTTGAATGAATGCCGTACCTGCGGGGTATTCCACGAGGGCTCCCTCACCGAAATCCACCGTGTAGGTGCCGGCGAGCACATGCACGTAGACGGGGATTCGGTGTCTGCGCCAACCGGTGCTCTCACCTGGTCCGAGAACGACGGTTTCGCTACTTATGCGCGCCGGCTTCTTCTTCGGATACGTCACCCTCTGGTCAAGGACGGTGAGTTCTTGATTCTCCAAAAAGGTCTGGCTCCCTTCTTCTACTTCCGCGGCGGACGGCGCGGNCGATTGCATGACGTCCTCACTCGCTGAATCGTCACCGCACCCGGCCACACTCACTAATGCCACGGCTACGAGAAGTACCGCGCCTACCCAACGGACATGCATCCCCGTACGGTAACGCCACGATGAATCGCCCACTGAAGGTTCCAGGATGGTTGCGGCCGTCTCGCACGATTCCTGTCACACCGTGGCGCTCGGCCGCTCGCTGGCGCGCACGTCCGTCCACGCTCGGTGTCCTCATCCTGGGCTTAGCGCTCTTCGGCACCGGAGAGGCACTACTCGTCGTCGCCGATTTAGGCAACGGTCCGTGGACGGTCTTCGCTCAAGGCTTGACCGAGCACACTCCGATGTCGATCGGGCTTGCAACATTCGTTCTGAGCGTCGTCGTCTTGCTCTTGTGGATTCCCCTTCGGGAGAGGCCCGGATTGGGAACGATTGCCAACGCCGTCATCATTGCCGGTGCGCTGCAAATCGGTGTGCAAGTGATCCCCTATCCCAGCGCGCTCTGGCTTCGCCTGCTGTTCGTCATCGGGGGCATCGCCTTGATCGGTCTCGGCAGCGGCTTGTACTTGACCACCAATCTGGGCCCCGGCCCACGGGACGGATGGATGACCGGTCTGCACGTTCGATTCGGATGGCCGGTGGCGCGGGTTCGGACGGGGATCGAGGTTTCCGTGGTCGTCATCGGCTGGCTGCTCGGCGGCACCGTCGGGCTGGGCACCGTGCTCTTCGCCCTGTTCGTCGGACCGAGCGTCGGGTGGGGACTACGCCTGATGGACCGTGGAGATTCCGCACCCGACGCCGGAGCCCCCGAACTCGAGGCTTAACACTGTTCGAAGGTCAACGCGGTTCGAGGGTTAACGCGGTTCGAGAGTTATCGCGATTCGAGGCCGAGCAGTCGCCGGGCCTCGAGGAAGCCAGCCTCCGGATGGGTGGGGTCAAGGTGAACGCACACCATTCCGATGGATCGCGCNCCCTCGATGTTTACGGGCTGGTCGTCGATGAAGACGATTTCTGAAGGCTCCATGCCCATCCGCTCCACCATCAACAAGTAGGCCTCAGGGTCCGGCTTATACAGACCGTCCGTGCGCCCCTCAACCACCACATCGAATTCCTTCAGGATGCTCATCCGATCGATCCACTCTCGATCGTGGAATGACGTGAGGTCGTTGGTGTGCATCCCGACTCGAATGCCGGCGGCTTTTGCGTCACGAATAAGTGTGCGCGCTCCTGGTCGAATAATTTCCTCTTCATCACCCGCATAGAAGGGCGCCATCATCGACGCCATTTCCGGGGACCGTCCGGTGACTTCGGCGAATTTCTGCGCCTGAATAACCCAATACTCGCGCTCATTGATGTCGCCTCTTTGAAAGGCCTGCCACTGCGGATCAGCCTCCGGTTCGAACGGGCCCCTCCACGTGAACGTTCCTGCGGGGAGTCCGAGATTGCGCTCGCCGATGCTGACCAACTCGAACGGCGTCAACAGAACAGGGCCGCCGAAATCCCAGACAAGTCCGGAAATCAATCCGCACCTCGCTCAACACGAATAGTGGTTGTCCAATCGCCGACAGCGAAGACGGCTTCAATCCATCCGCCCGCGTGCAGGTCGAGCGGTTTCGCCAACCCGCCGGTCAAAATAACGTCGCCTGCGCGAAGATCGCGCGGGAGATCTGAGTGGTTGGCGAGCCACACAAGACTTTCCGGGAGGTCGAGTCCGGAGGCATTTCCCGACGCCGAACTGCTGCTTCCATCGCTCGAGGTCATCGTGATGTCGACCGTGTCCGGCGAGCAACCCTCGGGCATCGTGTCACCGAGAACAGCGAACGCCGCCGACGAGCCGTCTGCGGTGTTGTGAGCCCAGGTGAATTGGTAGTCCTGCCAGATCGAATCGACAACCTCAAGACTCGCCACGGTCCGCTCCACGCGTCCCTGCGCGTCTAGGAAGACTGCTAGTTCGGGTTCGACCTTGGGTTGCAGGAGACCGGACACAACCGTTCCGGATGTGACCACCATTGATTCGGTCAAGGGGCCGTGATTTGGCTCGTCGATTCCCATGGCTTCTCGCATGACCTGGGACGTGTAGCCGAGTTTGAAACCTACGGTCGGCGAATCTGCCCGCAGTCGATGATGAACTCGGTCTTGAACACCGTACGCCTCGTCGAGCCCGATGTCGATCGTGGATGCATCCAGCAAGCGTGCGCTCTCACGGGCACTGACGATGGTGTCGGCGATTGACTGACGTCGAGACTCGTCGGACTTTTCTGGTGGTGTCAGTGCTCTTCCTCTTGAATCGTGACCATGTCGAAGCGCACGACTTCTCCGAACCAACCGCAGTCGCCACACCACGTCATGAAGTTGCGAGTGTCCCCAGCCCAGTACTCCGTTGTGATCCCACCATCGGCTTCGAGATCTTCGCCGCACATGGGGCAGAATTTGGGACGGTCAAGCAGATGCCTCTCTGCATCGGCAGAGAACCACTCTCCCTGGGCAGGGAGCCGATGAGGATCCGGGGGCAACTCCGACATGATCCGTGATCGCGCGGACATGTCGGTCGCCTCGTCAGGAGCTGGCACTCGACTTCTCCCTATTGGCCCAGGCCCTGTTGTGAAGATCCAGCAAGTCTTGCTTGATCGGGCTGTATCGCGACGACCCTAGGGTGATCCACGCTTCGGCGAACTCCCGTTCCGCACCGAACTTGTCTTTCTCGCACGGCAGGTCGATGCGATCGTGCTTCTCGCGGACGGTGCCGATTGGATCTTCACCGTTTGCCACCTTCTTCATGTTCTCTTTGAACATCTTGCGAAGCATGGCCACGCCTGCATCTGAACGGCCGAGGTGCTCTTGCGTTCGGTCGGTAACGGGGCCCTGGGATACCCACGCCATGACGTCTTGCCCTTCGATGTAGTCCGTGATGTGNCGGCCTTCTTCATCTCTCCACAGGTATTCGTAGAAAATCGGACGAGCCTGATCGGCTGGTTCCGCGCCCTGTGGTGCGTGGTTGGAGTAGAACAGTTTCCACGTCGTCGTGTCGTCGATCGGCACGCGGATCTGCATTTGATCGATGCCCGCTCCCCCGACACGCATGAAGTATGGGAAGACGAGTGGGTGACCGATCTTCCAGTCGTCGTTCTCTTCGGTCGAACCCTCCAGGACTCGTCGCTTGAGGATTCCCCACTCCATCTCGTCGAACCCGGTCTTGACGTGCTTCTTTTGAAACGACTTCGGCGCTTCGAAACCTTGAGTCTGACCCAAGAACTCGAAGTACTGTCCGTGAAGCCACTCGACGTGGTGCGGATCGACGGAGTTCTCCATGATCTGCAGCCAATTGCACGGCAAGGTGGCATAGCCGCAGTCTTTGACTCCATCCATGACGAAGACGTCGAAGCGTGGGAGCTCGGGTGCGGGATCGGGACCTACGTACACCCACACCATGCCGCCCATAACCTCGGCTTTGCCTGCCTTCTGCCGGACGCGATCGCGGAAGTTTTGATTATCGGCTTCGGCCGGCTGTTCGAGGCAGGTGCCGTCGAAGTCCCATTTCCAGCCGTGATACCCGCAGCGAATGCCGTCTTCGTGCACCACGCCGTAGGTCAAGGAAGCGCGTCGATGCGGACAGGCTTCGGCGATGATCCCGTACCGTCCACTCTTCGGAGTCTTGAACAGGGTCCAGTTCTCTCCGAGAAGACGGACGGACTTGGTGAATACGTCGTCGAAGTCCTGCTCGAAGGCGATCGGGTACCAGTAGCGGCGCAGCAACTCACCCATCGGTGTGCCTGGCCCTACCCGAGTCAACTCTTCGTTTTGTTCGACTGTCAGCATGGTCTTTCCTCTATCTCACGTGTTCGTGTTGAGCCTCAGTGTGAACCGACTCGACATGCTCGGCAACAGGATACTCCCGCCGAGCGGAACTTGTGGTTGGGCGGCGATCGGTAACCGCCCAACCACAAGGATGGTCCCTAGTCGAGAACCGTCACTGTTCCATTCGTTCCATCTACTCGGATTCGCTGACCGGTGGACAGATTGGTGGTGGCGAAGCCCGTTCCGGTGACGGCCGGGACGCCGTACTCACGACACACGATCGCCGCGTGGCTCATCATGCCGCCGGTATCGGTCACGGTCGCCTGGATCTTGCCGAAGATCGGCGCCCAACTAGGTGCCGTCAACGGAGCAACCAGGATCTCTCCGTCTTGCAACTCACCGATTTGGTCCGCGGAGAAGATGACCCTCGCGACTCCTTCGACGATGCCCGGGGACGCCGCCATGCCACGCAGTTCGCCTTCCTTCGCGTCGCCACCGCCGAGCCAAGCGCTCACGCTGTCCGAGGTGATACCCCAGAGCATGACGGTAAACGGCTCGGTGATGACCTCCGGTGGGACGCCGAGCGCGGGGCTTGGCTTCGCCTTGCTGAGTGCATCGCATATTCCCTTGCGACGTTCGATGATCGGTGGCCAGTACGACGGGCCAGCCGGCGCCTCCGGTGTCGCCCACGAGTTGTAGTAGTCCCACAGCGCCTCTTCGACTTCAGTGCGCTTGAGGTAGAAGATGTCGTCAGCGTCAGACCAGAAGCCTTCCTTGACCAACGTCTCACCCAACTGCCGCATCTTGCGCCAGATCACCGAGTGGCTCCAGTGCTCGACGTAGAAGTTGTGGTTCTCCACATACGGGAAGACCACGCGGGCGAGCCCGAGCTTGCCTTCGAACTCTCCCTTTTCTTCGTCGCTGCCAAGAAGTGCGGTGTATTCCGCCACGACTCGGTCACGCTCGGCGCGAATGGCGTCGACGGGACGGTTCAAGTCTTCGCCCGACTGCACCATGTCGATGTAGTTCCGGATGAACTCGAAGGGCACCTCGAGGTTCTCGATCCAAATCTTGTCGTGATGGTAGAAACCCGAGCCTGTCGAGAAGTTGAACCACGGCTCGGCTGACTCCTCGAAGCTGGCAATCCACGCTTGACCCTCCGAAGAGCCCTTCAGCACCTCACACGTCGCCTCGACATCACCGGCGGAGAACGCGCCCGCAACGCCGGAGTCCACAGCCTTGCGCGCGAGACGCTTCAACTCGTCATCAGGCCGGAAGAGATCGACCTCCACACCTGCAACCATCTTGGCGATCGCCTGGTCGGGGATATCCGGGAAAACCGTCTTGCAGAACATGAAGAAGTCGAGGTACGCCGCGTACCCGAGATTCAGGAACTCGAAGTGGTAGTTCCATAACTTCAGTCCCAGGCTCACGATCCGGTGGTAGTTGTCTTGGAGTGCATAGCCCGAACCCAGCCCGGCACCGGACTTCACAACTTCATCCGCATCCTCGATCTCTGGCAGCGGATTGAACTCGAGCGACTCCAGCTCGCCCACGAGATCTCGGATCTTGGTCATCCAGTTGTCGTACAGGTCGTTCCAATTCATGAAGTAATGGCCGGCACGATCGGTGAAGTTCGCAACTCTCTCTTCGATAGTCGATTCATCTGCCGGCACCGGCGACAAGTACCCGTAACCGTTGAGGATCCTGAACGCGATGCCATTGGCTGGTGGCACCTGCAGGTGACGGGTGTTGTATTGCGACAGTGACGCGATCGCGAACTCGAAGAATGTCGCGTCCCAGGGGGTCAGAACGTTCGGCCAATGGACGCCGTCTTGAAACCAGAACATCGAATCTTCGAAGTCGCGTCGCGACTCCGAGAACATCGATGAGTACACATACATTTCTTGCCAACCTTCGGCGCCTTCGGGAGTAGCTATCTCGAAGGGACTAGGAAACCGATCCGGCATGAGCTGTCCTTTCCTTGTTCTTTATCCAGAGCACCGCTAGCGCTTCTGGGTGTGTAGTGGATTCATCAGAGTCGAGACGATGCTCGCCATGAAGTCTCCATTCGATCCCCCCGAGGCAGAGTCACTCTGCTTCTTGCTCCACACGGTTTCCGGACGTGACTGGAGCAACACAACGTTCTCTCCCTCGTGCAGGTCGGCATCTACGGCCCACTCAATATCTTGAGGACACCCGTAGTGCTTCTCTGCTTCCTTCGCCAGCGTGGCGATGGCCTTGATGTGCGCATCGGTGAGACTGCTTTCCGATGCGCGTTCTTTCTCCGTCTCGACTTTCTCCACAGTGTCGTGGTCGGTGAGACGAAATTCATGGGTTTTGTTCGAGATTTCTCGTCTTCCTATCTCGAACATCACTTTGTCGATCAAGAAGTTGTCAGGAGTGACTTCTCCCGAGACGACCCCTTCACCGAAGCCCCAGGCAGAGTCGATGCAAATCTGTGAACGATCGCCGTTCGAGGGGTTCAAGGTGAACGCGACACCGGCAGAAACCGGACGCACCATCTTTTGGACGACGACGCTCATCTCGACGGTGTGATGCTCGTAACCCATCTCCACTCGGTAGCACGTGGCCCGATCGGTGAACAGGCTCGCCCAGCAGCGCCGCACAGCATCAACGACGTCGTCGGCTCCTCGGACCCATAGATACGTGTCGTGCTCTCCGGCGAACGATGCATCAGGGGAGTCCTCGCTCGTTGCCGAGGAGCGCACGGCCACCGGCACGTCGTCTGTGTTCGACTCCGAGCACAATGTCGCGTACGCACTACGCAGGTCATCTTCAACCGCTGAAGGCATCGCCATGCCCTCGATCGCGCGTCGTATCTCGCTGCACCGCTCGGAGACCATGTTCGTGTCGTTGGTGTCGAGGCCATCAAGGTGAACGGCGAGTTCTGCGTCGAGGCCGGCCTGTTCTTTGCTGGCTCGAAACGCCGCGGTGGTCAACGCGAAGCCGGGAGGTACGGGCAACCCTGCGCCGGTCATCTCTCCCAGACTGGCTCCCTTGCCACCCACGCTCGTCTTCACGCTGGGTGAATACTCGCTGAACCACATAACCATGCTCATGCGCGAGCCTCCTGACGAGATGGCAATGCAACGCCTTCCAGCCGCTCCCACCAGTCGGGCAATAGATCCAGCTGGGGAACTTGAACCTCCTGAACCCTGTTGCGGTAAGCGATGAGGGCGGACTTCTCTTCAAGAAGCCGCACGATGACTTCCTCGGTGTTGTAAGGCTCGCCAGGGTCGTACCCGAAAGCGCTGATCGCGAAGACCCGGATCGGCCCGGAGTGCGTGCCGACGATGATGCGATCCCCCGGGTACTCAGTCCGGATTCGTTCGATACCCGCCCAGAAACGGCGAACCGTCGCTGACGGGGGCTCGAAGTTCAGCATCGGGATCTGCGTCCACAACGTGATGGGGTCTCCACCGCCCGCCTGGGTCTGCCAGAAACGATCGATCTCCACAAGCCAACTTGGTCGATTGCCCATGGCGACGCGCTCGTACTTCTCCATCTCCTTCTTGTACAGCCGGAAGGCTCCTGTGACGTCTCGAAGGCCTTCCGGAGTCCACACTTGAAAGTTTCGAAACTCTTCCATCGCGTGAACCTCAGAGACCTCTGCCTCGCGCCCCCACATCGTCAGGCCGTCGAGAAGGCCTTTCCGTATCCCCTCCGATGTCTGACGGGCACGATTCGTATCCGCACACACGATGTGAACGCGCTCCCCTTCTCGAAGCGATTTGGAGATGTCGAATCCGCGCCGATGCACTTGCCAACTGCCCAAAGGAGTGAGGCCACTCTCCGTCGAGTAACCCTGAGTCTCTCCGTGCCGAATGATGTGGACCTGCGTGAGCACCTTCGCTCCTGCCTGCTCCGCATCTTCCGGGACGATTTCCTTCGTCTTCGTAATCTGGGCGCGGGCAAGCGTCACACCGAGTTCTTGTCCCTCCCACTCAGGCAGTGGGCTCTCCAAGGGATGGGCGCCGGACTTGCGATCACGAAAGCGTCGCAAATACAACGGTGTGTCGTCGGTGCGGCCGGAGTCGAGATCGGCCCCACCGTCGAGCTCGTGCCGCTTGCCACCCTGCGCTTCGCGATTCAGGTAGTTCTGCAGATACGCCGGCGGATCGGTTCTATTCAGGTGAGGAAGCCTCGGGCGCGCGTCCGCGGTCGCCGCCTCATCACTCACGGGCTCCGCCCCGTCGGCTTGCACGTTCCTGATGTCAGATGCAGTCATCGCTCTCCTAGCTGTGCACCGTCAGGAAGTGCTGATCGACTACGCCGTCGTAATAGAAGATGGCGCGACCCATTTCCGCTTCGGTCCAGGTGATGGGTGGCTCCTCCGGGTCCACTTGATAGCCCCCCGTGAAGGCCTCGTTGCGATTGCCTGCGGGGTCGAAGAAGTAAATGCAGTGCCCGCGCGTCGCGCCGTGTCGCGTTGGGTTCGTTTCGATGGGAACACCGTGATACGCCAGGACATCGGCGGTGTCTCGGATGGCCGTCCAGTCGTCGACCCAGAAGGCGAAGTGGTGAAGACCACGGTCCTTGCCGGTGACGAGCGCAATGTCGTGCGAGTGATGCGAGCGCTCCAGCCACGTGGCGACCTGGAAACCATCGTCACCAACGACCTGCTCCGTGAGGTGGAAATCGAGCACTTCCTGCAGGAAGGTGGTGTTACCCGCCACGTCTTCGCATGTGATGAAGATGTGGTCCAAGCGAGGTGGCGCGAAACCAACCATGTTGATCGGCTTGGGGGGCGGGTTCACCAACGGAAGCAGGTTGCCCACAATCTGCATTCCGTACACCAGCTCCATGACGTGCCCACTCGGCAACGTGAACCGAATTGCTTCGCCATGACCCGGACCGATCTCACCAGCCTGGTAGCGCACGACGTCCACACCCGCCTTGGCAAGCCTGTCCGTGTAGTGGTCGAGATCTTCGCGGTAGCGAACCTTCCACCCCATGTGGTTCAGGCCGTAGGTCGGTTCGCTGGTCAAAATGACAGAGTGATGTTGTTGCTCATCCCAACACTTGAGGAAGACCCGGTCCTGCTCGCGAGCGGTCTCGTATAGGCCGACGACTTCTGTGTAATAGGCGGTCGCCAACTCCAGGTCCGGAACCCGAACCTCGACATGCGATAAACGAAGAATTCCCATAGTCGGCCTTTAGGTGTGCACCGTCATGAAGCGAGTGTTCAGTTCGCCTTCGTAGTAAAAGATTGCGCGGCCGATGTGATCCTCGGTCCACGTGATCGTGGGAAACTCCGGATCGGGCCGATAGCCGCCGGTGAAGACTTCGTTTCGGGTTCCCAGCGGGTCGAAGAAGTAGATCGTGTTACCGCGCGTGATTCCATGGCGCGTCGGCCCGACGTCGATCTGAATGCCGTTATACGCGAGGACGTCAGCCGAGCGGCGAACGTGGTCCCAGTCGTCCAACCACCAGGCGAAGTGGTGCAGTCCCCCGTTCTTACCGGTGACAATAGCGAGGTCGTGAGGACTATCCGTCACGGTCAGCCAGGTAGCTGCTTGATGTCCCTGGCCGTCGAGGAGTTGTTCGGTCGTCCGGAATCCGAAAATGTCTTCGAAGAACTTCGTTGAGTCCCCTACCTCTTCCGCAGTGACGAGAAGGTGGTCAAGTCGCGGCGGCGCGATTCCCGGCAGTCCCTCGACGAAGGGCACGGGATTGACCGGCGACGTGGCTCGGCCCACCATCTCCAGATCGGCCACGAGTTCCATAACCTGACCTGAGGGAGTTTCGAACTGAATGGACTCGCCCTGGCCGACACGCTCCCCCTTCGACACCCGGCGGACGGGAAATCCGTAGTTCAGGACGCGGCGCTCGAACTCCTCGAGATCGTCATCACGGTCGACCTTGAAGGACATCAGGTCGAAACCAACCCGGGGACCGTAGATCAGCCGGAGCGAATGGTGGTTGGGCTCATCCCAGCACTTGAGGTAGACGGAGTTCTCGTCACGCTCTGTTTCCAGCATGCCGATGACTTCTGTGTAGTACGCCGCCGCTAGGTCGAGATCGGTAACGGTCACATCAACGTGTGCCAACCGCTGCATGCCCATAAAACATCCGCTCCTTCGTTAGGTAGCCCACACCGTGGCTGACCTGGAGGAGACCGTAGAAGGAAATTGTCCCGCATGTAAGTACGCCGTCCCATCTAGCGGAACAGTCGCTGCTAACCTCGCGCCTCATGACCGAGCACGCCGGTCCCGAGCAGATGCGCTCCGCCATGGCCGAGTACGTCCAGGCCGTTCATGGTGCCTATATCGACGCCGCCAACGCCCTTCCCCCCGGCGATCGCGCTCGATTGCCGCTCTTTGCCGCCGATACCTTCACCGTGATCGTCGCGGGGGCTCGATATCTCCATGTACTCGCCACCACCGACAAGCTCCCGGCTCCGGCAGGTCCGGAGGTGTCCCTGGAGCAGCAGCTCGACGACATGCACTGGACGCTTCGATTCTTCGACCCCGTCATCTCTCCCGGCCTCGGCCTCATCGACGAAACACTCGAACCGGCCCCCCAAGCGGTTCGCGAAACCCTCGGCATTCGATCGGTCGTCTATCACCTTTCCGTCCCGCCGGGCAGTGGGCTGTCTGCCCACCACGCGCAACACGCCGGCACCGGACTTGCGCATTCGCAGGCAGCCGCCGATCGCGACTTCACCACGATCGCACAACTTCGCCCCCGAGACGGTTCGCTGGTGTCGGAGATGTATCAGGCTCATGTCAACGCCATGCCGAATGCCGCACGGCTCCTCGCCGGTGCGCTGACGGGCACGACAGTTGCCGCGGACGACGTCGATGATCTCGACGTCATTCGACGCAACACGCTCGCGATTCTCCGGAGCGCAGAGCAATGACCGATACCCAAGAGCGACCCCAACGCGCACACTCGACCCTTTCCAGCGTCGCGAACGCTGCACGTCTCCTTAAAGAATTCAGCAAGGGAAATCGAGAACTCGGGGTCACGGAATTGTCGCGGCGACTCGGAGTGGGAAAAAGCACGGCACATCGACTCGTCAACACACTCACCGAGGAGCGACTGCTCGAACAGGATCCCGACACCGGTGCCTACCGTCTCGGGTTGGCCATGTACGAACTCGGAACTTCCGTCTACTGGCACACCGACCTTCACGAGGCATGCACACCCGTGCTGGAAGGGTTGCGAAACGCATCGAAGGAGACAGTCCAAGTTGCGGTACTCGACGGCCGCGAGGTCGTCTACATCGAACGCCGAGAGAGCCCGCAGACCCTTCGGCTCTTCGGCCGCGTTGGCCATCGAAACGACGCCCACTGCACCAGCACCGGCAAGTTGCTCCTGGCATGCCTATCTGCCGAAGAACTCGATACAACGCTCAAGGGTTGGCGACTTCCCTCGAAAACCCCACACACCATCACCACCATCGAAGGCCTGCGCCGCGAGCTGCAGGTCATCCAAGGCCAGGGCTGGGCTCAAAACATCAACGAGGCCGAGATGGGCGTCGGGTCGGTGGCAGCACCCGTGCGCAATGGTTTCGGCGACGTGGTCGCGGCAATCTCTATCGCAGGACCGGTGCAGCGCCTCGGCGGCGAATCCCTCAAACGCTTCGCACGCCCCTGCATCGATGCCGGATTGGCAATAAGTCGACGTCTCGGGTACCGAGACAGCAAAGGAGGAAGTCCGTGACTTCACTAGACCGGCAGCAAGCGAAGGATTTCGCCGACGCCCTGTATGAGGCTCGTCGCACTCGAACACCCATCGACCCACTCACCGAGCACATGCCGGACCTGGGCATGGAGGACGGCTACGCCGTTCAACAGTTGCTCGTGGAGCGACTCGTCGCGGATGGGGAGGTGATCTCTGGCTACAAGCTCGGCCTTACGTCTGCTCCNATGCAGCGCCTCCTCGGCGTCAATCAGCCGGACTTCAGCCCGGTGTTCGCCAGCACCGTGCACGAAGATGGAGCAGACATTCGCGTTGATGCCTTCATCGCACCTCGCGTGGAGGCGGAGATTGCGGTGACGCTGGACTCCGAGCTATCTGGTCCCCACTGCACCGCAGCTGACGTCTACCAGGCCACTCGCGGCCTCACCGCTGCTATCGAGATCGTGGACTCACGTATCCGCGATTGGAAGATCACGATCGCCGACACCGTTGCTGATTTGGCGAGCAATGGGGCCATCGCCCTGTCGAGCCGGGTCATCCCTCTCGATTCTGTGGACCCGCGGCTGATCGGAATGGTGTTCACCAAGAACGGAGACGTTGTGGCAACGGGAGCCGGCGCCGCGGCACTCGGAGATCCGCTCGCCGCCGTCGCCTGGTTGGCGAACACCCTCGCGCCCCTCGGAGCACACCTACCGGCCGGCAGCGTCATCATGACCGGAGCACTGCATGCCATGGTTCCCATCCAGGCAGGCGATACGTTCCGAGCCGAGTTCGATCACTTGGGGCCCATCACATTGAAAGTCGTTGGAGAGGGGGAGTAGATGGCACAGCAATGCGCGATCGTCGGCTCCGGGAACATCGGCACCGACTTGATGTACAAGATGCTGCGCAGCGACACGTTGGAGCTCGTCGCTCTCGTTGGTATCGACCCCGAAAGCGACGGCTTAGCTCGAGCGAAAGACAACGGAATCGAGGCCCCGCCCTCGGGACCTCAGTGGGTCCTCGATAACGCCGCAGACATCGACATGGTGTTCGACGCGACCAGCGCCTACGTCCATATGCGTCATCACGCGGACTACGCCACCGCGGGCATCACCGCTATCGACCTGACACCAGCGGCTCGCGGTCCCAAGGTCATTCCGCCCGTCAACTTGTACGAGCATCTCGATGCACCGAACATCAACATGGTGACATGCGGCGGACAAGCCACCACACCCATGGTGTACGCCATTCGTCGCGTCATCGAGTCGCTTCCTTATGCTGAGATGGTCTCGACCGTGGCAAGCCGATCAGCCGGACCAGGAACCCGCCAAAACATCGATGAGTTCACCAAGACAACATCGACTGCCCTTCGGGAGATCGGCGGCGCCACGAAAAGCAAGGCCATCATCATCCTCAACCCGGCAGAGCCCCCCATCTTGATGCGCAACACGGTCTTTGCCGGTCTGCCCGAGGGATCAGACCATGAAGCCGTCCTCGATTCTGTTCACGAAATGGTCGATGAAGTCGCGCGCTACGTCCCCGGCTACCGGCTGAAGAATCCCCCGGTAGTGGAGACCGGCCCCTTCTTCACACCAGGTGGGGAAGTTCCTCATCGCGCCGTCGTACTCCTGGAGGTGGAGGGTGCCGGTGACTACCTGCCGACCTACGCCGGCAACCTCGACATCATGACCGCCGCCGCGATGCGCGTCGGTGAAGCCGTCGCGAACGCGAAGTCGAAGGTGCCGGCATGACGAATTCATCGGTTGACTACCGCCTCATCGACTCCACATTGCGCGACGGCTCGCACGCCATCAGCCATCAATACGACGAAGACGACGTCATCGCCATCGTCCGAGGTCTCAGTGCCGCGGGTGTGCAGGTCATCGAAATCGCCCACGGTGACGGCTTGGGCGGCTCAAGCTTCAACTACGGGTTCTCGAAGGTCGACGAGAAGGAATTGATCGCACGCGCATGCCAGGAAGCTGGCGACTCAACCATCGCATGCCTTCTACTACCGGGAGTTGGCCTCGCCGACGATCTCAAAGACGTCAAGGAGCTCGGTGTCGGGATGGCACGCATAGCGACCCACTGCACCGAAGCCGACATCAGTGAGCAGCACATTCAGATGGCCAAGAAGCTCGAAATGGAAGCCATCGGGTTCTTAATGATGGCGCACATGAACTCGCCCGAGGGTCTCGTCGAGCAGGCGCTGTTGATGCAGTCGTACGGGGCCGACGCGATCTACATCGCAGACTCCGCCGGAGCAATGACCACAGAGGACGTGCAACGACGAGTGAGCGCCTTAGTGAGGGCCCTCGATATCCCGCTCGGGGTCCACGCCCATAACAATCTCGCGATGGCAGTGTCGAACTCGATCGCGGCCTACGAGGAAGGGGCCGCGAACCTAGACGGAACGAGTGCGGGTCTGGGCGCGGGCGCCGGCAACTGCCCGACGGAGATTCTGGCCGCCGTCTCGAACAAGTACGGAATCGAGACCGGTGTCGATGCGCTGAAGCTGATGGACGTGGCCGAGGAAGTCGTACGGCCGATCATGCCTCGGCAACAGGTGATCGACCGGGCCGGACTGATTCTGGGTTATGCAGGCGTCTACGGCTCGTTCCTGTTGCACGCCCAGAGGGCAGCCGAGCGTTACGACGTCCCGCAGGCGGAGATCCTCATGGAACTCGGGCGCCGCCAAGTGGTGGGGGGACAAGAAGACATGATCATCGACGTGGCGTTGGAACTATCCCGAAAGCATGCGGAGGCGAACAAATGAACAAGGCAGAGCTGGCCGAGCGGTTGATCCGGGCCGCATCCGACCGCGTCGCCACCACCCCCCTGACAGACGACTTCCCCGACCTGGACGTCGATACGGCCTACACGATTCAGGACTCGGTCGTCGAGGCTCGACGGGCGTCGGGTGCCGTGATCGTGGGGGCGAAGCTGGGCTTGACCAGTAAGGCGAAGCAAGAGCAGATGAACGTGGACGAACCGCTCTACGGCTGGCTCAGTCACGACATGCACATCGACACGGGCGAACCTTTGGTCTGTGATCGATTCATCCAGCCGCGTTGCGAACCCGAGATCGCCTTTCTTCTCGGAGAGGACCTATCCGGTCCGGATGTCTCGGCTGCGCGGGTAATCGCGGCGACGCAGTTGGTGTTTCCGGCAATCGACGTTTTGGATTCTCGCTTCGCGGGGTACTCCTTTACTTTGCCCGATGTGGTCGCTGACAACTCTTCGTGCGCCGGTTTTATTCTCGGCGGGCAGGGGTCGAGCCCGACCGAATTTGACATGCGCCTGACCGGCTGCGTCTTCGAGAAGAACGGGTCGCTCATCGCGACCGCATCGGGAGCCGCGGTTCTCGGTCATCCGGCCGCGAGCGTTGCGTGGCTCGTGCGCAAGTTGGCCGAACGTGGTCAAGGGCTGACCGCCGGTTATATCGTCCTGGCCGGCTCCATGACCGAAGCGGTGGCGGTCGAACCCGGTGACGTCGTCACCGCGAGCTTTGATCGGATCGGCACCGTCGAAATTTCGTGTATTTAGGAGGACACATGCCGTTCGTGCAGGTAACCATGATTGAGGGACGAAGCGACGAACAAAAGCACGCCCTCATGGCGAAGATCACCAGTGCCGTCGAGGAGGCCGTGGGCGCGAAGCGCGANAGTATCCGCGTCGCAATTTACGAAGTTTCACCCGATGACTGGTCCATTGGCGGGGAGCCCATCTCCAAGCTTCGGCCGTGATGTCACCGTGTGGATGACCGTCGGCCCCGTTCCAGAACTCTCCACAGACTCGCCCAATGCGCGCCTGATCGGCGGTCACTCTGTGCTGCTGTCCTATCGGAACTCGTCCTGGTGGGCCATCGCCAACATCTGCCCGCATCGAGGTGAGGTACTCAGTGACGGCCTGGTGCAGGGTGACTGCGTCACGTGTCCCGGGCATTTCTGGCGCTTCTCCCTCACCGACGGCGTGAAACAGGGAGATGAGCGCGTGCGGGTGGCGACCTACCCAGTCCGGGTGGTCGACGACGTCCTAGAGATCGACATGCCGGATCCCGAGCCGGCACAGAGTTTGCGCGAGATCCTGCTTGCCCACGCGCGGGCCGAGGACACGAACGACTGAACCGCCCGGAGGTTTATGCCTCGTCGCCTCCGTCGATCTGCATGACGACCGCCTTCGGCTCGGTGAAGAACTCTCGACTGAAGTCTCCGCCTTCACGGCCCACTCCGGAGTCCTTTGCACCCCCGAAGGGTGCCCGTAGATCACGGATGAAGAAGCAGTTCACCCACACTGTCCCGGCGTTCAGCTTCCGTGCGACCCGATGCGCGCGATGCACGTTCTCGGTGAAGATCATCGCGTTGAGTCCGTACCGGGAGTCGTTGGCCATGGCGACGACGTCCTGCTCGCTGGAAAACGGATGCACAACCACAACGGGGCCGAAGATTTCTTCGCGACATACTCGAGCGTCGACGGGTGCGTCGACGATGACGGTGGGTTTGACGACCCAACCGTCACCGACTCCCCCGGTCAGCACTCGACCGCCATCTTCATCGAGTGTCTGAAAGTAACCGCTCACCTTGGTGAAATGTTCCTCGCTGGCGAGAGGCCCGAAGTCGGTATCCGCATCTTGCGGATCACCGATCTTCATCTGCTCAGCCTTCTCGGTTAGCAAGCGCACAAACTCGTCGTAAATCGATTCTTGAACGTACAGACGACTTCCCGCGAGACAGATTTGACCCGCGTTGCGGAAGATGGCCTGCGCTGCCCAGTCGACAGCATTGGCCATGTTGGCGTCGTCGAANACGATGTTGGCGCCCTTGCCTCCCAACTCCAAGCTGACCGGAGTCAAGTTCGCCGCTGCAGCACCGGCAATCACTTTCCCCGTCGAACTATCCCCGGTGAAGGTGATCCGATCGACGCGTTGGTCATGCGTCAGTGCCTCTCCAACGGAGTCGGGGCCGTAGCCGTGAACAACGTTGAACACGCCCGCAGGGATCCCCGCCTCTGCAGCCAACCGGGCCCAGATGGTCGCGGAAACTGGGGTGTCTTCGGCAGGCTTCAGAACAACGGTGTTTCCCCAGGCGAGCGCAGGGGCGACCTTCCAGGAGCTCAACATCAAGGGAAAGTTCCAGGGAGAGATCGCCACCACAACACCGGCGGGGCCGAACTCTGAATAGGCGTGGTGCCCGGAATCCATCGGATAGGTGTCCGCTGCGGACATCCGTGCGTGATCGGCGAAGAAGCGCACATTCCATGCACTCCGCTCCACATCGTGCTGGGCCTGGCCGATGGGTTTACCCATATCGCGAGTGTCCGCGCGGGCGAGCTCAGCGATGTTCTCCATCAGCAGATCCGCCATTCGATGCAGAATCGCTTGCCGTTTTGCGAAGCCCAAGCCCGACCACACCCCGGAGTCGAACGCCTCACGAGCCGCAGTCACAGCACGCTCCGCGTCGGCCGACGATCCCAGGGCGACGCGCGCCCATGGCTCTCGGGAGTACGGATCGATGTCCAACATCTCTTGACCGTCGATCGATGGGACTTCTTCACCACCGATGAAATGNCCGAAAAATTCCATGCGCGCATTATCTCGCCAGCGCGGTCAGTGCGTTGATTCGGTTCCACCGATCGGGACAGACCCAACGCACCGCGAGACCGCGACACTCGTGTCGATCACGCCGACGGCGTGCCACCTGCCAGCCACGCAGGAATCAGTTGATCGGGAAAGCCCTGCATCGTCACCGGCTTTAGGAAGCGATCGATGGCCTGGGCGCCCACCGACGTGAATATCGGATTCATCGTCGCCGGATGCGGGCCACCGTGGTGCATGGCTTCGGACACCGCGACTCCCGTCGGCCAGCCGTTGAAAATGATTCTTCCCGCCGAATCCTGGAGTTCATCTATGAGACGGTTCACGACTGCACGGTCATCCGGGTCGTCTTCGGACGCGTGAATCGTCGCGGTGAGGCTGCCGGGAGTCTGCTGCGCCCAGTCGACAAGATCACTATCGCTGTCGCAGGTGACGATCACCATGAGTGGACCGAAGCACTCTTCGGACAGCACCGACCATGACTCCTTAAGTGCCTCGTGATCGATAACGAGCACGGCTGCCGATCCGTCCGACTCATCCGCGCTGTTCGCGTTCGCGATTGTCGCGCCAGCAGTGCTGTTGTCCATCATCTCGCTCCGCCGCTGCCGATAGTTGGCCGCGATGGCCTCCGTGAGCATGGGCGCGGGTGCAACATTGACTACTCGGTTCTCGACCATGGTGACGAACTCGACACCGTCGGCGACGAAGACAAGTCCGGGTTTGGTGCAGAACTGCCCGACACCGAGAGTTGCCGAATCGACGAGACCCTGGGCGATCTCGCCCCCGCGCTCTCGAACCGCCTGACGCGTGAGGAAAACAGGGTTGACCGATCCCATCTCTGCGAAGAAAGGAATCGGGTCGGGTCGCGAGCTCGCAATGTCGAAGAGGGCTCGCCCGCCCGCATACGAGCCGGTGAAGGCCCCGGCTTTGACCTGGGCGTCCGCGATGAGGCTCGCCCCAGTTGCTCGCCCTGCGAGGAGAGTGAATGTTCCGCGCGGAGCCTCGCATTTCGCCAAGGCACCCTGCGCAATCTCGGCGAGCAGCTCCGACGTTCGTGGATGCCCGGGATGCTCGATAGCGATCACAGGGCACCCGGCTGCCAGCGCCGACGCGGTATCACCACCGAGCACCCCGAAAGCAAAGGGGAAGTTGCTCGCGCCCCAGACGGCCACCGGACCCAGCGGGACCCTCATCTGCTTCAACGATGGACGCGGCTGTGGGGAGGCATCCGGATCGCCGGGCTGATCGATGGCTCTGCGGTGCTTTTCCTTAGCAATCGCGTCTCGGAAGTGATGGAACTGGTAGATGGTTCGATCGAGTTCGCCGTTCAACCGGCCTGCTCCGAGGGTGGTCTCTTCGTCTGCGACGGCCACCAGCGCCGACCGATGTTCGTCGACGGCTTCGGCGATTCCCATTAGCCATCGGCTGCGCTCATCACTCGTACTCGTGCGCAGTTGCCGGAAAGCGGTGTGCGCCTGCGCCACAGCAGTCATCCGTTCTTCGATCGACGACTCCCGTGGCATGTCACAACCCTTCTGGCCGAACGAACGGCACACATGTGCGGATGTCTCCCGCGGTGGAACATCTCATGGCGAGGGCCATGTGTCGGAGATTCGGTATCCACTAGGCCACGGATCGCGCGGGTCGCGGAAGTACTGACTGTGCCCGAACACCCACGCTCGACCNCGCACGGTCGGAATGATCGCCGGCACATCTCCCACGAACACCTGCTCCACGATCGAGCAGTCGAATCGCGAGTCGATAATGGATCGGCCGACGTAGCGGTCTGAGACATTCATCTCGCCCCGATCGTGGAGCACCGCCATGAAAGCCGAGCATCCCGTACCGGTTGGGGAGCGATCGATCTTCCCTGGCTTGATCGCACAGGCATTTCTGGACGTCAACGCCCCATCGTCTTCTTCCACCGGCCCCGTCAGGTAAGCGAAAGAGAAGTGCTTCCAATCCGGCAAGGTCGGGTGCTCGAAGGTCCATTGGGCGTTGGCGGCGTCACAGATCGCTCGACCGACATCGGCCAATCGACGCGCGTCCTCTGCACGAACATCCACATCGAGATCGACAGCCGAGGCAATGACGAAACTGTCCCCGCCGAAGGCCGTGTCCACGCGCACATCTCCGATGCCGGGAACGCTCAGAATCTCGTCGCGTCGTTCGACGAAACTCGGCACGTTGGTCAGGGAGAGGGAATCAACGGCTCCGTTCGAGCAGGCAACGCGCACGTGAACGACTCCAGCGGGTGCCTCCAACACCACGTCCGTCATCGGCTCGATCATCGGCACCTGTCCGGTCTCGACCAGTGCCGCCGCCACACACATAGCGTTCGATCCGGACATGGGTGGCGTGTCCTCCGGCTCCATNATGATGAAGCCCGCATCGGCNNCCGGATCCTTCGCNGGCACCAGCAGGTTCACGTGACGAAACACTCCGCCACGGGGCTCGTTCAGGAGGAACGCGCGTAGGGCTCCGTCACGTGCCACATGGCGGGCCTGCTCCCAGACGGAATCGCCCGGAGGTGACTGGATGCCACCGACGACAACATCACCGACTTCACCTTCGGNATGCACGTGGACCACGTGCACGGTCGTGTCCGTGCGCACGAACGGACACTAGCGCTGCTAGCGCGGCGGGCGAATGGTGATCACCTTGGACATCGTGGCCACCGGATAGTTGTCTCGAAAAGCCGGCGTCGGCGTGAACACGGCCTTCACCGTGTAGGTGCCGGGCGACAGGCTGCGACTGATCCTCTTGCGCTTGAGGGCTCGCTTGGTGTTGGCGCCGAGCGGCTTGAGCCAGCGGCCCTTCGCCACCACCTGTCGTTCGCGACCAGCTGCATCNACGATGGAGATGCGCACTTTGCCCTTGATGTTTGAGGTGTTAGCGATCACCGCGAACGAACGCTTCTTTCCGGCTCGTGATCGTTTCACGGACTTCAAGGTCAACGTCACGCCCTCGGCGAGGGTGACCGTCTGCCCGCCNGTGACCGGCGTGGGCGTGGGCGGAGGAGTTGTTCCCACTCCGACGAGCGAGGAGTACGACGGGCTTCCCGGTCCACTCCCGTTTACCGCTTGGACGCCCACCCGAAGGTACTGNTTGGTGTTCTGCGCCGTGGCCACGTAGGTNTTCGATGTGGCCCCGGCGATATTCGCGCACGAGTTNGCATCGGCACCGTTCGAGCACGCTTGCCACTGATACGNGTAAGNCGCCGGAGCATAGTCCCACGTACCCTCGGATGCAGTCACTGTCGTGCCCGCCTTCACCCCGGTCGCCGGAGTGATCGATGGCGCGCTTGTCGCGACCGGCACCTGCCCCGACAGGACCCGCGCGATCTTGCCCGCGTTGGTTTGTGCTACCCAGACGTTGGTGTCCGGTCCTTCCGCGAGACCGGCGGGCAACGAGTTTGGACTGGTCAGGGGATATTCAGCCAGCGGCGCTCCTTGAACAGAGTACTTGGCGACTGAGTTTCGCGCGGACAAGGAAATCCACATCGTGTTGCCAACGCCTATTGCAATTGCCGTTGGCGCACCCACAACTGACGTTTCAAGGAGGGAATCTCGCTGCAAAATTTTGGCCAACTTGTTTGTTCCAGACATCACAAACCACATCGAATCATCGACATTAACGATTCCCGATGGCGCAGAATCTGCAATGAGAACTTGATTCGGATAGATCGATCCGTCAGAGACCACGAAACCCACACGATCAGCACCAGAGTCAGTGAAGTAAAGCCCATCTACTGACGCTGGTCCTGCTGCGATTGAATGCGGCTGGGAGTTCGCCCACGGAACCGTGAACATGGTGACCGCTCCCGCCATCGTAACGCGGCCAATGCGTCCACCAAGCTCGGTGAACCACATGTTGTTACCAGGGCCGGCCGTTATGTCTTGCGGTTGCATGCTTGCGTCTGGCAGGTCAATGAGCGATACCGCTCCAGACGTCGTGATGCGGCCGATTTTTCCACCTGTGCGAAGCGTGAACCACATGTTTCCGTCAGGGCCAGCGGCAATGCTCCAAGGATTGCTCACGTTGGCAGGGAGGGGAAGCGCGTACGCCGTCACCCCACCGGTCATCGACACTTTCGCGATCGTGTTGGAGGCGCCACCGGTCACCCACATGTTCCCGTCAGGACCCTCGGCCACATCCCGTGGGGTTGAACCGGCCGCCAGCCCAACCTCGCTGACGTCTCCNGGTGCTGCCNTNGCNCCTGCGGCACCCATCAGGGAGGCGCCTACCAGGGCGNCGCTGGAGACAAGGACGGTTACGGCTCGGGTGAAATTTTTCATATCCCCACCGTGTCACACCCAGGGTCTGCGACGGAGGAGCCGTGGCCCCGTGTCGCCCTCAGGCAAGGGCCAAAGTCGCCGCCGCCGCGAGGGCGAGCACTACTCCGATGAGCTGCACGCGACTGATCCGCTCATGGAGAAGGAACCTGGCCAGCAGGAGAGTCGCGGCCGGATAGAGGGAACCGATCACTGCGACGATGGCGAGCAGTCCCCTTTGGGCCGCGAGCTGGAAGACGGCGTTCGCCAGGGCATCCAGGCCACCGGCCGCCACCGCTAAGCTCCAGGGAAAAGAACCCGCCGACGACCATCCAGCCCCCGTGCGGACCAGCCAGATGATGAGGGCGATCACCACCAGGATCGAAGAGAACCACCGTCCGATAGTCGCGACCCAGATGCCCGAGTCGTCGGGAGCAGAACCTAGGACACTCAAATACGCACCGATAGCCAGCCCGCTGGCGATGGCGATGGCGATGGCCCGCGGCGGCGTCTTCTTGTGTGGTCCGGTCTCCCTGCTCACCAGGATCACCGCGAGTCCCGCCGCAAGGATTCCTGCGATCGCCGTCGGGGAGAGAGATTCACCACGGATCACACCCACGAGTACCGGAACGGCTCCCGAGAGGACGGCGGTGATCGGAGACACGATTCCCATCTGCCCCTGGGCGAGTGCCGCGTACAGCAGGCCCATTCCCAAGGCTCCAACCGCACCGGAGGTGACTCCCACCCACACCGACTCGCTCGATAAGACTCCGGGGACGACGAGTAAGGCGAGGATTGTGATGAGGACTCCGCCCGCCGGGTAGGAAACCGACAGAACCCGCAGGGCGCCAACACGGCGCGAGGCGAGGCCGCCGAGGAAGTCCGCCGTGCCCCAGGACAGGCTGGAGATCAGCGCGAAGAGCACAGCCACCGGCCGCTCCTTTTCTCCGCTCGCATCCTCAACTCGCGGAGGGCGAAGGCTATCTGAGCAACTGTCATACTCCTGACGTGAGTGAGGGCGATCTTGTCAAGGAGGTTGTGCGTTGACGACGATTTCCTCCGGCCCCTGGGATGAACAGGAGATACGTGACTTCCTGTCAGCGGCAGTCATCCCCGTCCGNGTCGCCAGCAACGGATCATCCGGNCCTCTCGTGCAAAGCCTGTGGTTCGTTCCGGACGGGACNACNCTGCGGTGCTGCACGCAACAAANCTCGGTGCTCGCNCGGCGACTCGGCAAGGACGATCGCATCGGTTTCGAGGTTGCGGCCGACGCTCCTCCCTANCGAGGGGTTCGCGGAACCGGGATCGCATCGTTATCCACCGACGACGTCGAGCCAATACTGCGTCGCCTCATCAAGCGCTACCAGGGNGATGACCGCACCGACCTCAGCGANTGGCTNATGAGTCGAATNGACAGCGAGGTGGCCATCACGATCATGCCGTCGACACTGGCATCGTGGGACTACTCGCCACGCATGACCACATGACCGCNAAGGGGTCTCTCNACTCCACGCAGATCGTCGTCATTTTTGTCCTNACCACCGCGGCCTTCGCGGCCTCTTTCCCNNCGATTCGTGCCGCGCAATCCAGTTTCGATCCTGCATCCATCGTCTGGTTNNGGGCNCTNTTCGCGTCGATTGCGCTGGCACTGCTCGCCCTCGGNTTCCGNGCGCGNTTGCGCATTCCGTGGCCAGACGTGCTTCGGGCCGCAATCTATGGCCAACTCGGGATTTCGGCCTTCCAGTGGCTACTGAATTCCGGGGTTGCTGAGTCATCCATCGGCACTGCTTCGACGATCGTCAACACCGCACCGCTCATCTCGATCGTGTTGGCGGCCGCGATCTTGCGGGAGCGAATCCCGCTGCTGCGGTGGGTCGGGGTCATCGTCTGCTTCATCGGTGTCTACATCCTCGGGTCCAGTGAAACCTCGACGACAACGAAAGGTGCGGTCTACCTCATTGCCGCTGCGGTGAGCCTGGGCATCTACTCGGTCGCGATCAAAACGCTGTTGATCCGCTATCACCCCCT